>JGI24158J21664_10004058_pt1 | contig 18688 bp, 18 predicted proteins | sample Ectturendosymbi3_FD_21664 | JGI IMG/M metagenome (IMG submission 21664)
GTTTAGATTTAGAAGAAACAGACTGCAATTGCCAGAATTAGCTGTAATCAACGTACTAGTAGTCAAATGGTTTGTAGACTAAACATAGCGTTTAATACTTAAAGTAAAGCAAAATCAGTCGATAATAAATCCAATGCAGAATTAACTAAATTTTACAACATAAAAAGCGCAGAACATTTGCTTTAACATGAATTAGAAAGAAAAACACTCGTAAAACACTAGTAAAAAGGCAATCAGAAAGAAAATGTTTGAAGCAGCTGAGAAAACTCGTAAAATAAGTTTAGCACAAATTAGTTTTAAAGAATTTGTTTTAATGCGAAGGTTGTTGTTGCTTTTTTTTCAACAAGAACATGAAACTGTGGTTTTCCACAGAGCAATATCGAACCTGCATGTCGTCCTTAACGTCCAACCTATTTCATTGTTTTGTTTTGATAGCAAGAAGAGCCGAATATCCCGACAGACAGAGGTAGCTTGTAGCAAAAGTAATAAGAGCAACCATGGCTCTCTTGAGCAGGCGAGGATAAACTTGTGTCAAGGAACACCAGAATTCTGCTACGTTCTTTGAATTGAAATCGCTTCTTAACATTTGCACTGTCCTCAACTCAATGAGATCATCTTTCGCCAGATCGTCATCACAAACAGCATCTAGATATGCAAGAAATGGACTCCAAATCCACAATTCAAAATTCATATCTTCTGAGCAATAACTTTTGAAAGACTGCTGCAAGCTATCTAAATTTTCAGGCATATTTCCGCGCAGGGAAGGAGACAGGACTTCAGTATTATCGATTCGGCTTTGAGAGATCACTTCCTCCAGCACTGGGAAGTTAACAAAGTTGTCTGTCTCTAATCTCCTTTTCCACAAATGAAGCTTTGCTTGAAAAGCTTGCAATCTTTCGGTAACATCTAAGATCGTTAGATCTGGTCCTTGAATTGACAGGTTTACTTCATTCAGGTGACCAAAAATATCTGCCAAGTAAGCTAAGCCATAGAGAAACTCCTTACAGTCAAATTGCACTGAGAGAGGATTTTGTTTTTTCCTTAAAAAATGAAACTTCCTTTCTCAGTTCCATCAAATGCTTCAAAGCTTGACCTTTCTAAATCCAGCGAACTTCTGTATGATACAAAAGAACTTCATCCTGCGCACCCGTTTCTCGACAAAGCTTTTTGAATATACGATAGTTCAAAGCTCGAACTCTGATGAATTTGACAACCTTCACAGAAGTAGACAATATCTCTTGTAAAGTTGACAATAGAGTTTTTGATGCCAATGCATGTCGATGCAAAAAGCAATGAGCCACAATAATGCGAGGAGCTTCAATAATGTCACAATGTGAGGAGCAACCTCATACGATGCTTCGAGGCAAGGCTTCTGTGTCTTGATGAATCCGAACTTTGGCAAAGTCCCACCTTTCTCAAATCGAGCCTTCTTACAACGAAAAGATTAAACACAATCCAGCGCATTTTTAAGATGAATAGATGTGAGGTCTTCCTTCAGTTTTGCTGGTTTCAAACTTGCATCGGCAAGGACTTTCCCACACAGAAAACACTGCGGTCTTTCACTGCCATCATTATCAGTAATGAAGGTAAAACCAAAAGCTACACAGTTTTCACTGTACTTCCTCTTTTATGACCTTGTCAGAATGGCTAAAATTTCTAATTTATTTACCTTGCCTGGCTATCAACCCTTTAAATATTTCTGAAGCGCAAAATTCAGCCTGCACGTGTACGGTTTTGGGTTCACTCTATTACGACATAATCGTTGTGTATGATTGGGTCACAAAAACGACGTTCCCTTTTTCTAGAGTAGTCGTGGTGCATATATAACCGCGATTGTGACCAATCAAGCAGACCCCTTAGAGCACATTCACGGACCCCTTGGGGGTTCATGGACCGCAGGTTGAGAACCCCTGCGTTAGTAGCATACTAGGCTACCAAGCTGTGCATAGAATTGCTAAGTCTAAAAAGCTTCACACCATTTCTGAAGAACTAATACTGCCTGCTGCAATCGATCTTGTAAGTATGATGGTTAACGGAGCTACCCAACAGTTAGAGTTGATACCGTTATCTAATGATTTGCTTGAAAATAAATGGATGATGCTGCCTTCAAATTTACGAAGTACAGTATATTTTTGCAATGTCTATTTAAGCTCAAGTTGAAATATACTCAATACCTTCCGGATAATTTATCAAGCTATGAATGAAACCGTGATCCTTTTGTCCCAACTCTATCGCTAACTCTAACAAAAAAGAATACTATATTGACCTTACCTGCGATGATTCCCTGAAAAGAAAGTGTAATTGAGGAAAGCCGACAAATTTTTGGATTTCATTGAATGACGAATACTTAGCTCTGAATAAAAAAGGGCTACGAATGGCTATCCCATTCGCTACGTCGTATTTATGCGGAGCAAGATTTTCTGCCATGACGTGATCAAAATCAAATATTCATACCGAATAAGCCTTTGAGAGGTAGGCTAAATGCTGGTGGCAGTTAAAAAAATTAATCCAAGATACGACTAAGTCGTGAAAATAAGCAAGCCCACACATCATGTTACTGTAGTACATGATGCATATTCCTTTAAGTTGTTTCATCAATAAACAATACCTTAATTCTTATGCATGTGTATTTATTAAATTCTTATTGCTGATGGGTCGTAATTCCAGATATTTTTTCCAAAGGCGTCGCAACGAAAAAAAATTTAAGAACCGTTGATGTACGAAACTGAAAATCAAACAGTACTTATTATGACGTCACAACTGTTCTTGAATAGTTTACTTTTACTACGCAAGTGTATAGGTGGAACAAATCTACACGTTATTCTGTTCAATTACACTGTTTATTCTTGAATGTTCATTGTAATCAACAGTTCAATAATGAACAATTTCACAATTGTTTGGACGTCTGGCAACCTTACCATTGATAGGCTTGTGAGCACCCTGGGCAAAATCTTTTCCAGCGCCCACCCCTCCTATGCAAAGATCCTCACCCTGCTCATCACAGACATTACGGAAATATAAAGGACGTTTTGAACATTAGAAAAAGTGTTTTACATCAATAAAATTTATACCAAATTACGACATAGCTTGCCTAGTATATGTAAAATTGAAATTAATCGGAAAAATAATAACCCTTCTTCAACAAACCTGAAATAGTGTAGTACCTTAACTTCTCATAAACTGCGTGATCGTGTGTTTCATTCACTTTCATCATCTTCATTTTACTTTTGACGTTCGTTCGTCACTTTCTGAACCATACAATTCTATTTTATGGCGCCCCCTTTGGCCCAGCGCCCTAGGCAGCCGCCTAGTTCATCTAATGGTAGCGCCAGCCCTGAGTAGTGGGAAAATTAACATTCTTACGTCAGAAATCACAACAAACCCATCATTATTGCAGAATTGTAACTAAACTTACAAACGCATATCAATATCTTCTGGTGTAGTTTCAAGAAAACATCGATAGAGAGAAAAAAACTGTGCTACAAAAAAAGTTTGACCAAACGATTAATTTTAACCTAATGATAAATTTTGACTTTTTTGACCTAATAACTTGGGATTCCCTCATGGTATGAGCGTGAAATTTGGTTCGTGAACGTTTCATAAACTTTAAAAAAGACAGAGCAATTTTGACTTTTGGTTGCCCTACTGATTACAATTCAAACAAGCTATACTATACAAGTTTCGACAAGGGTCCCAGAAGCTCGGGGGCACGGCATCGGTTATTTGTACCCCTGGTAGACTTTCTCTGAGGCCGTGGTTTTTGGGATGACCCTACCAGTCTTCGTACCCCTGGTAAAATTCTCTCTTAGGTCCTGGTCTTTGGTATGAACCATACCAAATCCATTTCAACATGAAGTTTGTCACACTAATGAAGCTTAAAATTTTTCTCAACATCAAACCTGTTGTCGTAACAACATACTGTAAGTTTCATAGCTGCTCTAAAAGCATGCGCAGTAGCATACTATTCTATTTGAATACGAGCTGATGATGCCTACATCGTAGGCGAAATATATACTCTGTAAAATCTTAGCGTCTGATTCGTTGCTCAGAAGGGATCTCTTTCCATAGACAGTAGCATACTACATCTACTGTGAGTGTGAATGCTGGATTTTTGTCCGATTGTGACGTAGCTACAGAATGAGAGCGAAGTCGTAAAGTTCGCAACCCTGGCGTTAGCTACTGAAAGCATTGTGACGCAGTCGTGAGTCAAATCATATGCGAGCGCTGATTGCTGGAGACTGAACCTCTCCTCCGTAAAACGTCAAGAATGTCCGCAACTGCTCGCTTTGCGAACCTTGGTGATCTTGATGAGATTTCACAAGTCGTAATTTTTAGCATCCGCTGATTTTTGAAAATATTACGTAACATTCCGACATCAATTTGGTGCCCCCAAGATGCTGCGCCCGGCGGCAGATGTCCCTCTTGCCCCCCCTGATTTATGCCACTGGTTGCACAAAAAAAAATTACTAAATGATTTAATGTTCAGATTTGCAGAACTCATAAGATCACAAACACAACAAACTTATGTTTTCACACTCAATATATTCACAAGTCTTTACCCCTGCTGCAACACCTTTGGGTTCGAAACATCCGAACTCATTTAAAGCAGACACCGACGAACTTGATTTGTTGATAATATGATTGCGACTATACATGAGGTTACCAACTTTTGCTGAACGAAGAAGCCTCAGTGTGGCAATACGAAAAGGCAACAGCGTACAATATGATTTTACAGTTCATGCTCCAAGACATGGACACATTGGACAGTGAAGACATTTCGAAGTTCACAGCAGAAGAGCATAACGTGATCAGCGGGATTAAAAATGCTCACGTTGCTGCTTGTTATAGAAAAGAAGACACACGAAAAAGTCGACAACGGTTTCAAAGACTATTTCATTTTTCACAACAAAATCTCTGCTTGATACAATTGCAAACGGCACGAGAACCTCTTGGGAACACTAACAACATGTTACGGCGTGAATGTTGAACAAGGTATGTTTGATTTTTTCTAACTTTTCAGATATTACAAAGTTTTCCGCTCATATACTGCGTGTGATGACGAACATTTTATATTTTCTGAAATACAAACCAGATTCGAAACCTCGGAATTAAAAAACTTTGATTTACTTCTTTATTTTGTTCAAAATCAAAACTTTGTCCAAACGTTCGCCACTTGACCTTGTGTTTTACAGAGTTGCTTACTGTACGACTTACTTTTTACTTGAAAGTGAAACAAAATCGTGCAAGTGAGATTGAAACGTTGTGAATTATCCGTGCATTGTAAGACACATATCCTGATTGATCACTCTCTCCTACAAAGGTTGCAAGCACGTTGTGCATTTATAGATGTCACATAAATAATCAATTGTGTTGCTGAGAAGCATTTCATTCGTTTTTCTTACTTCCTTATTTGATTTCTCTTTGTAGTTTTGTTTATGATTTCACAGCATCTACTGCAAACAGCGCCTGTAAATGCAGGTTAAACCAAAATGTTTAAGACCTTTAGAACCATTGGTTCCCAAACTGTTCGAGCAGTTACCCAACTCAAGGTAGCGNTTATGTCTTATTACCCACAATATTTCGCAATGATCGCTCATAATATAGAACAACATTGTAGTTTTGGTTCCGCATTACCCCTAAAGAATCGCATATTATCTCCAGGGGGTAATTTACCCCCAGTTTGGGAACCATTGCTTTAGACGATGTGCATTTGCTTGATTCGTTTCAATCCAAGGCAGAAACATTGAAAGCATTGATGGGTATACTCGAGAAACTATACTCGAGTGACGTGTAGCATGATTATGGGCATTGGGAGGATTTTTAGGTGGCCAACAGTGGTGCGATGTCAATTTACCAACTCGAAACTAAGAGACAAACATTTTTCCACTAAAAAATTAATAGGAAAATATCAAATTTGAAAATCCAGGGTGAGCTTGGTCCTCTTTCCGACGCCCGTAAATATGATCATCTTTTTAGTATTGCCGCGATATAGTATTATTCATTCATGAAGTTTTGCAGTCGTCAAACGTATAGTGTTTATAAACGAAACTCTTTCGTAAATATGTTCACCGGTATTCCCGTGGTTGCCGAAGACAAAAGTAGAAAATGCCAAACTGAGATTTGTTTTTGATAAGCAAAAAATCCACTAAAATATACAAAAAATGATTTCGATTGGGTTGCTGTTGTCTTGCATGTTGTGAAGTTGGCTTTGGGAATTACGCGGGACGGATTGGGAATTACTGCGTAATCCAACAGCCTCACGACCAAACCATTTTTAATCTTACTGTAGTAATCTTTTGCATTAACAGGAAATACCATCATTTTTGTTTGCTCCCGTGCGTAATCAGACAGCGTGATCATTCGCAGGCTGATTTCGCATCGGTAGGTTTGAGGCACTCGAGCATTCCAGGAAATGATCACCTTTTTACGCGCAATGTTTTTGTATCCCAAAGACGGGCAGTAGTGACATAAGGTGCACCCGTGATGGATTTGTGCGGTCACAAACGCATGAATTTCACGAGGTAGTGCAAAAATTAAAAAAATCAACCTTCAAAACTGAAAATCGTAACCTACAATTCTGCGCAATGATTTGTAAACCGACTTGTACTAGCCACATAAAAATGTCATTTACTTCAATAAACATCAAACCCATTCTATAGTTAATTTGTAAGCAAGAGCTTACACCAACATTTTAGAGAATATTGAACAACAACAAAAACCGGAAAAAAATAACCACAGGTGCACGATTGTTTTTTTTACAAAATGATACAGCAGAAATATAATGCAAAAATATATCACGTGAAACTCAAACTGCTTCGCCAACTTGTATCGAATGAAGTTCACAGCATCATCGAAATATTTAATCAAAAAACTTGGCACTAAGTTTATTTTCAACGTGATGACAAAAAACTACAATTGCTTCAAAGTTTTGAGTAAACACTCCAGGATGTCGGATTTTCAGATTAACTTTTGGCAGTTAACCCCAAACCTCATATTTCAATTCATTGTTGATGACGCTTCTTATGTGTTGAACTTCACAGCCTCATCGCGACAGAAAGAAACAGCCATCGAATCGTTTTGGTTGGATTCAGCCATCGATGCTGTGCAGTTACCAGAACTTTTCGATTCTGAATTCAAACGTGTTTTGGTCCTGCTTCCGTATCTGCAGTGTAAAAATCTTAAATTGAGGCTCTGCGTCAATGCGTTAAATTATTTGCAGTTACAAAATTTTTTTTCTACTTTATTCAAAGGTCATGCGCGTGCATTTTTGGCCACATTAATATTACTTTCCCAACAGTATTTCCTTGGAACAAAAAGCGAAAGTTTTGTGTAGTGATTGTTCATACGTCATGTAATTACTTTTTTTCTTTACTAACGTACCGAATAGCAATCACTTTTGCTTTCAGTTTCTAATTCGATGTTGGTGATGAAAACTTGTTGCAGGACGGATTGAGTTGAATACTTATCTCCAAGGAGCTACGCCTGTTCACTCAGATAGCCGTGGTTCGAACGCCCAAACTTCCGATTGAGAGGCGGACGCTACCTCTACCGCTGCGATATCGCCTCTCTAGTCACTAATCGCTATTATTATTGTGGTGCTAGCCTTTCAGAATTGGTGTCCCACAGCTTTTCTTCATTGCAGTGAGTTTCGGCGGTTAAAATTATTGCCCAAACAAGAAAAATGCAATTCATATCTTCTTATAACTTCAAATACTTCAATTTGTGGATGTGCAGAACGTGGTTTTATTTTCTTAAATATAGTAAAGTCAACAAAATCATTTTTTGCTCAAATTTATGTCTTCCCCATATTTTCAAAGCGTATGCGTAGTGAATTTGTGCTGCAAAAATCATACGCGGTACATCTTCTGCCACACAGCTGTTGCACAAATCGTTCTATCGCGTACTGACATTCTCACAATTCTTTTTTATCACGTTGAAAACCTGTGCACGTTGGTCTCCGAAGTTGCAGCGCTACTTGAATTGGCATCGTTTCGCTTTGCTTTCGAGTATTTCATTCCAGTCACGCTGCCTGCGGTACTCATACGACCTCTCACGCTTTTTCGCACTGTGTCTGTAGCAGCACTGTGAAAATAATGTTCCATCCATTAAAAAGATGTTGCGAAAGTAATTCCAGAAATCAAATGCTTTGTTTTTCAGTTTCTTGTATGGTTTTCATACCAAAAATTGGTTATACATACATTTTTTATTGATCAGGTTTAGGCATATATTTAAACTTGTTACGGGGGTCATGAAAATGATTTCGTAACAATTAAGGGTGCTAGTGTGCCGCACGTCCCAGATAATAACGCAGGCATGCCTGACTTTTGCTTGGATTTAGACAGTTTTTACTTTGCGGAATTTAACACAACTAATCAAATTACAAAACTCAAGCGGTATCAAATTCCTATCCAGAAACGGTTTTCTCAAGTCAAGAAGAACGAAGCATTACAATTGTAAAACGTTCGTTGCGTGTTAATAAAAGCAAAATTTTTGGCTTCAGCGGGACATTATTGAAAAGGTAATTACTGTAATGTGAAAATTGTCGAGCTGATTTGTTCGAAATTTTTGAAAAAGTTTTGTTTGGTAATCCTACTGATAAATGGTACATTTTAAAAATATGTACTTAGTCTGTAACCGAAATACCATTGAAAAGAGTTTATACGTGAACAGCAAAAAAAACAAAAAAACTAGCGACACTTGAAGCATGGCATTCCAACGCAATATAAACTATGCACAGAGCAAAAACAAAACGTGAAACACTGTAGCGCGGAACAGAAATGCACGTTGCAGTGGCGCATCATATATTCGGACGCATCACAACCAACGATGACAAGAGGCTGCTGCAGATGCTCTTTTAATAAACAATGTTAAGTGACATCTGCAAAAAACGAATACAAGTCGAAGGTGACGCATCTCGCCGTTGTTTCTGTTTATAAAACTTTTGTTGGTCTCATCTGAGCGAATGCAACGAAACGGTCTAAGTAACAAAAAAGCAAACATTTTTCAAAAATTTGAAACGTTACATCTCTTACATCCTATAGTCTAATTCTTGTTGGTTACCAATACGGCAACTTTTTCATTACCAATTTTAGTCGAAAGGTGACGTAATAATATTTCTGGGAAAATATCTGCAAAATATCTCGTAAAACAATTCTTAATATGGTGATATTTTTGCAAGTTCCCGTAGAGTTTTCCAGCCTGTTTGATAGTTTAATGGAGTTTCTTCCTTGAAACCTTATACTTTGAATATTTCCAAAATCTACTTCAAAACTTTTCTTGGAGTATGATGTGCAGCCATGAGCGTTATGAGGTTGTTGAACACACTTGAATTAAGATAGCGCGATTTAATGTCTTGGTTAATGTCAGTGAGCGATCCTTTTGAAATATAGCGCCGTATTCCACAAGCAAACTGTCAAGCTGGATGAACATACATGCATTTTCGAGAAATTTATTAAAAAACTTTGCCAGTCCATAGCGAAGACAAATTCAACAATATGTTATATAACTTCAATTAGGAAGCTTCCAGAAGTGAGGACGGTTTCTAAAGTGAGGAAGGTTCTGGGTAGTATTGCTCAGGCATGATTGCATGACTCATTCAACACAGATTGATATTTTGCTGAATCAGTTCCCCAGTTACATGGAGTTCAGCTACTCTGAGCTCTGGCTCCCAACATATCTAATAGACAGTGGCATATCTATGCAAAATGGCGCCCATAGCAAAGTTTAAATGTGCGCCCTTTTCAGTAACTTAAGTAATAGATATAGGCAAAATTTTTACGAAAGATAAATCATTAAAAATGTAGGTGGTTTATAGCTTTTTATCAAATACGTTTGGTATCGGAGCAAAACTGCATTTAAGCGTGCGACAGCCAAACAACGGACAGAACAGGATAGCTCTAAACAAGACTAACAAATCTCATTAATCATGAGCTGAGGAACACTAACGTACAGGAACACTAACATATATAGGCGTAGTAGCAAGTCGCAATAGAGATTCCCGCTCAACCAGGTTCATTCTACCGCTATAATGTTGTTATTGTCCTCTTAAAATCTCACTTTCCCAGCGACCTCGCGCTGACAATTCAGGGCGATGTGACCACCGCCACACCATTCACACCTCGGTGGCGGTATTAGGTTTGGACCGTTTTTTTGATGGGACAAACTATTCTGCACTAGACCCGAATATGCACTACAGCAAAAAATGTGAAAAACGATCAAACAAAGAAAATACATTTGCAAGCGAGCAAATTATTAGAAGGTCACATAAACTCGTCAGAGAGGGAGCGCGAAGTCTAAAGGCCGTACTTACCCTACCCCTGGCTTAGACTCTGATTTGACAAAAGTTTGCAGTTATTTTATTGAAACGTCGTATAGATTTCCTTATCTTGCCATTGGTGAAGTTGTGCGATATCAAACAAAATGGTTTGAAAATAAATGCAGCTGCCGAATCTTTCCCAGGAACAGAGTTGTGCAAGAAAATATGCACAACTTGTTCGACTTGGCTGCAAATTTACTGCGTGGTTACAGCGTGTTGCAATTGATTTGGCCTGGGTTTCGTGTAAAATAAGCCACAAAAGAAAAACAATTGAAGGTGTTTGTGCTAAAAAGGAAGCAAAAGTAACTTAATCTCTCAGAAAGGAATTGTGAAACCCAGGCGTATAATTAATATGATCCATTACAGACATGGACCATGACGTATGGCTTCATTTGAAACATTCAAAAATGATCTACGTGTAACTTACATGTGGTGAAAGGTTGCAATATTAACTTTAAATCAACCAAAATATATGGAAGCAAAAACAAGTATGAACATGCTGCAGTACTTACAACCATCGCTTTTGAAAGCTGTTCCCCAAAAAGCTGTATAGATATGGATTGAGAGCTGAATTGAGATACGCCATCAATGCCGCAGCTATGGAAAGATTGCGACAAATGTATCCCTGTTAACAGACGATAACAAGCTTTAAAAATTAATATCCATCCTCATAGCCAGTGGTGCAGCGAGGCTAAGTGCCGCCCGGGATCGACCGTAAAACTGCCGCCGTTTACACCCTTCAAATTAGCTTATTATGAATTTAAATGAAAGAAAATCATGTTTCGTACTTATTTAAAGATATAAGGAGGAACAAAGTATCTTGCAGATCACAATCAAACACTCACAAACTGAAACGGGTCTTGATTTTCATTGTCGATTATAAGTCTTGCTTTTTTCTGCTTGTTACCACTTTCCTCATCATTACTTTTACTATTTTTTTGCTTTGCTTAGATATGCATGTACGGACCCAGCATGTTTCGTCATATGTTTTTCCCTGTTACTTTTTAGTCTTCGGTAAACCCACCGCTTGGCTCTTCAAAAGTTTACTCATTCCAGGAGATCAAACGAAAAAAATTAAGGGATGTGATGGCGGCATACCTTATAAACATTTATGCATGTTAATATTTCGTGTAGTATCCCCGTCTTTAACTAAAAAAAATAAATATACTGCGTATAGCAAGCTATAATAATAATTAATTTGATAATATCATCTCAATAATGTAAAGAATGTTGCATTGTTCACTTCACGTTTAGGTGTTGGCTTAATTCTTTCAGAGTATGTATTAGACAACAAACGTTAACTCCGTCGGCACTTGCGTGGGGCTCTCTACAGTTGCTTGACCCATTTTGATGAAATAGTTTTTTCATCTCAATTGGGAGTGCTCGCATCCCGTGGGGGTGCGAGAAGGGATTCATGTCAGCGATAATAATACAAAAAACAATACATCAAATGGTGCAAGGGGTTATAAAATATTTTTTCCTTCCGGACGGGGTGCGGGCTTCAAATTGAATGAGAACCGCTGCTTTAACACACTGGATTTGACCCAGAGTTTTGAGCAAACATTTAATCAGTTTTCTCACTCTACAGCCACATACCTTGTTTTTTAGGCTAGCCTGCCAGATAGGGCTTCTAAACACAAAAACTGAAAAGAGTTCTAATGAGAAAGAAAAGTTAGTACATTTAAATCCCTTCCAAAAATTAATTTTGTATCAACAAAGTGCCGCACCCAGAAGGTGGCGCCCGGGGCCCTGGGACCCCAGGCCCCCCCATTGATACGTCACTGCTCATAGCTATTTGAGAGAAACAAAAGTTATCAAAACACGTCTTTGCGTGTTGCAACCGCACAAGTCCACTCCAAACGCACTGCACTTTGCGTTAAATGCACAATCCTTTTCATTTTATGTCAAACGTGCTTGCTTAAAAATACTTTTGTACATGGTAGGTTGATAAACTGTACCTTTTCTATTGGCAAAGGAATTCCAGTCAACTTTGCCAAATGTCCAACATGAAAAGGCAGCCACAGGAAAATAAAACTCATCACCAGAGATGCACACATCCGGGTGATGCGTCTGCGCTTGTTGTCGGATTTGGAGCGTGCTTTTTGGTTTCCATCATGTTTCCTTGCTCTTTGCTGTGCTGATGGATTTCTGGTTCCAGATTTTTTTACTGACCGCGAAAGATGGCGAATCATCAATCCGTAGCTTGTTGCCATCACCTAATATGCAAAGGCAAAGCTTCGTATTTGGAAGCAAGCTGCAAAATCTTGTGCACACCGCCATTCATGTGATAAAAATAAATAAAAATGCCTTTGTTGTCCATAGAACACTTGATGTTTCCGGTTGAATAATGAATGCAACTTAAAAATGACTCAAACGATCAACATTTTTAATCAAATACATGCGTTTTCTTCCATACCAAAAGATCTCATTGAAATCATGGCAAGTTTGAAGTACTTTATGAAAAAGAATGCGTTAGCCTTTGTAGTGGTAACAAGTTACAAAGTTCCAAAAATATTACACACGGAAAATATTTTTCAAACTTATTGTTTTTGATATAGAAATCCAAAGCGATCCCTTCAAATAAAGCTCTTCGTCGAACTCAGTGACATCTGTAACATGGTTCGCTTTTGGGATCGAGCAAGTCATGATGAAAAACCTCGTCGGTAATTTTTAATAAACGACAGCCAGTATTGAATAGGAGAAGATGGGGCACAATGGGCCCAGGGGAACAATGTTCAAATTCGAACCATTAAAAAAATGGAAAACATTGAAACTTCATTCTTCGGTGGTTATTTAGTCTCCTGTCAGCCGTGGCACCAACGTTGATTTTGCCTTGTTTGGAAGACATGTTTTTGAGTTATCCGGCAAGGTGTGAATTTTGCACATGAAAGTTTTCTTGAAACCCGCATGTAGATTTTAATTTTGAAAAGGTTAAGTGGCAAGTATTGCTTTGAGTTTTTTCACGTTATAGTCAAAACATTAGAACATTATTTCATAACGTTACATTTCAGGTTTTGTTTATTGGCATTTCCTAATTGTGTTCTTTAGATGTGCTCCAGGCACAATGGACAGAATTTTTTGCTTCTAGCCATTATTACGAGGGATTCTTGGGCAATTTTTCAATTTTTTTGGTGTTATTGGAAAGCACCATACTGAGCATATGGCCATTCATGGTTTATGCTGTATTTAAAAGCACTTTATACAAGGGTGATATTACTGTAAGTTGCTCTTTAGTGTTGATTTTTAACACATTGCCGTCCGGTCTACTAGAAATTTAGTACTTTGTCCGAAGGCTACGAATAAAAACTTGCAGCAGATTTGTTTCAGTGATTACCACTGCTTGTCAGCGCGTGGAAATAACCGCGTTGCTCACATCCATTATGCTGCGGCTGACTGAATTTCGACAAAAGAACTTCATTTGTACGTGCTATGTGGTATACCTAGGGAAAGGGCGACGACATTAGCAAAGAGGGGAGTTGTGAGTCCATGAAACTACTTTGGGGTGAAAACGTATGGCAAAAGGGGTAGCTGTGAGTCCACACAACTCCCTCGCAACTCCCTTTTGCAAGTGGTAGACTTAAGGGAAAGATGAATATTTCCAGCGGTTTAGTCAAACAATTATCAAAAATGTCTTGTGGGCCTAAGTACCCCCACCATGGCTATTTGTCCGCAAGATGGGTGGGAGGTGGTCAAAAAAGCTAAGTTGTATTGCATCACACGTTAACACTTCAAATTAAAAGTATCCTAATTATTAATGGACTGGCCCATGTACTGGACCCATGCATGGGGCACAATGGCATAAAACGTGTCGTTTTTCAAACGGTTGTGATTTTTTTCTGAAGTAAACTGCTATTGTGTTTTAGCATGATATTGTACATAAACAGTTGCTTTTTTGTGTAACCAAGTTTAAAGTTTAATTGTACTTAAAATAGCACTGGCAAAAACGTGAGAAGTGTGTCACTGTGCCCCACCTTCCCTTAAAATGTTGTTATCATCACATGATGGCTTGGTTGTTTTCATATGATGTAGCCTTGCTTAATATTGAGTTATTGTAGTCAGTTTTCAAAAAACTTTGTTCGGATTAAAACATTTATCAACAAATCTGTTATTGAATTCACTGTCACTGGTATGTTTCGTCTCTGCGAAAATATCAAGCGTAATTCTTTCATCCGAAAATATTGCTTGATTGTTATACAACACTTACCACGATTGGCAAGGCAAACATGACAATGAAGTTGATTAATATGAAAGCCGTCCATTTGCTGCCCGTGTTGTGATAAACGCAATCACTTGGAACTTTATTTTTTCCATGCAACATGTTGCTGTCCCCAAAGGAAGAATAATAAGAAAAATCAATAGTGTTGTTTATGTGCTTAGGATAAGTATCATAAGAACCCATAATAGCAGTTTCGTTGAAGTCCATTCCACTTCCTCTGTCTGAGACGTTCATTTGCCCTCCGCTTTCCGAACTGCAAGACATCATAAAATCAGGCAAGTAAAGTTTAAACGTTGGCTAAAAATTGGGAACTGTAGCGAAGGTTTGAACATAGCTTCTGAAATCAGATAAAGTAAATGCATGCACAAATTGCTTTGTACTGTTAAAACAAGAAACCTAAAATGAAAAACTTCAATTCACGGTTTCAGTGCTGTTTTGGTTTGCTACTTTGGTGAGTATGCACTAGTCCAAACTTGACTAGCGTTCAAGATGTTGTAGCAATACTGTAAGTGCTTGGTCAATACAAAGTGCACGAATGCATGTAAACGGAAAAACCACAGTATTATCCAGTCCAGCTGGATAATAGTTGGATAATAGTTTTTTCCATAAAGCTGATGAAAGCTCTACTCCTTTTTTTGTTAAAGGCTTGGCGAGATGGAGGAAGCAACTGGCTTAAACCAACGTATAGTTACAAATTCACAACTGTCGAAATGTTCTTGCAAAAGTTAACAAATGTCTCTATGCAAGATTCTTGAAATCTTACGAAATTGATAATAAGATGTATTGCAGACTTATACAATGATCTAAGTACCAGGTAATCGATAAGTAGAAAGAATGTGAACTATATGACCTTTTATCTGAACGCAGTGGTAAGCGGGTAAGCAAGACAATTTGCTGAAAAAAATTTTACATGCTGTAGAAAACTGGCACGCGACTCGTTATTTTTAAACAAATGAAGCACTAGCTCCACCTTGACTGTATTTTCAAGGACGTTTGGTAATTTTTCCTGCCCGTCGATCATCACTATGCGCAAGACAAAAATCTGGACAAGATCTTTGAAGGTCAATTTTTATTAGCAATTTCCCTGCAACCGGTTGCTTTGAGTGTGGCGCATTGCATAATTTCTGGAGACTTTAGTTTAACCTCGAGAACTTGGCTGGCGAGAGGTTTTAGGCATTAAAACGGTTTTTCATGTTTGAAAAGCTTCACCCGTAAAATGTATCTTTGAAATGTGAAGTGGCAAAGAAATTAACATCGTTCACCACAATTTTAAATAAGTTAACTCAAAGGCTGAAATTTTTGATTTCTTAAAAAATGTTGAAAAATTAACTATTACTTTTGTCAGTGCAATACTTTCAAAATGTTTTGGCTGCAGCCGCTACACTTCCAAATAAAAATTTGTCTGAAGAAAACATTTATACCTTTGGTAGCATAACTTTTCACTAATTATAAAAAATTGTAGTTTAATTACTTCTCGATAGAAATGAACAGTTTGAAGTAATATGTGAGACAGAGTTGCTTTCATCGAGATCAATTGATTAAAGTTTTAGAGGACTATCTAAAACTTTAAAATGAAATTAGACATTACGTTTAATCACACTCAGTCAAAAATGAACACTGACGACAAGAACTGGTCAATTCCTGTAAATCGCACCGCATTGTTTAGGTCAATTCCTCGGTTCGTGAATGATTTTGATGTGAATATAAACGGTTGTCAAGACGAATTTTCTAATTCATATGTTTTTGTTCGCTGGAAGAATGACAGCATGAACATCTAAGTGTATATGTCACATTGTTACGTTCAAGATGTGCATGCTTATTCTTGCACTTTGTCTTTTCGTTTGAGAATGAAAGTTTACATAACTTATTTTTCAGGTAGTTTGAAAAAGGTTTTGCAATTCTTATTTTTTGTAGTTGCATTTGAGATCTCAACCATCGAGAACATGCAAAGAAAGATTTTCTGAGTTGCAGACGTGCTGTACTTTTTTCGTTCTTTCCGAGTTGTTTCAGTTTTATGTTCTAAAATGTTTACACCATTTCAGATTTCTGTCGGTGTCATAAACATCATTCTTCGTTTCTTAATTTTTCGCAGTTAGAAATTAAGTAAACGAAGAACGATGTTTATGACACAGAAAAATTGCAACGTTTTTGGAAAATCAACGCAACACTAGTAAGCTCTTTGGTACGGATATAACTAGGTATTTCATTCCTACACAGTTAGATTGTGCAAGACTATCTTTTTAAAAGAGCAACATCCTACACACAAAAGCTGAATGTGCGAAATCGACTGTTTTTTAATCTGCACGTTTCCACGCACAGTCAGTACAAGATCATTCAGAACAAAAGTTAATAGACACATGTGATCTCTCACCTGGCATAAAATGCTGTTAAACCGATGTCTTCATCCACAGGAGGACTGGTGAGAAAGCACAGAAGTTAATTAGCTGAGGATGCAAGCAAATAATTAATCAAATCAAAAATTTTTTGGTAATTAAAAAATTTATGCATTAATTCACTCTTTTCACGTTGTTGGTTTTAAATAAGTTTGCTTACAAGCAGTTTCCATTTTCGTTTTGTTTCAAGAGGGGTTTCCTCAACAGCTGGCACATTTCTTCACTAATTCCTTCTTTTTCGCAGATTCTGGAAATGTTGCCTGATTGATACACTCCATCTTGAAGATTTTCGGATGGAAAAATGTAGCTGTAAAATTATACTTATCGTTGGTGATATTACAAGGATGTCATTTTGATTTTACTTGTGCAACAAACCCTCTTTTATGAGTGGTTAACACAAGATTTACAGAAACTATATCTTTGAAATCAACTGAACTATTAGCTGAACTAATGCGCACGTTCAACATCGAATAAAGTTAAGTTGTATTGAATATTCTTGATGGTAATTCAAATCATAATGAAGAGATCCAATGCAAAACCTCTGCTTTCTTGGCAGCGGAATGGATACTTAGGAATTGACACAATCGCTTGCCTAGGTGATGCTTTCAACACTCAAGTCCTAACTTAATTAAACATTTTATCTGTTTTGTGTTTCACTTTTATGCTACTCTTTTGCATGAAAATGAATTTTGTCAAGGTTGCTTCGATAAGACGATAAGACGGCAGGTTTTTATGTCATCCATCTTTAGCTTTTTTAAAGATGTGCGTTGGAAATAGCCTTCACGATGTCTGAGACGATGATGTTTGAGAAAATTGATGGAAAAGATCGCAGTTCTAATTTCAAGTAATATATGACTTGGTTGAAACCATCGCTCCGCTTAATTTTAAGTTACCGTTGAATCTATTGTTGAACAAGCAAGTTAAAAGGCAGGGGAATTATGAAACTCTCTGATCATCCCAGGGTTTGTTTACATGATTCACGAATCAAAATTTTATTTTTTTATTTGAAATTTTTTGATTCATTGCGACTTTGAACTCTTTGACGGTAAACTTGCTAATCTTTGCAGCATTTAGATGTCCGAAATTAATTCCGCATCAAATTGAAGTTAAGCATATTTTTTCTAGCTCTTGTCAGTTTTTGAAAACTTCGTTAGTCTTCATTTTACTGGATTTCCCTATTTGGGGCCGAACCTTTACGTAAATCTGTACTATAGTTGCTTAACCCAAACTGCTACATCACACGGCCGCAACCGGATCTCACACGGCCGCAACCGTCACACGGCCGCAACCGTCACACGGCCGGAACCATCACACGGCCTCAGCCGTCACTTCCCCCGATTGAAAAGTTGACATCGGGAAAAGAGGGCACCCTGCCTAGTCAGAAAAAGAATAAAGCTGGTGCTTGGTACGACCGCTGGAAAATTTCTACATTAGGTAACAAATTTTAAAGCGTCGTCTCTGGAATCGGTCACAAAAGAAAGACCACACCCAGAGTACTAAATTTTCACTTAGATTTTGCTTATATCTGAATTTCATTTGGTAGTTTGCAGAATTTTAAAAGTACAAGATATCTTTGACCAGTGATTTTCAAAAATAAAAAAGTCTACAACTACCTCCCAGCTTGTTGTTGTGTAAGCGCTAAACATGTTTCATTGCTTTTAACAAACAATATATATTGAAATATTTCATATTTTGATAATGATTTTTGGTATAAGTAATAAGTATTTTGAATTTCAATCTTATGAGAAAAAAAGAAAAAAAAAA
>JGI24158J21664_10004059_pt1 | contig 18687 bp, 11 predicted proteins | sample Ectturendosymbi3_FD_21664 | JGI IMG/M metagenome (IMG submission 21664)
GTGCATGAATATGCTTCTGGGTTAACCTCAACACCTAAGGCTGAATTATTTTGCAGTTGCAAACGCAGAAAATTTATAGGTCAAAATAAAGTCAAAACTTGTAAATTATTAAGTCAAAATTTTAAGTTTTTAGGTCAAAAAATTGGTTGCCTTAGTCATTACCAATATTGCGGAGCTGAAATCGGTACGAACTACAGTCAGTCATTCATTATAAACAATCTGCAATCGTGTTTGAAACCATCCGATGCGAACCTCAATTATTGCGTCAATACACTGTAGTCAGTTTGGCAGTTCGACATTTTNTGGTGTTTGCAAAGCGTACGAGGAAGTTCAGCACCTCACCCTCATGCGCTTTGCACGCTTGTGAAGATGTTGACAATTNNGAACGACCTGAAACAAATTTTATGCTTAAATTAGCTGGGTTTAATTTCTTTACTGTACAGAAAAGCAAAATAAGAATGATCGAATGAAAGGCGCAGAAATGAGCACATCTGCGCGCGTATATGTTTCTGATACCAATACTCAACTGCGTCCACAAATTCTACAGCGATCAACATGAAGTTGTGCTGGGTCGAAACCGCTTGGCACTTGAGTTTATAAAACAAATGGACTGCGTAGCGCTGCTTAACAATCAGGTCGGACACAGCTACAAACTAAATAAATACTTATATTGAAATTTTTTCTTTTGACGAAAGGGTGAATCTTCTCATATTTTGCTTGAGTTGAGTCGATTTTTAAACGCGAAATGAAACTGGCGGCACCTTTGTTTGACCAAAGGCAGCTTATGAAAATCGCAAGGTTGTTTTAAAAGATTGTTCAAAAAAAAAAGAAAAAAGCCCTGCATACTTCAGGCTAAGCAACCATGATGGTGGACATTTTGAAAAAACAAGTGTTCTGGTTATTGGTTTTACTGACACCGCTTTAGATAACCGCTTCTCCCCAGACCGGATCGGAATGCATTTCCCCATCCGGTCTGACGTTCAACGAGTACACGTGATGAATCAGTGCGGTGGATTGGTTGCGCATACCCTCCAGTAAACCTTGCTGATTAGTTACACTGTGGTCTAAACTTTCCAATGTTGCGGTAAAACTTCATAGCTGCCATAGTATGATACATTGCTGCGGATTTTTGCCGCAACAAGTAAATTATCATTGTTTTATCTTGCTTTTTAAAGATGTTGATTAAAATTCAGCTGTGATGTGATAACGTACGGCTAGACGGAATGTTCGTTGTTTACATTTTTTTGGGCAATATCCCAAGGTATTAGCACAGGTTTTAGTTGCTCTTGAACCATACAGACCAGTGGCGCAACCAGCTCTTCATTTCCGGGGGACAATTTTCATGAACTTTCAATCGATGACGTCATCGTGCTTATTCTACCGTGGTACAACTTTTTTGCAAACAGTAACAGATAAAGTTCTCTTCGCAACATTTCCGAAAATCAGAACTTTTTAGTTAATCAAGATGCAGGCCGAACAATCAGGACCAATGGTTCTCAACCTTTTCGTTGAAAGGAGCCAAATCCAGCCTAACGACTTTGTTAGAGAGCCACAATAAAGAAATTTTAACACAAGTCAATTGGCATGTTTTGATTTGTAGCAGAACGAAGTCTGTTAGACAAAATAATAAAGGTTTTATTGAAAGACTGCTGAGGGCCGCACAAAGGGTGCTTGGGGGCCACATGCGGCTCTTACAACAGTGGTTGAGAACCACTGACCAGGACAAAGTAAAAATTAGTAGCCTAATACAAACACATGGTTCCGTACTCAACTAGTGCACTCATGGCTACAGTGTGGCAGATGTATATGCTACTAGTAAACCTGCCTAACTTTTCGTCTTGCTTTGGCAAATTCATCAAATCCTTTATCAAGATTTTTTAAACTTCAGTTGGATATATTAGCAGTGAGATAGTTTCAATCGTAGGTACGGGACTTCGTCTGCCAACTGAAACACTCTTGAAAGGAATGCAGCAGGAATGCAACTTTAACTTTATTACGAATGGTTGGGCCAGGCTCGCCACCAGACCAGATGTGGGTGGGCCTCGCCACTTTTGCCAGGACTACCTAAACAACACCTAATAACTCTGAGGCTTTTGTGAAATTCGAGCCTATTTTCACTATTTAGTCGAATCTTGGAAGAATTTGTGAAACTTCCACCCGCATTTACCTCTCAAGGTCTATTCGTTATCAATATTTTATTTTTGATCACGGTCATGGCCATAGGTGTAGGAGCAGGCAAATTTTTAGGGGTGCGAAGGAATTTTGCCCGGATTCTCCCAAACTTGCCCGAAAAATACTTTAAAACAAGTGACCTCCAAAAAGCTCTTCATGTCAGTTTGGGCGCCATGTGATTTCCAAAGAAAAGCTATTCGCATCAATTCAGGCGCCATTATTTTCAAATCAAAGCATGTTGGGCGCCATTTTTGCTCAGATTTTCAGGGAATTTTAAAAGATTCTCAGAGATTTTGCCCGGGTTTTGAAGGATCTTTCCCGGATTTTATGGGATTTTGCCCGGATTTTCACCAAATCGAAACTTTTACGGGTGCGATTGCACCCCTGCACCCCCGTCTCCTACACCAGTGGTCATGGCAGATAACCCTGCTTCTCGCAAATACGATGTAGCAAAACGAAAAACCATCCGTACCGCGTTTTTAACCAAAGATGTGTAATCGTCATTTAATGAAATCCAAAAAATTGTCGGATTTCATGAAGTAAACATTCTTTTCAGGGAATCACCACAGGCAAGGTCAATATAGCCACTTCTTTTCTTATTAGGGTAAAGCAGTGGTCTCCACATTTCTTGTCTAAGGGCCACATAAGCTGATACACAATATTCCGAGGGCCGGACACTTTACATAATGTGATTGTTTCAATATATGTTACATTCTACCAAATCAAGTTTTTGAAGAGATATCTTTTTTCATTATTGACAAAATGTCTTCGCGGTCCGGATTTGTCCCGTGGGCCGTAGTGTGGAGACCCCTGGGGCAAAAGACGATGGGGTAGGTTGCACGAAAGGATCACGAATCCATTCACAGCTTGATAAACTATTCAGAAAGTTAGACAGACGTTACAAAAATTTACTTCGTAAATTAGAAGGCGGAAATATACACTTATTTTCAAGCAAATCATTAGATAGCGGTACCATTTTTAACTGTTAACATCGTTCTCACTAGATCGATTGCAGCAGGCAGTATTATCTCCTCAGCAACTGTTTGAGGCTTGTTAGACTTCGCAATTCTGTGCGCAGCTTGGTAAGATGCTATTTAAGCCTTTGTTGGAAATTGTGCTATTGTGAAATGGTGGACACTTGCCTGTCTAGATCATTTACTTTCGGAAAAAAATCTACCTAGTTATATTTACAACATGCGGTTGTGATGATGTTAGATCAGTGCTCTTCAACAGGGGTTACGCGGAACCCTAGGGTTCCGAAAAACATTTAGTGGGGTTCCGTGAGTTTTAAGGGTTCCATGAGGGTTCCTCGTTTTTTAGGGGAAATGATTTTTTGCTTCAGGAAGTTGATGCGTCATTATGAAAATTTTTAGATCACCGTGTCGCATTCAGACTGCAAGTAGGCTCCAGTTAGTTTACAGGATGTTAAGTGCAGATAACAGAACAAGAAATAATGAGAGTTGTTGCGTCACTTGTTCATTTAAGAAGAGCATTATTGTTGCATCACAGTTGTAAGATGTTGCTGATGTACAGGTCACAGTAGACTGAGTACGGAGAGTACTACAGACTACAGCTGCGGCTCAGCCTTGGTGGAAATAAAGTAAAAACAGTGTGAAACTCAACTTTTTACTATTTAGCCAAGCCAGATGAAGCAAAACAGCCTATTTTCTTATGTGAAGCGAAATAATAACAGCGAAGGTGTGGACGGTAACAGGGCCGGTTTTAAACCGATTTGACCGATTTCTTCTAATCGGGCCCCACGCCAAAGGGGACCCCTCGCTCCGCCTACAACCAACGCAACTTACACTTTCTATCGAAGCTGCTTGTGCATAGTGCCGGCGCAATGCCCAGTGTTAAGAGACCAAAACGATTATCAAACTTTTCCATTGGCCTCACAAAATACAGTATAAACTCGCTTTACTACCACCATCAAAGTACACTAAAACCTTGATTGACAAACATTTCGGTATTCAGATGAAACAGTTACGGTTTCTGGAAAAGTCTTTGCAGTCAATATTTGCTATTAGGCCTACTTGTTTTCTGAAGGTAACGTTTAATTCGTAATTGCAAATGTGTGCTGCCTAGCCAGTCATTTAATAGCGCTGTTCGTGTTTCCTCTCGTAAAGACGATTTGATGAGGCAACCTGAGATTGGCGAGAACGTTTAAAATAGACTTAGTTTTAATTATAAACGACTACTTCAGGTGTGCAAAAAATAACGGTTACTTGAAAAGTAACAGAAAATTACTAACAGTTAAACCAATTTCAAACAGAAGTGACAATTTGGTTCAAGTAAAATAAGCCTCATGATGTTCTTGTGGTGAAAATCGCATCATGAAACACTGCTGAAACAAGGATTGTGGCATCAACCTCACAGACTGGCGTTGTAATTTCTGAGATGTAGCCTAACAAATTGAAAGTTGTAAAAAGTCTGAAAAGGTGGAAAGTGGAATAACTTTTGTGGAAGTTTGAGGCTATTGCAGTGCTTGCCTGTTTTGAAATATTAAAAAGTAGGTTTAAAACTTATTGAGAGATCTACAATCACTTCGTATATTTCTTTAGTGTTAATAAAGAAAATAATTTTTAACCTTCTCTGGGATATTCACAAACTGCTGTAATAAGCGGTTTGTACTCCTTTAATCGGTGCTCTATTGAGTGGTTTTTACTGTAACCCTTTCCACATGTAAAGTATATAGCGACAGGCAGGTGTTTTGTACAGTCGAATTTGGCTATTTATGAATATGTTATATCGGTAACTAAGCTCAATCTTATGCGTCAAAGACCAAGAAACATAGGCCGAAAATATTAAGTAGCAAAAAAAGAGGCCTAAAGCTAAGGCAAAAACAGACCGAAACATAAAAAGGAAAGGTGCGTTTGACAAGTATTTTAACCACTGAGGGTATACCTTCAATGCCACACCACATTGAAGATGGCGACAACGCACGCAGCTAGCTTGGTCATGTTACGCCAATCAAGTGGAAGTTTATGTACGGGAAATGATACAAGTCATTCAAAAGTGTTGATTCTGACAAAGAAGGAACCTCGTCATATGTGCATCTGATGACGTATGCGGGCAAGAAACTTCAAAATTTGGATAAAAAAAATTCCTGCTACCTAGCCAGAAGTCCTGAGTCGGAATGTTAGGGACTACCCTGGACTATTTAGCCCAAATAAGATCCCATGCAATCATAATAGAAGCTTTCCTCAGAAACGAGAGTGATGGGGCACGGTTTTCTAAGTTTAACTGCAAAAGATCACCAGCAAATGGTGAAGCGGCAGGTTATCCATGGCTATTATTCCTGGCCAGGAAAAAAAGAATCTTTTGCTACTAGTGCAAAATTTTCAGCTCTGGATATCCACTTGCGCAGTACTAAATACCTCTCCTCTCTGCTGGCACTACACTCGTAAGTCCGTTTAAATCAGGGAGGTGGCTGGCCAGAGAGGAGGTGTTTATGAGGGTTGTAATTCTTTGATTTATTGGGTTTACCGGCGCTATCCATTGAAGTCTCTGCTGGTGAGGTCTTGGCGTCATCCTTTCGAGACTCGCCTTTACAACATCACTGATTTCTATCCTTACGCCATGCACCCCCTCGAAAATTTCTACACACCACTGAGTGGGGCGCCGCAAAAGTTTTTCAAATCGGGCCCCGCACTTGCTAACGCCGGCCCTGGACGCTAATGAGCACTGTAGGTAATGTAAAAGAAGCACCTAATCCGAAGCGGACCAAATGTAATTCAATTGCCACATATTTCAGGGACGACACATATTTCAGATACGGGTTCTTTTTGCCGGATGGCCAAATTCTGAATGTAGCAGCTACATTCCAAAAATGCAAGAACAAGCGAGTCATTAAATTGATTTCATTTTACCTTCTGCAATAACTGTTTCTTTGTTGGAGTGTCTCATAACGAAATATTTGATTTTCTTACAAGTACTTAGTTTCTTTTAATTTTTGTTGAATGGGGGTTCCATGACAAACACGAAAGTACAGTATATCAGGGTTTCCGCAATGGAAAAAAGGTTGAAGAGCACAGTGTTAGATGACGTTAAAGCTTATTTGGTAGAATGCTTTCGCTGGCCAATACCTTGCGTGTACTCTTAATTTTAGTTGCGGTGTTACGTTTAGGTTTGCTACATTAGTTCCCTGTTTGCATGAGCATTATAACTGACTACTGTAGCCTTCGATGCAAAGTAAAAACTTGCGCAACGCCTTTAGTAGTAAACAATAATCAAAAGTTACGTCATATATAAGATAGTTAATAGGCTGTTTATTGTCAGCATCATCGCACTTGAACAATATAATTATCTTTTGGATAAAATTATAAAACTGCACAGAATTTCGCTGTTGTCAGCTCATTGGATAAAACCGCAAATTTACTTTTGCGTGACGTCCTTAGAAAATTAAAACGACGCACCAGGGCGTCGCGACGAACAATTTGAGGACCATGGGTCTACTGGCTGCGAACTTTGTTCCACTGCTGTAATAACAATGATGCAGTATTTGTTGTTGACGTTTCGAGAGTGTATGCAAACTCTCTTCCTCCGAAGACAGACAAGAAACAAAATCCATCCATTAACACACTGCATTTCTGAAAATTTTCAGAGTGGTACAAGAACAAAAGGATAAAAACTGCCTTAGAAATACCAACATTTTAAACGATTTCCGAAGTTTTAGCAATTCCAGCGTATTTGTGGTTAGATAGCAATCATTTACGAAATTTTTGATCCAATGGCCAGTCTCAAGATTATCTTGTAAGTAGATCATTAACCAGGTGGACAAAGAAAAATTCAATTGAAACTTTTCTTAAAAATGATTAGAATACAAAATTTCATCTTCATTCTTTGAAAGTTTCTGCAAATGTCAAAATTGCTATGTAATGTTTTGAAATTTTCGGCGGGGGGGACAAATGCCCCAAATGCCCCTCCTGGTTGCGCGCCTGATACAGACCTTAAGAACGTGGCGTTCGGTAAGCAACACATTGCATGCACAGATAAGTTGGAGGGGCGTAGTTTCTACCTAGCTTTTCGTACAGTGCATTGATTCTGAGTCTTTGCTTTTTAATTGTCAACAAATGAGAGATTCTTCTGCGCGGTACGCTGTAGCTCATGGCGATGGAAGCACGCTGCTGGCTGCATTCCGCGTAAACGCAAAGGATGTTTCGCCGAGGAAAGTGTGAAGTCCTCCTGCTTTTACATCGTCGTGACATTTTAGAGAAGCTTCTAAAATCGTGAACGGCATGCATAGGTTTAAAAAATTTGAGGCAAAGCTTTGGCCGATTTGACCAACACTAAAGGTCAAACCGCTTCCACCACCGGCGTGCGCAGTTGAGGGAGTTAGCGATGCCTGTGGCTTGAAAATCTTTTCAGGATTAGAAATACCGGTACAAAAACAACTTGCCGACAGATCGACGTCGTAAACGACGACGCTGCTTACAATCACTGCCAAAGAGATGTCCCATATCAATTTGCGAAGCTGAACATTAACGGCATTTTTTCGTAAAGAACGGTTGCTGTAAAACCATAAAATCTGTTTGCCCACTGTCAATATCTGCCAGTTGTCATGTATGTGATTTGATTTTTGTCTGTCAGATACGAAGCCTGGGAAAACAAACATATCGCTGAAAGAAGTAGAAGAGCTCGGCTGCCCTTGTGGAACGGACTGTTTTGTGCCATGCTACCTGAATACACCTCCCGAGGTTTCGGAAGCGCTGTCTACAACGAAGTGATAAAGACCTTGGCTAAGCATCACTTGAACAGGCATATCACGCCAACGCGGACCAACCCGTTCTTTTCAACACATAATAAGCAATGTCACAGGTGCTCGTCGCCCATCCGAGGTTCCACGGGCCAAAACACTTCCGATGTATTAGACCGGCCGCTGGCACGATTTCTTGCCAGACAAATGCACGGCTTCACTTTGCTAAACCACAATCACTTACCCCACGGCATGCAGGTGCAGACCAAGTGTTTTTGCGAAACTGTCAAATCAACGCAAAGTCAAGGAGTTAACTCAACCCACTCCATCGCGCTATTACCACCAAGCACGCCAGCGAAGGCACGCGAGAGTGCCAGTGCCCCACTCGTGGTAGCTGTGACGCACAGCGAACGAGCCGCCAACTTCCACAGCTCGAACGGCTTCCGCCAGCTGACGAGAATTCCGTTCTGCGATGGCGCTGAAGGGAAACTCCAGTTTTACGTTCATGTTCTGGCGCTGGACCCTTTTCGAACAGGGCGCGTCGCAGAATTTAACGAAGCATTACTGAACGATATCGACACCAATGTCAAATGTAACTGAACACTAACTTGCAGCAACATGGAGCGCGATCACGTAGGTACGTGCTTTACCTGTTTGGTGTCCACCAAATGAAATCTTCATATTGCTATTGATTGTTTCTTTTGTTCCTTGTCTCTTTCGCACAGCAAAGCCCGCACGCATTTTGCACAACTTCCACAGCGTTTTTTTTTATCACGGTTACTGAGTTGTGTGGTTACTCTACATCAGTAAAACTCACGCAGCATTTTCTGAAGGTCATTTATGGACTTTGCGAAACGAATTCAATTCGAATTTGCTGTACCGATTAAACGCCGCGTGTCCCCTCTGTCGTTTGCATGTCACGAATGACGCGCGGTTGTTGACTTTCGAAACCAACATTTTAAAGCTCGTGGTCGGGAATCAGTTTCAAGCGCAGACGAAATTTCAAAAAGGGAGATATCTTCAACACTAGTTTATAAACCCTGCGAAAAATGCTCTGTTTGTGGAACATATATTGGGTTGTCCACTGCTTGAAAGATACTCCAACGCTAAACTTCGAAGTCAGACATCGTCTGAATGTAAGCGCTTTTCCATCAGAGTTAAATTTCCTTGGGTCTCGGCGGATTGTCGTGAAACCAGCGATCCAAGCTAAATGTACACCCGGAAAAAAAAGCTTCGCGTCCCCATCTGCCGACTGTAAACTATAGGCAGGGTTGGGGGATAACTTCATCAACACAATGCCCAGGCGTACTGTCTTTGTAAACGGCCTAAGCTTCGTGAATAAAGTGCAACGTGGTTTTTAATATTTTTATAAACAAATACTTTCGTTAGCACAATATAGCAATATTGCCTGACTACCCAAACTTTGATAAATCCAATTCAAATGAGTTTACCGTGCAATTTTGTCGAGAAACTTGTGTTCAATGAAACTCCTGAAATATTAGATATGGGATACCTAACAAAAGGTCTATTAGGCAACTGAAACAAAATCGCTTTAGATAAAAAATTATGATCGCAATCTAGGACCAGAGTAAAAGTAATCGGATATTGCAACTGCACCTGCTTGCTGAAAGCCATCACCCATTCGGCCAACAGTTTGGTATGAGGTAATAGCTTGTCGAGATGTGTTGCGGTAGCAAACGGTAACCAAAGCTACTTCCATTTCCATCTGTTTTACCCGGTCGGAAATAATCGTGGTCTTCGCAGATTTGATGAATGCCGTCATTAGCATAGTAGCGTGCTAACCGCATTATCTCAACTTTTGTTCTGTAGGTGACGCACTTTTTCATGACCAAAGGATTTTTATTATTTTGCATTGAACACTTTCAACCCCATTATTCACTACCATTTTGACCCTGGAATAATCATTTTACCATTTGATTTGTAGGTACTTCGTTTTCTTAACATAGGCAACATTCAACGAAGCAAAATAACTGTCTAAACATGAGACCAGCCAGTCGACTATCTTAGCGGGTGCCCAACCATGGTTGCGGAGTCGGTGGTCAAATGTCCGACTCCAACCGTTCCAAAATTTCCGACATAACGTGACTGAAGTTTGGCTGTCAAGCAGACCCGTAACTAGCTTGGGACACAGGAGGGGCGAAGAGTTTTCTAAGAGGGGCCCAAATTTTTTAAACTATGTCCAACAGTTTTAAACTAATTTTAACACATTTTCCAGGGGGGGGCGAAGTCCCCCTAGTTACTGGTCTGCTGTTAAGTGTTAATAATGGTAAAGAAGAGAGCTAAAACTTTTTTAGAAATAGGCATTTTGTTATTGTCACATGAGCTAAGCCTTTGAATTAATCTATTTATTTAAAGCATGGGTTCCCAACCTTTCTTTGACCATGTACCCCTTCAGCATTTCAACAGATCAGCATGTACCTTTAAAATCTCTTACGACAAAAAGGCTGAGTAAAATAACAAATTTTTGAACTGAATTTTTAACATAACTTTTTGATTTATAGAACTATAAAGGCAGACTGCGTTTGTATGTCTCAGAATTAATATATTTTGATATGCATAGCCAATAATGATTTTTGAAAATAATATTCACTGGTATGTATAAATATTGGGAAATAAATAATATACAGTATAAAAAAATTGTTGCTTGCTACTGCTTACCTTAAATATTCCCCTTCAGATAGGCAAATGTAACCCCTGAATTAGAGAATATACACTAATAACAGAAATTCATTCTGTCGACTTCCGCAGTCCGATAAAAAAATCCGACTCTACCCAAAAACCTGTGACACCCTGCAACAACCCACCCACCTAATTACCGTGTTAATCAGCGAGTGAACATGCGCGTCGGCCAGTGCCTTCAGGAAATAAACTGCTCAACAGCAATTCGATTGATTACATAATAATCTTTGTGCGTCGTTGACTATTTCTATTCTGTGGGTTTTGAATGTACAACTGCAGAAAGGGAACCGTGCTGGTGAGAGTGCATGTGGAAATATTTCGAGTGTTTAAATTACAGATGGTGCTACAACGTGCAAGGCCGAAATTTCAAAATTCCCAAAAAATATTTACGGCCTAAGCATTTCAGAAAACGAACAAATTTTCAGAATTTGGGCGCAGAAGCCAAGTTGCAAAACCTGAGTGTAGGCCCACGGGAAGCTTTTGGTCAGAGGGTGGAGCTTTTTTGCTTGAAAAATGTGTAAGGCTATAATCACAGCCTTTCGTGCTAAATTTACAGATTTAACAAATTTTTTCTTGAAAATGCAGTGAAGAGCAAAACAACGATCATTGACCTATTCCGAACCAACTGTCATCATCCATTTACAGTTTTAGACACATCTACACTTAAGCCCACAAACAGGGGGAAAACCAAGCAATTTTCCCCAAAAACTTTCAAAAAATGTTTAATTTTTTAAGTATAACAACAAATTACAATCACTTTACCCCGCTCCCACGAAAGTAGTAGAGGATACAATCATTTTGTACCCCGCGGTGGGTCCTGCCTCCAATACTTTGCAAGGAATGTTAAGGCTTGTATTTCCGGCGCCTGTGGCCGTCTTGACGGGCTGCTGTCGGTTTTTAATCAGTAGGTGTGTTTCACCAGGAATGTTTTAATTCAAGTATGGCCATTGGAACAGTAGAAATCCGAGAATGACAGGATTTAGCATGAAAGAACCAGAGCACGATTCCATTCATCTTCAATGCAACATGTAGCGCATGAGCAATCATGAAAAAGCTCAGCATCACCATTTCACTTGCTTTCACGGGCCTCGTGTGTATTTCACGTTTTATCACTTGGTTCAAAATCATAGATTTTATACAGAAGTCCATGTGTGCAACTGCTGATGCACCAGCAATCGCGCTGCTTGTGCAAAATTAAACATGCTGCCAAGGGTCCCCAAACATATTAAGACGTTTGGTGATTTCCTACGGAAACACGCCTGCGGATACAAAAAGCAGCCGAAATATTTTGATTCATTGTTCAGTTGCTTTCAAATTACAGTAGAACTCGTCTAATTCGTCAATTCGTTGCTTTTTCGTCGGTCCCGGCAGAATTCCTATCTTTTGCGTATATGCTGTTCGTCTAATTCTCCATCTTCTAATTCGTCACCTCTTTCTATCCCTTAGAAGCGTTTTGTTCGGCTAATACGTAATTTGCAGTTTCGCTTTTGATGTCTAAGCAGCTAGTACGTGTGGGAATTCAAACAAATTAAGGATCTTCATATGAGAATTGTTGCACCTCGCAATTTGTTTATCGAATTTATGCACGACGTGCGAAGCGCGACCCGACTCCCCATTCAGTGAACGTGGGAAGTCTCTGTAGTTTGTTAAAGATTTAAAAAGTGCTTGATTAAATGAAGGAGTCCAGATAGGAGTAGAGGAATTAATTGTTGTATTCAACCATAACGTCATAAACTTGTATTTTACTGCAAATAAGAGCACTATATATGTATGTATACGCGTTACTATGATAAAGTATACAAGCTTCTACGATAGAGTTTTCACCTGTTTGCATAATTCGTCACTCGCCTAAATCGTCAGTTTTTTATAATCCCCTTGAGGTGACGAATTAGGCAAATTCTACTGTACCTGCTTTCATGCTTTGAACTACTGTAATGGCCGATATCTATCGATGCCTGTGCGTTTCAACACTTGTACATGCTCCTGATTTATTGCTGATCTCTACTTGGTGTTTTTGCAACTGTGTTGTGTGCAACACAATCTTTCAACAACATACCTCGTATGTTTTTGCTAGGCAGCTTGCACGACGCAATATGCTCGCTTAAGCTTCACGACACTAACTGCATTCATGCTGGTCGGGATACATCAACCGAACTCGGACATGGTTTTGCGCGTGCAGTTGCAACTTAACTGGCATTTAATGGCTTACGTCGCTCAGGTAGACCGAGCTTTTCATGCTTTGTCTCCACATTTAAAAAAACTATTGCTATTCAATTTCAACAAACGCGTTCAGGACCCAGACGTAGGCGGGTACAAACTTTTGGAAATCTCTTCTCACCGCAAAAATAACAAGCTGGTAACAAATAGGCAGAAACCAGATGGAAAACCCAATCCCTACATATTGTCCGGTAACGCTTGCGTTGCTTTGCTACGTTGCGCTACGTATATGGCTACACCTACATAAACAATAAACAGCTTGTAACGATTGGAGCGTCAAATTTTTTCTCGTGTAGTTTGTATTGCAATGAGACCAGCAAGCACTCAGAAGTGAACAAGACGAATTAAGCTGGCGAACAAACACAGCTGCATTTCACTTGACAAGCGCTTTCAGAATCATAAAGATGCCGGAAGCATGGCATAGCTTTCCGTCACGTGAAGTGGAACCGCGAGCCGAAGCTTAGACGCGGTGGCAATGAAGCGAACCATGATGCGCCGGAGTTCTTGCGCCTGCGACTTGTGCAACTGCCGCGTGACACAGACCATGACACGACGATTCTGCGCGTGTCAGTCAAAGGCATCAACCCCACCAAACAAACTTCACTACACGAAAGTTGCGCTAAGCGATGGATGCTTCAAAGCACCATTATCGACTGCCCAAGCCTTTCGTCGAGTCACACAGCAACGTAGACAACATCTTTGCTCTTCACGCCGTCCAGTGATTCAAGCTCTGCACAAACGAGAAAAAGAATCGTTTTAAACGAGTCGCAACGCGTCTCCGCAAAGTATCCACAAATAAGAAGTACGCTTTTGCAAACTGATGGCTGGGAAATGTTGTTTCACAACAACATCAATCCCCGATTAAAAGAGGAGACGCAACGAAAGTGATCGTTGTTGCTTTAGCTTTTTGATCAGTTTGAGTGACAGCAGAGGTGAATAGAGGCGGTGAAACCAAAAGAGAAAGTGGTAAAACATCAACTTAATTTTAGTTAGTCACACTGTTTTTGAAAAAGCCTGGACAGATTAAGAAACAAGATCACACGGGTCGAATGCTAAGTTAAGCCTGAAAAATTGCTTTTACGCAAGCGGGCATCGTTGTAATTACTTGCGACAGCGATAAGGGATCAGAACACATCATCGCCAATGCTTATTATCTGAAAAAAATATATTGAAGCTAGCCATGAAACTTAAATTGTGCGATCTGCTTACGTCGACATTGTGAATAAAGGCGTTTATTCCTTCGTCACTACAATGCTTCAGACGGCGCAACAAACGGATGTTACACTGATTCTACGCTCGTTCTGTAATTTGATGCAACCTGCGGCGGACATGACATCATCACCGCGCATCCGTTGTATCCCACCGTCCTCAGTGAGCAACCACGAAGGCAAGAGAGCAATAGAACGTTATGGATCCTCGTTTTAATACACCAGACGGTAAAAAAACGCTGATGCGTTGCGTGGCAAGAAAACGGCGGGCTTATCGGATTGAACGTAGCTCACTGGTGAATTCAAAACAGCGGGGAATCGCGGATTGAGGGGCGAAAGAAGAATTGTGCGCAGTCTCACTGATCATGGGAGAAAATCTGAACTACAACATACTGTTTGGTTGTGGGGCCTAAACACTGAAGCCAACACGGTTTCCACTGCAATATGGCAGGTTCCGGTATTTCGTGTGCGAGGCTTGCACAACAGTTACAGCTTTCACGGCACTGAAAAAACTTCGCCTTTTCTCATTACTTCATGTTTTTAAACCAAAACAGGCGATTTCAAACAACACGCGACAGCGAAACGAATTGCTTGCAGCAGAACATTTTTCTAGAGGTCAAGTACAGGTTCGCAGGCCTTCCGCAAAATATGGCAGGGAGCGCACGAGGCCATTACAAGAAGACTAATGGGGGTGACGAGTTGAAAGGGGCCTGCGACCCGCGTTTCGCAATAAACGTTCCATGAACGCTTTCAGCGTCTTTCCTGGGAACTCTGACAACCGCAGAGCATTTCATCACCAGCTTGCCACGGAAACCACCGTTGCCACCGCAACTGTGACGAGAGGGGATCTCACACCGCTTCGACCTTGGACAGGTTCGTTGACAGACCACAGAGCGCCACGATAAATGACGTACACACACCTTCGTCTGCCCCCATGTTTTGAAAACGACCATCGTAGCCGAACCCTGCGTGTTTGCGCTATTGGTTACAGCGCAGCATATACTGTCCGAGGAATGCCTGGCGCTTGCTTGTTGTTTTTTTGTTTGTTTCAACTGAATGAAAATTAACAATGATTTTGACCGGAATATATGAGACACATTTAATACTTTGCATTCTTTTCACTTCTAAAAAAAATCAAAAAAGATTGGGCTAGACGCTCCTAAATAGCGACAATATCACAATAGTTAGAAACCGGAGGCAAAGACAAGACAAGAGTTTATATTCGGTAATCACTATGGTTAGCGAATGCGCTGGTACTGGCTAACCAACCGACCAAGGTCAACAAGGTAGCCAGTCCATAGCAGCATTTTATATTACTCGAACTAAATACACAGTTTCACGATTTGCACAACGAAAGACCAATGAGATGTTTTACCAGGCTTGTATTTACTACTGGCACCATTTCATTTTGTAGTTAATTACAAAACGGTGATTAAAATGATAATGTATTAATCACTTTATCGAAGAACTATAGATGTATTATCCAATTATGTGACATTGCTTCAATCAAGAGATTTAGTGGCTTTTAATAGAATATTTTTGTAATAAAAACACTGGCAAGCATAACACTTTTTTCTGGTATACTACGGCTCCTTCGTATGCGAGTGTCGTTGTCTGGCAGTTGCTTTACATAACGGTATTCATAACACGCTTTTCCGTTTCTGGCGGGTGTTAATTTGGTGGTAGGGTAATAGTACGAATTCCTGTGTAATATTTAAGGGAAGTTGTTTGTTAAATGTTCTAAATATGTATTTTCCTAATTAATTTGTAACTTTAAATATCATGGATCTCCAGAACGCGGGCTAAAGATAAATTTCTTTTGTAGCCTACAAAACCTACAAATCGTAGGTATGTGCTGATTTCTTTTATCTTTGCAAGGTATCGTTGTGCTTTAATGTTTACTTTAGATAAGCTATCCAAAGTTATTGCATGTTCCCCATGCAAGTATACCATGTTGGAAATGGTTAAAGATGATAGAAATCTACACCGATCGCAACAGTTTAACATCAAGAAAAGGCTGAAACTTGCAAAGTACATCACTGCCTTTGGTTACTTTGTTGTATAAATGTTTAACATCTTGTAATTCTTTGCGGCAACAAGCAGCCGCTTAAAAGGTTTCATTCCTTGCGTCTTCGAAAATCTTACCCTGATCCATATTGGGCGAAGAGAACAGCTTGACTTGCTTTCCGCGGTGCCCGAATATTACTTGGCACTCCTGTCTCAACTGCTCAGCTGTGAGTCGGTTGGACTGGGTCGGGTTCTCCAGCAAAACAGTTCCGACGTTATCGCCGGCGGCTGCAAACATATCGCAACACAACATACGCTGTAAAGTCTGCGGATTTTGACAATGCGTCGTTGACGCGAAAAAAGAAGGCAATTCTGTTTCGTGTTTCTCAACACCCTGGCAACAGAGTGCGATCGAACACCGATAAATGTGGAGAAGTTTGAAACCTTGAAGGGAAACTGACCTAGCGATAATTATTACGAAACCGCGCCCCTCATTGTCACGTTCTTAGCAATGTCTAGAGCTGGTGATTTTTATTTTGCAAACGTACAGGTTTTGTCTCATGGAAACTATCTAATTAGTTAAGAAAATGTTTGAATAAAACACAAAATTTTCAATCTGTGCTGCAAAGACAAATCATCTGACTGATCATGCTGTACCTCTGCACTCCCCTTTCACCAGATGGACGTTGACGAATGCACAAACCATTCCGGACTGAAGCGGCCACTGGCTTGGTTTCGGGCTTCGGGTTCCCCGCCCCACATCGATCAGCACGGTGGCGCCATCCAACGACAGAGGATTGCGCGTTTCAGAAAGGGGAGTTTCTGATAAGAATAAATTTACGGCGTTGCCGAAAAACACCATTGGCCAGAACAATGCAACCAGGGCCGGTCCTAGGAGCTTGCAGCAAACCTGGAGTTTAATTGTGATCATGCACAATATGAAATAAACACTGTTTTTAATTTCCTATGCATATGACAAGCTGGCGCGAGCAACCTCACGCGCTTAGCACGCGAGGTCGCCATCGTTCTGATGGAACTTCAATTTTGATTACGAAGGAAAAGTGAGCAACAGGTAAGTCCGCACCTTGTCCGTCACGAACTTCACAGAGAGATATTTTGGTGCCATTTCCCTCGAGATCGAAAACACGTGACAGTGCTTGCATGACGTCATTCATCGTCCGCATGGTGGGGCAGTTCTTTGGATTTTCGAGCAAAACAGTCGCAGGTGAACCTTGAAAAGAGGAAATTTATGGTACGCGCACAATTCTCAACGCTGCTTATTTGGAACTGCATGTGGCTTGGTGTTTTTATGAAAAAAAAAACAGTTGTTTTTGACCGCCGAAAGCCTTTGGTGTAGAGCAGTAATTTTCAACCTCTTTCATGCAGCGACCCATTTTGCAACTCAATTTAACCTAACGACACCCTTCCGTAAATTTCTAAGTCAGGCATACAAAATGCAGTTGTGTTTGCACAATCGAAAATGACAAAAAATAACTCACGATATCACAACGTTGAACAAAGACTCATTTTTTAAATTCATGCTCATGGCAGCATCAGTGAGAGAGACTCGTGCCGTGTGCAAATCACTCCACAGCATAGGTGGCGGAACCGGGGAGCCGCGTGGGTCTAGGCCCACCCACTGTTATTTCTGGGGAGGTCCTTCCCCCCTTTTGAATTTCGAATTTTGATTAAATAAGTTTAAGTAACACAATTAGTATTGGGTCTATTGTTAAAGTAACTCGTTTAATGAAAAATATGTTGCAGAATTTTGGCACTGTTTTGTCAGTATTATTTGTAATATACTTCTTGTAATTTGGTAGGATTTCGTCATGTTTGGCAGAATACACCGTGCCCAGTCTGTCACACTGCTATGGCTTGCTTACCGCATTGGTATTGTTGAACCGTGTTGCCAGATGATGTAATACAACACAATTTTTTACAAAAATGGTGTAATTTTGCAATGCATGGGCGTCGGAAGGATCTTTTCCAGGGGGGCACTAGTGGATTTTCCGAAAGGTTTTCTAGGAGGGGCCAAAATTGGAGCAAATTTGTTTTTTACCACTCGAACCTAAGAAAACAGCTTTTTTTGCTGAAATTTTCAAATTCCCGCCCCTCTTCCGACACCCATGCTTGCGTGTAGAAAAAAGTTCGTGCCATACAATTAAAAATTGGTGTAATTTCAGGCGTTTTAACACCATTCTTAATTGTGAAAATTTTTCTGAATCTTATACATAAAATGAAATATGTGACAGATCAATTACAATTGTGTTTTTGTTTTTGCATTGGCAACACTAAACAGCTATCTTTATTTCTGCATTACCAACACAATTGGCATCCACAGAGGCAGCAGACAACTCGCTAGTTGCTGCATATGCTTTGTCTTGTCTTTGCATTCCGGTATCTAATGCAGTTGTAGAATGAGTATTCAGTCATGTTACCTCTGTGTTCAAGATGTGGAAATGTTATGATTTTGAATGTGTTTAAGACAGGTGTTGTTGCGATCGGAAATCCCGAGCGGCATATGCGCAAAGCTTCGCACCATGGCAGCAAGCCACAATAGAGATCACTCAATTATTGCTTGTTCGCNCCACATACATATATTTTTATTCTTCGCGCACATCCCGTTCGTGGTGAATCATACAATCAACGCAACACCACCGGAGAGTTTGCAACAGTATCAATGCTGCG
>JGI24158J21664_10004060_pt1 | contig 18686 bp, 10 predicted proteins | sample Ectturendosymbi3_FD_21664 | JGI IMG/M metagenome (IMG submission 21664)
TGAGAATTGTTGCACCTTGCAATTTGTTTATCGAATTTATACACGAGGTGCGAAGCGCGACCCGACTCCCCATTGAGAGAACGCGGAAAAGTTCATTTAAAGATTTAAAAGGTGCTTGATTGAATGGAGGAGTCCAGATAGAGCAGAGGTTGTAATTGTTGTATTCAACCATAACGTCATAAACTTGCATTTTACTGCAAACAAGAGCACTGTGTATGGATACGAGTTACTATGGCAAAGTATACGAGCTTCTATGATAGTTTTCACCTGTTTGCGTAATTCGTCACTTCGCCTAATCCGTCACTTTTTTCTAATCCCCTTGAGGTGACGAATTAGCAAAATTCTACCGTAACATTTGAAGGATACGAGATTCGAAATATTTTTTTGCGTAATCACTGGAAATGTGTGCACTGTGTAATGTGTTGTAAGCACTAAGCAGACTCAACGCTTCCAGACAGGTCTGCGTCTCCGACTCTCCGTGATAGAATTGCGATAATGACGTCGAGGAGGTGGAAGGGCTTTTGTGATTCTGGTCGTAAGTACAGGTGTGAACAAGAAACGACTTCGCATGCGGGTGCACAAAGCTGTNGATGGAGTAGTATGCAAACTGCGGCAACGTTGTACATAGGTGGAGGAGCAGGCATTTTNTNGGGGGATGCCAAGGATATATACCCGTATTTCCCCGATAAACTTGTATGCGGCAAATTTTCCTCGTACNAATTTTCTGCAGCTGGTGGTTACTCTTCAGTTCTTGCAATGAAGTTTTTTTAGTCAGATTCGTGTTTGTTTTTTGTCAGATTCATTTTTTTGAGTCACACACGTTTATACAAATGTCGAAACTTCTGTGCCCGAGTGCCCGAAATTTTTTGCCCGATTTTTCGACAAATCAAAACCTTTGGGGGTGCGCTTGCACTCCCAGCTTCTACACCACTGCCATTGTACCCAAAGTGTACAATCTTACAAACCATGAAAAGTCAGCGAAGCATAATGAGCTCCAGTACAAGGCGAAGCAAGACTGAGTCCGAATTTCGAAGAAAATTTCTAATCATTTTCTTGTAATTTAGATGTTTCTTTGTGACAAAGGTATAGCAATACCGCAAAGTTTGGCTTTTACTGGCCTTTAAACAGTCGGTTTGGTCTTTTTCTGGCCTTTTTTTAGCATTGTTTGGCTTTATATTAAGTTTTTTATTTGGCAACCCTGCAACCACGTGTCCTGAGAAAAAATCGCAAGAGGTGCAACTAAAGGTCACAGTTGATGAGGGGTTTAAGCAGGTGGATAAAAATGCGTACAGATTGTAATAAAAAATGCGTATCCATTGTAATACAAAATTCGTACAGATGGTAATAAAAAATGCGTACACATTGTAATAAAAAATTCGTACAGATTGTAATGAAAAATTCGTACAGATTGTAATGAAAAATGTGTACACATTGTAATAAAAATGCGTACCTGTTGTAATAAAAAATGCGTACACATTGCAATAAAAATGCGTGCAGTTTGCAATAACAAAATGCGTACAGTAAAAATGCGAACACATTGTGATAAAAATGCGGACAGATTGTAATAGGAGTTTATTTTAAGTTTTGTGTTGTCGTAAAAGAAGCTGGTATTTAACTGGGTTCGAAACAAAAATAGTTCGCTTTTGGCGAATTGCTCTCGTTGACTTTTTACTTACGTACGGCGAGCGGATTAAACTACGAAGAGTAGGGAAAAATTCTCGTTGTCAGGGGTGTGCAGAGGGGGGACAAGGGTGGCACAATGCCCAGGGCGCCGAATCACTGAGGGCGTCGAAAATTCTCAACCAGGTTGCAAGTACTTTCGACAATACAGTAAATTTGCTCCGAAAAGGCCTTACGTTCGAACATGGGGGCGCCAAACTTGTTTCTTGCCCCGGGCGCCATCCAACTAATCTCGGTACGCCCCTGCTTGTTGTAAAAAGGAAAAAGGCAATTTTTCAGCATTTAAAGAGTTTTCTTACGCTAATATCCAAAGATCCTCTTCCTCGACAAAAAAATCAGCAACCTAAGTGGACCAACTATCATAAAACGTTTCCATATACGCGCTTTTAACGCCCTGTGGAGTGTTACGAGTGACCTGTGGGTTTACTGTGAGTCACACGATTACTAACGTAGCGAATGCTGCAATGGTAGCGAGTCAATGTCTCCCATTACCTAACACGAAACTGTAGATAATGCACATACCGGCCGGGAATCGAACCCATTCCCGCAGCATGACAGGCACCTGCCCCATCCACTGCAACACTCAGCTAACATATACCATTTAATGCGAAACTAAACATTTCCACTTCAAATAACCTGAAGTTACCGATAAGAAACAATTCTTTTTAACTCGCTTTGTACTCCCTTGAAGTGTCGCGAGTGGGCTGCACGCGCCCTTCTCCCCTTACTCTGCGCCAGGGGCCACGGCAGCAAATCAGTGGCAGCATCACGTGTGAAGTTTCACCTTGCACACATCCATTGAAACCAACCAAGAGGCTGGACAGATCGCAAGTACGGTTTTTCAAGTCTTGAAATTTGGCCCGACCAGGAATCCAGCTTGGAAAGCGTGTGTTCAATCCATTGTACCACCCAGCCAGTAACAAAAAATCTTTATAATTAGAGATATCAGCGCATTTTCCATAAAGGATCGCCAACCAATGAACGAGTAACGAAGGTATGCCCATTTGGCATTTTAAGGGAAGCTGCTACGCGATGGAAGCTCCGTGGTTTTAGTTGATTTGCGCTTGACATATTTCTGGGATATACTTTTGACCTGGCGGTTTTGAGCATGTTTGACGGCATAAAGAAAAAATAGCACTGATAGGTTTTGCAAAACTTTACGAAAAATTTGATGCAATAAATCACGTAGAGCGGCCATGGCCTAAGTTAGTGAGATAGTATTTTTCGGAATGATGCGAATTTCACAAATGCAGTTGACTCCACAAGCAATCGATGGGAAACTTGGATATTTTTTATTTGCATCCGTGTAGTAATATGCTAAAACATTCTACAAGTCACAGCGTACCGAACAAGGGGAGTATGCCAGCCATCTTCTTCCAAGGGACGCGGGATTTGAGCGAACATCGTTGCCGTCGTAGCAACCTGAAAACAATCGTAACAGTCGCACACTAGAAATGGCATTACAAATCAGCATTACACTTCTAACGCAGGTCAACGTCCGCCGTACAACACCACTCACCAACAACAAACATGAGAATGTCACGAGTCGAGCTCATAAAAATGTCCTAAAGGGCCAACCAACCTTACAGCCCGCAAAACCTTCTCAGTTATTTTGGCTAATCTCGGCTGATCAAGGGCTACGTTGAGTCTAAACATTCATTTTTTTTTCACGTCATTGCTTTCACTCCGCACATCAGCCAGGTGGGTTCCATTAAGCAGCAATGAACCATAACCTGTGAATGTGGCTTTTCAGCCGAGCAGTTTAAATAAATCAAGGTTTCAGTTTAGTCCCAACACAATTCCGTAATATATTTTTGAACCCGTTTGAGAGGAACTTTTCGTCCTGTTGCGCAAAAACAACCCAAATTGTTCACATTTAGTCCTGTCCTACCTTATCCATAGTCAAACAGGAAACAAAAAATGTGTAGTCGAGGAGAGAGATTTGCCGGAACCACTACGGTTTTTATAAATGCCATAGATTATAATGCAACACTCGCTTCACAAATTGAATGTAGCATTATGAAAAGACAGCACTAAAATACTAGCCTTGACACCGTTCAAAGTTTGATGCAGCGATATTTTGCTGCAACAACGGCAATTACGTGCAAGAGTCACTTGATTGTGTGTGAATGATCAAAAATCCAACGATTTCCGTAGTTTTGAGCTTGGACCTTGTAGTGTGTACAATTAGAGGAAAAAAACTATTTACAATCTTGCTTCAACGATCATTTCTTTTGTTCGTATCTATTGTTTCATTACTTCAATAAATCTACAACTGAACGCCTAAAAACACGACGGTCCGTAGCCACAGGTTAAAATACTCGTGTTTTGTCAAGTTAGTTGGCCTATGAACACCGAACCTGTAATTCACAAACCTAAGCACCCGCAAGAGAACACCAAAAAAGAAGTAAGGTTTTGGTGAAGGCCTAAAACGAGCAACTTTCAACGCGCATCCCTGAGTCAAGTAAATGCACTAACATTGGAGCAAGCGCACAGCACGAAAGAAGAAGCAAAACTGCAGGTGTTCCTTCAGGTGCCATTCAAGGCTTGCCACTTTTCGCAGTCGGAATTAGAAGGAATCGGTCAGTTTCTTTTAATCCGTAGCAGATGAACTTACCTGCTCAAGAGACTTGTGCGAGCCAAACGCACTGAAAAGATTTACTGTACTGACACATCGGCTTACTATTCGCTTTTACTAACTGAAATCCATCCCCAAAGTGTGGTTAGCAACGTACGATCTTGCATTGTACAAGGGCAACATGACCCCAAGTCCAATACTTTGGGTCTGTTTTTTTTTTTTCTTTTTCTGAAACATTTCGGTCATTTTTCGCTGAGACCTTTTGGTCACTGAAATATTTCGGTTATTTTTCTTTAGCCTGTATTTTCAAACACTCTGACTGAAATGACTTGATTTTTTTCGGTCATTTCAAAAACGTTTCGGTGTATGACCGAAAAAAATAGCTTTGAGTCACCCACTCGCAGCCAAATTCTTCCTGCATATCTCGTTTTTTTCAAAAAGGTGTTTCTACGCGAAAATTTCCACTTAAAATCAACCACTCTTTAACTATTAACAGATAGTACTTTTTACGCTCTCCGTTAACAGACAGTACTTCTAAGCTCACCGTTGATTTTGAAAACGCACTGCAAATTCCTTGTGCTGAATCCGAAAATTGATTCTTTCAGCGTGACCAGAAGTACTGGAGCAGGCCCGGCCTCCATATTTAAGACGTCAGAAGGCAGCTGCAAATCCTTCACCACGTTCCCGTCTCGCAAAGAAAAAACACGCACACTGGAATACGGCTGTTCACTGCAAAAAAGTAGAGATGACTGTTCTTTGTTCTGATATACAACTGCAGATTTTGCAAGGATCTTCCACTAACAACGACAACAACAAAGTTTGCTTCTGTCTGGTTTAAGTTTTCGGATTTGAAACAGGGGTCAATGGCAGCAGTGTTTTTTGCGACATTCCATTGGTTAAGTGTTTTTCGACTTCCAGTGCAGTGGGGTTTGGATGACGATCCACGGCCAGTAATTACGCATACCAGGGTCCCTCAGGCAGTGTTCCCACAAATCTGTGCGCGTGCACATATGATTTTGAAGGCGCTCGTCAAGAAAATCGAAGTGTGCACACAGGTTTGTGTGCTGCTGTGCAGACTACTACATCTGCTCTGAGCATGAATAAAAGATTCGTTTCAAACCAGTAGGAACATTTTGTCAATCCCAAACCACCTTCAACGTTTTCAGCGTGAAGCTGCTTTAGCAATGCAGTAGATATTCGTTCTGCCATTAACGCGTCATACAAGCACAGAGAAAAAAAGAAACGTTTTCCAAGTGGCAGCTGCAACTGATGCTCCTGAGCGTGGGCAGCAGAAGAGGTGACCAACTCGCTGTTCGCGACTCACATCCGCTCTTTCGGCATTCGTGCGCGGCTTTATGAGCTTGTGTTAATATATTGGCGTAAGTAGCATTTATCATAATGCACTTACCCTGACTTTCCGAGGGCGATCGCTTCTGTTTACTCTAAACAGGTTTTGGTCACCGCTCTTTCAACGAGACCCAAATTTGATCATGTTGAGGCATCCACGGGCACGGATTTCCTTCCAAAATGTTTAAGGTTTGCACAGTCTGGGTATTTCGCTTAGGGTTTGAAGCAGAATTATTCATTTGAGACGGTTTTCGTGCTCATATACGCTCTCAGCAGTTCAAAACGCAACGGGAAACGTCTTAAGGAGCTCGAAATCACGTCGCTCCAACACAGAGGCGTAATTCAGGATTGGCGTGCCACAAAATATGAAACCAAAGCTGTGGGCAATATGAAATGTGTTCCCGGGCCGAACTTTGAACTAACCCTAACGCCTCTGCTCTGGAGAAAAGGTCACCAAACTACAAGTCCGCAAGACTAGTTCTTCTGACCAGCCGCACTATGCCACAAATCAGCTAAACTACGATGAAACAGTCAACTACCGTTTATGCGGAGTGCAGAAAACCGAACATTCAGAATACCGGACGGTGTCCCGGCAGTAAGAGTCGCGCTGAACGCTGGGCATCGTTTTATTTTCTCCACTCGGTTTCAATAGAATAAACAGGGTGTTCGGCCGCGGTCATCAGTACTCACGCATACCTGGCCCTTTGCGAAAGAAGTTTGGTGATTCCTGCTCTAGAATGATCAGGTCTGCGAATTTTTATTAACTACCTTCTTTTGCAGTAAGTGAATGATTTGAAGACTGTAATTATACTAAGGGATATTGCCAAATCGATCTGAAGTGAAACACACAGAGTTCCAAGTGAGGCAACTTCATTTCACCTCCAAATAAACAGGATGCTCTTTTGAGCAGTTCTTTGTTAAACTCTTTGTTCGATAAAATAATTGGTTTGTTGTTTGCCACCCAAAACTCACTTTTTTTTGTTAATTTTGGTGACGGTAACTGGCGGTAGGCCGAAGCCTGAATTGTGCTTCTTGCCGGGGCGATTGAGGTGAACGCTCTTGCACAAGAAGCGCTACGGCAATTCACTCAGTGGCCGTGGATCGAAAACCCAACCTTCCAACTGGGAGGCGGACACTTTACCACTGAGCTAAAGCCGCCCCAAAACTCACTTCACGTTACTGCTTTAAGTATAGCAACCAATTGACGCGTAAAGAATGCGGTGTTAACAAACCTAAGTAGGGTAACTCCAAATTTTGCAATTAAATTACAACTGCTTCAGTTGCAATTAAACTACCGAAGGAAGTCTGAAAAAACTAGGAAGACTTATAGCTATAAATAGTTTGAGTTTTGCGGATCAAATTGCTATACTGCAGAAATCTTGTTAATTAGGTGTGAGGATTTTATGGGGTAAACTTTGGTGTCTCATATCACCACATGGGGAGGAAATCAGATTTTAGAGGTGTTTAGGCGGGGCATGGCGAAAAAAGGTTGAGAACCACTCCAAGCCAAGCAGGTTCGACCATCCCTACTCTAATTACTTTTAACCGATGGTGTATTGTCTCAAGCTAACGGAAATGATTGAGGTTTTCTTTAATTCTAAACATTGTTACAACGCCAGCTTGACTTTTGCAACAAGTAAACTTTGTTCTTCAAGCCAACAAGAGATTGCTCATTCGCAACGTCCTGACCTCTGTGCAGCTCTCGATTAATTACTCAGCGGATAAGTACTGTTCGAGAACTCTTGGTGCGGTGAACTGTGAGTATCAAGTGCACAGCACCAGTCGTCGAAATTGTTTTACTACATCAACTTAAGACACTCGCTAGCCAAGGTCTTTTAATGGAGCTGTTGAGATGAATGTAGGACTTCAGAATCAAATCAGAGCCTATCAAAGTTTCCCTAAAAATAGATCAATTGTTAAACTTGTATTTTTTGTATTAAAGTCAGAACTCACATTTTCATGTCGAGGGGAAATGGGGAAGTCAGTCCAGAAGACTCCACCGTAGCAACGGTGTGGACACGTCTATACCAGGGGTCCTTTACCTTGGGTCCGTGAACCCCTTAGGGTAAACCAAAATCCAATTAAGAAAATCCGCTAGTTTTTATCTGCCTGATTGGGCCATTATTCAGCTTAATCGCACCACAAACGTAGTCTGACATGAACTTTAATTTTGTTGACGTCAGTTGGCAGCCTGAAATTTGCTTCTTGCCGGGGCAGTTGATGTGCTCACGCTAAGAAGCGACCAAATCTAATTTCTCAATAATCAAAAACGTTGAAAAAAACGAAGGTGTTCGGAACGACAAAGAGGTTTGAGGACCAAGAACCACGCTCTACACCAGGGGTCGGCAACCTACGGCACGCGTGCCACCTTTGGCACGCCAGGCAGTTTTTAATGGCACGCAGAAGCTCTATGTTTTACATATCGATTTTGTTATGATTCACACAGAAGGTACATTGACCTTGACTTGCATAAAAAACGTATGTTGTTGGCACGCTGAATGATTTGAAACCTTTAAGTCGGCGCACAGTTAGCAAAAGGTTATCGATCTTTGCTCTACACGAATGCGTTGATTGCAAACAATCTGTATGCATTTGTGCTGAAATGAAACGTCTTTAAGCAACCGCTTTATTCCTCATTCCAAATGTCTAATGCATTGAACAACTCTTCATTTTCTCCCATTATGAAAAGCTTCCCGGTTGTCAGCGATTGCAGCAGTGACTAGTGCGCTGTTTCAGTATTTGCTTTGTTTCAGTTTGCTTGCGCGCACCACCAAGTGACACCTGCCCTGTGATATATTTTTATTAACCATTTTGTGTTCTGGTGTTGTTACACTAACTCGTTCGGCATGGACCATGGGTCTGAGCCAAACACGTAAGCAGAATGAATAAATACATTCAACTAACTAGTCCAAACCAAGGCTACCGAGTTGAATCCATTCGCAAATTTTTAAGAAGAAATCGTAACACTACGCACTCTCAGTCCTACAATCTTATTTCAACATAATTTTTACAAAATTACGAATAGATTCAACTCAGTCGCGTTGGTGAAGTCTAGTAACTTGAATACAGATATGTGCAAGTTTAAATCAGTCGCAAAGCGAAGAAAGCAGAGTCCAGCTAGCTGATTCCTCGAGAGCTTGTTGCAAATCTAGAGCTTTAAAGTAAATGAATTTATGAAGATTAAGCTAAAAGTAAATGTGTGAGGCCGTAACTAAAGTAACCACTTTCGTCATATCATGAGATTCTGGTGAAATCCTCCTCACAGCACCTGTTGGTCAACCAACGTCGCAGCGAAAATCGCGTACAAGTTTTAGGAGTGCCTGAAGAGTTGCAATCGCCTTTTGTTGTGCACATTAAGGATCTAAAATTAGAGTGTTCTAGCCCCAACAAAATGTACGTCTCTGGTTTAACCAGACAATGATCGCCGTCGACAAAGTAAAACCAGCGTCTGTCATTGAAGGAGGACACACGGTACCGAGCAAATTTATGAGCTAATGACCGTCTAGCGGTTTTAGCGTTAATGTTTTATCGATTGCTTTCTAAAGCGCGTGCAGCCGTCATGGGAGTTCAAGTCGTCCAAAAGTTGAAGCTTTAGTACTGGCAATCCCAAAACGCAAATGTTCTTTGTGTCGAACTCAACAACTTAGGGAAAACTAAGCAAAACCGCATATTACAGAGGCACGACACCCGCTGCGCACAGAAACCTTTACACAGCGCGAGGTTATGGTGTCCTCTTGTGGCTGACGTGCTTACTACCTTCACCGATAACACTGAATGCTGAACATAAACAAGGAATACCCGTCAGTTCCCATGCAAATTGCGAACAAGGGCCGACTGGTCTGAAACTGGTCCACCATATCTGCAATAGAAAAAAACATAAGCTAGAAAGTCATCGTTCCAACCACATGATGTTATTTGCCACCAATTCATACAAACCGATGTAAGCATCAAACACGTTTCTATTAGGTACAAAAAATGAACAACGCAACACAGACCATCTTTTACAATACACGGGCGTACATGGTCAGTTAAGAATCTTGGCCTTGGACGTCTGTGAAATAACCACCGCAGCATAAAATGCTGCTGACCTGCCTGCCAGTTGTGCAAATGCAAACACGTGCCTGCGTTCTGCAAGAATATTTAACTCTGAACATAAATGTCAAACCGGGCAACTACTGTTAAACCAAGCAGTACCAACCAGAGGCGGATCCAGGCAGTAAGTTTAGGGGGGCAATTTCAGTAAAATTTGGTAGTCAAGTTTCATTGTGGGTTCACTAGTGTAAGAGAGATGAAGTATACGTCACAACACTGCTGTGACAAAACAATGGACGGCAAAATGGTCTTATATCGCGAATGTTCTTTTCCGAATTGTACAAAATCATGGTGAAAAAAGTGCTTTCGTATAGGTTTTAGGCGGGGGGGCGATCGCCCCAATCGCCCGCCCCCCTGATCCGTCCCTGGTACCAACGCCCATAGATTTGGCTTCAAATAATCACGAAACTCTCCCCCGCAATTATGAAACCGAACACAAAATCCCCGCAGTATTGGTGTCTGACCATCTAGTTTTTGTGAGCACCAAACGTTGTGCTACCTAAAAGTTACAGGAAAGCACATGACCAAGGCACAAGAATCTACTGACAAAGTAAATGTTTAAAATGCATATGGCAAGATGTCATGCTCTCCCTGGTCAAGATACGCAACAGAAGTTTTTTATATTGCACACCATTTGCATTTGCAGTTAAATGCACAATAGGCCCAGAGTTTGAAATTTCTGCGTGAGTGCGAAATCCATGACGTCAAAACCTGCAAGTTTTTTAAGTTTTCTTTTACATATTTATCCGAAATAATTCAATAATTTTCAGAATATTGTCTTAGTACTTGTTAACAAAGAACTGCTCAATCAAAAAATGAAAATTAGCAGGAGTGCCGGACTCCTGACCAGAATTGCAGGGGTGCGGACGACTGCACTCCCGCACTTGGAGCCTTTGAAAAGCAGAGTTGGGGAACTTGTTTTTTTTCGGCCAAATTGTAAAAATTTGCCCGGTTTCAGAAGTTCTCTGGCCGAAAATATTTTGGTTGGCCTTTGAGTATATTTAAAAGTTTGGCCAACTTTGCATGTGATACCCCATTCCAGAATTCAAAAATTAGAAATGTTCAAAGAAACATTGGTTGGAAGTGGTTTGGTTTAACGACTATGAAGTCGCGGAGTACTCTAGTAGGCCAGCTTGGATTGGATTCAGAAATCAAAATCTGGTCAGTCAAGCAATATTAACTTTTTAAATTGTGTAAACGAAAATATTTATGTGCAAAAATAAATAAAAACCACTTTGTTCTTGAGCACGAAGCTTCGGCCGTTTATGAGAGTTCCCCTGACCATTGCGCTGATGCAGCAGATTCTACTTAATTGAGCCACCAGGTAATCGGATCAGTTGTTTTGTGGGTCGAATTGTGGGGAACCCCAGCCAATCAAATCATGCTCTAGTCGTTTACTGTAGTAAGGCATGTATCGCAAAAACGATATTTTGGACCAATTTGTAGAAAAATACTGTACAATCTTACAACACAGAAGTAAATGGCATGCTTGGACGCAAGTCTAATCAGCAAGCAAGAAGCGCATTATGGGATTGAAGATTTATTTTATGGAAGTAAGCAACGAAGAGCGTACTGCTCTTCTCATAACCTGGTCAGCTTTAGTTCAGATGCAAGCGGTAAAAAAATGCAACAAACCACACTTCATAAATACTTCAAATAGTAAATATTAACGTGTGCATGTTTCTTAAGTATACATCTTTGCTCACTTACGTAAACACCATGATGCCATTTCTTGCTAACTGCGGGTAGCAGCACGAGTCACTTAACCGAGCCAAAAAGCGCTCGCGCCTATATGCCCCAATTAGTGCAATAGACTGTGTTTGAAAAACTTCAAATGAAAAGCTGCTTATAACTGTGTTTGGATGAAACACTGGCTCCAACCCATCACTCTAATCCAACATCGCTACAAAGTACCTCCCACTTCATAAGATACCCAATATAATCTTGCGCGAGAAGCGAAAAACAGTTGCATGTGCCGAAAAAAGCAAAAAAAGAAATTCGTATTATGAAAGAATTACATATGCCGCATAAAGCTAAAAGAGAATTATAAAGCTAAAAGAGAATTATAAAGCTAAAAGAGAATTGCAAATGAATCTATTTTAATAAGATTCAGGACTGAGGATACGTGAAATCGATTTCCTATTTAAAAAATTTGTTGAATGATTCGACTGCGTCACCTTGATTGATACCATTTACTTGATCACAGATATCTGCAAATCTGAATCATCGCAAAGTCATTAAAGCAGAACCCAGTCGGCTGATTCCTCAAAAGCTTGCAGCTAACCTATATAGCAGGGGTTACCAACGTGGTGCCCGCTGGCATCAAGTCGCCCGCACGGACCACGTGGGTCGTCCGCGGGCCTGTTCTGATGATAGTATTGAACATGATCAGTGTCTTCACATAGATAATAATTACAATTACGACTCTTATTGATGATAACATCATCAAAGATGAATTGCGAAAAATGTTTATTTCAGAAAGAGAACTGTATATCAAACTGGTAGCCCTTTGCATTAATCGGTATGCAAGAAGTACCTCTCAGTTTCAAAAATGTTGGTGACCCCTGCTATACAGCTTTCAACTGCCATAAGCCAAAAAAAGAATTGCGTAAGGCGATCAAGGCGAAGGAGAGTTGCACATGCAAAAAAGAGAAAATAGCGGAAAAGTATTGCGTGTACGAAAAAGGCAAAAAAGGGAATTGCATCTGCCAAAAAACGAAAAAACAAATGCTTACGCCGAAAACGGCGAAACAAGAGTTACATTTGCCAAATATGAGAAAAAATGCAAATGCTGTGAAAGAAGAAAAAAGAATTGCATGTGCCGAAATCGTGATGTTACTTTTTGACACACCACCAGTAGCTGAAAAAGTTTTCCGGTTTGTAAAACAAAACATCGTTAACCTAAAAATCACAGATCCTAAGAATGAAGGTTTTCTAAATTGGAATGTTCGAGCAAACATTCAATGTTAAAAAACCCATGCACCCGCGACCCGCATAGTGAAGAAGATCACTACACGTCAGCCAAAAATGAGCCATATAACTATGCGATCGTTTTTCGCCCCTCATTAAACATACAAGTGTAACACGCCTTAGTCACTACAAAAAACTGGAATAAAATTGGAAAGACTCTTTTCAAAATGTAAAACTTTTTCAACACTTATTGCATGATGATAGCTTGTAAGCAAATCAAAAACTGTACCAATGCGGAAATCGCACAGCAGCTTGTTTTCCAAGAGCCTCTTCCGATTTACGAAATATTCAGTAATTCAGACAAATCCAAAGAAAAAGCTTGCTCTTAGAAATGGCAAGCTATCTCTTGCGTAGCACCCTAAAGACTGTGAAATGTTTTTGTTTGTATTGTAATGAAAGTGAATATTGTTTTAAAAATTACTTTCAAGTGCTGTTGAAAACGGCCGTTTTTCGTGCGTTCCCACACACCTTTTTTTAGCATGACACCTCTGTGAAATCAATTGAACAGTGATTTTATCTACACGATAGGTGGCTAAGAGCCGATAACAGGTAAGTGAAATTAAACTTTTTTCACGGCGATAGCGATCGACTATTATATACACACCCATGAATCGCTTAAGCATGGTGAAGACTATGACTAGGGAAAGACTATGAAGGAAGACTATGACTTCTGCTAAAATTTTGAACTTCTAAACGAGTGCTTTTATAACACGCGTACGGCAAATCGCAATGCCCACTCTACCAGCCATTATAACCTACAGTTCCATGTCAGAGAAAAAAGGGAAGCTGAGAAATTAAGTTGTGACACTCATATTGCCGTGAGGAAATGTGCTAAACAACTCGTGGAGGCATCACTAATGGCGCTGGCTGAAAATTCGGTCATTTTTCTAGTGCAGGCGAAGTATCAAGAGTTGCAATAGGTGATGAAGTTTCTAAGAACGTTATCCAACCAGGCACGGGAACCGACATTTGCTACGTACATTCGAACTCGGTTTTACCTATCGGGTTTTGTGGCTTCCGTTTTTATTGCACCTTGCACGACACAGCAAGGAAGTAAACATTCAACCGTGTAAAGAATTTTCGTTTTTTCTTAATTTGAAAGACGTGCATTGTCTAGACCAGGGGTTGTTAAGCTGGAGTCCTCGGACCTAAAGTGGTCGGTGGGTGAGTCTCAGAGGTCCGTGAAGTAATATATAAAATATAAAGGAAAGCCTTAGTAAATAAACCGCATTTGCTATTCATTAGATTAATAGCACATAAATTTCGTTTTCAGTATTGATTCATTTATTGTGCAATCTCCAATTTTCGTTTTGGCGTAGACACGTTTTTTTCAGGTCAGGCCACTAGGAATAAGAGGTCCGCGCAAAGCAAAAAAATATTTGGGAGTCCGTGTTAAAAGTGTATAATCACGCGCGGTCTGCACAAAATCAATTATGAAAACAGTGGCGTACGCAGAAAATTTTCATGGGGGAGTTTCATTCAGTGGCAAATGGTGGTCATTGGTATTTGGTATGCGCTGTTTGTGACGTCACAATTTGACGTCATATTCATGTTTTCAAGTGAAGCTTGTTGACATAATAGGCATATTCTTCTACACGTACTCCTCTTATTTTCGTAAAAATTTAAGGCCTATGCACTCCCCTTATAATAAAGTTTTTGTAAAATATCAAGCTCAAGGGGGGGTTTCAACCCCAACCCCCCCTTGCGTATGCCCTTGCATGAAAATATGACTTTGCTATCGCATATACGGTTTTCATCTTGGTTTGGGAACCAAGGAATAAATGTTGGTCACGAAAAACGATTTTGTATGCATGGTGTCATTTTAATTATGGTTTCAAAAACTTTTCCGCGGTCTCATTGTCGGCCTTAATCAATGCGCTTTAGCCCTGTATCTTCACAGAAGATACACGTACTGGTCGGGCCGTCCGGTATGCCTAACATGAACAAATAAATTTGTTGATTTCTCTACAAATTGGTCAAAGCCTAAATAATGGATAAAAGCAATTTGTTGGAAGGGAAGCAAAATATACCATGAAAAATGTAAGGCTACCTGCACATTCAACATAATAGTGCGAGACTTAAAATCGCCGAATCTCTAAACCAGAGATGGGCAAATAGCGGGCCTCGGGCCAAATGTGGCCCGCAGAAGAATTCAGGAACACCCTGAAATCTGGCATTTCCTCCAACTTATCACAGTAAATGTTAGTGCTGAGGCTGACTAAACCGAGACTTGCTTCTACTTCCATAAGAAGGCACAGCCTTCTCAAAGTGGCCCCCGAGCAAAATCAATTGCCCACCCCTGCTCTAAACGAATCTTTTAACTGATAAATGTAGGATAGGGCCACCTTGTTTTCTTTGTATACACTTTTGATCAAGAAGAACAAAACAGAAAAGGAGGAGTACAACTTCACATCGCGCATATACTTAACTTTACTTTTTGTGGCAACCAGTACAACAACCGCACAGAATTAATTACTTCACGAAGTATTCACAACACAAAAACAGCAGTTTTGCGGGAAAACAAAAACGTGCATTAACCATATCCGCACCTGAAGGGGGAGGAGGGGGTAGAAGACAGGCAGTTTTGACTGGACCTTGTCTCATCGAAAATACTTCTTGTGCTTCGCCAGTCGCCTGCAGCAAATTCAAGAAGTTACAGAAAACCGAACTGTAAGATGTCGAAGGGAGACGAAACACACAATTGCGAAAGAAACTGTTGATGCCTCTCTGGAAATTGTTTGAAAGCTGACATGTTACTTGCGCTTTATATAAGAGAGCCTCCTCAGCTATATCATTACTTTTAAAGTTTGCAGCGCAGCTATATAAAACGTAATCAGCCACTAAGAAACATGACCACTGTATTATGGATGCATCAACACGGAAGGGGCGCTTGTCATGGTTAGTTAAAAAAAACAAAAAACTATCCTGTTTCAAAGATATACCGTGTCAGTGAATGAGGCGAACTTGATGAAATATCGGCTGAATAGGCGACTAATACACGCTGGTACAACAAATGTAACGGTGTATTTGGTGCTCAAGAATCTGTAAGTGCAGCAGTCAATTGACACAGCATGCGAGTTAGATAAAAGCCCTCGTTGCCAAACAACCAGTTAATCCAGCAGTCAAATAAATGTGCAAGATCATTTGAATTTAACATTAAGTTCGGTTGCAATGCACTTGCCAAAATTACATTAATGGAGGATGAAGCTCTATGACACTCACTGGTATGACAAGTGCGAAACTACATGGAAGTTTAAACTTTTCCCGAATGAGAAAATGGAAACTTTCACTCATATACAAAAGTTGTTAAACTAAGCTGTCCACTTCTTAACAGCAAACTCACCAACAAATTCCACATTTGTATTCCATTGGAATAACCGAAAACCAACAATGTTGGGGAATTTCCAACCTTGTCCAACTCTTCATAACCAGATACATCGGTGTAGCAGAAAAACCTTACCCATACTATCACTTCCTTCTGATCAGGTGGAGAAGAGTGAGAGTAGGACTGCATACAAATGAGGAATCACTGGCAAATGACACCAACTAATATGTGCGGAAAAATGTGCGACAATACATTCAAATGCACTAGGATCCAGGGATACCTTTTTGAATACAACCAAATAGTTTGATATTGTCACACTTGGAATAATCCATGTTGGTGATTTCAATGGTAATTATTAAAATCCACCTTGAGTTACCATCATTTTCAAAAGTTTTAGATGAAGCATTGTTGCAACAAGCTGCAAATTGGTTTCATCAACCACTTTAAACTGCATGAATAAAGCTTTGAAAAGATCACAAAAACAATGCAATAAAAGTTCATGTTCAGAAGTCATACCAAAATTTTTTCAACAGGTATTGTACCAAAACAAAATTTGAAATTGCTTTGTCAGCTTTCATGAGTTTTGATAAATGAAAGAACTATTACACTACTCATGTAACCATAACATGATGAAGAAAAATAGAAGAAATTATTATACTACTCACATAAACAATACATATTTAGAAAATACTAAAACTTTGGCATGTTTAGAAGCTCAAGCATTGAAGTTTAAAAAACAACAAACTACCTGTGTTAGATCTTGAAAAAAGGTGTAGACACTTTGCATGTAAGACTTGTTACTGAAAAACAATCAATAAAACTTAGATTGGAATCAAGCCACAAAACAACACCATGTCTTGGATGGAACCACAGTAGAAAACTACTAATGTATGTACAACATTTTTAATCATTGAAAACTCCGTTGCAAGCATTCCACTCACAAATCACAAAAAAATTTGAAGTACAACCAAAACCTGTCGTATAACTGCTGCAAAAATGCACTTTCATAATATAAAACTAAAATGTTCTAGTGGAGACCATGGTTGCACATGTTCAGAAATATGTAGGTGTTAAGGGTAAACTTTCAATTTACCCTGTTTTTAAATTAGCACATAAGAGGTAACCAAATTATCTGAATCTTCATCAGCACTAAAATTACAAGTGTCACATCAAGCATCTTTCAGAAACAAAAAGTAAATGGTTTCTTCCATTGCAAAAGATTAATTGATATTTTTATGCTGGCTTTTAACAATACTGTCAGGAAAGTATGCAAGCAAATGGAACTACAAACTAGTTAGTATTCTGCACTTACTTGACTTTCTCCGGCAACACAGTTCTACCTCCACTACTATCCAATCTATGCCGGCCTCCCATCTTGTCAGTGCCAGCAGCAGATGCTGGCATCCTTATCGTTTAAGATTGACAGAAGCAAGTATTCAGAACATCATGTTACTTCTTTAGACAAACACAGGAAAACAAGGAAAATCTAAAAAAGTAACATAATCGCAACAGAAACAAACAAACATTAACCAAGCCATTAGTACTTATACTTCCAAATATGTTACAGTTTTGCCTTTTTTTGTATGGACCACATAGATCGATTTCTTAAAAATAGTTTTGCAAAATAGATAAACCTGTCCAAATTAACAGGACTACATGTTCTCTATGCAAACAAGTACACAAGCTGAATACTGCCAAGAGATGGCAATCTGATTATATGTTACAAACTCTTTTTTCATGCAGTGGTAGTGAATATTGCTATCTCTGAAAAACAAGCTTGTGACAGAAATTTGTTGAATGAATAAGAGTAAAGCTTGTATACATGGATAAAAACGTGTACACACTTTACACAAGATTTTCTTGTTTATTTTGAGAACAGAATGTATGCATTTGTTAGATGAAGTTTCATTCACTCACTTGACAAAGCTCATTCACAAACAAATACAAATTTGAGGTCCATATGATTAACTTAGTTGGTTTGAGAAATTCAGCCCTGTATCTAAAGATTACCACAAAAACATCCTGTGCCAACTGCATAAATTTAACCATGTGCACTAAAAATAAAGAATAGGGTAATTTGAAACTAGTTAAAAATCTTACCAAAGAGGCCAGCAGGCTTAACCATGCCCGTCATTCAGTTTGTTTCAGCAGTTTCACAGGGTAGTGGTGCAGGAGCTGGGGGTGCAAGTGCACCCCAAGAAGGTTTGATTTGTCAAAAATTTGGGCAAAATCTTAAAAACTTTAGGCAAAGAAGCTTTGACATTTTTAACAACATTAATGAAATTATAATTCCTTGCTATTGAGTGTTTATATAAAAGTTTATGTCATAACCAACAAACTGTTTCTAGTAACTTCATATTTTAGTTTGTGAGAGTTATGTGTAACTGACTAATTTGAAGCTATTGGCAAAACAAGGCATTTCATTAATGCGCTTTATTAATTATATGCTGAGGGAATCAAGCATACTGTAAGCTACCTACTTCATATTAGTAGAGTCCACACCAGGCAAGTACAGAAAAGCTTTTCTTTTTAATTTTAACTACAGTGTTTAGAAGAACACATTTTACCATCAGAGTTTGCTGCATGTTATAAAGGTTTTCTGTTATGAACGTGTTCTGTTATGAACGTGTTCTGTTATGAACGTGTTCTGTTATGAACGTGTTCTGTTATGAACGTGTTCTGTTATGAACGTGT
>JGI24158J21664_10004063_pt1 | contig 18683 bp, 10 predicted proteins | sample Ectturendosymbi3_FD_21664 | JGI IMG/M metagenome (IMG submission 21664)
TCAAAACATTGAATTATATATATCTTGAGTATTTAGGAAGCTGTTGGAAGCTGTAAAAAAAAGTTGCAAAAGTTGCAAAAACTTGCCCTAGTTATTGCAAATTCTTGTGTCCAGTCGCTTCGAAAATGCAGGAATAGGAGGTTAACTTCGGTCTTCTCAGAACTTTTTCATAATGGTCCGAGTACACAAAAAGCAAAACAATCACAAATAGGGAAAATCTAATGATTGTACTACTTGTCCATTTTCAAATTATAGTCGATGTTATCGAGCACTATGCATCGGCACAAACCTTTGTAATGAATGGAACAGAATTGTGTGCTTCGGTCTTTGTGGTCCGTTTTGTACCAGACATGCTGAGATTATACATTTCAAAATCTTGTTAGACTTTGAAAAATAAATGTAATGAAACTCTGTGAGGTATAGCTTTTTGGAAAAACTTTTTTGATTTGATCAAAATTAAACAAAAATGTTTTTCTGACGGCTTCTACAAAGCTCAGGAGCGGAATTGTCAGCTTATTGCAACAATTAGTATTCTGCCTAGTTAGTCTGGCTCTATCAGCTTACTGAAAAACGTTTACTTGGAAATATGTATTTCTGAGTGAAAAAATGTATGGAAGCATGACGGTTTTTGCTGAAGGTTGACAAGTAAATTGAATTATTTCTTGTCGCGTGACACTTAATATGAAGAAAAAAAATCGTGCGTGCGCTTGCCACGGATCAGGGCTCCCATTGCTGGTTTTTTCCACCCAGATCTGTTTTTTTTCAGTCTATCTAGCTAGGTGTCTCGGTTTAATTTTTGACAAATCGTATCAAGTATGTTTTTTTTTAAGATAAAAATTTGGCAACAACCTATAGTAAATATAATAGTAAAATTGTTGTCCCAGACGCCAGCTGAAGAATTTGATGAAACCATGTTTACGACAGAATGATCAAATTCTTTGGTTGCCCTATTCTATCATGCAAATAAAAAAACAATTTGCATTGGAGTAAATGTAAAGTAGTAAGGTGGATTTGAAGTTTAGGAATTTTAGATTCTTTTGCAGCTCAAGATTTCACAAAAGATCCAGGTTCAATGGCAAATGTGGCCGGACATTTTGCCCATCTTGTGCCTGAAGATCAGCTGGAAGATAGGTTATTTTTGGTCATTTTTTTGTAGTAGACCAAACTTTTTTTAAATGACAAAAAAATTAAGTCAATTTGGTCATATACTCATAAAATCCGAAAATATTAACTCGTGAATGCTGTTATTACTAATTTTAATACAAACATGAGACAAATGGTCAAAACGTCTCAGCAAAAATAAAAAAACAAGCTGGAGGTTATATCAAGTTTAAACATGTGTGTGTGTTCTTCTTGTCTAATAAAAATATCCTTGATTTTTGGTATAATCAGCGTACCATCAAAGATGGTAGATAACTCGGAGTTTGCAATACTTTTAGTTTATGATTTAATGGCCATATTTGCAGTTTGCCACATTTACTGCATCACTAGAAAAACTATCTTAGGGTTAGCTTAGCTTAGCTTAGGGTTAGCTTACCTTAGCTTAGGGTTAGCTTAGGTTTAGGTTAGTGTGAGTGTTAGGTTGGCATTTGCTTTGGATTAGGGTTAGGTTAGGGCTACGGTTAGGGTTAGGTTTAGGGTTTATCTTTTACATTTGCTTCATTTCTACCAAGCCTACTGTACTCTCGTCATGTGTTACTGTCATATTACAGAAGGCAATTGAATAAGGCTTCAAATTTAAAGATCCGCAGGCAGTTCTATAGCCACTGCCTTAATTTTAACTTTGCAGACACAAATTTATAAAAGGAACTATAAGTAAATCAGTATTTTAATCATGTTTTTGCCTCATCCCATGTATTTGGATTCATGTGTCTTTTTGCATTTCTGTTTTTTTGCCCATTTTTGGCAGACAAATGTTTTTCTTCATGAGCAATCTGGGTTTATTAGAAATTACAGAATGGGAGCCCTGCCATGGATTTTAGACTGGCCTTTCCTGAGTTAAAAGGTGACGGTCAATTCTATCAGAATGTTACAATTTCTGAAAATTGACTGATAGTAGTTGCATGAGTTCTGATGCAAAGCTAATCAAAAAGAAAAATATCTTGTGTGTGCATGCTTGCAAAAGAATCCAGTATAGAAAGAAAAATAAGTAGACAGATATTGAAAAAATACTGCATTACACTGATTTTCAGGTTTAGGGAAATGTTAGTGACTCGCCTGTTTTGCTTGTAATTTAGCATAACTTATTATGAGTTATCCTTAGCATGAACCACCTGACAATTTGCCTGGGAACATGGCAGTGAGGTCTCTTACAGAAGCATTTATGCTGATGAGGAATAATGCATTGCAAAGCAAGCATTTCTTCAGTAATCACAATGTATGTATTTCTGTGTATGCTGGATTTTTAACAACTTTGGTTCTAGGAAATGTTTGCTTTACAACAAGGTATAATTTGCCCACATTGGGCAAGTCTTCAACTAGTATAACTCACCAGTTGATTGTGTTAAAGAGCAGTTCAAACTCTCAAAAGACTCTGCAAGTTCTGGTTTGCAATTATAAAAAAAAATTTTTGGTTTTGGGTTTTTTTGTGGGTGACATCATAAGTGGGATAGGTTTAGGTATTTTCGGCCGAGGTCATCAGGTCCTGGGCCCCAACTGCAAGAGGAAAGTATTTTGCTCAAGTGTTTAGTGGAAACTAGGCTGAAATTCAAGCTTTTGAGCATTTCATTAGCCTTCTAACGTTTCTGGTTCAAAAGTTATCGCCAAACACACCAATTTTGGATAAAAATTAAAGCAAAAAAGATTTTGTATCCAAATCTTGATTATTTTGCCATAACTTTTGAACCAGAAATGTTCGAAAGTCAGCCAAAGGCTCAAAAGACTCAAGTTTAACCTAGTTTCCACTGAAAATTTGAACAAAATAATTCACTCATTGCAGTTGTGGCCCAGGGCCCAATGACCGTGGCAAAAAGGCTTAAACCAACCCCACTTATGACGTCAACTACAAAAAACCCAAAACCTCAAAAATTGATTTCAACTAGAAGACTCAATGCATCTTTTGAGGGTTTGAAAAGCTCCCAGGCACAATCTACTGGCGAGTTACAAGGTGGCATAAAAATAGTGACTCAATGCGTGATCACAAAGTTTGATATACTCGTATACCGGCTCCCAACATGTTAAGTCCACCAATTACATTATGTATGTGCAAGTTATAACTTTGGTTAAATTTTTGAGTTAGGTAACACTGTACATCCATTACAGTTGTTGAAATAGAATTTCATATTCCAGTGAAAAGATGTAAATTTTAGTTGATTTAACTTTCAGTGAAAATTACCTAACTATATTGTTGTGCTACATGTAAAAGTTTATGCACCAGCATTTGACAGACCTTTGTTTTGGCTCAAAGGCTGTTAAAAAGATTCTTGCTGGAGTAGGAGTTAGTTCAGTAAAATGTGCACTTTACAACTGTCTAGAAAATATGCAAAGTGCACTAATCTAATGCTGAATAAAAGGTGTTGAACCAAGCTAGACGAAAAAATATAATTTGTTTAATTTATTTTAGACATTTAATTTTCATGACCTTGATTCACTGAACGCACTGTTGTCTTCCTGTTTCTTACAGAGAGTGGTTGTGTGTTTAGTTCTTAACACATTTGCTGCCAGTATACAAATATATCATACTTAAAAATCAGCCTGAATCAAGCAGTTTTCATGTAGCAACTGCATAATTCATCAGGCGATTATGCTAGAGAGCTGTTCAAACCCTCAAAAGACTCTGCAAGTCTTTGAGTCTGCAAAGATAAAAATTTTTGGCTCGTGTCACCTGGCTTAGGGCCCAACTGCTAGATGGTTCACTCAGGTTTTCACTGGAAACTAAGCTAGAATCTGAGTATTTTTAGCCTTTGGTCTACTTCCTAACATTTCTGGTTCAAAAGTTATGTCCTGAAAACAAATTAATCAAATTAATAATTTGTTGTTTTTAGGTCATAACTTTTCAACCTGAAACCCCAGCAAGACATCCAAAGTCTCAAAAGACTCGGATTTCAGCCTTGTTTCCAATAAAAACTTTAGCAAAATACTACCATCTAGCGGTTTGGGGTCAAGGCCAGATGAAGTGTGCAAAAATAGCCTAAAACTACTCCATTTATGACATCACTCACAAAAAATCCAAAACCACAAAAGTTATTTTAATTGCACACTTGAAGACCTGGCGAATCTTTTGAGGGTTTGAACAGCTCTTTAGCACAGTCGGCGGAGGAGTTATGCTGTCACCAGTACACATGCAAACTGTTTGAATTAGGCTGAAGCAGGCCGGCAGCAAGGTGTTAAAGAATCTTAGATGCTAAATTATTGCAAATAGTTTCGAACAACTGCCTAGTGACTTGTATGGTCCCAGACATGGCGAAAGACATTATTGAGCACATTTTTCCAGCAGTAGTGAGAACATCAAGTATGTTGTAGAATAATTAGACCAAAAATCTCATTGACTGTCTGGAAGGATTTGACTTGTGATGGTATGCAGTCTAGGATAGAGGGCAAAATGATAAAATCTTACCTGTAAATGAGTTGTTTCAACTATGTGAACCAAAGATGTTCAACGCACACTTAAACGTCATACCATCAAAAGTCTGGTGACCTGGGCCAAAAATACTTAAACCTATCCAATTTATGACATCACCCACAAAAAAAATACAAAACTTTCCAATTTTTAAAATCTAAACTAGAAGACTTCCCCCATCTTTTGACGGTTTGAACAGCTTTCTTGCTCAATCGGCTGGCCAGTTATGGTGATGCAAGGAAAGTGACTTAGGTGTGATTTCAAATTATGGGTATATCGTACACACGCTCCCACTGTGTTAGATAAAAATTTCCATTTACCAACGAGTCACACACTAAGGAGGTAGACTGAGCCTGGTTGCAATACAGCTTCATTTTGATTTGTTTTCACATGGGATACTATGATCTAACTTACAACTCCTATGTTCTTGGATTTACAAAAAACTATCCAACAATACAATGTTTCTAAGCAGGTTTAAATGCCAGCTTTGACTGAGAAACTGGTTGTTTGAAAACAGACAAACTTGTTTTCCTGTATGGAACTTTAAGATGAATGAGCTTTTTTGCTTTTTGTAAATGCATGTAGAATTTGAAAGCTTATTTTTTTAACCTAGAAGCTGCTACAAGTTGTTTTTGTTTCATACTGGCATATACATATGTTGCAGAACATTGAATATGATGAAGATGATACAATTGCATTGGTGTCAAAAACGAAGACAGATGTAGAATCAGCAGTGACTTTTAACAAAGTTGCATCAAATGATTGGTATGTGGGACTAGGTTTTGGTATATTGAAAATATCTTCAGCAGGGGTGCAAAATTTTCTGATTTAGCGTGCAGAAATTTTTAATAGTGCACACATGCAAGCTTTGTCATCATATTGCATATAAAATTATAAACCAGGTACTGCTATGTCACTGCAAATCATGCTTGTGCACTCCAAGTTTTTGGATGCACTGCACAAGTGCAGGACCCCATTTTTGCACCCGTGATCTACAGCCTTCTGACTTCAGCACAGACATTCTTTTCAGGCAAATTTACTTTCAACGTTTGTGCATGTAAATTATGTCAGTAATAACCTTAAGAAGCTAAAAGATATTTGCTATTTTGTAAGGAATAGTGTAATGCATATCAATAAATTAGTTCAGAATTCAAGTTTGATAAATGCATACTGTTATCTGTGGTAAAACCTGGTGATCTTTGGCATGTTGATACATTGACCTGAATCCCTCATTTTCACTGCCTTGTTATCACAATTTGTAATTGGTAAGCAAAATTATATGTATTTGCAGGATTGACACTTCACAGGAAATAAATTATGATCTATCACGAATCAAAGACAAACGTAAGATGATTTCATGTTTGTCAGCTCATGGTTCTAAAAGTCATGAATTTGTTTTAGATTGCAGGTTCTCTATTACCGAAATGTTTTTATATTACCTGCATTTTGCCTAGTCTGAGGATTATGCTGCTATCTTTTTATTTTGTATGTGAAGCATGTTGAATGACATTGCATGTAAGATTGAACTAAACAATGCACAATCAAAATAGTATTGTCTGGACACTATACTATAGCTTTGGCTACCGTGTTCCAGTGCAGTAGGTATTCAAGCAAAAGTCTATGTTCTAAACTGTGGTCATGCAAGTATTTAATATTGTAGTGGGTCACAATTGTAGTTATGCTGAGGACCAGACAATCGAATAATACACAAAAACAAATTTCATGACTAATTTTTCAGATAGAAGAGCACATGCTGTAAATTTACCCATAATATTAAGTTATTAACGAGAATCTGATATCTTCTCTATTCACTTATCATACCAATGTTAGCCTTGACAGAAGAAAGCACTGTATTTAGAAATGATGACCTACTTAAGAAAGTTGGAGGGTAAGGCAGGCCACATCAGTAGGCCATGTTCTCACCCACAGGCTGTATGTTGCACACTTATGTTCTAAACGCGAGATATAATTGTTATTTGAAGTGGATTTCATACTGTTGGCTAAAATTTCCCCCACATTTGCACAATAGTTAACTTGCTAATATGATCCTTTTATGTTAATTGTTGTATAAATGTGTTTTGATTGACCAGCATATTCACATTTTCTTTATTTTATAGATAGGGCTTGCATTTGTTCATTTCCATCACCAGTCAAATGTCTTCGTGGGCCAGTTTTGTAATGCATTAAAATATGGTTAAGAGCTTAAGTTTCTTCTTTCGGCAAAAGAGTAGGATGAGCAAGTGTGAAACTCATTTGTTCTACGCTTACAAATAAATTTTGTGGAAGCACAGTTGCACAAGTTCTACTTCCATAAATGCTGATGGGAAACTGCCACTTTTTGATGCATCAGTAGAATCCCTTCATCTTTGTGAAACACTGAAAATGCAGTACAGGCTTACAGAAAAAGTGATCTACTTATCTAAATAATAGTGTATCCTGTACATCTTATCTGACCCATGCTTTTTCTTATGTGGAGCTTCAACAAAAGAACAAAATGAAAAATTGACAGGAAGTTAATATTATGAAATAAAAAATTTAAAGTCATAATAGTTGGGATACTTTTTCATGTTTGTTACAGCAGATGCAAGGCACAGAAAATGACCCAAACCAGCTTTGCTACACAACGGTTTAATGATTTCTTCCCTGATCATTTGTTGATTGCTGCTACCTACACATGAAATTGATGAATTTTTGCAAAATGTTGCTTGGCAGTCTAGGAACAAGCAAGTGTGAAATGTGGAGTAAAGATTTGCAAGCATGCTATTTTTGCTGTTTTGCGATTTCCTGTGTGAGCAAACTACTATATGTCTGGAGCTGGCATTACTGTCCTATTGTTGGAATTTTTCAGTTGATGAGCTTTCAGCACTACATGATAAGCACTTGAACAGACCAACCTTAGATGATGACGTTGGTGAAGAACATGCGATTGAAATAATGACACAAGAAATTACACAGGTACCTCATAAATATTAATGCATGTGTGATATGAAAGTCACCCAGAATTGAAACCTGGAAAGTTTAGAAATAAAGCAGAAGCATGTCATTACTAGTTTTAAATTGTGGAATTGAGATCTTAGTGAATGGTCGAGGTTCCGGATAAATTTTACAGCACAGCAGCAGATCACTTTATGCAGGCCAGGCACTACATGACGAAAGTTTTGATGTTTGACTTGCAAATGCATTAAATGCTGGTCAAGATCTGCAGCTTGTTCTAGGGGAACTGGAAGCCACAAAAACGTGCTCAATGAACTTTTTTTTTTTTAAATAAAACCCCCTTAGTAGTAGTTGCAGTAGTTTATCGGTGATAAGGGGTAATACATTTATGTTTCCAAAATAAACGCCTACCGTGACACCGAAAAAAATAAAAAGGTTATCGTGTCAGGTGTCCCTAACGATAAAATGCAATATAGTGAAAGAAAAGCCAATGTGAAAAGGGGTAACAAGCAATGCAGTCAGGGTTGGCCTGAGATATTTCTGCTTCCTAGGCAAGTTTCAATATTTAAAAAGTATTGCAAGACTTTCTTCAAATATTTGCGACGTGAAAACGAAGAAAAAAGCGGAATCTGCGCTCCCTGAAGGCTGCGCTCTTGGCGGCCGTCTAGTTGGCCTAATGAAAGAGCTGCCGTGGATGCAGTCAAAGACGGAAGTTTGCAGATATTTGTAGGATGATCCACACGGTTGCCCAGGGGTACTGGGGCGCAACCAGTTCCGCTCATTGGGGTACACCAGTTACGCAAGGAACTGAGCTAGACGGAGAAAGTGTAAACTCCCCTCCAAAAAACACACACACAAAATGAGAAACAATGTGAGATGCTTGCAAACGTTTTCAATCACTAGAGCAAATTTCTATTTGTCACCAAGTCTAACAATAAGCTCTAATGTGCTTGCCTGCTTATGTACTTCGTGTCTGGGCGCGTCTTGTGTTCGCTGAGGTTGTACTGAGTCTGACCACATACCTTTCACCGTTCGAAGACGTCAGCGACTGCATGACGTTGCAGACAACATTTTTGTTTCGTCAGAGACTTAAAAGGCAGTTTTATAAGAGGAAAATTAGCTGTAAGTGTATTCTTTTGTGCAAAATTGAAACTCTCTAATTGAGCATCGTAGTGCGTTTTCAACCAAAGCTGACTTCCCTCTTCTAAGAACGCATTCCTGAATTTTGGTGGAAAAGGATTGTTGCCTGGCCGGGTTGTATCGAAGGGTTGTAAAATCAGTTCTTGTGTTTTTTTATCTCAGTGCCAGGCACTAACGAGTTTAACGTCTCACCGGTAATGATGCCGAATAACTGGCCACCACTGCAGTAGTCTCTAAAAAAAATTAGCCGCGTGGCTAGGGGTTGACGGGAACAGGCTCTGCAAACCATTTGCGACACAGTGGCGTTGCCTGCAGTTACAAAACAAGTATATACTGTATGTTGAGATTTCTTTTTCGTCTTGAATTTGAGAACGGTGAACAAAATGTTGTGGTTAAACATCTTTGAATATCGCTGCTATGTTTTTGATTTCGTGTGCCGTTTTTGTTGCAGTTATTTCACAGCTGCAACAACAACATCAAAGTCATCGGACGAAGGTGTCTCAAATCTTCTGATCAAGAAAAACTAATGTTGAAGAATGCAATGTCTTCGTTTGCAGCCAGCATGCAAGATTTGTCGACCGAATTCCGAAAAACGCAATCAAACTATCTTAAAAGTGTGTCGCAACGCATTTAACACTTATTTTTCCTAGATAGTGTGTGGTTGCAGTCTCTGGACATGTGACTCTAACGTAGTGGTTCCCTATATTTTTCTCACACGAACCCCCAGTGGATGCCAAATGTCTCCACTAACTGCTAACGTTTGGAGACACGATGTGATTCCGAATTATGCTATGCTACGTATCACAGTAGCACACACTCAGAACCAGGCTGGGTAAATTAGGACACACTGAATTAAATTGATTGATTTTCTTAACGCAAGTTTTAAAAACCCTTTCACCAACTCCCCACGCTAGAAAGAGGAAGCCAATGCATGTAAAACAAACTTTATCAGCCAAAGGCATTATGACCACAACGCATTTTGATGTCACATACACTGATACTTCGCACGGAAACAATACATGACCAAGCTGCTACAGCACATGCGGAAGACCGATATTCGATTTGGCTTTGGCGACGTATAGTTTGATTTCAGCAAATGTACTATAGTTATGATTTCCGGAAACGCTTCACGCAACCCGACAGCGATGGCTAACGCACACCCCGGTTAGTGAACCCTTGCTCTAATAAATGACTGAGAAAGAGTTGCTTTTTTGCATGACGAAGTTCCAGATTTGCTGACAGTGTTCATGCTTCGCCTCTTTTATACAGAACTACGAGCAAGAGAGGAACGCTCTCACCAGTTTTTTGGACAAAACTCGGCTTTGATGGTTGAGCAAAATGTTGACGACATTGATGACGAGTATTTTGAAAAGGTTTGTGACTTCTGTGTGCTGTTAGTAGTGCTTACGAATGATAGTTTTTTTATACTGCTGCGATCGGAAAGCCCGAGCGGCAAGTGCGCAAAGCGTCACACTGTGGCAGCAAGCAACCATAGTGATAATGTGCCGCAATCACTCTTCGCGTAGACGCTAGTCATTACGTTCAATCGTTCACAAGTTAGTACTGGCAGAGATTCCACGCCGCAATCACTCTATTATTGCTTGTTCACGCCACATATATGGGTGTTGTTCTTCGCGCACATCCCGTTCGTGGTCAATCGCACATTCAACGCAACGCCAACGGAGAGGTTGCAACAAGACTTTCCTAACGTTTTGATTGTGACATCAGCACCCAGGGATTGGAGGCCCAACCGGGTTATCCTTGCGTTACATTCTTCTAAATACGGAATATTCTGTGCAATATAAATCTTGCCACTGTATTGTTAATTGAAGTAATGATGTTGCTTTTTATAAACGCGTTACCAGCCACGTTCAGTGTAGAAAAACCTGTTGCGTTGTGCTACGCAACGTAAAGGCGTTAAGTGAAGCACCCTGCTGTTCTGCAGTGTTTGGGAACGACATATGGTGTGGGAGATGGGACACTTTGGATAAAATAAAGCTGACCTTACCCTTGGCACGCTGTGTATGAAAAATGTCTGACGCTTGATCCATTTGTACAAACGCCACATTAGCAGTTAGACACGGCCGGATTAAATGAACGCGAGGCCCCGGACAAAGTCGTGACTGCGAGCCCCCGTAAACGCTTAGCGCAACTGCGTAGCGTTTCACATGCCCTCTTGTCAACTTGCAGAAGCACCGGCCAAAAACGTCAAAACTGATACGATTTGGCAGCCTACGCTTCAGAGACAATTGGGGGTGACCATGTACGACGGTTTGCATGTGGTTAATTTGTTCAAATATGCAGTGATGAGATTGCAATTCGCTCATGACCGCTCCTTTGCCTACAGAAGCAGGTTACGAAACTTGATAGCGGATTATTTTGCTGATGGTCTTTGTTGCGTATCAATAACACGGCAATAAATCCTCGAACGTTCGCTTCATGTTACGGTAGATATGCATTTTTTCCGCATATGACCAGGACTCCCACTGCAAGGTTTTCCACCCAGATCTGCTTTTTTAGTCGACCTGGTTAAGATCTAGTTATGAAAAATCGCGTTAAATCTAGGTTATTTGAAGTGATAATTCATCAGCAACTTCAGTGTGTTCAGTAATATAAAGATAACTTTATATGACAGCGTTTGCATGCACATCAGGTGAGAAAGTATGCATATCGGATGAAGCAGAACGTGTTCAATCGGTTTCATACCCCTTTAAAAGATCATTGTCGGGGTATAATGTGATTGTCTGATGCTAATTGAAGAAGCTGGTGAAACAAGGGTTAGGATTGATTGTTTAAATTTCGATGTTTACCTATGCATACAAATTAAAAAACAAATTTCAATTAGAGGAAGAAAGCATTGTGATTACATTTTTTGTGGGCTTTTACATTCCGGTGTAGTTCAAGATTGTACAAAATTTCTTAGTTTAATAACAATTGCGCTCCTACAATTAGTGAGAGATATCATAAACGGAGTATGTTACCAACGCCATGAACAACGTCTTGAGCAACAAAAAAGTCGTCAAATGTTGATATTTGCGTTGCAGAAGAAACTTTGGAAGAGGAATTATAATTACATCGGTATTCGATTATCGTTTCAATTCAAATAAGCAAAGTCATATGTTCTTGCTCGTAACACAAGCTTTCTGTTTTTTATTATTGTACAAATACGTTTTTTTTTTAATGTGCAGTCTGGGTTTATTTGAAATCACTAAATGGGAGCACTGCATGTGACTTTTGAACACAGACATCTTCGCAGGTAATGCAGCGAGACAGTGACACTGCTGATAGCAGCAAGCCACGTATAGTTATACACTGCGTGAAAAGAAGTATTAGTAAATCTGTAGCAGTGCTTCCACAAGTTTGAAATATCCATTGTTAGTGTGAGACTGTGATCAATGTGGCCGAATGAATAGCTTAATCAAATGATCCTCATGCAGGCTTCATTTCACACGGTATAAAATTACGTGACTTGTTAAAATGCGTCTGTGCAGACCATGGGCGTAACGAGGGGATCAAGGGGGTTAACGATTCCCCGGGCGCCAAATCACTGCAGGGGACGCCGAAAATTCCCAACAATGTCACAAGTACTTTCTTCAATGCAGTACATTTGCTTCCGAAAGACCTCAGGTTCTAGCATGGGGGCGCTGGGCCAAACTTGTTTCTTACCCCGGTTACCATCTAACCTCGTTGCGCCCCTGATGCAGATTTGTGGGAATACGTCTTTATCGTTAAGGTTTAGTTCTGACTTCTTAGTGAGCGCTGAGTGCAAAGCAGTATTTGCTGTGGCGAGTTTTCGTAATTCATCTGCTCAGCTTTTTAAGCCTGCGTGGTGTTCTAACTGTAGTAAGTTATCCGATAGTCTTGTCAACATATAGTTCTACTTCTCATTGCTTGAGTCAGTTTTGCGAGAGTGTCTAACTTTCTTGTCTTTTCACCGCTCATGTTGTTCTGGGCGTTGATTATTCTTAAATTATAACTTATTTGTAGAAAGTGCTCGAAAAAATGGATACTACGCAGTTTATGGAATGAAAAAGCATCTCTGATAGCCGAAGTACAGAAAACATTTCAGACAAAAGGTTGAGAATTGAGGTTCAACCAGCACAGACTAATGGGGCAGAAAGGGTAAAGCGTTTTGTGAATGTTCATTTGCATTGCATCGTCAGCAACCTGTAAAGGATAAGCAAAAATTCGACGACGTTGCCCTCTCTGGATAAATTTCTGCGGACGCCCATGGATGCACTGATCTCGATCTAATTTTTGGGTCATAAAGCGTGGTGCTGTTTGGTTCAACCCTTTGAAGTCACTCAAAAACGATAAATTCCAAAGTTGTCAATGTCCTTAACCTATATATCAAACGCAGTAATCGAAAAGCTCTGAAATTTTGACGCGTGGAGAACAGCCTAAAAACATGAAAAACCAGCAAGGAGTGTTTTGATATGCAAGTGCGAGGCCCCGGGCACTTGCTCGGTTGGCCAATGGTTAACCCGGCCCTGTGGTTAGATGAGGTGTACATTTCAATTGAATCGCCTGATGGTGTGCGGAATACATTGAAACACAGTAAAGTGCAGTGAAGCACAGTGTGGACTTTCGTGACTAAAGCCCGCTATGCACTACAACGAAGTAAATCGCAGTGAAACGCAATTTCTTTCGTGAACACAGGTTTTTTTCCAAAGCCAAAAATTCTGTGTATAGGCAATAAATTATCTTTGGTGATGGCTCAGTGACTGCAAACTGTGGCCCAAGGTGTAGGTTATCAAACGTCGGTATTTAGAAGTTCTGTTTTCCAAAGAGATCTCACAGACTGAAGCTGAAACTGCTCTGTTCATTTCAAAGCGCGTTTGAAACTGGAAAGAGCTAGAAAGCATCGCACGTGTATTGTTTGACACAACAGTGTAATTTTTGATATCTTGGACAAGTTCGACCATTTCCTAGACACGTGTTTTCATTAAAGACTTCGGATAATATATATATGAGGCTTTTCTGTTTTTCAACACTATAAGCGACTTCAATGGTGTAGGAGCAGGGGTGCAAGGGCACCCCCAAAAGTTTTGATTAGTGAAAAATTTGGGCAAAATCTCAAAGTTTGGACATTTTTAAACAATATTAAGCAAATTATACTTTTTTGTTACTGAGTGTATAAATAGAAGTTTAGAAAGTCATGAAAAACACACATATATAATATACATAGTATATATAAAATCAACAAACTGTGTCTAGTAACTTTGTATGTTAGTTTGTGAGAGTTGATGAGTGGCCTACTCACTTNAAANTTTAGGCAAAAAAAGCATTTTATTTATGCGCTTTATTAATTGTGCGCTGACGTAATCGAGCATGCTGTAGGTTACGTGCTTCATATTATTAGGGTCCATGCCAGGCAAGTACGGTAAAGCTTGTTTTTAATTTTAACAACAGTGTTTGGACAAACAAAGTTTTCCATACTGTTATGTTGCGTATATGTGCTACTGAACAATTTTTGTGAGAATAATGGCACAGTCATAATATAAATAATATGAAATAAGCCACATATCACAGGTGTGTCTTCAGAGAAGGAAGCAGCTTTAGGCCTGTATCAGTTATGTGTGAGGTTTCTTGCTGACAGCAACAGCTGGAATGTGAATGGAATGCCAACCTTCAGAACTGTGAGGCAGATGCATAAGAGTGCTGAACCAGCTGGTTTCTCTGACAATGTTCTTGCCCAGCCTAATGTACTTTTTTCAGTTCAGTTATTAAATAACCGAATTTCTAGTACCTAATTTTCTCATTTCAAGTCTGTGCGAACTTGGTAGAGGAAAATATAATGTACCAACAGCTGCAGAAATTTGTAGAGAGAAAGTTGGTCGTATAAAAGTTTTTCGAACAAATTTAGTGAAATTTGGGCAAAATATCCTGTGCGCCTTCCAAAACCGAGCTGCTCCTACACCTATGAGCTATGTGAAGTTTCAACCAACGATTGAGATATTTTCTAAAACCCTATTCTCTGTAATGTTCCAGAAGAATCAAAACGAGCCACCTCATTGCATCATTTGGCTTGGCATTTGGCATGAATCCTTCGCATAACTGGGATGTACAATTTCAATTTGGATCTTCTATTTTGCTTGTTTCGTATTGTCATCACAGAATATTTGCAACCAATTGAGCATTGAGATTTCTAAGTTCCATCTCAATCAACCCAAACAGTAAAAACAAATTTAACATAGTTCTCAGAAAATTTACTATTTTTGGCACTTAGATAAGCTCTCTCGGCTTCAGCTCGCTTCCAACTAGAATTCCACACGGTTGCTAGCTTTGCACACTGCGAATCACAATGCAGAAACTGTTACATCGCAAAGCGCTTAGTAGCGTGGCTTGAGCGCAGCAATTGCAAGAAACGAAAATTTACAAAAATTACTTGTCATTAACTTCCACAGTTACCTCGACCTCTGTCAGGAAGGTTGGGGACCACTGGCCTAGAAGGCACACTATGTTACACCAGGCTTGTTTATATCGGGGTCGATACTTAACTTCACTGATCTTAAATGCATTGTACAATGTGTTTAATCACTGCATCACAATGATATTCGCACAGTACGTGAAACTCCATGTTTGTTTTCATCTAAATTCGTAGCCTGCAGCCTTGACCGATTGAAAGTACTGGCTGGAACCTGCTTCTCTCAGCTTCGCGCAACTCCAAACTCCGCGGCAATGCTGTGAAGTTCAATCTGCGCGCCGTGAAATTCAGCGACGAATATTAAGCCTAGTGAAGCTAAGGTTCCCAACAATAAACAAAGGAAGAAGTTCGAATAACTAACCACTGTGTAAAGCAGTTTTACGACGTATCTTTTCTCGAAATTCCTGGAAGTATTGATTAGTTGTTTCAAAGTCGTATAGCGGAACCACTCACTAAATTTTGCAGTGATTCTTTCGTGAACATTTGCTAGCAGGGACGCCGGAGAGGCGGGCCTTGCCTTTTTGCCTTTTCAACAGGGGCCTGAGGTGCCTTTACATAACAGTGCCATAGGTGATTTCATGGTTTATCAACATCGAATTCAGACAAATTTATTGCAGCTATTCGCGCACCCAGACAATCCAGAATGGTTTTCTGAAATTTCTGTTATTACTTTTGAGACCAACATTGTTGCTGAACAGAAACAAACATATTGGTAACGATTTTTTTGTTTTTTATACTTTCCATTGCCCTTATTTCTTTTTCTGCCCTCCCGCTACTTCGGCGTTCCTGTTTGTTTGTACTTTATAAGTTTAATGTTAAACCTGTGGGGAGCTTGATAATTGCTCGATGTTGTGTGGTTGCGGTCAGATGCCACTGGCCATCATTTCCTTTCTGGACAATTGCGAGTTGCTGCCGCAATTGGTCCTAAAACACTAGATAGGTAGGAAGGTAACTATAAGTAAATTCATTCAAAGTGCCTTTTTAACTTGAAAAAATCAGTTGGTAAGTATTTGTAACAGAACGCAAATATTACTAAAAAGGAAGTAAGTCACTCAAAGCAGTTACTCAGAAACTTCAATTTGCTGCAGTACGCGTTCTTATTACTTTACTTCTATCTCAGTTCAAGCCAACCGTTAGCTAAACAGTTTATTTTCCACACTAAGTAAACCAGAAGGGGTTAATTTCTTGATATGTTCAGAATTTTAGTATAGCTGTGCGTGAAAAGCACTATTTCGTTAAAAAACAAAACTTGATAAAGTCTCCCGTAAAGTTTGTTTGGAAACACGCGAAGTAAGACGAATTTGGAAATATCATTATGTTTGTTTCCAGGGTTTCACGCAAGACCAAGTCGCTTTCGTCAACCGGAATGCCGTCGACATTGACCAACGGGAAGAGGAAATACGTGTTATTGCCCAGAGCGTAACTGAGCTTTCAGAACTATTTCGAGACCTGGGAAATATAATTGTTGAACAGGTTTTTAACGTTTTTCTTTGCTAGCTCGCTTGTTGTTTTGTGGCACATCTGGGTGACGTCTTGGCCATTGAAAAAGAAAGTGTTTCTTTTTAGATGAAAATTCTAGTCTGGATTGTTCAATTTCAAATCAGGTTGTCGCGTAGCAAAAATCCCTTGTGTATACATTTTTGTTGTGCTGTTTTGAAATTCTATGTCGTTTTTTACGTACTTTTAGCGCCAGAAAGTATGATCAAAACAATCGTTGCAATTGTTTAAATATCTTTCAGGGAACGGTTTTAGATCGGATTGATTACAACGTCGAACAAACTGTAATAAAGACCGAGGCTGGTCTGACTCAGCTGAAAAAAGTGAGTTTCTTGCTTCTTTGTTACTTGCAGTGACGTACCAAGGCAAGGGGCCGCGGTGAAACAAACGTTTGCGCGAAAGTCTTTATAAGTCACGGATTTTCTGTTTGCTCCACGTTTAGACAACGAATTCTTTTTTGGAAGATCCTAGGTTTAGTTGTCTGGTTGGCAATTGGCGTATAGGAGGCAATCGTCCATGGTGGAAATTGCCAGGTGATATTTGTGCTGATGCTGTCACGAGGGAACTGATTGTCATCGGCGATTTTTACGTATGTGGAAGGAAACATAGTCGAGAAGCTCTCACATTCAGGAACAGGCTGCTCAATCGCTTAGTACAGGGTTCCAAACTAGGGTGCATGCTCCCTCGGTGGTAAGTTTGGACTTTTCAAGGAGCACGTCACGTCTAAGAAAATAGTCTTATCTAACTTTTTTGTGAATATAATTGACTAAACTTGGATGTGGTACATTTTATCACTAGTTTCAATTCTGCTTTTCTGCCCTTAGGTAAGGCACTTTGTCTAGCGAATGCAACATTTTCAACCAAGCAGCGAATTAATGGAAGACAACACCAAGTCATTGATGGCGTAACAATTACTGTTGATTGTCGGAAAAATATTGGGGTGTACAGCGTTTGAAGATAGTGGGTGTTAGTAAAGTGCAATAAGTAACCGTTTCAGAGCTTCAAATAAAACGTATTTTCTTTGAAATAATTAACTGTTAACCAACTTCTAGTTAGTCCGTTATTTGAAATAACAAATTGGGATGTAAGTTAAAATTTAGATAAGCAATGCAATATATTCTTAGCTATCCTAGGGAAAGGAAGTTGGGCAACAGAACAAGTTCATTTTAGCAGCTAAAACACGACAATAATGTTGGTGTGCACGCAACCCCCAAAAAACACTTAAAGAGCAACGATTAACTGAACGTTTGGAACCGCTGACATAACACACAGTCAATGTGTACTTTTATGATATCTTGCTCAAAACCATGGTTTCCTGACCATGTCAAGCTTTGCCGTCTTCAATTTTGTCAGAAGTTCTTGTTTGTACAGCACTTCGCAAATCTACAAATAAATCTTAAAGGCTTTTCATGTTATGGCCCAAAACTTCTGATGATGAAATCTTGATCTCAGCTAGACATAGACATTATTACGTTGTTTAATCAACTTAAGATGTTTATTCCAGCATGTGGTGCCCAACACATTAATTTTGCATTGTTGATGTACAATGCCAATGCAGCACTCAACAGTGGAGGAATCTGTGAAGTTCAGAAAATGTATCGAACTTACCGATTAACTCCAAAAATGCACCGATTTCCTTTTTTGAACTCACACACTCGTTTAAAGGCTTTGCCCAAACTTGACCAGTGGAAACGATGGTGGGGAGGCAAGTCATGTTGATCTGCTTTGGTTTCCTCCAGGAAATGTGATGAACTGACGATGCTGATGTCACCACACTCGTCTGCAGTCAATGTGTTTTACGACCAGGTTTACGATGTGATTGAGTTGCAGTACAGGCTTAAACAGAGATTCCTGGTGAATGACGTAGCGAAGGAAATTACATCCCGAAAACGATTTTACTTGTCTTGGATTCGTTTCAGTAACCAACATTTTTTCTAATTGGATTTGAAGATCTATCCTTGACAAGTTTATTGCAAGGTAGTTTTCATACTTTCTATGGCAACAGACACCCGGACATATAAGACCCCTCCCAGCGTTATTTGTAAAGCCACAACAGTGACCCACACCAAGCGAATCGATCGCAATTTATTGCGTAAGGAAACTAGTTTCGTGTGTTACACATCTTCA
>JGI24158J21664_10004065_pt1 | contig 18678 bp, 7 predicted proteins | sample Ectturendosymbi3_FD_21664 | JGI IMG/M metagenome (IMG submission 21664)
AAAATGGTGTTGGAAGTACCGAAAATGATTGTGTTGTGAAATTTTCGTAACTATATCCAAACTTAAGGCGAGTTTGGCCGTTTGGCGGAATCTTTTGTCTTACATTTTTCAGGGAGGGCTGCAGCCCGGCAGCCCCTCTAGACGAGCCGCTCCTGATTAGCACTGAATAAAATGAGAGTTTTGGAAATGACTTGCTGGCAAAGCATGGGTAAATATTCTGTGTTGTCATTAAATACGACTTTTAAGTACAAACATGTATAATGAAATGGAAACGGGAAATTAACCCTGCCATGACAATTTTCTCTGCCCTTGACTGAGACGTGGAGTGAGCTGAAGTGACATAGAAAAAAGAAACAATTAAGCTTATGGCGAACTACCAAACAGGGTATCGATTTTGAACTGAGGCACAAAGCTTTTCTTATCCCGGTCTTTTTGAGTGGAGCAGCCCTGTCTCGCTTTCAGGTGCGGGCACCTGAATGCTTTCCGGTTTTCTTCCCTCAAGCCGGATATGATGAATTTTTAAAAGAATTTGAAAGGCAGTCATGCAATATGACATTCGGGACTGTTTCAACTCAAGTACGACGCCATACTTGCCTCGCACTGAAAGCACTTACTTTGAGTGCAGGTCTTGACGAAAGAATTGCGGCAGTTTGCAAAACAAGCACAACTCTTTTTCACCAACCGGTAAAGGCTTACCTCAGCTGGTGCAAGCTCGAATCGATGTCGCTTCACCACACCGCATTTGGGTCGTCCGAGTTCGAAAGCTTCGTGGTAAGTAGATATCTCCGGTCCCTGCAGAAAAATATTTTTGCTTGTTGTTCATTGTCAGCTTATTTCATGGGAATTTTATAGAATCGTTTGACTGCAACTAAACTGCGATTGATTTACTTGCCGCCATCTTTCTGGGTAATAACTATGAAAAATAGATACGCTTGCAAGTTTTAATCATCGCAGAAGTATGAAAGCAGAAAGCAGGCAGAATCCTCAGAAGCTTGCCGCGAGGCTAAAGTTTGTTTTGTTGTTTCCAGACCATTGATACTTGGAGAGTTTTAATTGACAGAAGTGTTTGAAGTAAAACGACAGACTTGTGGAGTAGGGCTTGATATACTCCGACGTTAACTGCACATCACATTTTTGGGTTATTTTGAACTGAATTTACGAAAGAGTCTTTTAATGTTTTTCTGGAAAATCTACAAGCATTGAATGAAACGCTAAAAGGTTTTGTCAAATGCATGGAATAAGTACAGAAGCTGTAAATATTTTTACGAAATTGTTTTTTATATGCAACTTTTCCGCTTCAAGATGAGCCTACACTTTTCCAAGTGTTTGAAACCTTTCTAAGCTTTCTTGATTTCCGGTTTTGCCCTCCAGGCCAAAGTGCTTTAATCCCTTAAAACTGAATGAAATTGGAGACATTTTTTCAAACTTGAAACCATACAGATTTTTATATGCAGCTTCAGAAACTTTTTATTAAACTGATAAAAGAACTGCGATCTGGAAAGTGTAAGGTCAGCAGCGATAGCTCCATGAAGAAACATGGGTTGTAACTTGCAATGCAATGCTAAAGGTTAGAACTAGTAACTTTATCCTGTCGAAAAGTACTTTAACTTATCAAAACAGCAGTAAAATTAATAGAGCATTACTAGGCAGCAATGCATTTGTGGACAGTGACAAAATTAAATTTTTGCATGTAAATGCTCTCAGCTGACCTCAGTAATGAGCACCATAAGGAACTAATATACTGCCTTCTGCCAGGAAGTCCCACGACAAATGATAGAGATTGAAACATTCAAATTCCTCCTTAAACATGCAGCGTGCTAGAAATGATAATCACAACACGTATGTAGTATTTTTTATAGGATTCCGCCAAATTCTCCACAAGTTAGCAACATGGATGGTTTAAAACAGTGCGTTTTGAGGTGTTACTATGTGTCCCCAAACACCATAACCTAATTTTGAAACAAATACTTAATTTGCGTTTACCTGGCTGTATCCGAACACAATATTTGCTTTGCATTGTGCCTGCGCATTCACTCTGGGTCGATTCAGCGCCATTTAAAAATGCAGGACATCAAGCGTTACAGCAAGAGCAACTTTGGAGGTATAGGCGCTTCTACGAGAAAAGAAAACAGATTTCAGTCCATATAGGATCACAATTGCGTTTCTGACGTAACAAGTACTGATGTTATAAAAAAGTGATATGGCCGTTCTGCAACTCCAAGATGGAAGGAAGCAACCAAGGCCCCAGAAAACTAAATGCGGCAAATGTGCTCATCAAAGATCGGACTAAACCTCCCCTAGGGGGACGACAGATTAAGTAGTCGAAGAAGAACGCAGCTTTCTTGCTTTTAAGAGATATTGAACCTTGCAAACAAGATGTCGAACGCAAGTGGAGATATCCATGTTCAAGCAGGAGCTGACATAGGCCAGCACAGGTCTACGGGGATGCCGACTCGCCGTCATCGTCGAAGAAGAAGACGCGCGAAAGCTGTGTGAGAGATTTTTTGTTGGATTATGACGCGTTAAGACGTCTTTAACAAGTTATCTTTGGGCAGGCATTCTGTTTGATCAACGTATTGAGCTTGTTTGCGACTACACATCTTTTTGATTTTTTTTATTGCTGCTTTCTATCCGATTCTAATCACTGCTTCACGGTTCTACGCACTTTCAGGATTATGAAAAATAGACACACTGCTTGGTTTATTCAAAAATTGCATTTCATTACACATACAACTAACTAGTTTTCAACCATTCAAAACTTTTTATTTCTTGGATAAATTCCCCAACATGGGGAATTTTTGCACATATTCAAGTGTAGCGTTTTGTTTTGGTTGTTACATCTTGGAAAAAAGGCTGTTTAGTCTGTAGTTCAAATTTTTGGTTTTACGAATGGACGTGAAGTCTTCGCAAGCTCCAATTCACTGATGTCGTTAAAAGAAAGTTTGGCTTTTCATCTTTGGCCCTATCATGATAGAGCTGGAACAAGCACGCCTTGTTTGCACGAATAGCAGAAACTGGGACGAAAAGCGCTTTTGTGGTTTTTACAGAATTTCTTCCTGCCAAAAATTCACCGCTCCATCGCCTTAGTAACAGAGCAACAACAGGGTAATTTTCGCAGCATAAAGCCAGCGNGAGCGTTCGTTTCGTTCATTGTTTTCTGGAGTAAACTCGCAACTAACACTTTGTTATTGTGTTTGTCTCGAGCGGACCCGTCAGCATCAGTGCTTTGTTACGGAGGGTCACATATCCAGGGGCGGATCCAGGGGGGGCGATCGCCCCCTAAAACCTACGAAGTAGCTTTGTTCACCATAATATTTTACAAATCGGAAAACAGCATTTGCGATATAAGGCCATTCTGTCGTCCATTGTTTTGTTACAGCAGTGTTGTGAAGTATACCTCATCTCTCTTATAGTAGTGAAGTAGTGAAGCTGTTATAAGACTTGACTACCGAATAATACTGAAATCACCCACCCTAACCTTACTGGCTGGATACGCCCCTGCGCAAATCACAGAGGGACCATTTATGCATTTTATAATTACGACCCAACAAGTAGGAACATCATTTGGAGGAGTAAACAAACTTTGGAAAATTTTCGCAGGGTTCGTCAAACTCTTTCACAAGTTCACACCGATTTCTACGAATGCCCAAAGCAAAAGTCTTCATAAGTTTTGTCCGACGTTTAGTGATTTTATCCAAACTTTTTCGCAGCCTTTTTTGTCACACGGGGTCTCTCCTTTCCACGGTTATGATTGCAATTATTTGATATTTAGCATTAAATATAAAAGGGAGATGACATGAACTCAAAACAGGAGTCCGAAAGCACGCACCACGTCAAGCTCCTGGCTACTCAACTTATCTTTCTTGTTCACCTGCGGCGTTCACAACAGTGCCCCTAGAATGTACGAAGTTTACTTGTGGAGTCGAATGCCCAATGACGACGTTTGCGTCGGCAGATACACATTTGACTGAGAAAAATGGAACTAAACTTACTTTCAGTGTGCAAGAGTGCATAAGAGAACAAACCGCATTTAGATCTAAAAATCGTAATGAGATCAAGCTGAAAATGGTTCATGCATTAGAAAAATTGAAAAACACCGTAGCGTTTGCGAAAATATAGACATGACAACACGTGAAAAATTCCCAAGTATTGAGAAACTGTGGAGAAGAAATCAGTACTCCTCTCCCAGGTTGGAGCCATATGCGCTTCAATTTGTAGTAACCACGTGATAACACTTGGTTGCGTAGGAATGTTCGAATCCCATTATGAGTGAGTGTGTTGTGTTACGGGTCGGACAATTGAGCGTTGTGGATTGACAATAATGCCCACTGCGTGTTCACAGTACGACCTTTTGAAAACTTCAGATCTCTGACAATGGAATCGGGTGAAAAACGCGCTTTTGCTGGGCAAGCGCTGGCACATATCATGTTCGAGGTTAACAACGCGCCTACTCAAAAGCTTGGATTAGGCCACTGAAGAGAATGATTTCAGTAAGGAGAGAAGCGTTTAATTCATAGGTTTGAACAACTCAACGTGATTTCAGTTGCTCAACACCTGTGCACGATACCGCAAATATAACTGTCTGACTTCCTTCTTCGATAATATTCAGGTATTGCAAGAATGTTTGTTAGATCGGTAAAAACCTTTGCAATGTTAAGGCGGTATTTTCAATTATTTTTGCCCAGAAATAGCTTATGTCTTCAATAGCAATTACCTTGACTGGCCTCTGATCTGAAACGGCTAAGCGATGACAAAAGCTGAATACACCTCGTTGCCGCGTGGGAATGTGTTTAAACTCCAAGCTAGTCTGAAAGATGTTAACCGCATGCTTGCTTATTTTGAGGTTTGCAAAATAGTTAGGTTGAGAAGGACCGATCCGTCAAGTAGTATTAACAGGCGCTTTGCGGAAAGTTTTTCCAGCAGGAAGTAATATTTTTCCCACACTCAGGAAAGACAATAGTTGCTTACAAAATAATTTCTCTTCAATATCTTCTTTCAATTTATATTGCTGACACGGGCCTAGTACCAGTGACTTGAAAATAGAGCTTTGCATCACCGCATTTGATAACAGTATTGCTTTGCCAGCTTCAAGGCTTGTCCTAGAACAAATTGTATCTTGCTGTTACTGGAATTTCTTGTGAAGGTACTTTCCTGCAGTTTATTGCAATTTACTTTGGTGTAGTAAGCACGTTGATCTGTGTTGGTAGGTACCTTTCAAAGTAATTAAATGTCAAAATGCATTTTGCATCAATGGTCAATATTCTGAGCGGTAGTCATACCAGAGCATGGCATACACATAAGAAAAATAAATTAACACTCTAGTGTTTTTCTATAACACAATAGCAAAATTTAACGGCTTTATTTAGTTGGTTGTTTACTTGTCCTGATGTGACTTAGGAGCAATAATTTCGGTACTTTTTGAAAACCATCATTGTCTCCAGTACTGGTCACGGTGGCTAAATTTCCAACAATAGAAAAATAAACCAACAAAACAAATAAAACTAATCTTGCTTTTACCTTGTGCAACTGCGGGGCCTTCAAGGTAACATTGTTCGACGTGGTGTTCGTGGTTGTTTCCAACAGCAACAGCAGTGTGTGACTCCCTTGGTCGGTAACAATTTTTTTAAAACTTGGGACAACACGCGTTTGCACATTTTTCCCACTCGGTTGGATTATGTTTATTTACTTTGACCAACATAGCGATGCGTCAATTTCTGACCCTGCTTCATTTTAGACATGTATGTCTAAGCTTTATTTCATTTCAACCCGCTGGTGATCTCCATTAACTTTTTACTTTGTACAAACTTGTTGCTACTTGCTACAGCTATTGCTTGTTCTTCGAGTGGCAGTCTTCATCAAAAAGTTGCGGCAGTAGATGTGGGTGTCAGTCAGCAGACTTTTACATTAGCGACTTGGGTCTATTGTATTTAGTTTTAGCGAAACTCTCGCGTAACTCTACTTGCTTATCAGGCTCCGATAAACAGAGTTAAACAACGTGATTCACTCGCCCAGAAGGGATTTGCTCAAACTGCGAATGTTGTAGTAAGAGCAACAGGTCACCGAATAGTTCATAACAAAAGGTGTAGACGAAAATACAAGACGACAAAACTCAGGCTTAAAGCCTCAACTTCTTGTTCTATATGTTAACTAGCTTCGTGCCTTCAGGGATGTCTTGTGATCATTTATCGCAATTGTTTCACTGCACGAAAATTTTAGTTTTTTCATGTACACTTTAGTTTTTCATGTACATTAGGATTTTCATGCATGATGGGGAAAAATTAGAGTGTTGGCAAGGGCCACACTAAATGGCTTAGCGGGCCGGATTGTGGCCCGCGGGTCGCCTGTTGCACACCCCTGGTCTAAGCCGAAGGCATATTAGTTTTTCCCGGCGCTCCCAATCACATCAAAGCACTGATGGCAACTGTGAGTTTTGAAGAAATGCCAACTGCTTTATTATATCAAGAGACACATACATCAGGAAACATACTGGAAGTGCAATTTTAATTTGCACTTGAATATTGTTTGGACAGTTCTAAAGATGTGGGGTGAACAACAGGCCAAGCTAAAAGTAGAAGAATAACGCTATACCGTGACCCGTGATATACATTTGCTCATGATGAGAGTAGGGGAGGGTAGATTTGCTGATGAGAGTACATTATTTTGCTCACGATGAGAGCTTTCTGAAAAAAAAAGTCGCTGTCCAAATGAAGGCTGAAATGTGTGTGCAGCTTCGTAGTGGAGATGATGCAAGGATAATCTCTATAATCATTTGACGCAAAATTCGGATTAAGAATTGCGCTTTGGCAAGTATTTAAATACCTGCGCTTCATCGACTTCACTTACCTTCACAGTACACCACCACTTGCGCTGCATGAGATTTTGTGAACATTAGCGAGCTTTGTATCAGGGTTGACTACGAAGAGATGTCTGTTCGTTACGGTTCAGTGAAGCTCCAGGTTCCACCCGGCTTCAAGCAACTGCTGGAGAACTTGTCTCGCGAGGTTCTTCGCGAACAGCCGAAGAACATCCCTCAGTTTGCCGCCGCCTACTTCAACCGGCTGCTGGAACGACGCGAGCGTAAGTGACGAAGTATCTCAGAAAGTTTTGCCGACTGCTCGCGCGTTGTTGCATTTCGAAGAAAAAACATTCTCACGCACAGATTATAACTATAGCTCGTTTCTGTGAAATGAATACTTGCCTGTGCTGGTCAGGATTTGAATTTCTTTGCGTTGCTGAGAGGCAAATGTAAAGTTCAAAGTGTTATTCGAACTTATTTGCTTTTAGAACTTCAAAACAGACCAGATGTGTGAGTTTTAAGCTTTCTTAGCATGATCATTACCGACGTTTTCATTTTCAAGCGGTCTGAGTAAGTATATCATCATAACACCTTTTTGGGAATATATCATGCCTCCAACCTCCCAGTTTTTTACAATAAATTTGATTTTGGGTGACGGCAATTGATAATTGATGAGGTCAGGGCAAAGCTAAATTTTGCTTCTTGCTTTGCCGGGGAGGTTGAGGTTAACCAAAAAGGGTTACGGCGATTAACTCAGTGGCTGTGGACGCTATCGCCACCCCAACCCTCTAAGTTATCACGCGCTTGTACGCAAAATACAATACTGTGTGATGTAATATTCTAATTTCAGATAAAAAACGAGTTTTTCTAGTTACACTCAAGTGTATTTGCAAGAACTCAGTTATAAATAGTGCAAAACAAGCGAAGTGTCCACGAACAGGCAAAACGTCGTTTATAAATGGGCAAGTTATAGAAACTTTTAGCCACAAAATTGCTATAGTAGACCGTGAGCGAGTATACTAAACTTGATCAGCGTGCAGTTTGCGAAAACCGTAAGTTTCACGCCGAGGTGTAAGTGTATGCAGAACAAGATTAGGGCCTCATTGGGCACTTGCTCCATTGTGCAAGCTTTGCTGAAGTTGTTTCGATAGCCTTAACATCTTGTATTTCGCGAACAGAAGGGTACGCCGATGGGCTGCCAGTTGCTGAGCGGATTGTGGAAAAACAACCTTCTCCTCCTGCGCCGGCGCTCGACGAGGACGCTCCTGAAACGCAAGCAACCGCAGTGGAGCAAGACACAGCACCCGGTCAGGATGAACCAAAAGTTACGTCTGCCGAAAAAGTAGCCGACGAAGAATTGCCCAGCCTCGGTGAGTGAAGCTGACTCATGTAAAGAAACTTTAGATGTTTCGAGTTTCCTTATGGTGTTGATTTTTTGTTTTTTCGGATTGTACAACCCGCTTTTCGGACAAATAAACTTTCCGCGGAAAGAGCAAAACTATTGGAAAAGTTGAACTTTTAATTCAAGTTTATCTTCTCGACAAAGAACTATTACTCATCCAGAACAACGATTGTTAACGATTGTTAAATCCATCGAAAATATATTTCATGCCAATGTTTATAGGTGAAAGCTAAATGACACTTACGGTTTTATTTATGATTACTAGTTTACAGTTTTCATGTCGAACACTTGCCTAATCTGAAAAAATTCAACTGTTGCAATCAGTAGGCAAGGTGTCTTTGCTTTCCCTCTTTACCAAACCACTAAAATATCTCCAGCAGTATTTGACGCCATACTGTGGTGATTGCAGACGATCCCGACGCTGAAAAGGCCGCTACAGTGATACAAGCCAGATTCAAAGGATACATGGTGAGAAAATCAGTGACTGAAGACAAGGAAGAGGTAATTTTGTTTTACTTATTTGCTGCCATGGTGATGCTGTGCTAACGCTGCAGTAGCCGATGAGACTAATGTTTGTGTTTGCAAACGAGAGCCTACTTTGCCGTGCAGTGTTTTGATGAGTGGGCGGTGATCATTGTTTCTCGATTTTAACTTGGGGAGAAACGCAAGGAGTGCCGTTGTTGTCAGCAAGGATGCATAGTAGAAGTTTAGCGCATGAGAGAAAAAGTCAGAGCGGGGATGGCTTTTCTCTGTCTCGTTTAGCATAAATATTTTTGAGCTTTTTAAGTCATAACTCAAGCAGTCGTCGGCCTAACAATATCTATTGAAATTAAGAGTTTTAACATACCTCTAACGTCAGCTTGGAATTGTATCATTCAAAGACCAGACTAAAATAACAGTTTATATGTCATTTAAACAACTGGGTTCATTGAAATTACCCAAGAAGATTTGCATACATTCGAAATTGAAATATGCATGAAATCCTAAGAAAACGCCTTGTTAAATCAACGCCTTGTTAAATCAACGCCTTGTTGAATCAACGCCTTGTTAAATCAACGCAAAATATCTGAAAGAAGGTTTCGTATTTTGAAACACGTTCTAGTCTAAAATTTTGAGCACCGATTCAAACCGACATTGTGTTCTTTCCCTGTTTCTGCCACACAAAACAGCTGGACGCATCACGTATTGGAGGATCTGAACGAATTCTTGAACTAAAAGAGCTATTTTAATTTTAGAGCTATAAGACAAAAACTTGGGAGTTCAAAGCAGATTAGTAACAATTTTAAAGTTAGAAGTCAAAAACTTTTCAAAGGCATTTAGCAAAACCTAGAAATGTGTTATTCGGTGTTGCGTCTCTGTTCCTTATGTGTTCCACCTGCAAAGGAGATCAGGCGCTTCGCGGGAGTATTCTCCGAAGAAACTCCCACATCCTCGACCCACGTTGACGAAGAAGACGGGAGTTTCGCTAAACACACTTTGATGAACGCTCTCCTGGAAGAAGGAAGCCGAACAGTCTTGGGAGATGGCGCGGAAAAAGCCGCTTCCAGTAAAGACGATCAGCCGACTTTTGAGGACACAACGGATGTCGAAGAGGAAGCTCCTGCAGCGGATGTCAGCGAATTGGAAGCTGCTCCGGTTGTTGACGAGGCGATCGAACCAGAGATGCAGGAGGAAGACAAGAGTGGCCCCTTCGAACAAATTCCGCGCGACAGCGAAGCACAGGAGGTGGGGGAGGAGGACTTGAATGGGGAGGTGGAAGCGATCGAAGCTGCGTCAAAAAAAGTTTCATCCGCCGAGGTTCCTCCAGAGGAGATACCGAAGGACATCGTCGAAACCGACTTGATCAAAGAGGAAATAGTCGACAACTCATTGGAATTAGAGCTTTCCTCCTCCATACCTCAGGTTTGGCATTTTCTTGTGATCGGCTGGTATATATCTATGGCGTGGGGGACATTCTCGCCACTTAGCTGTACAGGAATCTGGGGCCTTCCTAACTTTCCGAAACGGATGGGCAATTCTGCGGTTAGTCTTTCCTCGTGAAGTCGTAAGAAATCAGACACGGGAGACATTCGGGGAAAGTGCCCCCCCAAGTATTTTTGTTCACCCCCAAATTGTGTTGTGCCCAGAAAAATTTGCTTTAAGCACATAACAAAAACAAAAATCTTGCCCCTCCAAAAATGTATTTTGCCCCTCCCAGACCCTAAAAACTGGCGGCGGGCCTGGAACTGTGTTCTTGTCATGAAAAGCTACGGATTAAGTAGCAGTCATTCTTCCCTAAATCGTAAACAAAACGACTGAAAACCAATAATCACATCGGGATTTGATAAAGTAAAGAAATTTTCATGTCTCCTGTCATAATGGTGTCTAATTATTGGTGCGATATGTCAAACGATGTTGACGCTTAATAGCAACTGTTCAATGAGCCGAAGAATTATTTTGTTGTGTAGTCATAGAAACCGCTGCAATAATTTGTTGCCTGAAAGCAGCAACGGTTGAGTGGACAACAGTGTCAAACAACGACTTTGTCAGCAATTTATAAAAAGGTTGCATTTTCTTATCAAGCAAACGTACCTTTGTTTTCGAAGGCCCAGCAGACTTTGATCAGAACAATACCGTCTGCTGAGGAAGTGCCAGCAGAGGGCAACCAGGTAAAATCAATATTCAGAATTCACTTTCGTGCGACTTGGTACGCATTTTTTGACAAGCATTGGTAGATATCAACCACTTTTGAGAAAACCGTATCTGTTGAAAGGGAAACGTCGGTAAACTTGAGAACGGGGGAAAATGTGAGTGCTTTTTTCAGGTGAACTTTGTTTGCAGTTTGAATGAATTTTGCCGTGGAATTTTCGCTCGTGGTCTGCCGTGTTGTAGAAATTGGTGTTTTCAAGGCATAACAACTAACTTTTTGCAGTTAGATCACGCCAAAAGTACAGACCCCGCGAGCTTGCTGGCTTCCGAAGTCATGTCGCGTGCGAGGACATCAGTTCAGCTAGGCTCGAGCTCCAGCTTGCCAGGGAGCAGCTCAGCTACCAACGCTGGAGGCGCCACGGAGGCTTCTGAGGACAAGAAGCAAGATGGCGAGGATTTGTGCGACGAAGAAGAACAGCTAATGATAAAAGAAATCGCCACCATGCTCAGGCAGTCGCTAACGGACAGCAACAGAGGGTCGTATCAGCAGGTGGTATCGGAACGAGAGCTGGCGTCAAAAGAAAGTAGTTCTGCTGCAGAGTCGACGAAAGAAACAGTTAGAGAGTTTGCCAGCGCAGGTGTCGAGCCTGAGCGAGAAGATGAGCCGGACGAGGAACGTACTCCGCCGCTGCTGGAACACATGTCAGATATAATACCCGAATCGGACGACGTCTCAAGAGTGAAAGTGGCGGACATGCGGGTGCGCAAGGTCTCCTCAACGGAGTTTAAGATTTTGCCTCTTACTGAGTCAGCTGCTGTGGAAAACATGGCGATTTCATCGCTGAGTAGCGATTCGGAAATTAGCAAACGTGAAAGCGCTGTCAACTCCGACCTGGGAAAAACAAGCTCTGTACAGTTGAGAAAGCAATCCTTTGCAGTTGATGACGCAACAGTCGGGCAAATTGAGGAAACTCCGGAACACAAAGACTCCGGACTAGAGTCAGGAGAAAAATCCGATGCTGTTCCGGTTGAGGCTTTGAGACGAGACTCGAAGGTTGGTGAAGAGGAGGACTTGGGAAGCAGTGAAAAAAGTTGCGAAAATTCACAGGTGTTGCGCAATAGCTTGTTCGAAGCAAATGAGCGGGCAAAGGCCGAGCTCGCTGAGAAACTGAACAACAGATTGTCTTCCTTGGTCCCTCACGAGGTCGAAAGAAAGGTTTCGTTCAGCGGAAGCGTTACGGTTCGGCCGTCGGCCGATCTCGGCGACGATTTGCCGCTGGACGTAGGCGAGCGAGAGGACGGTTTGGCGGACGAGTGTACGTCGCCCAACGCCGACAACGAAACAGCGGACACCATTTCGCAAGACGACGAAAGTTCCGACATCGCCCCGCGAGCGCTCGCCAAGAGAGCACACGACTCGCTGGAGAAATTGGAAGCGCGAAAAATAATCGACAGCGTCGTGAAAGCGTCGGAGGAGGAGCTTCGGCGCTTGTCCGTGATTGACGAAGCAAGCAGAAGACCGAGCGCTGACGCTGAAAGTATCGAAGCGAAAGGAAACGCCGACGAAATAGCTCTTGCCCAGAACGACTTGGCTGCCTCTGCCCTCTCGGCAGAGCTGCGACCCGTTAAAGAAAACGGCGCGGCTGGCCAGATTGAACGAAGCAGCGAAATNGAAGCTCCGACCGAGGTCCAGGCAAGTGTAGGGGTGGCAGCATCGGAAGACAGACGGGCGTCGATGCTAGCGTCTGACGAAGGAAAGGTCGAGGAAAGAACAGAAGAGTTATATATTCAGCAGGTCAGGAAGTTCGATTTTCTTCCTTTATTATGAACATAGTATTCTCTTTGAGGCGATCTTCAGCTTGGCTCCTTTTCAACGCTGCTGTTTTCTTTTCAGAGAAAAGACGAGAAGAGCGAGGAAGCACCGAAACCAGGTACTTTTGCCAGTCAATCCATGGTGTCCTGCTTGTCTGCACGTTTTACTTGCTTTATAACAATGTTGCAGTCTGAGTAAGCTGCAAGGCTGCATCGCTTAAAATATCGGTAATGTACAGCAAAGTGGTTTTGTGGACAAAACCAAAAAGAATCAGGGAAGACCATTCTGCACCAAATTTCAAGATTTTCCAAATCTCTGTTGATCATAATTGGTGCTTGCACCTTAAAGCAAATGCTAGAGATGTAAGTCGAAATTTTACTGATACATCAGGACGTAGCATGTGGTAACTCTTAGTTAATCACAGGCTGTTTTGTGTTGTGATGCCATGCATTGTGCCGAACTGCCTTTCGATCTGCAGGCGCTGTTCATTGTGAAATGTAGCTGGTTGTACATTTTATTCTTATTTTGGAGTTGAAACTGTTTAGCTGCTTAATCGGTGAATACAAATTTTGAAAAACTTTTAGCGAAACACCTCCTTGAACCACTCTATGAGCGGAACGTCCTACATCATTGGCCCTTCCCCTAATCGATTCGAAATCCTGTTTATGATTTTAGATTTTCTAAGCTGGATTTTGTGCTTTACTTAATAATTTCTGAAACCAGTACACATATTAGTCTGATGTAGACTACCGTTCTTCAACTGAACCAGCAGTTGTCTGCGTCCTTTCCAAGCGTATGTTGGTTCTGCACAGCACACAAGTTTGCAAATTTGGAATCATCATCTCCAGTGGGCTGCGTAATGCATTGCAATTGAGACGCTGCAAGCAAACATTTTATACCAAAAAGGCGAGCAAGGGCAGAATAGGCTCTCAAACGTTCTGTTACAGGCAAAATGTAGAGTTTGGACATGGAATTTGAAAACAACTGCTTTTCATTTGCTTCGTATGTTTCACGATTTACCGTGAAGCAAAAAATCACAAATGTTTATGCAGCGAATGTGATCATAATGCACGACCAGTTCGTGTTATGCATGATGTCGTTTGTGCTTAACTGAGCCGACGGACTCTAAAAATGCAATTGTGATTTAGACTACAAGACGTGAAATCGAGCATATTTGGTACTAATCGGTAGTAACTCGAAAACTAGCTCTCTAGAAAGAGGTTTTGCTGAAATTCGCTTCAGAAACATATTGACGTCTATTCCTTAAAAGCAACAAATCCTTTGCAACAGCAACACAGGCTAGAGCAGCTTGTACGGGTTGCATAAATCCCTGGCACGCATATTAATACTGTCAATGGAGACCAAAGGTCCCCCACCATGCGTTCCCCCTAGAAGGATTAGTCTGCCCGTGGAGCCATATTGAATCTACATTACAATGCAGCCGGCGACGTATTGCCATTTTCTCAGGGTCAGTGATAAAGCTTTTGACTTTTCGTTATGATTTTGATTCATGTTAGGCACATGCATTTATAACAGGGTTATTCATTTATACCATAAGTTGAAAAGAAAAACATATTCTGTACTAATTTCTTATAATTTGTTTGCGTCCGTTTTGTAAAGTAGAATCTCTTTTTTTCGGATGAGGGCCTCCGTCTCTCATTATTTTGGTTTTGTGGCTTTCCTCCTGAAGAGGTTGGAGACCCTGGGTAGACACTGTGGCGATAGCAGCAGGATACTTTACCTGTCTTTGTTCTGACCCAAGTTCGTAAGATTCCGACGCAAAGTGCTGACTTGCATGCAACATTTTTAAGTGGAGGTATATTGCCATTTTCTCAGTAGGCTAACGCTCACTTTCAGAAAATACTGTGCTACTAATGCACGTGAAATACTTCAACCTTTCAGCCATTGCAGCAATTTCTACGCATCTCTGGTTTAAAGATTTTAACAGAATTTTGCCGCTGATACGCACAAGCATATGACCTTGGAACGTGTTGTTGAAACGTTTTCGAAAATCAGTTGCCTCTACTTTTTTCTGTTGGTTTCATTTTGTCTACTGCAAATGCAATCTCTGTTCGACGTGGCATTTAAAATCTCGAATATCTCCAGATCAGCACGGGCGGATGCAGACAATTTTGCTCAAGAAGGATTCGTATAACGTCAGTATTAGACTACAATTAAGTAGATCCCCTCATTTTTGCACGAACTCGGAAAAATGTTTTCATGTCTTCATGTCTCAAAAGTTTAAAGCCAGACATTTTACCGTATTGTGATTGAAAATTTGAATGATTTTGTGACGTCTGACATCTCTTGACCACATAGGCGTAGCCAGGGGATCACCAGGGAGTCATACCCCCCAATTTTTAGCATATCTAGTCGTTTCGTGCTTTGAGGGTCGGTGTCCCAAAGAAAATACTGTTTTTCGCCCAAAGTCAAAAATTTTGGTGCCCCCAAAAGTTTGGGCTGACTACGCCACTGCTTGACACCGCTTATCCTTGTTACAAAAACCATCACAGAAACTGAAGCGTCTTTCCTCTTAGAAGTGTGACTAAAATTTATGGATGACTCTTAGAACCTATTCAAAATGTCGGACTCATAATTTACATGTTTTTATCACAGACGATGACAGCGAAACGACCGCAGCGGAGAGAGCTGAGCTCAAGGAAAAAGTAAAGTGACTTTATGTCCTAGTTTTTTGACTATCTGTGCAGTGCACTGGCTGGCTTCCAGTGNATTATGTAATAGTAGGCTGGAACAGAAGAATTCGCCGTATGGTTTCAGGAGCGGATCCATGGGGGGGTGATTGGGGCGATCACCCCCCACTAAAACCTACGAAAGTAACTTTGTTCACCATGATTTTGTGCAATGCGGAAAACAGCATTCGCGATATAAGGCCGATTTGTCGTCTGTTGTTTTGTCACAGCAGTGTTGTGAAGTATGCTTCATCTCTCTTACAGTAGTGAAGCTGTTACAAGACTTGACTAACAAATAATACTGAAATCGGCCCCCCTAACCTTACTGGCTCGATCCCCCCTGTATAGTTCTTGAATCTCTAGGTGATTTTCGGCCTAACACAGAAAAGAGAAAGCAGACTTAGAAGTTTACTCCCCGGATTGAATTTGGCAATCATAAGAAACATTATCGTCGTAGCACGTTGCTATCAGATCGTTGACGACTCAACAAATTTGTGAGTCAGCCCCAGGCGTGTTTTGTCACAGCAGTCCAGACTATCATTCAAACGACGCCCTCTCCAAAGAATTTAAAATCAAACGTTTCCATTCATTCGCTCCAGGACTCTGCAGAGAGTGAAATTTTTACCTTCGATTCTACTCCGATACCGGTGACTCTGTCAGATATAGTAAAACCGACTCCTGTTTAACTCCGAAATTGATTTGGGAAAATTTTCTATTCAAAATATTAAAAGCTTCCTAAAGTATTAATGAAAATTTATTTTGCAGACGATTTTGAGTCATAAGCCAAACTTATCTTCAGTTGAAGTTGAACTAAATAACTTTATAACCTGTTCATTCTTTAGATAAATTGAACAAACCTATTTACAAAAACAGTCATTTTCAAACAGCAATAGCTTTTAATCACATTTTTCTTCAACGTTCACGACACAGCGTGATAACCAAACACCCCATAGCGTTATGGAAAGAACTGCAACACACCACTGGTTACATGCTACTGTACCTGCCTGAAAAGAACTTCAACACAGCTCTGTTCACATCTTAAACGCCGATGATGGTACTACTACAAACTATAGACTACATTTGTCAGAGAACAAACAGGCCTGTACTATCATGCTTTGCACAGCCTTCAAACTAATATAAAAGCTTATCAATAAATTAAGAAATGGGAAGTTTTAAGTTTTATTTCCACCAGAAGGTTAAGTTCAGCATAAAATACATTGAACGCAGCAAGCGAGCTCCTCGCTGTTTATGTGGAAAGATGATTAAGATTTCCAAATGTCACTCGTTGCTTCTTTAATATTTTGGGCATGAAGTTTGCCTTTCTTTCTGCAACAAGGTCTCATTCGTCCCGAAATCATTCGAACCAACGATGTTAACAAGCAGGTACGCACACGGCTAGTTAAAACAATCGGTAGTTTGTACGTAAAAATAATAGACGATAGTAAGCCCCATTTCACAATGCTGTCCTGGACAAGGGTTGCGGCACACCTCCGTGACTTTGATTCTTATTTATTGTACGCTTAGAACAACATCAATATAGGAAGTGCTGTCGCGAAAAAAAACTCAATTTTGTATCTGTTCTACTATGCTATTATGGCATGATTGTGGCTAAATATAAAAATACTTGTATCAGTTTCATCCTAATATCCAAAGATAGTTAAACATGTATTATGTCGAACATTTATTGCTTGACTGCTTATCAAAATGTGGCTAAAGCTCCTACTACTAAGCAACCCCAGTCGCATTAGGTCAAGATCTCAGCTGTCAATGTCATCAACAAAAGATTCGCAGCGATCAATCAAACAAAGTGGTTGCTATGGCAGTTCCTCTGTTTGTTCTAATAAATGTGGAAAGACCAGTGGCGTAACTAGAGTTTTGAGCCAGGGGAGGGGGCAAAATTTAACTGAAGGGAGGCGATTGCAGGAAGGCCACTAGCCAACACTCAGAAAAGACGTTAACAAATGATTGTGAATCCGGATGTTGTGGATGTCTATTGTCTTTCCGAGCAAGAAAAACGAAAACACCCCGACAAACGTAAAAAAACAACAACCTACTGAAAACCAAAAGAATAATAAATATCAAAATATTAGGTAAAGGGGGCCCAGTTTTTACATTTAGCTTGCCAAGGGGGGAAGCTCTCCCCCTTGCTCTCCCGTCAGTTACGCCACTGAGAGAGACCAACTGCAGCTGACAAGACAAAATAAATCTCAAAATTTGCTTCATAATCTTAAAATTGCAGTTAGATTCGGGGCTTTCAGGAGCTAAATTCTTTTAGAACAAAGCAATCCAATGTGAGGACCTCACTGAGATAGTAACATAGGTTTTGGCCTAGTAAGGCATTTCGGTTGGACATAGCTGATTTAGAACATCACGCATTTCTGTTATTCGTACATACTTTGGCGTAATCTTACTGTTGTTTTAATACATTGCACGAAACACATTTAGAAATCGCCCTGTTTTCGTAACTCAATGTCTACCCGCGTTGCTTTATAATTTTGAAGGAGCAACAGCCAGAAGATGGTGTGAAGGAACCGACAGAAGCCAAGACAACCGAACAGCCTGAAATTACGCCTGATGCCGAAACTGATACAACAGCTGTGAAGGCCGCAGATGATGCATTACCTACTGCGGAAACGACAGCAACTGCCGAAGCTGCAAAAGATGATGTGGAAGCAGGAGACCAAAGCCAAACTGCGGAGAAGCAACAAGTCGCTCAAACTGAACAGGACAACGCAGACGCCGCGCAAGAGCATGAAGTTTCTATTTTAGAACCAACCGAATTAGCAGAGAAACCAAGTGCGACAGAAGAGACTGTGACGCAAGAAGCACTTACAGCAACCGCTGATGTGGCCGTCGTTGACGCCATCGAAGTGACTGAAGAGGCTTCTGAAGAACTGGCAGTTGCAAAAGACAGTACAGTAACTCCGGCAGAGGCAAGCGCAGATGACGCCAAAGCTACAACAGATGATACCGAAAAAGCAGAAGACAACATTGCCAAATCAGCGGATGATGCTGACAAGCCGGCAGATGATGTTGTCAAAGCAGCAGATGACACTGACAAGGCGGCAGATGACACTGACAAACCAGAAGATGACGTTGCTAAACCAGCAGATGACACTGTCAATGCGGCAAATGACGTTGCTAAACCAGCAGATGACACTGACAAGGTGGCAGATGACGTTGCTAAACAAGCAGTTGACACTGACAAGCCGGCAGATGATGTTGCCAAAGCAGCAGATGACACTGATAAGGCGGCAGATGACACTGACAAACCAGAAGATGACGTTGCTAAACCAGCAGATGACACTGTCAATGCGGCAAATGACGTTGCTAAACCAGCAGATGACAC
>JGI24158J21664_10004066_pt1 | contig 18678 bp, 12 predicted proteins | sample Ectturendosymbi3_FD_21664 | JGI IMG/M metagenome (IMG submission 21664)
GCAAAGCTTCGCACCGTGGCAGCAAGCAACAATAGAGATCATGCTCGCAATCTCTCTTACTACTGCTTGCTCGCGCTACACATATGATGGTGTTATTCTTCACGCATATCCCGTTCGTGGTGAATCACACCATCAACGCAACACCACCGGAGAGGTTGCAACAGTACAATGCGAAAGACCGATTGCTGACGGAAGGTGGGTGGCCAAACCAAGGCCAAACTATAAGAACCAGGGAGCGTTTTTTAAAGTTAAATGCCGAACGCTGTGACGAGGTTAACGACATAGCTGGCTCACGCGATGTTGAAATAGGTCAAACCATGTTAAAGTACCAGCGCAAAAGTGTGCAAGAATTATTTCACACGCTTGAGCAGTATGCTTTGAATATTAACTTTCGCGTCAAGTTTGTGTTAACATTTATCCTCACAGGTATCCCTAGAGTGAAAACCGGGTTGTTCGACAAAAGTACCAGTGCATCCTTCGTGCAAAGATGGTTTGTTTACTATGTCACGGTTCTTCGTATAACGCCGCGATAAGCCATTGTCAGTTTTGCAATCCTGTTTGTTCCAATCACGGCTGTGCGATGGTGCGATGACCATCTCGTGGAAAATTTATTTTAATATGGCCGACATATTTTTCATGTCGTATCACACAAGTCGCTACACAGATAACATAATTTGGGTATGTCAGGTTTTGGTTCAGTGGGAAAGTTTTATTTTTTGTCGTTGTTTGTGAAACACGTTATTGCGTAGATCTGTCGTGTTTCCATGGAAAAAAAGATTATCAAAAACATTTAAAATCTTTTCTTCGAATCAATTTTATTACAGTTTTGTTTATGGGATCATAAATGAAAAGCATCTCAAAAGTGCAACAAAGTCGTGGTCATGAGCATCTTCAAACGCCCCATTTGGGTTATTGCGTTTCCCATGCTCAGAAAAGTTCTTACGTCGCAACTTTGGAAAAATTTCGCCTGAATAGGTGCATAAATATATTGATGATTGTGAAGGAAGAACTTAGAAACCACAAAAAGTCTAGGGATAAAACTTAGCCAAATATTGAAAGCTACTATTACCGTTAACTTATTTAGGTAAACTCCCACATTTAAGCCGACAGAGTCTTGACCAGTCAATGGGAATGGGTTGCCATCGGACTTCTGTGGATTCTTTGGTACTGGTGACACCGACGAGCATTGCGTCTGTTTGCTGCAGTTGAACGTCAATGGACACATGAAAAGACCACCTGGGTTGCTGGTGAGTTGGCCATTTGATGACGCATTTCGCCGTCTAGTTCGAGGCGATCCAACCAGAAACCTGTTTTTTTAAATATGGTAAGACTGTTTTTAAAAAAATAATCGTGAAAGTAAACTTATCTGGGATTATGCTTGGCATGACTGCAAACAGATGCTTGGGTTTTTGCTTAGTTTCTGGTGACTTGTATTCCTTGGGTTAAGATACTTAGTAATACTGTAATTTCCATTATCTATGATTTCAAAAGCTAGATTTATTCGAAATACATGAAAAATAAAAATGATTACGTTTTGACTGACTAATTGCATGAAAAATAAAAATGATTACGTTTTGACTGACTAACGCAAGACGAATTGCGTAGATTTTTATCATTTCTTCTCTTTTAATTTATTACAGTTCTGTAAACGACACAGTAAACTCCATTTATGTCCAACACGATTGTTTCTCTCCATAAATATAGTCTAATGCCTGAAAATCAAAAGTACGACACTTGCAAAATTGAAGAGACTTGTCTGGATCACGTTTAATAGCGGGAACGGTATGAAATTTCTCTTTGTTACTTGCTAATATTCAAGCAACAGCTCTGTCAACAGACTCCGAGAGAAAAAACATCTTTTGAAAATTATGAACTATATTTTAGTGTTTTGAATCGTCGTCCAACTCAAACAAAACTTTTAGGAATTCATTTTGACAAACCCGTGACTTATCTACTGCCATAATTTGTCACTTTTATAGTCGAGAGTGTGTTTTGCAGCATATTAAACTGCACAGACAACTGTGTGCTTCAGCCTTAGACACCAACCTGTTTTTTGTATAATAAGAACTGGAGTCTTTACAAGTTCCTGTTTTTCGAAAAAATGAATTACCTGTAGTTATTTTCACTGATTTTTGTGAACAAAAAGTGTATTCTGCATACTTCCTTTGAGATGAAAAAAATATTTGCTTAATTGTTTTTCGCAAATAATTCAAACAGGCATTGATTTTAACGCAACACAACATCTTTGTTTTTCTTAATGTTCCTGATGATGCCTTATGACTAGGGCCACCAAAAGTCAAAAAAGTCAAAAATTTTTTGCCGTTTCTAAAGTTTATGAAACGTCCACAAACCAAATTTCACGCTCATGCCATGAGGGTATTCCAAGTTATTAGGTCAAAAAAAAGTCAAAATTATCATTAGGTCAAGATTTATCGTTAGGTCAAACTTTTTTTGCAGCACAGTTTTTTCTCTTAAATATCGGTATTTTACTGAAACTACAACAACAGATATTGACATACTTTTGCAAGTCTAGTTGCAATTCTTTAATAATAGTGGGTTTATTGCCATTTCTGACATAAAAATGTTGTTTTGCCCACTACTGGACGATTGAATATTATGCAGGATAGGCATGGTAGGCGAGAAATGTGGTTTTACGGTACTTGTTTTGGTAAATACTCAATCCATTATCTAGGCCAGCCATGTCCAAACCAAATGGCTTACTGAGCCGAAAAGTATGTCATTGTCTTGACCAGGGCCGCAGATTAAATGACATATTATTGAGGGTCGCATATTGAATGGCTTACTTTGATCTTAGCAAACTAAATTTAGCTTAACTAATATACTCTGAAGGTGTTCGAATCCTAACTGCAATGGTAACAGACGTGGTAAAGTGGCACTGAGGACCACCTGCATGAAAAATGTCAAGTTCAAGTTTATCAAAACAGCAACAGGTTGTCATTATGTAGGATACTTTTGCTACTGCGAAAACCTAAACTGGGCCGCACAAAACCCTCGACTGGGCCGCATGCGGCCCACGGGCCGCGGGTTGGACATGGCTGATCTAAGCCGTAGCTACATTGAAGCAAATGAGGCACTTGCCTCGGTAAACTTTCTGTAATGCAGCCACAAAATATTTTTGTAAAGCTAAATCATATTTATTGTGCGGCTGTTTTGAAAAGAGTGGCACTGCAGCTACACTGTGTTACAATGACCAGAGATATTACCGGCCTAGATTAAATAAGAGCAGGATGTTAGTTCTCCATCAACTACAATTAGGAACATACCCAACCGGGCACGTAATCAACGTATTCGCCTCGGCAAAAATTTGACCCTGACTACGGCCATGATTATGTGTACAGTATTTCAGCTTTATGATGTTCTCAGGTTTGACTCTACTGTAGTTATTTATGCATTTGCAACCAATTATTTTAATTTCGAAGCTTAGAGTTCATGAATACACTTCTGGATTAACCTCAACACCCGAGGCTGAATAATTTTGCAGTTGGAAACGCTGAAAATTATAGGTCAAAATAAAGTCAAAATTTGTAAATTATAAAGTCAACATTTTAAGTTTTTAGGTCAAAAAATTGGTTGCCCTACTTATGACTAAGCCAAAACGTTGAATAAAAGCCTTGGTTGTTGTTATCTTCTTCAAGCTGTTTGGCTGTCATGATGTACTTGTCACAAACCGTGTTTGCAAGTGCAGATTTCCGCTTTTCATTTTTCGAATGAACTCACTCCAAGAGCAATCTATTGCAATCTTGAATATACCTGAATTGTCTGTGAATTTCCATGTCACTTTTAATGCTACTGCCTGGAATGACCTGTTTTTTATTGGAGTCATATACAACTTCATCATTTTGTCCGAAACCATATTAAAATAATACTTAGTGTTTTCACGAAAAAAAAAACAAGGGCAAGTATCATATTGATCACAGGGCTACCTGAGTGTCGGTATCCTATCTCAGCGATCATTCTGGCAACATTACCTGTTAATGTAGACAACCGTTAGTGTGCCAGCAGTACCTCGCTACCACAAGTAAAACGATAGACGACGGGTACTTATAGTTTTGTACGAGAGTTCATTATTCTATCAAGTGTTCGTGCGCTGTGTCAAAAGTGAGTTACAGACAAAGAAGTGTTGGACATTTCCCAACCTTCCCTGAAGAAAAGCTGAGTTGCACTGTAAGCGCCTTGGAAAGTCCAGATCGTGATCTTTCTATTACTTGCAGCCAACAAGCTCACGCCTGCATTCGTTTGAGCAAAGTTTGGCAAGGTTTATTTTATAGTTCTAAAGAGTTCCTTACACAGTTAAAAACATAATTATATGTGTACTGACTTCGGATTTCTAGCGAAAATTTAAGTTCCTCTTGAGGAGGTGTATTTTCGAAGCGACTTGTCAATTTAAAATCGTCCCTAAACCTTATAAGACAGAAGACTTCGCGCTTTTCGTTAAACTTTTAAGTGTTGAAACTAAAAGATAGTTAAAACCTGTCGAAGTGGATCGAATCATCATGTCCTGACACACCAAACTCTTCCATCAATGCGTTAAACCTGGGAAGTCTCACTTTATCATACGCTGAAAAGATTAATACGATTTTTTGAGAAGTCAAAATTAAACTGTGACTTCAGAGTTAAAGAAAAACCAAAGAATCAAAACCAACAAAAGCGTTCACATGCAACGCAAGCAAAGAGGGACGGATTAGCATTAAAGCTGCGGTTTATATACGGAACGCCATGTGCAAGAAAATTTAGAAATTGGCTCGGTGTTTTGGTCGTCAGCAAAACGAAGGAGCCTACTTACCAAATTATTGGACAATATTCGAAAGCTCACTTAACAGGGATAGTTACCCTCAAGGATGTGTGGTTGGGTCTAGGACATTTCGGCGACGCCGATTCGGCGATGGAACGTTTCTGCCACGGGACGTTTCGGCGATGGTGGTCGCAGATGTTTCATACGAAAAAAAGTGTGTTTTTGAAATACTTAAATCGTTGTGACTACAAAGGATGTTTGCTTAATAAGCGTTTTTGTTGTCATCCTGAGGGCAGGTGTGGTTTCTCTTCCGCCCGAAGTTTGGAAACGTTTAGTGCGATCGTGCGACAGTGCGACAGTGCGACAGGGCGACAGCGCGACAGCGCGGCAGTGCGGCAGTGCGACAGTGCGACCGTGAACACGCGTGGAAGGAAATATGGCTTGTGACGTTTCTTTTTACTGGCACGAGGCGTTTGTGAGTTTACACAAAAGTTAAGCGTGGACAGCATTTTTTGCTTCAACTTCGCGCAGTTATTCTGATTGCATTTCACAGACAATTTAAGAGTATATTCGTTGTTTCTTTCTGTGGGTTGCCTGTCGATATAGGAATATATTCGTACTTCCAATTCCTTGCTAGCAGTTGCTTCCCGGAGTGCGAACTCCTGTTCTAACAGCGGGGTTCCAGAGATTGCCTCTGGGCGAACGCGAACACGAATTTGGCGGAGCGGGACACCAGTTTGCTCAAAGGCAAACTCCAACTCACATACCTACAATCAAATGCCAAGTAAGCTTTTTCTATGGACGTCTGACAAATTTTCTTGGCCACCTTGGCCATGAATATCAACAGTAGAAATTTTCCTAGAGCAATTGAGAAAGGTTGTCACTGCGTGTAAGTTAAAAAATTTGGAAGCAATAACGTCCACCTAAAGTCCATCGGCGAAACGTCCATCGCCGAAACGTCCATCTGCAAAATGTCCCATTCCGTGTGTGTTTTGCTTTAAATGAAAACAGCGGGGAATTCGATTTATTCAAACTTCCAGTCTTTGTGGCTGCAAAGGCGGGTGTCCATGGGGCGCGAGAAAGAGCATCAGCTACAACTAAGGCTTTGCCAGGTACGTGAACAATCTTCAAACAAATATTAGTCTCAAGCAAAATCGCTAAATTCGAGGCGGGAGTTCCGAAAGCTTTTTTGAACCGAGCAATGAAACAAGTGGTTTCTGGTCAATTTTAATCCGATAGACAGAAAACCGCTCACAACCCCACTTTACAGCCAAAGCAGCAAAGCTTCCTTTTCAATTTGCGCACAGCGTTTTGCTGTGTCGTTGAGCGAGCGTGAAGCAAGTTTTTTTCTGGTCCTTGCAAAACATTATCATTTTTGTTGAAATCTTTACTAACATGATTTTCTTCGTTTTCATCGCTGTGGAATGAAGGCATAATTTGATAAACTTGCAGAATTTTAATTACCCGCATCCTATATGTACCAAAAGCAACCATCTCCAAGTCATTATTTTCCTTTTACACGCGAATCTATTAAAAAAAAGTTCAAAGTGATCTTGATCCTGTATCAGATAGCTTGGCAAAGTAAAAATGGCCTGAACGTTTGCCTTGCTGAAAAATAATCGATACAACCTTTACTATTCACCCTTGTTCAAAACATGTGCACGGCTTACGTTATCGTCAGCAAACTAGAGTACATCGAAAATTCTTTGAAGCGGTCTTTTGTACTGCAACATTTTTGTATTTGGATATGAAAAATTGAAACTTTCTTTGCTAGTGTCGTAAATTTTGTCAAATTACATTTCTTAATTTTACCTCAGTGCTGTCAGGCAACATGGTCCAGAATAGCAGATTTCTCCACACACAACCATTTGTGCAGAAGCAAGAGTTGACAAGAGTTAGAAAACATCAGCACAATATTTTAATAATCAGGTCAGCTTTTGAAAATTTGTATACTCTGCATATGCTGACTCAGTATCAGTCAGTGAGTAGCAGAGTGCCTTTAGTCAGCTTGCGCTACGCGAGCGGAAAGTGATTCATTTCTGCTGCTGGATTCCGTAGCATTGCAGCAGCTGGAGCAGGTTTCCCGCAGTGGGTAAGTTGAACGACTTTAGGTAAAAAGAAAAGCTGTGTTATTGTCTGAAAACTCGCATTTTTGTGCATGTCAACAAACACATTAAAAAAAATTTCATTACACCCACTTTTGTACTCCAGCTGGACGGTCGCGAGTGGTCTGCAGGCGCCCACCACAGTTTCCTCCGCGACCTTTGCCATACGGCTGCTTGCGCAGTGAGTGCTGAGCTGATGGCTAGCTCTGAAGCAGGGTTGCCAATCTGCCTTTTTTGAAGCCAGATTTTGAAATTCTGGCTTTTTTTCAACACCCTTGGCTTTTTTTGGAAATAAAAAAAAAAAAAAAATCTGGCTTTTTCTGGATTTTTTCAGTCGGAAAAGCTTGGCTCTGGCAAACTATTTTCTGAGCTGCATATTCATTGCAAATCTCTTCTGACTAAAGTCTGTGACCATGCAGGGTGCACAAAATATTGCAAAGATTTTACTGTTGTCTTAAAAATGATCCATGTTATTGATTAGAAACAAATGTGCCACTGTGTAATGAAGGGGAAAGAAAATGCCTCGGAAGATTGAAATTGTATCATATCTATGTTTCTGACGAGTTTTAATATCTATTTTGTGTTTGGTTATACATGCGTTATGTGTATATATCTTAAAACTGCTATCTGGCTTTTTTTGGACAAGGTCTGACTTTTTTTGGTGAAGATAGGTTGTCAACCCTGCTGTGAAGCGCTACTTTGCAGTCATCCATTACTATTGCCGAGCACGAGGTTGGACGAGAACTAATTCCTGTTTTTCAAGTCTTCGGTGGGATTCGACCCAGTCTACCAACATCCGTGGCGCGTACCCAGACCCCCTGTACCTTTCAGCCACTAGCCACTATGAACATATGCACTTAGCCGGTAAGAATACACGAAAACATGAAAGCAGTTTTAAACTTCATGTTGAGCAAAATTTTTGTAAGTTGCAAAAATGCTATAAATTTTTAACTTCTCAGTATTGAAATTGTTTGTTGTCTTTTGTACTCGATCTCCAGACGCGCAACGTTTCTTCGTGTGCCGGCTCATCAGCGCAACACAGAACAGACTCACGGGGGCAGTGCAAGCATTATACACTCTTGTATATCGGCAATGCTTTCTGCCATATGTAGCGAGTGCATAACAGGCCCTTAGCCACGAACGAGCATTCGAGGGGAGTGCTCCCCAAAATTTCTTTGCGCCCCGAAATATCTGTTGTGCCCAGAAAAAAAACTGTTTTAAATATATAATAAAAAAAGTTTGCCCCCTAAAATGTATTTGGCTCCACCCCACAAACCTTAAAACCTGGTTACGGGTCTGGTGCACACCGGTTACACTTTTTCCGACTCGCTCTCCAGCACGAAATCGTATGGTGTATGTTTCATTACGACAACACTGAAAGCCTTATCAAGGAATTGCTTATTATATTTTTGGAGGAAAGGTGATTGAAGTCACAGCCTGAAAAGGTATCTCAAGCGACTAGCTTTTGAATTTGTGAACTGCTCATCACTGCATCGTAGAAATCTAAAAGCTAGCTTCCTGTGGGTGGGGTGTGTTTCGGTTTTGTGTTTGTTGAGACTTTAATCACTGTGCTTCACAAATATCAATTGCTTCAGTATTTGCATTATGTTCTGCCCTGATTGAATCGGAGTGCACTTGTTTGCTGCAGTGGGCACGACGTCAGTTCATTTGATTGCATCGCTCGTGATTCTAATANCTTGGTCGATTCTCAAGTCAAGTGCGTTGCAAGATTTCTGTGCAACGCGCTGCAAGTTCCATGAGTTTCCCATCTCTGGACAAACTACGTTGTCAGTGCGAATTCGTGGGTCAGTTGAACTGCAACAACATATTGGAACAGACATCTTTACTAAACTTGCACGAAATCTACGTTATCACTGCAAGCTAACAGAACGTCTTTAGGGGTTTGCACAAACAAACCCAGCTTATGCAGCAACAGCTATCTGTATAAGAACAGGGCCAGGACAACAGATGACAAGGCTTGCGGGAGATGGGCATTTATGGCAGGAATTTCTACCTGTTTTTTGAGCTTGTCTATCTTCCCGCTCTTGTTTACTTTTTGTCAACTGTGGCGACTCAGAACTGCGCGAATCCTTGACTTAAATCCTGTCTCTATCGAGTCAGTAACACTAGAATCAGCACACACTGATATGTTACAGAGGGAAATAAGTTTAACGCTACCTTTAGTCCCAGATAATTCTTGTACTACACTGACTTGATAGAGACATGATTTAAGTACGATTATGCATCGTAATCGCTGCTACCCCAACAACAACACAAATCCATCTTGTATGTCGTTGAAAGATGTATTGTTGAAGCAATAGACAGCGTTAGTGAATAGTTCTGCGACATTGGGTATCCAACAAATCAGAATTTAACTCGCAGGCAACGGCGCTAGTTACGCAATGCGGTTTTATTTGTTCATTTGGACATCATTCTTTACTGGAGCCCTCCACAATCTAACAAAAACAGGCAGCTGACCGACATGTTTTGATGGCGGCCATGTTTTCATTCAGTAAGGCTCTGCTTTTCCGGACTGACATATTGTTAATTTGTCTTTCGGACTGAGATTGAATTTTGCCCATACACAACAACGTGCATTACCGCTCTTGTGCAAAGCGACCCTTACTCTGGTGTTACTGCGCACTTCCCGAGCTCGTCGATCACGTGACGCAAAGTGCGTCAGAGCTTGTCAGACTTGCAGGCTGTTCATCATTTCAATGTTAGAGATTGCAGTTAACATGTCAGCCATTTTATTAGTTCGTATGTCGGAGCCAATATGTGTTTTTAATACATCGTAAAACGACAAAACAACGTTTGGCGTCATCATGGTTCCAAGGTATTCTGCTTAATTAAAGCAACCTTCAGTTACCTGGAATCTCTCGCAATCTTGCATTTTTTAAGAATACGTTAATCGTGCGCACATAATCGAGTGTTTCAAACATAGATGTCCGGCGAAAAACTTAGAATTGCTCGGAATGAGTCTGTTTCACCGAAAATGATAATTTTATTCATATTTTAGGCGATGAACAATGGTCAATTTTGTAACGCCAGGCCATATTTGCATGACTGGCATGCACAGTTGCAGGAAAACATAGGGACAACAGTACAATGCAACCAATACAACAGATTACGGCACAGCTCTTCTGCTCAACATGCATAAGTCAAGAAGGCTACAGTACCATTTCACAAGGTCTTGGTAAGACCCGGCCGAGAGCCGAACTCCAGACCTACCACCAACGAAGCGGACGCACTTACTACTACGCCACGGGGCTGGTCATATGGGATAATTATTAATAATTTTGCAATTTTATTGGCACTTTCAACTGCAAGGTTTTGTAGTGCCACGACTTATTTGTGTCGTTCGTTATCATAGTTTTCGTCCTGTTTGTGGGATAAATGTTAAAACATAAGGTGTTGTTTCAGTATCTTTCAGTAGTGTTAGCCAGCCACAATTAATATTGAGATACTGCATTCTGCGTATTTGCCATACTGTATAGAAAATACTCCACCGTTTATGGAGTTTCACATTCGTCTCATAAACATAGCGAAAAAAATTTTTGCTCGAGATATTTTTTTAAGATAATTTTTTCATGGCGATTTTTAACTACAGCGCCATTAAACGTCACGCAGAATACATAAAGAAACGTGAATGGAACGTCAGGTAACAAAAAAAGTGAATAAGTTGGGGAGGACATCGTAAGAAATGTTAACTGCACCACCAAAATATTTTGGGATACTTTACTGGACGAATAGAATTTTCAGGGAAGAACTGGAATGGATTGGTATGATCTTGGCGGTAGAAATAAAAAATGCAAGCGTATGCATCGGAACGTGTATCCTCTTCAACGGATTTCCTTTCGGCTTCTTCTGGGACTGTGAGGTCAGTTTCTCTCGATGGCCACGTCTGCGTTCGCATTGTTGACCTGAACCACAGGGTCATCGACGCTTGGTCAGATGTTATCTGATCCTGCCAAACAAGTCGAAATTTTATTGAGCGAAAATTGCTCACTGCAAATTTCTGACGTAGCAAGGTTGTAGGCAAACGGAGGCATTGAAGAAAATATATGTGTTTCGAAAATATCAGTAACATGTTTAAAAAAGCTTCAACGAAAAAGTTATTTAACTTAAAATCACTTCAGCCTTTAGATGTTTTTTTGTTGTCATGGCAATTTTACCATAATGTCCTTGAAAACCTTCCCAGTTAGAACGCATTGTCTGCGAAGGTATACAGAATGCACTTGTTCTAAATCTAATCAACCAGAGCAAGGAAGCCCTTTTTCGAATAAATAAGCAACTCCGATTGCAACACAGTCAAAAAACTCCGAAGTCAGTTTGGAGCTGACTGTCAACCAGGCTGTAAAGACAAACTGCAATGCACAATTTGTAAAGCTCTGAGCCACCTACACTGTGGAATTGGGGAAAGTTTTTAAAAGGATTTAAGAATTGTTCAAATTAGCAGCAAACGCACAGAGGTGTTGTATTTTTATATCAGTTATTTCAAACCTTAACTAAGCACTTGTTTAACATCCCGTAAGTTCACGCGATGCATTTAATGTTTTCGAAATGGATCTTTCTGAGCAAAAATTTGATTCAATTGATCATCTCTTGCTTTTTCACAGTCAAGTAGGTAAATAGATACTCTGACATTTTGATGCAGCTATAGTGACATTCTATTTTGTATTTACAACATTGCACATTTTACTTAAATTAAGTTTAATTGATAAAATAAATATTTCCAATTCATTTTCCTGATAATAGTCTGTTTTTTACTACAACAATTTGAATTCGGTTTTGTGGCTGAGGATACACAGTGTTACGCAAAATGGATTTACTATGAAAAAATGTGATGATAGCCTCGACTTCGTCGACTTTGTGGATACTGGTTAGTGGTTACTCACGACAACTCGGATGCTGTCTAATCTTAACACGTGACACGATGCCACACATGTCAGGAAAAATCTTTCTGTCCAAAGAGACAGTACTATATGTTAAATATTGGAGGTCAAAATATATCAAATCTTGTGTAATTTTTAAAGCATTGCTCAAATGAATTCAAATAAACCAATGTGAGCCGCTTTGTGCAATTCCTGCATAGAGGATATTGCATTAGTTACAACGCTTATGTACTGCAGTGTGAAAACTAGCTGTATGTTTTAGGTATTTCGCATTTGGGAATTTAATTTTTTATAAAAAGACCTGAAACACAGTACTAGTCTCAGCAAAGTTTTTCAGCATGAAGAACACAGTTGCATTTCGCCATGTTTGAAAATTGCTGAGTATTTTTGGAGTTGGACACTTCGGCAACTGACAGTGAAGGAAACGTGGAGAAAACGTTGATGGTGTCAGGAAACGTTTGTAAAAAAAACGTAGCACCAGAGTGCTGTGAGCTCCACAACAGACTTTCTAGACATGTTTGTTAGAACCAGGATTGCGTTAAGAAAACACGAATGAACTGAAAATCACTTAAATGTTTCTAAACGTTGCTTCAATTCTAAAAATGTCAAGAAGCGTAAAAAACTTGTCCGTAATTACGTTTTTGGTCCACAAAGAAACAAACTGCTTCCTAGAAGTTTTTACTTTAAGTTTAAAACCAGCGACTACTTTATCGAAAATAAGCAACGAACGTCTTTCACTAAAAAAGTAGAATTAAGTAAAAGGTTTCGCTTTTCGCTTTGTACAATGGTTAGGAACACGTGTGCATTTTGCCAATTAAATAAAACAATATTTTCGTTTCTCCTACTGCATGAAATATTGATTCATGCCTCTTTCCATTTAGCTCGACTTCATTATTGCTGGAAATGGTACAAAAATTTTGACAAATTAAACCTGCGCGTAGCGTGTAGCTATCTTCGCGAAAATAATATGCAGTGCGGTATGTGAGATTCTCTCTGGTCAAAACCGAATATATGATGGATGATGTAAAAAATTTTTACGTAAGTTAGAAAAACCACTAAATGTTCTAAAGCAAAACACTAACTTTACTGAGGTTGAAAGTGACGTAACACTGTATGACGACATCATCTCTTCTTACTTTAATTGGACGTTTGCTAATAAAATACTTTATTAGCACTAGTTGAGGTGAAACAATATGTTAACATATACCAGGATTGAAACACGGCAATCGTATTTTTAAACAACTAAATAACCAATATATTTTAGCCAGGTTTTTTTAAAGATGTTTTAGGGACCCGATTCGGGTCCCTAGAATTGAACATCAGGTCCTTAGAATCAGAGAAAATTATCATCAGGTCCCTACAATCAGAGAAATCGGGTCTCTACAGGTCCATACCGCGTACCTACAATTTTCCTTTAAAAAAACTTTGATGTTAGCATAATGCTTCATAAACAATCAGTTGCTTGTTGAAAAAAAACTAATAGCATAACTTGACAGTGCCATAAATGTATTTGTGCGGTTTTGCCCATCAAGAAATACTATGAGCTTATAAGCAGTCAATCCTTCACCTGATTTGATTCTTCAGAACAAAATGGGTTGTTGGTTGTGCTTTGACTGTTGTTTTCAGCTTTCACTGGTTAGAGTACTTTCTCATCCAAAAACGCTTGAAGTTCCTCAGTTTGCTGCTCTGATAAAACAGAACGTTAGCGCTTAAGGCTTCCTGTAAATAAGGTAAATTGTAGATAAGTTAAGCATTTTAAAAACGTAAGTTATGCAAAACAAACTTGATATTACTGAAGCCTTTCAACTCCTCTTTAATGATTACTTTTGCTTTGTCGAACAAAATCTTAAAACCATTTATCTAGCGATGGCTTAGCAGCGATGAATGCAACACCTGGTGTAAACTTCGGCGGTTTGGTGGGAAGGTAACGTTGGCATTCGTGTGGAAATATGTCATTCGTTGCATTAACAGCATGTTAGTGGTTTCTTTATTTACAAACTCAAGTTCTGCGGTAGGAGTTGAAAGTCTTCCACCTCACAGCTTTGTCCAGCTCTGTTTCTATCGTAACAGTCACTATATGATTCAAGCAGGTCACCTGCAAAGCGAAGACAAGGTTATGCAGAAACGTTTATATTCAGCTTTCCGTTTGGGTTTTTTCTTGACCATCCGCACGTTTCTGTTTCACCGGCGTCTCGCAGTGTTTCAATGCGGGACTCGCTTGAAATGAAGCCCTAGCGAAAGCAGAAATGCGAATCAAAAAGTTGCTTTTAGTTTGGATCCAAACATTGAACTGCAACTCACCTCAGCAATTACCTCACCTTTACCGCTGTGTACTTCTATGCTTCAGGACATGGCAATTGTCTTATGTTGCTCGTCCAACAGCAGGCGTGCCAACCTCAGGATCAGTTGCCTAAAATGTCACCGCGCTCGCTACGGCGTTATGGTTCACCATGCGCGATTCACTTTCACCCCCACAAGCAACACATCTCAATCATACCATCAAGTGCACTCAGAAACCAGGCACACACAAAGCATTGGAAAGAGTTGCAAATTATCCTCCAGCAAGGTAGTTGTTCCTAGGCTTAACTCGTGGTGAAGATACTCACCATCGTACCCGTGCTTGAAATTCCTGCTTCAGATTGAAAGAGGTCGTTCGTTTTGTCTCCTGCAGTTCCTGCAACGGAAAAAAGAAATTGTGGGATTTTGAAAGAAGATCTTGGTGTGATAGCTTTTGCTTACGCGAGTCAAATGTACACAGCAAGCATGAAATGGGCTACTTGGGTAGGGGTCCTAAAGAACTTCTCATATTCAAAGCGATCACATAAACGTTCATAAAATTGCGGCCTTTCAACATACTCCATACTTCGCGGCAACATCTGTTGTCAAAACGTCACAGGCAAATTAGCAAGCCAATTAAACTGACACAGGCTATTTTTCTCATACAACGTTTGGTATTTTTTGATTTATTATTATTTTCCGCAAAGAACAACATGACCTCTAACTATAGAACTGAAAAACTAAAATAATCAACAAACTTTTTTCTGCGATCTAGGATAAAGACATCTCTATGCTTGATTAAATACAAGCAACCAAATAGGCCAGGTGGGATAACGCAACAAGTTTTTGTTTGCATTTACTAACCTTCCAGAGGAGCTGCAATGGCTTTTTGCAACGTTGATACGATGCTATCAAGCTTGTCGAAACTTTTCAGTTCCAGAACATTCTCCATACTTCCGTTATTTCCAGTGGCTATGATCTGAGCAATGCTTTCGTGTTCAACATGTTTATTGAGACATGTAACTTACATTTGATTTCATGTGTGTTAATAAACGTTTCATGCGTGTTAAAAGTTCTGTGGGTGTTAACAGACTGTTCGAGCTGGAAAATTTAAACACACATAAGTGTGTGGTGTACCGATTTCATGTGTCTATTCGACAGACAAAACTTTAACATGTTGCATTCATGGAGGACTGCGCCATGTCAGGTAAGAATGAGATCCCAACGAAGCTGTACTTCTATGGCAACCGACTTACGGCTATCTTTTCACAAAGACCTTCAATTTGCTCTTTGTCTGCATGCTTCTACAAATGCAGCTTAAAACTGCTTGCTTATTGATTACACTCAGACACAGGCAAAGGTACGTAATTTCGCTCAGACCGATGTGAGCGTACGCACGTACAAAGTCTTTATGGGGTTTTGTGGAACAAAACGAATGACATGAAATGACTTTCTTTTGGAGAAGCACCGGAGGCGCCTGAAAGTAGAGCTACACAACTTTGTCGCGAAAGTGGTAACATTCGGAGCAAAATCGTGTCATTGTGCATCGTTTAAGGCACAACTTTTGAAAAGTTAGATTTTGCCTTCAAAAGTGTGGTGCTATACAGTGGCTTATCTATAAAAAGTGGCGCCCATGGCAAAAGTTTAAATGCGCGTCCTTTCTAATAGTTCAAGTATTAGACACAGGCACAATTTTTGCGAAAGATAAACCATGTAGAAAACAAATATTTTAAACCGGAAAATATTTGCGTTCATTTTTGCTTTGACGTTTTCAGCAAACAAAACATAAATTATCCATAAGGACCACAACATACTTCTATACTCATTTAGTTCTTATGAAAAACATCAAAACATACAAATAACGTTATCATAGTTTGTAGGTCTACATAGTGTTGCCCAGGCCCGTAACCAGCGGTCGCAACGGGGGGCGAGGCCCCCCTGGAAAAATTTTCGTCCCCCTTGAAAAATGTGTTGGACAAAGTTTAATAGTATTGGACCTAGTTTAAAAAATTTATGCCCCTCTCAGAAAACTTTTCGCCTTGCCTGTTGTCCCAAGCTGGTTGCGGGCCTGATGTCACCTGACAAAATTGTATATCTTACAAAAAAATCAAACAACATTTTGCAACTGCAAATGAGAATTTCTTTCAAAATGAAACACATTTATTTTGAATTGCACAATATATTATTTAATGCAAGTTATGTATCACTTGCGTTCGAAAAACACAATTCCATCGAAACATAAATATATTCATTCCTTTCCGGTTAAATTAGAGAAAAATGCTAATTAAAACAACACTTTCCGTGCCTTTTATGGAAGCAAAGTCGTCTATGATTTCATCAAATTAGGCTTTCGCTGTTTCGTCCCTTTCTATTCTCATCAAAGCTAGATCACGCAACCTTCCGCTGACCTATTGTTAGTCATTAAGGCCTGGTGGTATGAAAGGACCAGTTTCAGTTAACTGAAAGATCTTTCGCAACTTGCAATACATATACTTACAATCGTGAGCATTATTTGCAAAGCAATTCTATGAAACTTCAGGACGCGATAATTTTAAGTTGCACGACTTGAAACCAGCATTATGCAATCTAGAATCTTCTCGTATAATTTCTTGCCATCTACATCTGAGCTGTACACAGCTCCTAAATTCTCACACGTAGATTTAATTTTTCACAGTCAGGACATTTTCACAGCCATAGCACAGCCAGACCAAAATTGGGGGAGGGGACAAATATGTTTTGAATCTAAACGAGCAACTGTACTTGGTTTGGGACACCGCGTCTCGAAGCACAAAACGTTAAGATACACTAAAATTTTTTGGGGGAATGGCCCCTTTGGCCCCCCCCTGGGTACGACCATGTTTCACAAGGCCTTAGACATTGAACAGAAATCCAAATTCGGACAGAAAAAGCTAACTCTAAACGAGACTAACGTATCTCTTTCATGAGTTAACATTTTTTGCTCATCTGGCATGGTAACGATAGTAACTGCTAATTTTTCAAGGACTAATTAATGTTCTCTACTTCGGACTCTGAACTGAGGCATTGTATTCAGCGTATGGGCGCAATTAGGTGGGGCACACAGGGGACGTGTCCCCCAATTTTTTCAGACGGTGGAGATACAGTGTGTCATGTCTCCCCAATATTTTTATCTTTAGGATTTGTATTTAGAGATGTTTCAAAAATAAAAGTGACTTTTGTCACATTTTGTGTGAAGAGCTTTTCATGTTAGATGCTACGCATAATAGCCAAGTTGATGTTCAAACAGAATTTGGTGTGGTGTCGCTGATTCTGATAGTTTGGTTAATTTTAGCATCGATAAAAATGATTTTTAGCATTTTGCAAGTTTCTGGAGACGGCGAAAGATTGTTAACTGCTTCTGTCCGACATTTTACCCTGTATGGTATACACTAGGAAAGGTCATTGGCTTGAAACAATGAGATTTTAACAGCTGTTCGTATGAGAGATCACAGTACAGCCATAATTTGTTTCGTGCAGAAACAGTCAGCGTAAAATTTAAAGATGTGATTTTATAATGTTAGAAAGTTACATTTTAAGGCAAATCTCTGCGACGTTTTTGCCGAATATACAAAGCAGCGCTATTGTGGAGACTTAGTAGTAGCTTTAGGACGGGCAGTTTTGCTTTTCATGCAGTATTATTATTTAATTCGTGTGTAGACAACAGTGGCGGAGGAACGTTTTTCAAAGTGGGGCGCAAGTGCGCGTCAAAAAAAGACTACAGAAGATTTTGTTCATTAAACGATTTGCTTTAATAGAAGACCCAATACTAATTGTGTTACTTAAACCTATTTAAGCATAATTCGAAATATAAAACTGTGGGGTCTACTAGACCCAAGCGGTCCCCCCGGTTACGCCCCCCTTGGCAAACAAGCTATTCTTTTGATTAACAGACGTGTCAGTTAATAGCCTATCAGTATTAAATTGTCGACTGATCTTGAATGTTGACATTACTTATTGTCAAGTTTGTGACTTTTACTTGCAACAACAGATGCCGTTATGTGTATTCACGCTGTACGTTTGCCAATGTTTGGAATGCTGATCATATTGCTGAATTACAATACCGTGTCCAGTTGAGAACTAGAGGTTTGAGCCAGGGGAAAACTAACCGAAAGGAGCCCACTAGTCAACACTCAAAAAAAACTTGACAAATTATGGTTAATCCGAATTTAGATAGGTATAGTAAAACCCTAAATCACCGGAAAATACTCCGAGAAACGAAAAAAACAACCTACTGAAAACGAAACTAACACTATAACCGAAGTATAGGAGCTAAGAGGGGACCCGGTTTTAACATTTAGCTTGCCAGGGGTGGGGGTAGTTCGCCCCTCTGTCCCCCGTCAGTTACCTCACTGAGCGTGTCCAGTACAGTAATAAATTTAAGTTTATTAATTTGTAAACTATATGTAAGGATAAAGCAAAACGTGATTAGTGTTGCTTTCACAACGCCTCTACAAAACAAGATCGGGAATTTGTATTTGTAAAACTTCACTTATGCATCACCCGATAACTACATTGTTTACAAACTAAGCTGTCGCCCACATTTTACAAAAAAATTGCGCCCATGATTCAGCCTCATTATTGTCGGACACCATGGGCGCCCGCAGGAATTTTGCCAGGGAGGGGGGGGGGA
>JGI24158J21664_10004067_pt1 | contig 18678 bp, 8 predicted proteins | sample Ectturendosymbi3_FD_21664 | JGI IMG/M metagenome (IMG submission 21664)
GCTATGATGTTTACATCCCAGCGCGTCGGATATGAACGTCGTACCTTATAGGCTCGGCAGTTTAAAAGGCGTTTTTCCGAATATAGTGAAAAGAAGCATCCAGCTGATGTAGAATTATCAGTGGTAGAAGGGGATGCCCCCTGTTACAAATAAGGCATACTTTGCTGCAGTCAAGGTAGTTAAGCAGTTTTTTTGTTGAGCGGCATTTTGTTCTGGTTGCTCATCGGTAGGAACGCTCTCACCCCTCGAAAAAGGTTGAAGCAATTTTTCCCCCCGAACTGCCACTACTTTACCATTGAGGTTAACATTTTGTCTTTGCTAGCATGTTGATTGGAAAGCCCTGAAAAGGGTTGAAGTATGTGGTGTCATTGGGCAGCTTTCGTCCGTACTGTTGATTCTTAGACGTAAGTAATTGAAGATGAGGTTTTGCGATTTTTTAAGGCCCGTCGCTAACCACATTAAGAACGTAAAACAGAATCAAACTGCCTGACATTTAGGTATACATCCTATTAGGTGTGCAATAGTGCGCATTTGCGGAATTCCCGAGGACGTTTGTGATACGATCATTGCTGTTGCGATTGTCTAGAACAGCGGTTTTCGATGTTTTTTTACATCACGGCACTCTGAAACGGCTGCTCCGCGGCATTTTTGAAAAATCACCTTACCGTGCTTCTGCGAACTTTCATATACGTCACCAGCATCGAATAGCAAACGAAGTATACCTTTCACGTTTCCCCAGCGTCCCTTAACACCACCGGTGGTATTTATAAACTTGTTTCGTGCAAAAATCCTGCGGTTAGTACTGGTTGTAGCGCAGCGCACAATCTGAATGTGCTTGCACGCTAATCAACAAATCCAGTACTACCAGGTCGCTTGATGTCACAAATGTCGCCGTTGGACTCCTATTTGGAATCAGGTGAATTGCTGGACGAAGCACGGCGAAGCCCCAATCCTTGTGTATTTTTCGTTGCACTTCGATAACAGTTCATTAACGCGTAATGTGATGTTGAAGTTATGCTGAAGAGTTGACTGCTTTGCGTCGTATCTCCAGATAAGCCAGAGAAAAATTCTCGTTTTTTGCTTGGCGATGAGTTGTAGTGCCTGAAAGAAGGAATAATGCTTTAAAGCAAATTGTCCTTTACTGTTTTTCTGCAAGCTACTGTCTGATGTTCGTTGTTTATCCGTACCCTGGGACCACTGCATGCTTTGTCCTACGTGGTAGTTACTGAAGTTAAATTGGAGATATTTCGCAAAGTAAAAATTTTACTTTTTTATCTTTGTGAAGATGTCACAAAAAATTAAAATCAAATTTGGTATGTTCGTGGTGATGCACAAAATACCCTTCAACAGAGAGCCAGGGTGTTGGGAGTACTAAAAACCTATGGAGTGGGGTAGACTACACCCACCAACTTAAGAACGGGTTTGATGTATGCATTTGCGCCCTTCTGAATGAAAATAACATATCATACTGAGACAGGTTAAACAATAACGTATGTACTGCTGGTTCATCTTGACCGCTGTAACCTTACTAAATTGTAAGGACGTCGCTCGGAGAACTTGGGTTGAAGATAGTGTAAGTCATTTGGTGTTTAGGTGGTGTGCAAGGCAGTCTGTGATGGGCTACTTTCGCTTCTATGGAAGAAACAGGGACGTAAGTTGCTGTTTTTCAAGTGATCGCGGTGTTGCACAAAGCCGATAATGGGATGGTGCAAGTAAAACAATGCGCACACTGGAACTTAACCGATTTTAGGTTCAGATCGACTGGCTCCATTCGTGAATGATGATCTGCGTATACATCAGACCTTGGAGTTTTCATCTGGGAAATTGTAGTTAAAGCTAGGGTTGCCAGATGCATTTTGCAAAAATACCGGTCATTCATTCCTTCAGTAGTCACAGATGTAGGCTTTGTCGTAATTCGTAAATGCCAAAATTCACGGGCACGGGATTCTCGAAAACATATTGTAAAAAGAACGCTTTTTTGTCAATGCATTGATTTTTCATAGTATTTGCTTTTCAATTTCATGAAGCTCCCACAATGCTTGGTTCAAAAAATTTTCAAACTGTGTACAGATGTATGCTTTGTGAATAGGGTTGCCAGATGAATTTTGTAAAAATATCGGCCATTTTGTCAACTGTGCCAGATCTAAGCTCTGTCATAATTCTTGAGCGGCACAGGGAAAACATAGAAGAGTTCTTTTTTAAGTAATTTCCCCGTATTTTGGTTGGATCATTGCATTTCGGTGTGAGTGACGTGACAATCGCACCAAGGATTGCGTCAACAGCAACAAATAAACTTCGCTGAAGAAACTGTCCCGACAAGTGTCACTACTAAAGTTTTTGTAACTTGAGAAATTCGGCGTTAGTTTTTTTTAAAGTTTGGGCAAATTATTTATTTTCAAAATACCGGCTTTGGGCACTGATTTTCAAAATACCGGCCTCCGCTAAATCAGCAGTAAAATACCGGTCAGGCTGGTGAAATACCGGTCATCTGGCAACCCTAATTAAAGCGCGAAATGTTATCAGACATTTCGCGTTCAGTCATCTTGCAACCTCAATACTTTTGATCCACTGCTGTAGACCTGGCATACACAGCCGTCTCGTCAGTTTTCGGTATTGCGATGGAGCCACACGCTGACTCGGTTTTCGAACCACACTTCAGTGTTACGTGACAAAATTATCATTGCACATATGAATGTAACAAGATCAAACAACGAAAGGAAGCTGTACATGACTTTTTTTCAGCGCTAAAAGTACACCGGGCGATTGTGGTGGAGGACATACGTACCTTTTTTCATGAAATTCGAAAGACTAGTTCACCTATTCGTCAACAACCAGCCCCTGGCTTTATGAATATCACGCCTCTCTCTACATATATATACAGCAACCAAGAGAAACTAGAAGAAAGCGACGTGTCAACAAAGAAAACAAGGAAAAGTAGAATACACGAAAGTAAAGTGCCCACTTCCGATATTGATACTTCCATATTCGGAGAAAATTGACTCCAGTTTTACCGGCGGCGTCACTACTCCACAGCAAAGCAGTTAATGACCAAAGACGCAACAAATCGGGGCAACACATTAAAGTTAGTCAAGACTTATTTGGGTTTTCTAACTGACCAGAAACATGCGAATGTCGTTCGATCATGCAATCATAATGAACATAGATCAAAGAAGTTCTTGAAATCGTTTAAGAATTCCCTAAATAAGTCTCGCAAGTCTTATTCGAGCGCATTACATGAGCCCGACTGTCCAATGTACAGCAACATACGATTAGCAATTTTTTCCGAGCTGTCTCTGGCCTTGCGAGCAAATTATAGCGTTTGAACAACACGAACTTACATGAAACCGCCGAGAATATGTTTTCAAACAACATCAGACAACACCTTCGTGCAGAACACGAGTGACGGCGGCGAAGGAAGAAACGGTTCCATCCGCAGGTCACCCGCTCACGTGCCAAGCCCCGCGACCCCCCCACTGCGGTGACAACGCTGCCCGACGAACCAGTCAAACATCGGCGCCAACTGTCGTAATTGCGTTAATGCGCACACACGGGCAAGCTTTTTACAATAAAAATCAAAGCTAAAAACGTTTTTCCAGCATCCAGAGATTTTTTTTCATCCAACAAAATGTTGAAGAATAAGCTTAACTACTGGCTTTTCTTGGTGACGTCGTCGTATTTGGGGGGTGCTTGGGTCGGGTCGTAGCTCGGGGGCAAGGTCGTCTGCGCAGCCTCCATCGCTTTTTGTCCTGGGTGCGAAAATGAGGAAAACCGTTAGACTAAGACCAGTCGTAACTTGCAAAAGCAATGCAACGTTCACGCCTGTTTTTCTTCGCTTAGACATTTCGGTCATTTGTCCCATAATGTTATTGAAACTCGCCGTAACAGTATTCACTAGCCTTCCTTTTCGGACATGAAGACCGAATTGACTTATTTTTTTCGGTCATTAAAAAAAAATTCGATCTATGACCGACAATAAAACAGGTTCGCGCAAAGTGGCAAACGAGTAAATGTAGGTCAAGGGCATTTGAAGGGCAACTTCAGGTCGATTTTTCTTAAGCAGTTTCTATTGAAAAAAGCCCTTCCGCGGCAAAGATGCAGCAACTCTCATTTCGGCCGACTGAGTAGGCATCTTCAGCCCCTATTGTAATATGACTATTCCAATTGAAAGCTCTAGGTTTGTTGTAAGCTTTTGAGGATTCAGCCGACTTGGCTGCTTTCTTCGCTTTGGGATGATTCAAACTTGCACATATCTTTATTCAAGATAGTCTCCACAAAGGCGACGAAGTTGAATCGATCAGCAAATCTATGAGCACAGCTTTTAACAAACTTCAAACAGAATCCGATTCTAAGATTTCAGGACTGAGGATACGCAGTGTTACGTGAAATAGATTTCCTATTTAAATATTTGCTGGTAGACTCAACCTCGTCGCCTTTGTGGATACTAGTCAACTGGAATACGATCATTCTAGTACATGTTTAATTTTATACCGATTGCCAAATTGTTCTTGCACCGCTTTTCTGACGAACTGCGAAAGAACTGATTCAACTCGTGTAGGACAATAGCAACATTTCAAACGCACAGGCCGAGCTTCGTTCTCCCTCACGACCGTCTCCACCATTAGTGAACCCAGGCCCGTAGCCAGGTTTTAAGTTTTGGGGGCAAAATGCATTTTTCGGGGGGGCAATATTTTTGTTTTTATTATATGTTTATAATAAAGTTCCTGGGCACAACAAAATTTGGGATGCACTGCTCCCAAACGTCCCCCCGTGGCTACGGGCCTGGGTGAACCTACAACCGGAAATCCGTGTGAGCTTGATCCAACCTTCGCGCCTATTCTTACCTTTCCTCGCAGGCAAGCAACAAAGCTTCACTTACTTTCGCCGGCGTTCATGTGACCGAACCCGCTCTGTTGAGGATAAGCGGGAGGCGCAGAAGGTCCGGCGGCGGCAGGGTACATCGGTGGGGGTGCGTTGGCGGGGTATCCGGGCGGTGCGGTCGGATCCTGGGCCGGGAAGAAGTAGGCGTTGGACGTGCCAGGGACCTCGTAGCCCTGAGGCGCGCCCGCGTAAATGACGGTCGTTGTTTGGACAGGGTAGATCGCTTGTGGCGCTGCGAGAAAAGAAAAATGATCTTTCGATAGGAACACGGCAAGCAGCAGAAGACACTGGCGTTTGTTCACGAACGCTGATTGCGGGCTAAGACAAACAAATGTTGCTGGATTGCTTTTGACCATCATCCGCTCTCAGCTCATCGCACTAGAACCGTTCGCTGAGAACTCCCTGGTTGCGTTTGACGAGGGTGCTGCGCACGAATACAGACGATGTTCATGTTAACGTAAACATCGCCAACACTTTCTAACCAGCCAGCTGCATTGTGCAGTACATTGGGTTGAGCACGCGCCAATGAAGCCAGTCAGGTCACACCGCGGACATCCACTTTACAACCGTTCATAATTTCTTTGCAATTGTAAATGACTCGATGATGTAGTTGGCCGTTTTCGATGTGCAAAACTGCGGCTATTAGCCAATGCGCATGCGCACCGTTAAAATGATTTCGGCAAGATACCGCTGTCCGCACGCACACGGTTCATGAACTCAAAACAACCTCGCCATGACTGTTTTTTAAAGTCGAGGCAGCATTTGCATGTGTACTTACGATTAGTAGCCAACTTGACCAGCTGCTGACCGATCTCAATCGCGCCTCCGCTTTTGAAGGTCATCTCGAAGAGGCACGAACCCTCCCAACCGCCTGGTGCAGGAAACGAAAACCGAAAAAAGAAAACATGTCAAATCGTTCTTGCACCGCTTTGCTGACGGGCTGCGAGCGGGTAATGCTCTCATCCGCCAAGGGCGCTTGCGAGCGCACAGACAAAGAAATCCGGTCGTTCAAAGATTTGCTCGCCCCTGATTGAGACTTTGCGATTTCAACTCTTTGCGCACCGCTTCTGTGCCGTGCGTTTCACGAGGCTACAGCGTCATAACGTTCGTCACAAAAACCAGCGTTGCAAGATACACTTGCGTCTTTCAGAAGCGGCTCTACTCTGACGAGAAGAAAAACGAAAGGTTTTGTCTTCTCTACACCGGTCTCGTTTGATTTGTTTGCTCCATCAGTGTGTCTGAAGCCAGACCGATATTCATGGGCGTCAGAAGAGGGACATGCAAAGGGGGCTTGGCCCGGTAGATTTCGAAATTCAATACTCTTCTATTCATATTTTTGTAGAAAACTGTTTTTTTGTTAGTTTTGATTTGGTAAAATGAATTTTCACTATTGTTGGCACTCCCCTGGAAAAATGCTTTTGGCCACCACCTGAAAAAATCCACTATTCCCCCCTCCACCTGGAAAAGTCCTTCCGACGCCCATGCCGACATTCACACCGGAGTTAATAGTATTGCACACAAAGGCGACGCGACCGATGTTCGCAACCATATCGCATACCATTGGGTTCTGCCAATATCTTTCCTTGCAGGTAATTGGCGCCGAACACAGGTTGCTTGATTTCGAAGTCTTTGATCTTGGGAAAAGGAACGCTGAGCTCCTGAAGCATGTCGTTGCTTTTGTTGTTCTTGAAAATCAACTGCAAACGGGAACGACGCAATCAAACGGCCGAGTCAACAGACAAGCCTGCAGGAAAGCTTGCGGGAAGCCGTGGTTTGCAAACGCTGTACGGCGTGATATGAAATAGGCTGTAGAACAACGTGTTCGCGTTGCCACGCAACCTGGCTCTTGCGAAAGGTCGGCATCATATTATGGTTTTCAACCAATAGTCTGTCAGATGTTGGTGGTAAATCTGCTTCAAAATAGAGCTGTTCTTTGTACTCATGTTCAAGATCTTGAGCGTGCTGATCGTTTTACGAAAACTTGTCACGCAACAATGTCAGACAACATTCTATTGGAGGAGTGCACTACTCACAGCAACATGTATTAAACAACAGTGGCGCCCTAAGATCTCACCAATTATGCAACGCACAATGATCGCAAAGCTGCGCCACCCATTCAAAAAGGCTAGTCACCTATTTCCTACTGTACTGGATGCAAACGTTGATTGATTGATTGATTGGTTTATTGTTTTCATTTGACCACATTTTCGTGGTGCGTAGTTCCCTTTTCGACCTTACGTAATGTCTCCTATATATGAAATGTGGCAAGGTAACGTAATGTGAAACGATAGCCTGTTATGGCGAAGAATCGCATATTTCCGCTCAATATTCTAACTGGACATGGACGACAAAATATTTGTGGCGCAACGTCGTTATCAGTTTTTATATTGCGGTGCTACTCTATTACATTGCAATACAGTAGAATTTGCCTGATTCGTCACCTCAAGGGGATTAGAAAAAAGTGACGAATTACGGAAACAGGTGAAAACTTTATCATAGAAGCTCGTATACAAAGGCTAGTGCTTTTATGTGCAGTAAAATACAACTTTATGACGTTATGGTTGTTTACTAAATTATGCTCTTTAATTGCTCTACTCTATCTAGACTCCTGCATTTAATCTGGCACGCTTGAAATCTTTAATAAACTTTAAGACTTTCCGCGTTCTCTCAATGGGGAGTCGGGTCGCGCTTCGCACCTCGTGTATATATTCGATAAACAAATTCCGAGGTGTAACAATTCTCATATAAAGATCCTTAATTTGTTTGAATTCCCACACGTGTTAACTGCTTAAACATCACAACCGAAACTGCACATGACGGATTAGCCGAACAAAACGCTTCTCAGAGACAGAAAGAGGCGACAAATTAGACGAACAGAAATGTACACAAAAGATAGGAATTCTACCGGGACCGACGAAAAAGTGACGAATCAAACGATGAGGAATTAGACAAATTCTACTGCACTTTGCCAAAACGAAAAAGATAGCGTTATCTTCATAAGCCACCGTTCGTCGAAGACACAGTAACAGCTTGTTAAAAAAGCATTTGGAACAAAGTTGAGGAAAAACGGCTGGCGTCTTAGTGTTACTCAAAAATTCCACACAACTGAGCAAGACGCCTCTCCTGACTTCGAAAAAAGCCTACAGTTTGTTTTTCCTTAGGTTTGACTAGAACTTACCCGATAGTTTGTCAGATACACCCTCCCAACTTTGGTCCCCTTCATGTGTTCAGTGGAGTGCGAAAACTTCTTAAAAGTGACTGTAACGTCCTTTTCATCTCGAAGTACCCTGCACCACGCAAGTGAATCCACTAACTAACATGAAGAAAACGAACGAGTGCATCACAACAAATTCTATAACCATTAAAACTACTGTAAGAAATCCAAACCGAATTTCAAGCAGCAGATACGTCTCTATTGTAACTGATACCAAACTATGCCTTGCGCTCTCCAAACTTTACGCGCAATTACCGTTGCAAAGAAACAATGAGAAATATATTTTCTTTGCTTCCCACGCTAACCTCGAATCATTCTAGACATTTGTGTAACAAAGTAAGCTTCCATGCCCATACGCCCCTCCACAGGACTACAACAACGCCAATGCAAAATTCGTAAGTAAAAATCGTTTAGTGGAAAATTGGGCAAAACTTTCCAAGGGCAGACCGTGCTTCATGCGTGTCGACTTGTTGGTATGATGCACCTCCACATTCATCAAAGCGACGTGCTAGTAAGATAATGATTCGAGTAAACCTTTGGGAGTTTAGTTTTACACCCCAAACCTTAACAAAAGCCTACTTAGCAATTCATTATTACCGTTTTCTTTAACAAGCAGCTGTGTGAGAGATTTACGCTGCTCGGCACCGAAGGAAATTGACATGGTTTTAAAAGTATTCGCGTGCTATCACAAATTTTGATTGGGAAATATTTCCTTTGTACCAAACATGCACGTAAACAAAAGAACTTCGCTGTAACAAATCGGAACCTCGCACTAAAAGGAAATAGTTACATTTGCGAAACACGTTGTTCACGCAAACACATTCCGACAAAAACAATTAACATCATGCTTGGTGGAATAAGGTCAAATGATCATCTCAAGATTTTATGATTAGGCTGTATACATACATTTCTCCTTGGTTCAGGATTATCTGACTTCCATTCATGCACTTGTTGAGCGCCATGATTATCCGATTTGCCAATAACGTTTTTTTGAAAAGCACCTAAAATTGTAGGTACAAAAATCAATTTAAAAGCATTACAAGCGGAAAACACAAGAACTGAAAATAATATTTGCGCGAAGCTTAACCACCGTCGAAACTGCACGACTTCGAACATTGGGTCACATACACAAGTCAGATAAAGGTGACATATGATTCCAACCTGGCACGCATCGCAAGAATCTAAAAAAGATCTTTGTAAAACAGGCAATTATGATTGAAGCGTGCGTTTATAAAAACTTAGGGTAAGGAGCAGAGCATTAACTGCTGAAATTGATCTGTACTTCAAAGTGCAAGTATACGTCTCTTGTTAAAATGAGTAACAAGTAATTTTGTTAAAGAGGAAAACAGGGTTTAGCTTAGAAGAGCACGTCTTAATAAACGAATCTGATTTCGGACTTCAAAGGGGTATAGAGGGATATTTACGTCAACATAATCTTTTAAACAAAAAGCTAATTCGAAGCGTGCAGCATGCGCTGAGGTAAACACAAATCAAAATGACAGAAGCAAGTGTAATAACATATACGCTTTCGCTGGAACACACCACGTTTCGCTTGCTTGATTTTAAATCTAGTTGAATAATACCAATAAGCTTTCTTGTGGTACATGAATGTGCCATGCAGATGGGGTTGCCGTCGGCCTCTAACAGTGAAAGGTGCGAACAATTGTTTTATTATAAGCTGAGGCCAGTGAGTCGTTCGTTTTAATAAATGTGGAATCCTATTGCCGTCAATTGTTTTCGCGTATTTTTTAACTGCATACACCGGCTTAATTCTTTCCAGCTGTTTACAACAACACATCCATATTTCGACGACAATATCATGTCCGAATCGCATTTTTCCCAAAAGGTCGTGAATCTAGAAGTAACCCCCCAAAAAGTTGTGTGCAATATCTTTTTTTTCAATGAGTGCTTTTTAAGCTACCTAAGTGAGCCACGACAAAAGCAACCACATCTCGCATAGCTGGAAGTAGCGACCACAGCTACTTTTACAAATAAGATACAACGTCATACAGCGCACAGACCAAATAAAACAGACGTTTTATATTTTGTGGCAAAAAGCAACGTGTCGCAGAAGTTTACTAGACATTAAGTTTGTCATGGTATTCTAATAGACGCCACCAAGCCGACAAATGCATGTTGTTGTACAATGTACAAGATAAATCGGTTACCAAGATGACATTTCGCGCGGCGGTTCCGGCCGTTTCGCAGGATCGCATCCGCAAGCGAACCATAGCGAATAGCAGAGAAAAGTTCAGCACTGTAATTAAGTCACAGCGGATCACGCAGATTTATCGAAATTTGACCAATTCGGAAGTAGCAATTTTTACAACAGCATTAAAATCGACAGTCAGTTTACATCTCCAGAAGCGTCGCGCTGGTCCCCAAGTTTTTGCCGGAAATCTGGGACTGTCAATGCCGTGGAAAATTCGCGCTATAGCTCGGCCAGTGACATGGCCTTCTAAATCATTGCCGTGCACACATAGAAACTGCCTGACCGTCGATCGAATGTCATCTTCAACATCTGGGTGTAGTTTCACATCCGCTTGTAAACGATAGTCCCGTTCTGTTTTGAAATAATCGCTGATTTCAGATTTTAGTCTGTCGCTTTTCGCGTTTTCCACGGACTCCATGCAGTATCCAACGTTCGAGAAAGACACTTCGTGCATTTTGTCAAAAGTCGCCTTCAGTTGGCTCAGCCCCTTTCTTTCGTGCTCGACTACACACTTGTGCAATTTATCAGTTAGTGTATCGAGAAATTCGTGGCTTGCCTGGCACTTTGTTTTGAGCAGAAACGAAGTATCACTGAATTCGACGACAATGCCACTCTTTCCTGTGGCCTTTGCATCTTTCGATAATGAAGTGTCCCAAGTAAGTTGCATTAAGTTTAGCTTCAGCTGCCTTATGTCCGTGTCCAAAGCATCAGCTACCTTCGCAAGCGAAAAAGTCAGGTCTTGCGCAGGTGTTTTCGACGCGACGCAATGCGAAAGCGCAACACCTACAGCAGGACATTTTTTAGCTGCTGTTTCCAGCTGCGCAGGTCCTTCATAACAGTGTAAAGTGCAGTTGGCTTCGGTTGGAAGATAAACATCAATCAACCCATCTAACTCAAGGTAACACAGGACAGTTTCAATCCCTTCTTTGGAAATGTCGAGTTTCATAACAAAATCGTCAATCGGTATCGACACAAGGTGACCGGTGCATTCGCGACTGATTTCTGCGCAGTGGCAAGATGTAAAAACAGTTGCAGCAAGCTGCTTTATAACATATTTATCCACTGTTTTTGCATACACATGACGACTGAGCTCATATAAATCTGATCCGTCGCCGTCTAAAAACAGGTGGCAGTGTGCCGGCAATCCGTCTCGCCCGGCTCTTCCGATTTCTTGCACGTAGCGCTCAAATGACTGCGGCATGTTGTAGTGGATGATCCCTCGGAGATCTTGCTTATCTATGCCCATTCCGAAAGCAACGGTCGCGACTACGATTTTTAACTTTCCGCTCATGAAACGCTTTTGAATTCTTTCGCGTTCAGAAGGCGACAGGCCGGCATGGTAGCATTCTGCATCAACGCTGACAGCTCGGCGCTTACTTGAAGCGCCGGCGGTTTTTGTCCTTTTACTTTGTTTTGCGCTTTCAAGTAAATCATCCCGAGCTTCCGAATCGCACGAGACAGACGACTGCAATCTAGTTCTAAGATACGCTGCAATCCTAGCGGTTTCCTCACGCCTTGTGCAATAAATTATGATCGAGCTTAGACTTCCGAATCTTTTGCTGGAGAGCAACAGTTCAAGAGCTTCGTCCTTATGCTTGTCACGAGACACTGTAAGACGCAGATTACTTGGAAGATCCGTTTTCATTATCACCCCATCATTAAAATTAGTGATCCCAAGTTGATTTGCAATGGATTTGCACGATGCAACAGTTGCCGTGGCAGTAAGGCCAACAATACATTTTACTCCCAACTGTGCCCTCAGAACCTGACACACTCTAAAATAGGATGGCCGAAAGCTGTGTGACCATTCAGAAAGGCAGTGACATTCGTCAATGCAAGCAAATGAAATAGGTGGCAGTTTCATAAGGGGGCTCACACAGGATGGCATTCCAGCCCATGACATCAAAGTTTCTGGGGAAATCAGCAAGATGTCAATCTTGCAGTCATTAATATCGGCCAAAATTTTTTGACGCTGTTCTTTTTTCATGCCTGAATGGATTCGCCTTGCTGAAAGAAACTTTGGTAAACCTTGAACCTGATCATCCATGAGAGAAATAAGTGGAGAAACAATCAAAGTAATGCTTTGCTGCTTCAAGGCATACATATGAGCAGGTAGCTGATAGCACAATGACTTTCCAAGGCCAGTTGGCAAAACCAACAAAGTTGAAAGACCACACAGTATTCGTCTAACTGCTTTTTCTTGACCTTCACGAAACTCAGAGTAGCCAAACTTCTTTAAAAATGCAAGCATGCAGTTGGAGTCACATGTGCTTTCACCAAAGAGAGGCTGAGCTATCTTTAACATTGTTGGTTTACTGCCCATTTGTGCAGACTCCATCATACCCTGTGTGCAACTAAAAGCAGCATTTCTTTCAGAGTACAAATCTTTTGCTCTGTTTTGAATAGCTTTGCAATCAGCAGCCCAATGACCATGATTACCACATTTAAAACATTTGTCCTCAGATTTGGTTGAGAAGCCTTTTTTTCCACCACGCCTCCCTTTCCATCCACTACCCACACAAATACCTTTCTTTGCCATTTTTTCCTTAAAAACTTGTCTTCTTAAAAATTGACTTTTCCCTTTTTTGGCAAAACATTTTTTTTTCATATTAAGACGCACAAAGTTTGAACCACATGTTCTTTTACTACCTGAGTTAGAAATGTGGGGTGCAGTACCTTGAAATCCTACCTCAGGTGATATGTCACCACCAATCACAGTTTCTATCATAGATTCATCACTTACATCAACAGACTGCACAAAAAAGCTTATATTCTCTGTTGGCAATTCATTATTTCTAGGAACCAATATTGACCTAACAGGTTCTGAGCTGGAAGCAAAGTTTTCACACATGTTTGATTTAGAAGACTGGTTTGGTGAAGTTGCTTGGGTTACAGTTGGTGTTTGATCCACATCTGTGTTTCTCACTTGAAAGTGAATAACACTTTCGTCCTTTTCATTAACAGGTGGTGATGGATCCTGACTGAGATTTAGTAAATCTGACAAATCTTCCTCCTGCTTGTCTAGCCAAGCTATATCAACTTGACGTGCAGTTTTACAAGCAGCTTGTTTGACACATCTGTTGGAAGCAACAGTAGGTGGTGATAAAAGTTTATCACCTTCAGCCATAATTTTACAATCAGACTGTTCATTCAACAAAGGGGGAGATATAGCATGTTTGATATCTGCTCTTTTTTTACAATTGACCTTTCTTCTCATTTCACTTGACAGAGGCTGAGCACCAAGGTTTTTCCTGAATTTATCTCTGTAGTTCACAGCATGTATAGCTTTGCTTATAGAATTAGACTTGCCACCAGAAACAAATTCTTCTGAATTAGTATTTATCATAGAAACAGTTGCACTACTTTTGAGTAAAGCATCACCCCAAACAGCTGGCTGACATTCAGTGTTGCACTCAGCATTACTTTTTGAGAAGTTTTCTTTCATTTCGTTTTTCAACTGAGAGTAATTGATATACCATGCTTTGGCCTTTTCATCATTGTTTATGTCATTTCTTGTTGGAGTGCGACCCACATTCTTCAAGAAGTTACGCTCCCATGTTTTTATTTTCATCTTTATACCAATTAATTCCTTACTGCCTTCCATAATGATCACAACAAACTATAATTACTCAAGTATTATCACAGCAGAAACATTTTGTTATACTGTAAAATTATATCAAAAGAATGTATGTTAAATCATTGTTGTCCCAGCATCAGCATGTCATTTTGAAGCAAGTGAATGAATGGGATTACTTTATTTTTCACCCCGTAACATACATACAAGGCTATCCCATGTCCTATATCACATACTCTAGATCAGACATCATTACCATTTTTCTACCACACCTCTCTTCAATCCCCACACCTTTACATTCAAAAATGTATAAACATATGCCATGCATTATGACCTATCATATTTGTATGCATGGACACATAATTAGAGTATTAGCAAGATGCAGGAAAGGTAGCTAATAAATACAATAAAATGAATTTCTAATTTTGATGCAGGGCTTATATATCTAATGGGCATTATTAATGCTGCTTGGTTAGGTGTGTCCCCAGGTTAAGAACCAATGCCCTAGGTCCTTTGACATCTGGAAATCGATTATGACAATTATTTCTGTCACAAAGGTCGTCAACCTGTGCTGTTAGAGTCACATGACTTGTGGTGCCATATTGAGTTCACATTACAATGCAGCTGATGATAATGTCAATTTTTCAGGGTGGTAGATGCAAGTGTTTGCTGATTTTTACTATGATTTTGATTCAAGCTAAATAGATTTACACAATTGTGCACTTATTGCATTGGTTCACAAGAAATATCTTCTGGACTAATGTTTGTTACATCACAGCTTATTTAGTGCACTTATATTCAGTTGGCTTATTTTTTTGGAATTTAGCATACTCATCTTGCAGTGCAGCCTTCTGCTCCTCACCATGTTGATTTTGTGGTCTGCTGCCCAATAGGTTATATTCCCTGAATTATAAAAATCCAGACCTGAATATGCATTATCAATGCTTGGGATATAGCTTCATGGCAAAACAAATCGCAATACAGTCTTGACAGGCCCTCAGAGACAAAAATCATCTAATCAAACACTGAGTCATTTATAGCATGCGTAAAATGCAAAAAAAGAGTGCAACCAACATCACTGTAATGCCAGCTGGAAAAAATTACTGAACAACATAAAAACACACAGGCACAAAGCAATCCATAGTGCTTTGCCATTAACCTCAGAAGGCAAGAACATCGGCACTTTCTGATTTTCAGTAAATATGTACAAGACTGTGGAGCACTAAGCAGAACAGCATCACGAATGGTTGGGGTTAGCAACAAATAATTCAGAAGGTTACAGGTCACACAGCACTTCCATAATATGCTTTGGAAAAAAGGAGAGAAGTAGCAATACATGTGTAGAGCTCTACTTAATTTGGAATCATGTCTGATTACATGAAAGGACGTATACACTNGAAAGAAAAAATATGCACGTAATAGTTCTGCTTTGAAAGATCCAAACAAGCACAATGCCTTTAGTCTTAAGANTTCTATGTGCATTTACAAACTTAAGCTCAGCATGATTTGTACAGCTGAGCTTTGACACAGTCAGAAAACACCTAAGTAAATAAAAGTTATGCATCCTTACCAAATGAAAGTTGAGAAAAAAAATAATATTTTTTGCACTTTACTTCCACAGAAAATTATTTCATATTGTCTGTAGTTCCAAAAATTCTTAATTTTGTTGAAGACAATGTAAAGCTTCTGCCAACATTTGATTTGGGTGGTTAGTGGAAAATGATCCTATCTGATAATACAAATACCATGCAAAAACATTCGTGCTACCACCCATTGCAAGTTGCAGTTAGAACACTCTACAAAACTACAATGACAAGTTCACTGCTGGTCTACAAATATATCGTACTTGGAAATCGGGGAAAAACCAGGAATATTTTGGTTGACTTACCAACCGCACAGCTCCTCAGCCGATTGCGCTAGTGAGCTGTTCAAACCCTCAAAAGACTCAGCAAGTCTTCGAGTCTGCAATGAGAAAAACATTTTTGGTTTTGGATTTCATTTTTTTCGTGAGTAACATCATAAGTAAGGTAGGTTTTTGGCCATTTTTGGCTGCTGGTACCTGACCTGGGTCCAACTGCTAGATGGAAACATTTCGCTCAAGTTTTCAATGGAAACTAGGCTAGAATCTGAGTCTTTTGAGACCTTGATCAAGTTTCAAGCGTTTCTGGTTCAAAAGTTGTGGCCTAAAATAAACAAAATAATTAATTATCTAATTATGGGATTAAACAATTATTTTGTTTACTTTAGATCATAACTTTTGAACCAGAAATGCTAGAAAGTAGATTGTAGGCCATCATTTCTTAGCACAAGCGAAGAATTGCATAAGTGATTGATCTTTTTGATGCAATGCCATTGTGTGTTAATTTCCTCACCTCTGTCACCTTCTGAAAAAGAGTGTGACACTAATCCGAGCAGAGAACAAAATAATGCAGCTGTGTTTGCAAATAGAATTAGCTGAAGAAAAATCACTATCACTTCACTTGTAAAAATCACATCAGTGAGCAGAACAAATATAATTCAAGAAAGAAAAATTTCGTTACTGTGAATGTTATAAAAAACTTGTGTATGCAAGCCCGAAATCGGCCCAAAACATTTTGTAAAACTTAAGCCCGAACCCGGCCGACCCAACTTACAACTCTGGGCGTACCATTGGCATTGTTGCACGTATGTCCCACCAAGAGCATAACATCACCAAATGCGGTTGAAGAAACAATAAGCAGATTACAAGGTATAAACAGATTAAATCGTTGCTTGCTGCCATAGTGTCAAGCTCTGTTGCATGCTGACTGATCGCAACACTTTCAGTATGTAAGAAACGTCTGTGTCCAGGAAACAGCATGATATCCACTGTACAGTATTATTTAATTATAGTATTACAGACATTTGTAAACAAACTAGGCCTAATAAAATTATCACTATTATCGCCTACTAAGTACTGCATGCTTTAGTTTAGATATTGGACTGATTTTTGTTGAAAAAAATTAAGAAAACATAAATACCCATCAGTGGATGGTGATATCATTAGCAAACTCGAATTAGCTTAATAATTCGTACTGTCAGTCCAGTGTTAAGACAGATGAACTACCACTGTAATGTACAGTAACCAAAGAGACCCAAACCAAAGCAAGTCTGGCCTACTGCCAGTGTATTCTACACTCAGCTATTTTCAGTCAACGACGTGTTTTCACTGCAGCATTCTGCATAAAAACAACTATACCTTATAGTGTAGGTGTGCATCCTGACAATGAATGCTTGTTGAAACATGTTGCAGCCAGGGCTCCCATTCAGTAATTTCTAAAAAGAAAATGACTACGGATAAGCCCGGCCTGATGCAATTCAAATTGAAGGGTCAGTTTGTCATTCAAACAGCGTGGGTCTCGTGGTGTAGCGGTTATGCGTTACTTCTGGTATGCCAATGGTTTTTGGTTCGACTCTCACCTTGCCGACTTAACTTTTTTTTTCTTTACTTTTTTCCAGGCTTATGTGTTACCTTTATGGGTTAGTGTTAGGTTAGCATTAGCTTAGGATTGGGTTAGGGATAGGTTAGGGTAGCCTAAGCTTAGGGTTAGATTAGCATTAGGTTAGGGTTTATCTTTTACGTTTACTTTGTTTCTACCAAGCCTACTGCACTCTCGCTGCACGTTACTGTTACATCACAGGTGGCATATGAATAAGTTTTCAAATTTCAAGATCCACAGGCATATCTATAGCCACTGCCTTTTAAAAAACCTAGATATCACATGAAAAAAAACATCTGCCTACAACAAAAACCAGAAATATTAAATTTGCAAAAAGACATATGAATGCCAATACATGACGTGAAACGGTGATTAAAATATTGATATACTTAGTTGCTTTTCTAAATTTTCGCCTGCAGCATAACCACTAACATTTGGATCACTTTTCCATTGTTCAAGATGTTTTATATACGGTAACGACATCTTTCACTGATTCAGGCTTAGGTGTCCATGCTGTTTTGCTGGCTTCTCGACAATGCTTGTTTTGTCATCAACCTTTCCTTAGCAGTCACTGTTTTAGCGAGATTGATTTTCTTTTAACATGATTAACAAGTGAAAACATTCTTTCTACTGATGCAGAAAGTGTAGAAAAACCATAAATCTGGTCATTATTTTCAAAAAGTGTTCCAAACTCTTATTCATCTAAGTGGTCCTTGGTGTAACACACGCACACACATAAAATAAGGAATAGATTTATTGGACAAGAACAATCTCTGATCTATTGAAATGGCCTCCAGCTGATCTTCAGTAGCCGGATGGGGAAAACTTAGTGCCACATTTTCTATCAAACTTGGATCTTTTGTGAGATCTTAAGATGAAACAGAATCTAAAATCTTTAAGCTGGCAACAACTACTTACTCCAGTAGAAATATTTTTTTAATTTGCATGCATAGGCAATCAAAGAATTTAAGTAATCAGTTTTCAGCTGGCATACTGAGATAATGACCTTATAGTTACCGTATTTATCCGAATATAACACGCAAAATTTTGTACGAAATTTTAATCAAAAATTAAGGGTGCGCGTTATACACGAGTTTTTTCATCAGCACGCTTTATTTTATTTTTTTTGGACACTGATATAAATGTAACTCAATAAGAGTTCGAAAAACTGTTTGGTGAATCTGATGATGAATCCGGTTTTAAATTGTAAATTTCATTTGGGAATTGTGCTTATACTGGCTGTTTGCTTTACCAGTGTACCGTATGTTATCAATAAATGTTTTGTTACAGCCACATGTCTTTAACAGTTTTTTCATTCAAAAATTAAGGGTACGCGTTTATA
>JGI24158J21664_10004069_pt1 | contig 18672 bp, 8 predicted proteins | sample Ectturendosymbi3_FD_21664 | JGI IMG/M metagenome (IMG submission 21664)
CTGAAGAGTGTCAGACGAAAAGCTTTGGGATGAATCTCTACTTCACGCCATAAAGAGTTCTGTTGTTTTGCCCCTTTCAGCAAGCCTTGGCTGAATTTCATGTGCAGTTCAGCTCACTTGTTGAGCTTTTTATTGAGTAATGCATTATTTTCTATCTTTAAGCTAAAATTGCTATAGGCATCAGGTTTGCACTCTTTGGTATATTGGATTGTTCACCTAAGCATCACACATTGTCTCTCAGCTTAACACATTGGTTGCCGGTCTACGAATATATTGTACTTGGAAATTGGGGAAAAAACAAGGGTATTTCAGTTCACTGACCAACCGCATAGCTCCTCAGCCGATTGTACTACAGAGCTGTTCAAACCCTCATAAGACTCAGCAAGTCTTCGGGTTTTTGTGAGTGACGTCATAAGTAAGGTAGGTTTTTGACTATTTTTGGCTGCTGATACCTGACCTAGGTCTAACCGCAAGATCAGGGGTGGGCGCACCCTTTTCGTGTGGAGGGCCACATTGAAGATTTTCGCGCTATCGAGGGCTGCATGCTCCTACTGCATATATTACATCTATAATTGCTTTGAAACCTTAAAAAAAGTTTTATATGAGCTACCACAAAATGAAGGTAACAATAGTCACTTCCGGTTGAGTAAAAATGCAGTTTCGAATGAAATGTGTGGAAAAAAACTTGATAATTCTAATCTAATCGATAAAATTACTTTAACATAGACTCCAAACATGTACTATCTATGTACGTGTGACTGCCCTGTAGGCTGCACAAAATGTCCTCGTGGACCGTAGTTTGCCCACCTCTGCGCTAGATGGAAGTATTTCGCTGAAGTTTTTATTGGAAACTAGGCTAGAATCCTTGTCTTTTGAGACCTTGATCTAGCGTTTCTTGTTCAAAAGCTATGATCTAAAACAAACAAAATAATTATCTAATTATGGGATTAATTACTTACTCTGATGCTTACTCTGCCAATGCATAACACAAGCTGTTGGTAAATGCAGATTTGTCTTTACATTTTTGTCATTAAAAGTCTTTCATTCAAAAATAATGAACTAGACTTTCATTTTAATTCAGTTTGATAATTCTTCAACTCACTTATGCTTATAGTCTGAGAAAATGTAAAATCATTTTCTGTAGTGACCAACAATTATTGATAGTACTATCTGTTGTTGCTCAAATTGTTGATCCATTGTCATATTTTAATATTTTTCAGTATGAAATCACAACGTTTTCAGTATGAATGTTTTGACTTTGAAACAGTTGTGGAATGAACGATTGTGGTGTAGTTGTAGCTATGTTAAAATATGCTTCACCAGATGCTTTCATATTGCTACGGTCATGTTTGGTCATTATGACACCTTGAATGTTCCACGAACTGCTACAAGTGAAGAAATCAAGCAGGCATACTTCAAAAAATGCAAAGAATTACATCCAGACATGAATTCAAACAAAAGCAACAGTCATGAAAATTTCACTCAACTGAATGAAGCCTACAGTGTTTTAGGTAATCCACTCAAGCGTAAGGAGTATGATCAAAGGTATCATTCCACTCCATATTCAAGCGAACACATGAATAGACATTATCAGAAAGAAACACCAGACACTAAAGATTTCAGAGTATCTGGGAAGATATCTGCAGCTGTTACAATTTTTCTTTTCATGTACCTTATGATTGTGGCAAAGTATATACAGCATGTAAATGAGAAAAAGTCAAGATCAAACCAGCTGGCTCCTACCGGATGGTTTTCTTCAAGGCAACACAATTATTTATATTACCAGTATTTACAAAGACTAAGCTCTGAAAGGCAGAAACAAATGAAAGAAGATGTGGACTAGATTTTCATTGTCAGTTGCCTGGTTTAAATTTGCTATGGCACTTATTTATGTTTTTGTTTGTCATTTGAAACAAAAGTTTTGTTTTGTTCAACCCCAGCCTCACAGTGGTTTTTGTTTGCTACAAAGCTGTCAATCAAGTCTGCATATGTTTAAACTAGTGATGCAACAGGTTTAGATGACAGATATTACTGTTAAATGCATGTATCAACATAATGTTTGATGCCATAGTTGTTGCATTACAAGCAATATCTGTTGATTTTGCTTTACAAATTCACTAACCACATTCACTGCCAGCATACGAATATATCGTACGTGGAAACCAGCCTAAAATCAAGCATATTTCATGTGTCTTAGCAATGGCATAACTCCTCAGCTGATCGTTCTAGACAGTTGTTCAAGCGCTCAAAAGATTCAGCAAGCCTTCGAGTCCACAATGAAAAACAATTATGGTTTTGGGTTTCATTTTTTTTGTGAGTGAGGTAGGTTTTTGGCCATTTTGCCTCATGTTACCTGGCCTAGGGATCAACCGCTAGAAGGAAGTGTTTTGCTCAAGTTTTTATTGGAAACTAGGCTAGAAACCGAGTCTTTTGAGGCTTTGATCGACTTTCTAGCCTTTTTCTGGTTCAAAAGTTATGGCCTAAAAACAACAAAATAAACTATTATCGAATTAGTGGATCGATTACTTATTTTGTTGTTTTTATACAACAAAATAAACTATTATCGAATTGTGGATCGATTACTTATTTTGTTGTTTTTATGTCATAACTTTTGAACCCAAAACCCCAACAAGTCATCCAAAGTATCAAAAGGGTCGGTTTTTAGCCTAGTTTCCAATAAAAACTTGAGCAAAATACTATCATCTAGTGGTTTAGGCCTAGAGCCAGATGAAGTGGGCCAAAAAGGCCTAAAACTACCCCACTTAAAAATTTTGTTTCATTGTAGACTTGAAGGCTTGCCAAGTCTTTTGAGGGTTCAAGCAGCTCTTTAGTGCAGTCAGTGGCGGAGTTATGCCTGCCCAAAGACACATGCAAACTGCTGGATTTAGGCTGAAATCGTACTGGATGAAGGTGTTAAGCTTTATTATTTTGTCCAACTTATGCTTATGATACAAATGCAGCCCAACAAATGTTCATACAAGTGGCTAAAGTTTTTGAAAGTGTAATCCATCATATTTCCGATTTAATTTCTATGATGTGACTTCCATAAATACACTTCTAAAGTGAAAGTGCTTCTTGCATTAGTTCTTGAATCTGCCTGAATCAGTACATCTTTAGTTTAAAACTTAGCATGTTTTTGATGTACAGATGCAACTTAATTTTGTTCTCATTGAGTTTTGTACTGCTTTCAACTCAAACTTATAAAGTGATGTTGGACTTATTCTTAATGAATGCATAATATGCACTATGCAGGGTAGTGATGTCAAATCTTCATGGATATTTAGAAGCTGTTTTTTTTCACCAAGACACATTGGTCATTTGTCTCACAGTTGCATTAACACTTGCTGTAACAGTGTTCATTAGCCAATATTTTTAGACATTCTGATCAAAATGATGAAATTTTTTTCAGTCATTTCGTATGTTCGAAAAAAAAAACAGTTAAGAAGATTTTTGTATCTTTTCATTTTAGTTTTATTTGCCTTTTCTTAGTCCTTAAAAGAACCTGATAATTACTTGTGCTTTGTCCAAAATTAACGAATTGTGGCCTCAGCTTCAAAATTCCTAAGGTTGTGGCCCTGTGTAAATGAATTGTGTTTTTGTAGTTGTATGTCTCATTGATTTGGACTGTTGTGCTTACTTTGTAGTTTGCTGCGTGTCTAATGCACTGAGGTTGTTTTCTTGTGCATTTCTAGTGTGTTTGCTAAAACTGAAAAGTTACGTCTAGTTTTGTTATTGCATTTTATTCTTTGTTCGCTGTTTGGGTGCCTTGTATGTTTCCCTTGGTTCAAGCTCTGCTGCCATTATAAAATATCAAGTTAGCAGCAGGTTGTATTCTTCTTGAGAAATTTTGAGTAATATCCTGCTTGAACCAACACAAAAAGACAAAAAAAATTGTTTCTCACAAATTTAAGTCAAATTGATATTTTGTTTGCTCACATTCTATTAGCAAAGCTATATTGTAATCACATGTAAATTTTAAACTGTTTTTGGAAGCATGCAAGCTGGTCTACATTTTATAACCAAAGTTTATAATGTGTGCCTGCTTGTGACATAAATTTGTTAAACTGAGTTGGTATTGACAATTTTATGGTCTATTTTCACAGCTGCATAAATTGCTAGCAATTAATATTTCTTTTTGTTGGTCACTTGCTACTTTAATGATAAAAATATAATTTTATGTATAAAGGAAAAATAGATCTGTGTAACTTAATTTTTGTGAAGATGTTAGGTTAGGTTAAATTTAACAACATAGAGCACTACCCAACTAAATAGCTGTGTATATGCTTAATGCCACTTCACACCATTTCGTGCAGACCTAGTTTTCAAGGGACAGTGCTGCCAGTATTTGTTTTGCTGTTGAACTGAAGTAAAAGAGTTGAATATGTTTATCAATAAAAGGTTAAACATAAGTCAAACATTGTTGCTTGCATGCATGTCATCTCTTTTCAGCTTCTTTCTTTACACTGGTAGGGATCCAATGTTTCCTTAATCTATTTTTTTTATGTTTACCTTTGTGTGCATATTAAGCTAAGGTGTGGTTTTAAGTGAGGTATTGGGAGTCTATACGTCTTAGATTTAAAAATTAATTCAACGTTGTTGTGGTTTACACTGCTTCCTTTTTATGCATTCAGATATACATGTTGTGTTGAGTGATGTGGAATTTTCTGAGCAAGCGTCGTATATGCTTTAATTGTTCTCTTCAAAACCACTATGACACATTAGGTGTGTCACGTACTGCTACAGCGGAACAGTTGAAGCAGGCATTCGTCAAGAAATCAAAGCTTCTACATCCTGACCTGTCATTTGCTGAAGGTAAAAATACTCACGATGAATTTGTAGCAGTCAACGAAGCATACTCCATACTAAGCAAACAAGAAACAAGGCAGCTTTATGATGCTGGTTTACCATTATCAGCTACCATACATAATCCTCCTGGTGGAAAGTGGAATGTTGCTGGGGATAAATTTGTTAATCCCTATCGGCCTGCGGATTATAAAAATCCTTACAGAGATTTTCATCATGCATGGCAAACTGCTGATAGGTGGTCTGATTACATCAACAGTTACGGGACATCTAGAGCCAAGCGTGAAATGGAAAAAGACATTGATTCTGAATTCTGGAAAGATCATTGGGAGTTTACAAGAAATTTCGGTGGTGGTGGACCACAACTTCCTAAGCATGGAAAAAACACCAAGTTGAAAGCAATAACAATCAGCACAGCCCTCTTTCTCTCTCTTTTATTTGTTGTCCCTACATTTATTGTTGCAATGTTTACATTTACACCTGCCGATGGTGATCACCCTGTTCTTGTAGCTGAGCGAATGCTTAATGATTATATGAAGTATAAAATGTCCCATGATGAAGTGCAGTGATTTAGAAAAAACAACTTTGTTTCTATGTCAACTTCTTTGAAGGACTTCAGAAGGTATGGTTTTAAAGTCTATGACATGATGATAGTGGTTTCCTCTATGCTTTTTTTGTCTTCAGATGTGACATAAAGTATGTTTCAAATCTTCCAACCAGCAATTTCTCAACTCAAAAAACTCAAGTGATGCATTTAACAATATTGGTAACCTGTCACAAATCAGCTGTTCCTGGAGAAGTTGCCATTTGTTCATTGTTTTTCAGTTGAAATGTTTTCATTTCAGTTAAAGTGAATGGTATGAATTTATGTTCTTAATGTTTTCCCCAACATTATTCATACCCTGTTTTATGGTATGAATTTATGTTCTTAATGTTTTCCCCAACATTATTCATACCCTGTTTTTATAAACTGGTTGGACAACCACAGCAGAGATTGATTTTGTTGGAAAGATAAAGCTTAATATTTTATTACATATGTGTTGGTTCCAAACCATAATATGAATGATGTCTCATTTTTGTCCAGTGATGACTGTAGTGGCTGCTGTGTTGCTGTCGTTAAAAAGCCACTGTATCCAGTACCCATCATAGCTGTCAGACAACATTGAATTGAAGAATGACCTTGAGTGAATCAGTGCTTCCACCCTAGCAGTGTTTGGAACATACTGCAATCTTAGAGAGAATCAGAATTTATGTTGCTTTTCACTTTTTTTAATCATTTTCTTGAGCAAATGCTGCATAAGCTGGTACTTCTTGCGTTTGGACCAAGAAGTTTGCTTCCTGTGCTTGTAATTGACTACAAATATGGTTAATGCTGGGACACTAAAAACATAGGTAATGTGTCTCACAATGATTTTACAGAAATTTGTCTAGGGTGCAATTTCATATGTGTGACATAGTTTTCAAACTTACCTCTGAGTTGCTGGTCTTGTTTTCTGTGAATGCATTTGCTTTGATAAACAATAAAAGTGATTCTATGAAACTGACTTGGATTATGCATTACATAGTGATTATTAAAATCTTTTTTTATTTATTTCCTGTTTTCTTTACTTTAAAAATATAAGCTGAAGTATTCATTATGTTTGCGGCACAAAAGCTAAATGATGTATTGCAAAACCACCCTATATTTGAACATGTCAAATCTGCAATACCAATATCTCATCTGAAGTCTGACGAAACAGAACAATTGCTACATATTCAAGGTGGAAATCTGTATGTGTGGAATGAAAACAACAGCAGTTTGTTGACTTCTAACTTGCGTGGAGTATTGGATGGAGACGTTGAAGCTGCAAATATCCAGGTTTGTAATTTATGGGTAATTCCAGCTACGAAAGATCGAAATTTTTCTGGCATTATATCCATGTATTCGTCTTGGCAGAGCCTCATATGCCAAGATGCCCCAGTGTATCCAGTCAAGAAAATTCTCCTTGACTCAACTTCCAGTAATGTTGCCTTGATCGGGGCCAGATATGTTACTGTTCTTGTTTTACCACAAAGATGGGGTCGTCAAGCTGAATATGAAGGCGGAAAGAGCAAAATTATTTGCAAGTGCGTATCAACGGTTTTGCTTTTATGCTAGCAAAAGGTACCGTTTTGCTGTTGATACGTGTTGTCTCATCTGCATCTGCGCAGATTGTGCCCCAAAATGCGTGCATGCTTAGATTGGAATCACTCCATGCAACTGTGGAATAATACCACGGGTTTTAGGTTTTACGTATGTGGAGCAGGTATTGTCGTTTCGCGTCGGTTGAAAACGGCACAACAGCGGACTTTTATCCTTTCAATGTGTCGCTTTCAATGTTCCAGATCAATACCCATTGCCGAGCGATTTTTCATCAGCAACATCTCCGTTCAACTGATACAAGCGTCGTGGTATCCAGTGGCAACCAGCTCGGTGCCACATCTTTGTCTGCTGACGTCAGACAACATGTTGCGCATCTATAACGTTAGATCAGACCCTCAAGTACCTGTGCAGTCGCACAAGCTCATGCCGTCCGACAGCAGCAATCTTTCGCTGACCGGATCCCGGATGTCACTGTTGTCCATGTAAGCTTGTTTAACGCGAGTCGTTTTGAGTCGAGATTCTCGTGCGCCGATTCTTGTCTTCAAGATCGCAACGAACCGAGTTCGTGTATCTAATGCTTTTAGTTTATCATATTTTGCGTTGCCCTCGACATCACGCAAATTAGCATTTTAAATCTTTTAAGGTATTTGAAAGCTGATTACGGAAATGTGCATGTCCATAAAAAATATCCATGTCCATAAAAAAAATATTATTTTCATATTTCAAGCTAAGCAAAGTGTGCAAGAATTTGTTACAGATGTTTACATATAGGTTCGTTCAACTTAGCTTTGCGAAGATTTTTCGATATACTTGCAAAGAAGCAACGTTCCTTCATCTTTTGCAGGTTGATCACGTCACTATGAGCAACGTCTGTTATCTTTCGCAGGTATTCCGTCACGTCCGGTCTCGGCGAGACGGTGATTGCGTTCGACTTCGCGCCCCCCGTAGAGTATGCGCCGAAAGCTGCATCAAAACTGAAATCCAAGACTCCACAGGCTGTTCAGCTGCAACCGATATACCTTCTGCAAGGCAATGGAGATGTACTTCTATTGCTCACATCCCTCAACAACAGCAAGTACGATCAGACCTGTTCTTGAACTGAATCTAGAAGCGCTTGTGCACGCTTGCAAGTTTGTGTTTTAAACTCGTTGGCCAACGTTTTCTTGTTCTTTGGGGGACGGTTAGTTCAGACTTAGTGCATTTTTGTAGGTACTTAGGCTCATACATGAAAAGGTAATTCAAGCGGGAAATGAAACTGAATGAAGCCAATAATTGGATGATTTGTTACCCGGAACTGTCTTTTTAACAGACTGTTTTTCGAGCAAGTTTGATTGTTTTCCTGCTTTTAATGATGGTGAAGAGACGTTTCGNTTTAGCTCACTGGTGACTGACGTTTAGCAAACTTCTTGTTGGTTGAACTGTATAGNAAAGAACCCAAACAAAAAGTCAAACAAAACTGGCTTTTTCAAATCTGCCATTCGGAAATATCTACTTCAGATAAGCAGTTTTGCTTCCGAAGATTTTGCCATTTTCACGCCTCTTTTGATCCGAGCGCAGATCTCCCGATTTTGTTTTTTGGGAGGATCAAACATCAATTGGGGGAGGAGGTAGCAGGGATATTCAAAGCGATGCAGTGCAGAGTTGGACCAAAATACTCCACATTTTTTATATCATTGTAATAAATAAAAAGATAAATCAGTTGCATTTTCAGGTGGCATAATCCACATTTATAATCCGTAGAACTTCATAGAAGTAAAACTAGTTCCCAAACAGGCTAAACACGTAACAACGCCGGAAAGGCTACAAAACCGGGAATGGAAGCGGTAAAACTTCCTCTGAAACCAATCATAACCGGAGAAATCGATCAGAATCGCTTGTGCATTCAGAAATACCGCAATCTGTCCAGATTTTTTGTGTTTGTTTGTTTTTCGCAGAAAGCCTATAACACGTAAATTTACACCAGCAAAGAAGCATAGACACTGAAACAATGCGCCAGCAAGTACTGCAACCTATCCTTATCATACAGTGGCAGAATCAATTACGTGACTTTTAATAACAATTACAAATACCCCTTCAAATTTTTCAATGATATTACGACTAGTCAGTCCTAAAGAAATAAATTACAATGTGAAAACTTACAAATCGCAATTATAAATGACAGAATTACAATGTAACGTATTGTAAGACATCTGTTCAGTTTCATCAAACTTGCCCTTCTGAGTGCCACGAGTGTTCAGCGGTGCCTATGTCCGTTTTTGTAAGACATTTTAAGTTAATTCTGTTTCCGAAGACTTGAATGGTTTGCACCTCAAAGCATGAAGTTTTAAAAGTTCTGAAGTTTAGTTATTGTTTAAAAAAATGTATTGCCATCCAAATAATAAATCTTTTGCATTTTTAAAGTGCCATTGTTCAAGCGATTAATCTATAGCAATAAAAATAGTTCTCACACCTAAGCACTCCCCAAACGGAAACTAAGTACTACACTACCTCAAAAAGCTAAGCGCCTTAATCTAAACAATTAAAAACGCCAACATGCTGCAAACTACAGCACGGTAACTCAGCAAAAATTTATACACCATCCAAATCACACGCACAGAACATTTGGGCCTTCAGGCCGCTAGCTCGGCAAAACTGCAGCACGTTGTGTGGAAGGTGTAACATTCGAATTGTTTATGCGCTTGTTCGAGCTCTGTGAAGTTGTTTAAAGCGGAATGTAATTGTAATTCGGCTAAAATGAGCAATTTACCATTATACGAGAACATGAAGTCCCAATTATAATTGCCATTACATAAAAATGCGTAATTAATAATTATCTTCAGCTCACTGCAATTGCAATTGATCCAACTCTGTTGTAGTGAAAAAAATCGTGCAGGAGAAACAAGGAAGGGATAAGAAAACTTTCCAGTGTTTCTCAAGCGTTCACCGAATGAATCAAAATAGGACATTGCATCCGGTTGCCAAGCTACGTTCAACTTCAAAAACTTCAACAGCAAACCTCCCGAATTCCGCATAAAATAGAATTTTTACGCATCAAATGGAAAGGATTGACGTACGTCTTAATCGAATGACGACACCCTTTGCAAGCGCCGCCCCCAAAAACGATGTCTATGTCTGAAAAGCAGCCTTTGAAAGTGCTCTCTTCTGAATAAACTACGTTTGTCGATCGCTGTTCTAGTTTTAGTTTAACTCGCAGTAAAATTCGTCGCCTATGAAGCTCTTCAGTAGACGGAAATACTTGCCAGCTGCCATCCAGTTTACATGTCGTCGACACCTGCTACTTTTTGTGCAAGTTTGTTTGATACAGCGCTCACGTGACGTGATTGCTGATTGGTTTGTGTGTACGTGGCTTTGTAAACTGACCAACATGGGCATTGGAAAGATTTATTCCAGGGGGCGAGGCAGCATTGAATTTCTCCAGGGGGTGGCCAAAAGGATTATTAAAGGGGGAGCAACAGTGGTAAAATTTGATTTTAGCAACTCCGAAACTAAGAGAAAAACATTTTTCTACTCGAAAGTTAACAGCAAATATCAAGCTTCAAAATCCAGTCGGGGCCTTGACCCTTCCCTGCCACCCCCTCCATAATCATCGGGATTTGTTTTTTTGCACGGCACAGTGCATGTTGCTGGTGCAATGTTGGTGGTCGACGCGCTACCGCCGGTGAATCATGTAGCGACTGCTTCTCTCAAGACGCTGGCGGCAAATATGTTTGGTTGTCAAAAGCTCGTTTCTGAACAAGCCGCAGTTTGCTTAGGTTTCTTTCGTTCCATTTGAATAACAGCTGAAGAAGGCGAAATATATGCTGTGTAAGATCTTAGTGTATTATTCTTGGCTGTAAAATGATTCTGCATTGCTGTTGGCTGTGATATGATCCTTTTCGATAGACAGTGAGCTCTACTCTTAGTTTGTCTTTTTTCGCAATCACGGCTAATGGAAGCGCCTCGATTTTCTCATCAGGTTTTCGAAAGGTATTCTCCAGGGCCCGCTGATCATGCTGCCCATGGCCGAGGACAATTACGGCGTCGACTCGTGCTCCATTTTCGTCATGCCTGGCGCTCCCACCACTGTCGTTATAGCAACGTCGTCTGGGAAGCTCCATCACTGCATCGCACTGTGGCCGAGCAGTGACGACGACGATGACGACGACTTGACCGACATAGATTCTCAGGTACGGAGCCTTGATGCCCTGCACATGTGCGCATGTATATACTGGTCTGTTTCTTAGTATGTGTTGGTTCCATTTAGTCCTCTATATCAAGGGGTTCCTTAACCTGGAGTACGTGAATGTGCTTTGAAGGGTTAATAGGCTTTGCAGACATTTTGATTACTTCTACGATGATTAAAACCCAGTTTCAAACATTACTGCAACGTTTCTTCTTTGAGGGGTCTGTAGCATTTATTAGGATGTGGCAGGGGTCAGTGACCCGCAAATGTTTGAGAAACGCTGCTCTGTATTGACTCCAGCAAAACAGTGAAAATTTCATGGATTGTGATGTTTGGTTTCGAGCAAGCACGCGTATCCTGCGTCGAGTTCGACTTCGACCTGTTCGCGGAACAATCTTACATACTTGCATTCCAAGTGCTGATGAACCTGGCATGAAGTTGAACGCAGCGGTTTGTCACCGCTTAGTTTAGCAGCAATGCCTTTAAGCTCTTCGCCCATCGTAATGGATCGGGTTGTTTGGTCGAATTGAAAAATATTACAAAATTTGGCTTAGCTGTACACTGCATGGAACCGGCTGAGTGTCACAGTTGGTTGAGCACGCGCCACCAAAGCTAGAAGTCTTGGTTCGATTCCAGGTCGGGTCATACCGAAGGCTTTGACGGCACTTGTGGCCTGTCTAGCCTCGTGCTCGGCGCTAATAGGCGGGTGCAAGGAAACAGTTCACGCACAGTGCTGTCACTGACTCGCCATCAATGCAGTATTCACTACGAACAGGGTTCCCACGCTGTATTGCAAGTATTGAATTGTGAAATAGGTTTTCAAGGCCTTGAAAAATTATTGTCTTTGGTGAAAATGTACATAAAGTATTGAAAAAGTATGGAAATTACAAATTTAGCCATTTGTTTGTTCAAATTTTGTTCTTATCCGCTGATCACAGTTTTGCAGATGTCTTTTGCATTGTGTTCCATGAGTAAGATTTTGGAAAAATGAAGCTAAATGATGGTATTGAAGTTTTTTATTTAGTTTTGAAAAGGTATTGAAAAAGCATGGAAAATGGTTTTTGAAAACGTGTGGCAACGCTGTACGAAAGTGGCCGCGTGGCCCAAGCAGGTGGAGATGGGCGCCGCAGACCACGTGTGACACTCTGAAAGGAGCACAGAAAGCTAGTATAAACGAAACTGAACTGATCGAAATGACTAAAGCCAACATGGCGATTTAAGAACTAGTCCTGCATAGCAATGTTGTCTTCGCTGTTTCCTGCAGTCCATACATTCGAGATTGAGCTCGATCAAGCGTGACCCAACGATGAGCGAAGAATTGAAGCCGCCCACTCTCTACGTTTACGAAACGGTGGAACTCGAAATGAATTTAAGCGCGGAAGAAAATGATTTCGAAAACCATTTTGTCAACTTGTTCGGAGGTTTGTGGTTGTCTGCGACTGCTGACCTATAGTGCAGTCATGACTCATGACCTATAGTACACTCGTTTCTCGCGCGGACGATGAGAGATGTTGGGCTGAGCTGCCAATCGAAACAAAGCTACGCAGTGTCTGCTTTTCGTTGTTTCGGTCCAGGTATTCCACATTCCTTTATTTTAATGTATATGGAATCGATGGTAGGCGAAGACTGAGAATCTGTCTTTACGTGGTCGGTAGAGATTGACGTGCATTACTTCTGGGCACTACCGCCAATCAATTACTGCGCAGGATCGATGGCCTGGGCCTCCCAGTGAATAAACAGATCCCGTAACACTGATTGCATGGTTACACGTTATCAATACGCTATCGTGGCCCAATCGGCAATCTCTGAGCAGTCAGCTAAAATTTTTCAAAAGAAATTTAAAACTTGTGACAGAATCAAAACCTAGTACCACTGAAAGGTTGCAATAGTGCAATACCTTAAGGTGAATTGCATGTTCTCAGCTGATTTAGTAACCTAGCACTGATTTTGTAAAATAAGTCATGTTTCTTCGGCCCTTCCAATGAAAAAGTGTCATCTCTGTGTTAGGTGAATAAAATTCCACTTTGTCGAGGATTAAGTGTCCCTCCTGCCAGGCCCGCAACCAGAAGGGGGCAACCGGGCAATTTCCCCCCAAAATTTTTGAAAACATGTTTAATTGTTTTGGTACAACAGCAAATTATTGTCATGTCATTCTGCCCCCCCCGAAAATATCAGCTGGTTGCGGCCCTGTCTCCTGCTCAATATAATTTAACTTAGATGCCTGACGTCTGTCTGTGTGCGAGCAGCTAAGTTCTGACAAGCAAAAGCTTAGAACGCCTACACGATGTACTCACAACGTGATCTTCGCTTCGAATGGTGGCGATTTGCAATTACAGCATTGCGCTTGTTCATGTATTGCCTCTTTACGGCTTTCGGTGGAGGTACTGGTGTAACAACCAGAGTACACCCTGCACCCTGCATAAGGGAAACGATAAATACGCTGTTCTGTATTGCTTTATAAATAAACTGAGATATGGGCCACATGCACACTAAGGGCATACGCAAATGTTCAGTTGCAGCTCAACGGCTTTGTCATTTCACGCTTTTTGTAAAGCGCTTGCTTCAAACTTTCAAGATTGATCCAGTTCAGTTTCAAAGTCGTTTTTTCTTTTATTGTCAGTGCAATTCTTCTATGGTTTTCACGCGAGTGTTGCGCTTTTGAAGTACAAATTTTCTGCATACTGGCATTCGTGCCCACAGGTGGTCTGCGTGTCTTGAACTTACTTTGCGAGCCGTCAACTATTAAGCATGTTAGAGATCGGAACCATGGATAAATGTTTGACTACATGGCGGCTAATTAATTTACACATGTCAGATATCTTTTCCTGAGTAGTTGCAGTGGTAGCATTGTTTTTCTGTTGAGAGCGTTGTGTCGGCACTGATATATCTTGGGGACATTTGTAAATGCAGCAGAATTCCAAGTGTCGCGACTTTATAATTTTGTTTGATCCTAAAACTGCAAGTTTTAATTGCACCTCCCTATATCTACGATACGCTGCCAGAAATTGCAGTCGCGTTTTTCGCCGGCATTTTGTTTGTTTTTTTTAAATAGGTTTACCGCTGCGCGTCACTAACTTTATTCGATCCGTTGCAGTTGTGAGTTGTTTTTATTAAGCGTGCTGCTACATGCGTAGCGTACGGGCTCGCGTACTGCGCACAAGCGTTAGGAAGTGTGCGATCGAGGAAGTATTGATCAGTTCAGTACTAATTATAATACTGCACCTACAGATCCAGTGCTGAGTTGTCGGTATCACTGCTGCACGGCGGTGGGCGTGCACACGGTCGCTCTGCCGTGGCTTGTCAAGATGAACGCTTTCGTTCAAGCCGACGAGCGGAGCAAAGACATTCTCTCAGATTTGATGCACGTAAGCCTTAAGAAATATAGACTTGCAGCTGGTTTTTGTTGGTGCGCTCGTCTTGAATGATCTGCCATCCTGTTATTCGTTTCTGCGGCGTTTGAGATCTGGCTAGTATGAAAATCACGTTGAATCCTGGGTTTTTCTTCTCGCTGAGACATTTCGGTCATTTGTCCGGGATAGCTTAAAAACATCTGTCGTGTTTTCGGTTATTTTTATGTGACTGAAAAAAGCATTATGACCGAATTGACTTAATTTTTTTTCGGTCATTTCAAAAAAAAGTTTGTCAATGACCGAAAAAGAACAGGTTGAATCGCAACCTGTTTCAAGTTTCCACTCGTAGTAAGTTGCATTGGTTGATTCGTTGAAAAAGCTTTAATTGTGCAATGCAAGTAACTCGGTCATTGAACAATGCTTCCGTATAATTTCCTTTTCCTGTACTTGATGAGCACCGAAGTAAACTCCCTCGAATTCGTAAAAATGGCCTGCAAGGGCATTTCCACACTACGTTCGCATTTCGTCTGAGACATTAGTAAAGAAATGATAGGGATTGTTGAGGTCTCCGACACCCACCCCCCACGATGATCATCATTGTCAGTCGCAGTCTAACTGTGGTAGTTCCAGCAAGCCGGCTTAGAGCGATATCCATAAAAAAGAACGGAAAGGACGACTTCGATTGCTTTACCCCCTAAACAATAGGATACACCTCCCAAATTACCCGGGAATTGAAGCAGGAGTTCATCGCAGACACGATTGGGAACAATTCCACGATTCGAAAGGGACCACACTGAATGTCAGACCAATTGCTTCCACGATAAGCCTGACTGAGGTGGTCTCATGAGCAAAGCATAGCGGCCGATATTTTCTCTCTGCCAAATATGCACACGAATACTCCGATCGACGCTGTAGTTACTCAGCTCAAGTTTAACGTGTCAATACAACGACGCACACGATAGTGGACTTACGAATCACCTGGGCCGGGTGAACGAACACCAGACCATGCGATTGAAACATGCAATGCGTGGTTATGCTGGTTGTAATGTTACCGCTGAATAACGTAGGAGCTCGGCAAGTTGGCAACTCGAACGACAATCATTTTTCAGTAAATGTTGACTTACATGCGTTGTTGTCTTGCTAAATGGACCGCTATACTCTGAAGTATGCCCAGAATCATGAGACCACAGTTGCGCAGTTGATCCAACACTGTTTTTCACAAGTTAACGTAGAAGAGTGAAGAGTTTTCCAAGCTTTCGGATCTAGAATATCTTTGGAATTCGGATCACGTATTTGCTTTGTTGTTTTAAGGACGAGCCATGCGTTGTCGAGCACGTCTTGTGTACGAAGCCTACACCATCAAGCCCACCTTGCTTGATAAAAGGGTTCACCGTGGTCAGCGACCCTATGCTGGGCCCGGCCCTTCTTTGTCTGCTTGCAGATGGTCACTGTGTCACTTTACCTCTGTTGTAAGTATCAAGACACAAATTGCTGTTTTTTAACCTGCCTTCAATTGCTTGAGCTGCTGCTTTTCTGCGATAGGTTCGTGTCGAAGTACATGTTTAAAGTGTTGCCAGGCATAGAAATGAAATTTGCTTCATAACAATCCCATTCCTGGGACTTTCTTATTGCCGACCTCATCGATATGAAATTCCCAACATTGTCAAATTCGCTTTTGTTCGCTTGTAGCAAGCGCTTCGAAATTCTGTGTGTAAAAAGACTACTTCCCTGTGTCGAATCGCGTTATTCATGTGTTTCAAATCAGCATTGTTAATCTGACCGTTGTTCCCATCGCTTATGACGATAACACTCTCCCTCAACTTCCGGTTTTCTTTGACAGTGCTGCCAAAAGACTAGGGGTGTAAATACGTTAAACTACTAACGCAAATGCGTTAAAGCGCAAGTCGCATTATTTCTTAGTCTTACTCAACCATGACCAATGTTCCCTCCCTCTAAGGTGCGCAACTGCGCAGTAACATGCGCAGTACCACCAGACCATTTGCGTAATGAAATCTCATTCTCGCGCATTTGCAACGTTCCAAATTTGTAAGTCAAAAATCATTAGCATTGATTTGGGCAGAAGCAGAATACTTTCTGAGCATCTTGCGCAGTCCTTTGTATTTTGATAAGATGTTATACTTATTCTGATAATTCACAAACTTTGTAATTCATTTGGAACTCTACTAACTCAGCCTTAAAATATTCATGCTCACCGAAGCAACCATTTGCTCAGTGTAAAATTTTCTTAGAGGGAACACTGACCATGACTCGTCACGCCAACTGTCACTTGTTGCGAGCAAAAGCTTCTGTGTGATTTCTTAATGCGCCGTGCTGATGTGCGCAGGAGCACGTTCAGCAGCCAACCGCCCCCACTTCTCAGCAAGCAAGTCGACACGTCACTCGCTACGTCACCGCTGAAACGGGTCGCTGAGTCGAACTTCGAGAACCACGTCAGGTCGCTTCTCAGTCGCGAACTGTCGCAGCCAATAATAAGGTGAGAAGAAATGGTTCTGCCGTTAGCGTTATCTGTCTTTTGATCATAGCGTTTCGCGTTCGTTTCAATTCTCACAAAAAAAGCCAATAACATGTGGTTCTCTTCTTGTGCATAATGAGTATATGGATTGGAACAGGGACGCAACCAGCTGATATTTTCAGATGGGATCAAAATGGTTGTAACCTGAAGATGTTTTTTAAAATTTCGGATGGGGGTAAATTGCCCGGTTGCACCCCCGCTGTTGCGGGCCTGATCTGGCGTAATGGGTTCGAAATTTCAAATGATTTTCTTATAGCACTCATCAGAGAATAGGTTGTTGGCATGGAATTGTTTGCTTCAATGCTTGATCCCACCGGTAAAACGATGATTAATTGCCGAAGATAATAACAGGGTTCCCACGCGTTGTTGCAAGTATTGAATTTCAAAATCGGTTTTCCAGACCTTGAAAAACTGTTGAAATTGGCCAAAATATGCATGAAGTATTGAAAAAGTATGGAAGTTCTAAATGGAAAAGAAATCAGAAGTATCTGAGCAGAGTGTTACTGGAGGCAAAGCCGTTCATTACTTATGCAATGTGTAAAATTGAGTTTTGTGATTACGAATTTCGAGAAGTAATGGCATTGAACTTTCTAAATTTAGTATTGAAAAGGTATTGAAAAAATATGGAAACTGATTTTTTAAAATGTGTGGGAACCCTGCAATAAGCTGAACCACTTACCATTAAACATCTGATCGTCCATTGCTCTCGTTTCCCAAAGCTGCTGACGTATTTCAGCTGCCTTCGTGGATTGAAAATATTGCTTGCTCACAATTCAGGGCCGGCGATTGGGACAGCGCGTCCAGCGACAGAGAATGCCTGCAGTTAGTGACTCGCGCAACCCAGGTACTTCGAGACGAGTACATCCTGAAGCAGAAACTCGCTCGCGACGCGATTTCCAAGCGAGTTCAATTGCTCGACGAGCTCAAAGCGCAACAACACGAAGACCTCCGTGACTTGGAAGGTTTTAGGTAAGAATTTGCATGTCTCGGTCGTGGCTTGTCCGTCAAACGGTCTTCGTTGCAGTTTTTTCAGTCTTGCATTTGCTTTCGCCACGCTTAGGTTCAAGAATCTTACCTGGTTCGTGTTTTCAATGTTCCTAGCGGGATCGTGGTCACAACATAAATGACGTCACATTTTCAGGGAGGCCGTTAGTAAATGACGTCACATTTTTCTATTTTATTAAACCACGAGTTGGCATAAGAACGTGATGAACTTGGCTATAGACAAACGTAACCAAACTGTCTTGCCACCGTTGTAAGATTGTCCCAAAACCTTGATATAAATTAATTTGAGGATGTCTTTGTGATTTTTGAAACTGAAAATCCCACGACTGGTGCAAAATGATTGGGCGTCGTTTTTAACGAAAGTCGTTATTGCTAATGACTCTAATTTAAATTAAGAGATATTTTTCCAGGGCTAGTTTCTAATATATCCCTGTACATTAACAATTATTCATACTACAGTATAGTGTGTTGGCATTCACACCTCACCAAAGTCGTAAATGCAATTTAGTGTGCGTGTCTCACTTCAGCAGAAAGGATAGTATGCACACAATAACATAAACTGTTTCTGCACAGCAGTGACATGACCTCGAATGGTTAAAGGGAGCAACAAATTTTCATCGATACGATCTTGCGCTAAGTTGAAATCCGATCTTACCCGAAGTCGAAAGTCCCATGCACTGAGCTGCATTGAGATTTT
>JGI24158J21664_10004070_pt1 | contig 18672 bp, 15 predicted proteins | sample Ectturendosymbi3_FD_21664 | JGI IMG/M metagenome (IMG submission 21664)
CCCTTACACAACAGTATCATCAAGACCGACTGAAAACGAATTTATTGCATCTATTCGCGCACACAAAATTCAGTTTGGTTTTCTATACTTTCTGTTATTATTTTTGAGGTAAACATTGCTGCTGACCATGTAAATGCGAAGAGAATGACTATTTTAGTGCTCTTTTACACTGAACTCAAACAAATAATTTTTAACCCGTGGTACAGTACGTCAGAACCATGGGGGTCGCAGGGGAGAACGAGCATTTGCCCCCCTTGGAAATCGGAACGAAGAATCAAAATTTTATAGAAAAGCTGACGTCGACAGCTCAATGCCGTTTAATTGAGTTAAATATCGCAATGACAGATTATTTGCCAATATGACAATCACACTGCACAAGATCCAGGTTCGCTGTTCTGGTGTCATACAGTGGCGAGCTTACAGGTCGCTCATTTATCTGCAGAGGCAGGTTGCAAAACTTGCGAGCGGATTGTTCTACTGTTGGTCTTTATTGTATAACAATAACATGGCAACAAATCTAATGTTCACTTCAAGTTACGATATTAGGCGTTTTGCCGCAAGTGACTGTTGAAGGCTGACATCTGCGCAGGTAATGCAGCGAGACAGTGACTGCTGATAGCGGCAAGCAGGGACGACAGAGATTGTGGGCATTGCCCCCCTGACCTTTCAAAAGGGGGGCAACAGGGCGGAGGTGTCGTTTTCACAACAGAATCATAGATAATTTTACGGTATGTCAAGATCGAATTGAAACAAATGTTCTATAGTTTCTTTTATCGTTTTTAGGTCAGCATTGTTGCTTAACAGAAACAAGCATAATTGGTAACGATTTTTTCGTTTTTTATTCAAGTTTCCATTGCCCTCAACAACCTTTTTACTGCCCCCCTCCCCGCCCTAACGCTATTCCGGCATCCCTGCTGCCAATTAATGACGAAGCTCGAAATGATGCACATACCGCAAGCACAGATGTGCGGCTGTATGAGCGCGCACCCAGGTCTGCTACATCAAAAAAACGAAGCGGGAAATTAGTGATGCATGAAAACGTCTGCTAAATCAAGCAATGTTATATAGGATGGTTTTGAAATTTGGATCAGAAAATCAATTAAATGTCCATAATTATCTTTCAATCCTTTTTTGTGATTCTCACTTGATCGCACGATCAGGAAAAAGGTCACGTCACTATCAGTTTGATTGGGTGTGCGCCGCGTGCCTAGAGCATGGGTCTCTGGTTTTGAAGAATGTGAGAATTACTGGCATTTGAATACGTAAAAACTACTGTTGACAGAATAACAAGTCCAGAAAAGTCACATATATGCAGCATGTGTCAGTAACCATACAATAGGAAAAATCATCCAGTTACAGAATTTTTATTTTTGTGATTTTACTCTTTCGATACCCACCTGCCTTGGATGCCCAAGGCCTTCGCCCCGTTCGCCCCCTTCTGCACGCCACCGAGTCCAAAACATCCACCAATTTTCGGTTACAAAATGATACAAACGAACCGCCATGTTTTTTGTTCCAAAATGAGCTGCATGTTTCACGGCGCAACAGTCATGGTTCATCGCGCGGCAGACAAATTTTACATCGGTTTTTCGCATTCAGTCATTTAAATTCGCGGAACCAAGAACACTTATCAAACAAACCCTTCAGTGACAGGCGGAGCTTAATCTTAACGTCACACTCGCGCTGACGTACGTGCAAGAGCATCGCAAGTTCAAACGTAAACACACGCGCTCATATGCGGGGATCAAACTCCATGTAAGGATGCACGGCAGTGTTCGGCTGCAGGTCGTGGCGAAGGGATGGAGGCTTTGGCGATGAACCGTCTAAACTGCTGCGAGAGGCATGTTGCTCTGACGAAACAGAAGATCACGAATTTTGAAGGTGTCTGCACACGCGCGCGAAAATGGATGCTGGTCTTGATTCAAAAGCAGGCAAAAACGAGGCCCAAGGTTCATGCAAGCAGCTGGAAGTAGTGAAGATAATTGATAGGATCGATATTGAAAGCGCTTTACCTCTACAAACACCACCTGCTTCTTCAGCCTAATCAGCGTTACGCTTATGAGTTTTGTGCGTTTAGTGGTCAAACGAGATTTAATATCATCACTCTGTTATCGCAAGAAAATACCAGCGTAGCTCACACGTTTTCCAGGAAGTCCGCGATTGGTAACTCCTCGACAATCGCTGATCGTTAAGAACAAGCAAATCACATTACGCGATGCGCGGAGACCGATGAGGAGACTTATTTGGTGGTGTTGGAGACACACCTCGAGCAAAAGCGAAGAAGAAAAGAGGTCGTTTAGACCTAAATGGTAACTAGTTAGGTAACCAACATCAAACTAATTAAAGCAAATTCACTGTGTTCACAATTGCTATTTTCAGACAGTTCTGAAAAAAATACGACCAAGTGACTTATACTAGAGTGGTGGAGCGGTTGTAAGTGATCCGATTATATTCGCACACTGCTAGACACTGCCGGGAGCAGAAAATTTCCTCACCAAACTGCTTGCTTGGACTGAGCAATGAGGGCGGCTCTTCTCGAAGTTGATGCGACGCAGTCTGGAAAGTGAGCGAGAGCATGGATGACGCAATATCTGTATTTCGAAAGTGTGCTGCTGGGTTGAGGCCGGGGGACAAGCCGGCGACCAAACTTGGTAGAGCAGTGACTTGACCGCTTGATCTGCGACAAACGCACAGCTCAATGAAGATTCCGTAACAAGCTTTGGTTGCTACAAAAATCTTTCGAGAGAGCTTAGTCTTTGCTTTCTAGCGTAACATTTTTGGGAATTTCGCTAAACAGTTTTATCAACTTTTTGTAACAGAATGAATACATCCAATATCGCATTAGCGACTGGCAAAAGTTCTACAATAAAACAGTTGGGAGAAAAGATGCTTTTTTGATAAAAGAGTAGGGGGAAAATGAACCAAAGCAATTGACAACCACGTCGTAAAAAACAGGTAATTTTTGTCGGCATCCTCTTGAATTGAAACCCTGGAGCTGGAAGTTGCAATCACTAAACTGAATAAAGAAGTTTACGTAGATAAGACCTGACGAGTACGCACGCTGCACGAACAATCCTTCTACTCACTGCATTGGAAAGAACTTTCCCAATTGTGGCAACGAAGTCAACGGATGCGAGTCATCGAAGGGTTTTTCAGAAACAGAGCAGCTGGGCTGAAAAGTTTCGGAAAGTGACACCAATTATAAAATTGGTCTTAAATGACCACACAGGCAATAAATAGCAAGAATTTTGAACAAAAACTAAAAAGACAAGCATATTTCAGAATGTGTGAACAGTAGAAATGTTTTCGAAAACCGAAAATATTTTGCTATAGCCGACTAGAAGTACGGAGTTTCAAATGTTTTTTTTTCCATTTTGCACGTGTACGTCTGTTAAGGTACCCGAAAAAACGGACTTTGATGCGATGGAAAAAATCGTGCGAAACTTGATACGCATCACTGCGCAACCGAAAAACAATGTGCTAATGAATTTAAAGTAAACCAGCTTCATGGCAGAAAAAAAACTGTATATCAGGAAAGTTGTGTTCAGAACCAGCCGCATATTTCATTTTCAAAAACAAGCCATTCCAACAAGGAGTGACTGCTGCCAGAACTTGTGCTAAATAAACTAAAAACCTTTAATTTTAATAAACGCATTCGAGAAATTTTCACAAGTTTTTACCAAGTGAAACATGCTTCAGTTGTTCTAACAGAAGACATAGCTATCAGTTACGTTAAGTGTGTTGTTGATGCCTCCATAGTGGTTAACCACGAAAAATGCTTCACAGAAGTAAACGTCAGTTGTTTTTACGTAAAAGTAGTTGCCTTCACAATAACAAGCGCCAACCTGATCTGCTAACCGAGGCACCACTGTTGGAACGAGACTTTCCGATACAATCTCTGACCGCTGACCCATCGTCGCAGTCACCATGGTGGGGCCCCGACTGTTTGACCCCAGGTCCCAGGAAGGCGACGACAAACTGCCAGATTCAGACGATGTCTGCGCAACGATAATTCGCGGCAATAAACATCGGGCCTCGACCTGCCTTCAATTAACTTGCAACATGCGATTCGTCAACTACTGCAACAAACGTTTGAACCGCACCTTCGTATGAGATCGGACAAGCTTCCGCGGGACAATGCGGTTGTTGGCAAAGCAAGGAAATACGTTGGGTAGTGAAAAACATTGTGCAAGATATAACGATACGCTTGGGGGTGCATGCGACAACTATGTCGCGCACATCAGACGTTTTGCTCAACCGAAACCGCTTGATGTCGCCCGTGATTTTCTCCCGAAATTCGAAGTTATATTTGCTGCGTGAATTTCGTTTGAAAAATTCAATAACAATGAAACCGCAAGTTTACGAGATGAGCGGCACTGTCCAGTGCTGAAGTCCGACAGATTATCAACAACATTCGAGTCAAGTGGAGTCTAGTCCTGTTAGACAATTCGAGTACGGGCCAACACATCAACTGCCGACAGGGAATTGTCGTCAATTGCTTCGCATTCTGGATGACCATGATAACCTACAATCTTTCAACAGCTACAGGTTTCATTTGGATTCACTCAAATAGCAAGCAATTTTTTAAATTGCAACATCACGTCTTTCAGGCCTCCATGAAATCGTTAATTCGCGTTAAACTGAGCATTGGCGCTGATGTGTGAGATTCGATTCGAGATATTCAGCTGTCAAAAAACGACGCAACTTGTTGCCGTTATTTGCCCGCATAATATCGAATTGTGCAGCAGCACGTAATAGACATAGTAGACGAGTCAAGTGAGATGCTACTAGGAAAGCCAGCATAACACGATAGAGCTGTAAACACATTACAACTGTAAGCACATGTTTAAACCATGTTTGAAGTGTCACATTACAGTAATGTTACTATCGCTCGAGATTTTTTTTTACTTCTTGGCATTAAACGCGTTAACGACATGACGTTGGAAGACTTGTTTCCACACAACAAACTTAAATCAAGTGATACGAAGCGAACCTATGAGCGGCAGTTACGTCGAACTTACTGCTCAAAATCTCATGACGTCACCTTTACCCAGAGCATCAGACATCGGCAATGATGATAAATCAGTCAGCAAACGTTACACTCGTTAAAACCAAACATTGTCTTTGAGACAATGCCACAGCAGGACGTCTGAAGTTCGCTCATCAGATCATTGCCAGTGTGACGTCACGTCACACAGCGCCAATGGGAAGTCATCTACTGTAGTTATGCAATGCAGCACAGGCAAGCAGAGTGAACCTGGTCGATCTCATATTGCTTGTGCTGCCGAGCACCACGGTCCCTGGATTCTGAGTTCGCGTCTCCACAAAGGAGACTGGAAGCCATACACAACTTCCAATATCAACCTTTATAATTCCACTAAGTGTGAAGAAGTGGTGGAAATACCAAAACAACATACTCGTTAAGATGGACCAACCGTTCATTATACGAGGGCTGGCCGTACCTGCTTCGTCTGCTGTTGAACTTGGCACAGTCTTCGATGAGCTTCCAAGTTATCCCTCCGTGCAAAAGATTTCTTGCACACCTCACAGCGGAAAGGCTTTTCTCCTGCAGAGAAGAGAATCATAATAACCAGTGAAACAAGCTGAACTTATATCGCAACCATGATGTGGAAGCATTCAGAGCAGCTTTGAGTGCGTCGAGCACCTACTTCGACGCAAGTCCGGATGGAAACTAGCATTCACAATGGTAAGATGAACAATGTTGAATCGGCAGTGGACTTTGGATCACAACGAAGAACTTTCGCTTTGATTATACTTCCTTTCAAAAGATGTTTAAACCATGTTCTCCGGAATATTTAACTGTGTGTGTCATTCTTGTATAAATGCCCCGTTCCTTCTCCAGACGGCTTGCAAATTTTTGCTTTGATTAGCTATTTTTCAACACGCGGTTTTCAGAGATATTAGAACAGTAGCAAAATAGAAAAACACTAGTTTCTTACATATTATCTCACGTAAAAATATATCACTACAAACATAAGCAGATACGAAAACCTGCTACGGGATGACGATACGCGAACTATCGCGATTGCTTGCCTGCAATCCGAGACCATCCAGTTAAGAGCACGCCGAAACATCATGATGGCAATTTGACCATAACGANACAGGTGCGAATGACAAATTATACGTGGTGGGAGATGTCGGCGANGAAAGATGTGAAAGGGTGCGCGTGGCGAGAGACGGGGATGAAGTGGATTGTCCGGGGCCTGTCATTTTCTTGTCGCAGACTGTACGCCCTCCCCCCCGTGGCAAATCTACGTGTGAGAAGCGACGTGCGCTCTGGAGGATCTTCGCAGTGAAAGGTCTTCGGAGCTAGTCACAGGCACTGAGGCAGACATTGGTTAACGACAAACCTGTATGGATTTTGGCGTGCCGGCGCAGATGGCTAGCGTTGGTGAACGTCTTCCCGCACTCGTCACACGGGAGCAGTCCGATCCCTGTGTGCTTCTTCTGGTGGAGACGCAGGCAGTGGAAGGCGCGGAACTGCTTGCCGCATGTCTCGCAGTGGAAAGGCTTCGCGTCTGAAATCGAAGCATGCGACTAACGTTGCAGCAGCGCCGCCAGGAGTTAGTATAGTCCTATGGCTGGTGACGCTCATCGAATGCAAATTTCCTGATCGCTGTCGTCGTGGTCTTCGGTCGAGTCGCGAATTTTTTTACACATGTTCTAATTTAAGACAAGTTTCTTCGACGTCCAACACATTCACGCTTCCATCGTAGCACAAGCATTTCACCGCAAATGTTTGTGGTCATGGGCGTTGGAAGGATTTTTTCCAGGGGGGGGGGTGCACTAGGGGCTTTTTCCAAAATTTTTCTGTTGGGGTCGAAAGTGGTGAAATTTGTTTTTTTCTACTCGAAACTAAGAAAACTACCTTTTTTGGTGAAATTTTCAAATTCCTTCCGACGCCATGCTTGTGGCATTTCGCTTGTCAAACAACAGTGGTGTTGATGTTCTTCATTTATGTTCTTTATATACTCAATGTTCAATGTTCTTTTTATGCTCATATGACACCGCTATCGGCAAAGAAACAGAAATAACAAATACCGATTGCGCCAACAGCCCATCGCAGTGGCAGCTCGGCGAAACTTTTCAATACACAAAGATTACTTGGCCAAAAGCCCATTTTCAACCCATAGGTCACTGCCTTTAACGCTGAGCGCGTGTGAACAACAGGTGTCTTACCAGTATGCGATCTCATGTGCAGTTTCAACTTGCTGTTCACAGGGAACCTCTTGCCGCACACATCGCAGGCGTGCTTCTTCACACCGCCGGGCAAATGCTTTTCCATGTGAAGGTCAAGTTTTTCTTCTGTCTTGAAACCTGACAAAAAAGCGAATAACCAGTTTTTTTGCACCGTCGTAAACAGGCACCACCTGCCCATCTTACAAAACGAACCCAACGAAATATCTGGGAAACTGAGAGACTTTTGATCAACAACTCCAAACGCAAACGGCAAGCATAATATAACTCAGGTTGCATTTTTACAAAAATATCAAAAGCACTCAGAACTAGGTATCATTCATCAACACAGCTTCTTCACCGTAAACAATGTTTCCCCTGCTTTCTTTTAAATTTGAAAGCAAACATGAATAATTATCCAGGTTACTTGAAGAAGTTTTTAATAACTGGTAAGAAATTTCAACTGGAGAATTAATACGAGATGATGTTTTGGGTGATCAAAACGACAGGCTTTTGAACCTTGCAAGCATGGCTATTAACTACAACACTGCCATTTTGATGAAGGCCATAAAAATATTGTTAAAACGTTGTTTAAAGTTCCATGTTTTGTTGGCAGATTTTCATTTCCTCGCCCCTGTTCATTAGTGCATCTGTAGGTAAAGAATATTTTTGTTTAAAAATACGCGAGATCGGAGTTCTTTTACACATGGCTCCAGAAACCTTATTTCTCACCCAATTTTCACGAANGGTTACTGCATTTTTTTTATTTTACCAAACAACGCAACAGCCAGCCTTCGATCAACTCNCATCCACACACGGTCCACTGACCTTTCCCGCATGTCTTGCAGGACAGAAGGGCAGGATCGTGNCACTTCTGGTGCGACAGCAAAGTGCTCTTGTCTTTGAACTGTTTGCCACAAATTTCGCAGAAATACGGTCTCTCTTCAGAATGAGTGTACTGGTGACGCTAAAATAAGATGAATGAGTTGGCAAAAGATTGCAAATTTCTGTGCATGCGTCAAATGCACGATGCTCGTGCATATTCGACAATAGCAAGTATCAATTCAACGTGGCTAATGCAAGGTTCGGAAATCCCAGACAACGCTAAGTCGTTGGTGGACAAATAATCCAAATTCCCGCTGTACTTCAAAAAGAGGATCGGTAGTTACTTCAAGAGCCAGGGAAGAAAAGACCTTTCGAGATTGTAGAGACGCGCTTGCATATCATGACTGACGCCAGAATCACATTCGGTCGACAACATTTTTTATCGTCAGAACACGTTTTGCGCATCGATCCGAAGATCGCCACTGGTACTGCAGTTCAAAAACAAACACACAGATAGGTTTACTAGTGCTGCAGCACAAACGTGTATAAGATCGTGGTCCTAAAGAAATATTTCTACCTTCTGCAGTCTTTTGCAGAAAGAATGCAATTTTCACACACGCGCGCACCTTGAGGTGGTCCTTGTCGCGAAAACCTTTGCCGCACTTTTCGCACGTGAAAGGTCGCTCCGAAGTGTGCGTCCGTTCGTGACGTTTGAGGTGGTCAGATTTAAGGAAGAGCTTCCCGCAGGTCGTGCAGCAGTGTTTGCGTTCGCCTGCGTGTAAACACGTCACAGTAAAAAAAAGACTAGAATAACTGGAAGAGCCGCTGCTTCTGACACATCACAGCAAATGCACACGTCCGAACTTTCAAAAAATGGAATGAATAAACAGAAAAGCCCATAACTGCAAGTGAATAAGAAGAGGCGGTGGAATTCGCGATCAGCAACAACAGAAACAGCACGGGGCGTGCATTACCTGAATGGCTGATCATGTGTCTGGTGTGGTGGCTGTGCCGATGGAAGACCTTCTTGCATATCCGGCACGGGTATACTTTGCTCGGCTTAACCTTCTTGTGTTTCTCTTTCACGTGATTTCTGAACTGCACGGGATTCTCGAACTCCTCGTTGCATTCGACGCACACTGTGGTCGAAGCCTCGGCGTCTGTAACAGTGTTGGGGTTGCAAAAAGAAAAAACAACACAAAAAGCAAAGTAGAAACACCTACTTGTACCAGCCAGAAGCCACAGGACAAACACCTTGAAATTAAAAGGCACAGACGTGTTCTACCGAAAGAAAATCTTTCACAGCAAAGAACCAGTCACTATTGGTGTTTACGAAGTATCCAGCAGTGGTTACAAAATAATACCCTGTATACTAGCAAAAAAGTGAGACTGTCTATGGAAGGTTACCTATAACTATTCTGTTTTTATAACAACAGAAGAGTTTGGTGCGCATTCCTTTTACAGTAAACATTCATTACTTCAGAGCAATACATAATCACCAATATCAGCATTGTCGTCTGGCTGCACATCGTCTTTATGGGATGTTTTCATGTGGTCTTCTATGGATTTAGAGCTTGTGTCGACGAAATTGCACTTGAAGCATTTGTAGATGGGACTTTCATCGTGACAAAGAAGATGGAGCTTGTAAGTCATGAACTGCTTGTTCAAAAGCCAAATTTCAGCAAAAGGTTTAACATTAAAAAACTGTTCACAATACGCAGTACGTAGTCCATGTTAATTTAAAGGATAAAATCACTGACCACTGTCACAAGCTAACTTCAACGCCAAGTAAGATGGCCGAGTTTGGACCTTTTTCATTCTCAGATTTTCCAAAACGGCACTAAAAAACGCACCTGGGAAAACGACTTCTTGCATGTCGAGCAAGCAAAGAGCTTTCGTCGTGATGCATTATCTCTCAACCAAGCGCCGTCCACAGCGAGCGCACTTAAAGGTGTGTTTGCGTTGACACCCTCAGTGTGAGGTACAACTGACACGTGGTTACGCTTTTCATTGCAATCTGGCTCCATGTCACCGCTGTTTGACGCAGTTACGGGATCCTGGTCAATGTCTTCGTCTGTCAAAGAAAAATTCCATTATGACAACTTCATTCAGGAGAGAAAACACGGTGCACGACTGAACTAGAGCCTCACCTAACCTCACTGCCAAGCACAAAAAACAGCACAATTATTTGCTATTTAGTCCTGCTTTTCAACAATATGTCACTGCCATACTCGCTTCCCCTTTGCGAACCTTTCACACTCTCCAGTTTGAGAAACCAAGAACTATACAGTAACTGGGAAGCTCTGAGCACGACTGGGTGGTATTGTACAGTCGCCAGAGTGCTTGAGGCTTACGAAGTTAGAATACGAGTAATAGAGCAAGTGCCGAAACCGTGACTACATCTCAAACGCAGATTAAGATTTTCTAAGCGTTTCAACACACTCACAGAAGCAGGCTCTATGAGCGCACCAGTGGAAGCCGTAGAGTTGTGAATTCAATATTCTTTATTCGTATTTTCTACTCTTTTTATCACCTTGTGTGTTTTCCTAACCTCCTTCGAACAGAATTTGGTTTCAGTTTCTTCTACAGCAAACTTGGTACGTTATGGTGTTCTTTTCCAACGAGTTGTTGAAACCACTGCTTGGCCGCACTAGATCTCGGGCAGGTGTTGAGCAGCCATTCAATTGTCTCATCGTCCAGAACTGTCAGGCCATGCAGTCCATGGGGAGGTCGATGAATTGGACATTGGAAGACAACATGGTCGACGCTTTGTTCTGCGACACACTCGGAAACGTTGCGGAGGCGGTTAAGCCGGACCCACGCTCTTCTTGGGAGGGCCATTCCGAAGGGGTGGGCGCCGGCGTCGGGGAGGAATTATGGTGTAATGTGAATTAACAAATCCGACGCTGAGCAAATAGTTATGAGACGGTAAATACTTTTATGCCGAGAATAATTCGTGAAAAAAGTAAAAAAATGCGTAAGAAATGTGTTTTTTGCCAATTCACGTTAGTTCTTATCTGCTCGACGGAAGTATTTTCATGTGCAAGGGAATTAGGAAAAGCACCATATTTAGAACTTTTTTGCATGCATACTAAAAACAACAGAGGTCACGTTAAGCAAGCATGTAGCGATTATAGGCATGCAGTTGGCCACGTCTATGGCGACGATTGGCCTAATCGGGCCCCATTACCACAAAATCCACAGAGGTTTGAACGTACGAAATTGAGCGGATTACAACAGGTCGCCTCTCGTAGCCTCAGAAAAATGAACACTTGTATATAGGCTAGGTAGGGCACGTGTACAACCGTGTTCCCAGTTTAAGCTATCGAAGGGGTACTTGGGCAGGGTTTAAACCAGTGTTTCCCAATATTTTTTTGGCTAGCGCCCGCTTTTCTGACAAAGAAATTTCTATCGCCCCCCTACCATGCCTAGCACACATATCAACACAATTTTTTCGTATTGTGCATTTGGGATGTTTGAAAATGATCAAAGCAAGAATGAGCGCAAAGGCCATTTCACTGAAAAACTTACTTTGGTAAATTAACTCATTTAGCATGTGGAAACTGTTAGAGTTGATGATTTGGAAACTGTTAGAGTTCATGAAGGGCTCGATTTCGTTTGAACAGCATTAAACTTGGACAAGAAGGTGAAGATTGGTGATTTGGCTTTAATGAGGTTAACACCATTCCCTGCAATTGCAAATTAACTTCATTGAACTTCGTGAAGATATCTGTGGACTGTGACAGCAAGGATAATGCATCTACGACACCCTTTGACAGTCACCTTCTGTGTGCAGCAACAGGCGTACAAACTCTCTTCATCATTATCCGAGTGCACCACGTTGCCTAAACTTAGAACTTCTAAACCCTTTGGTGTCCTTTGAGCAATCAATCCATTAATACTCTGCCACATTTTTAGTAAATTTTGAGTTCGGAGCAGTGCAGGATTGAATTTAATCTGCATATTTTTAAAGTTTTGACCTTAGCCGTGACACTTGCAGTCGTCCACTGTTTTGTCTTCTTATGCTTTTTTGTCTTCTGATTACATGACTGCGCTTCTGTTCAGTAAAAAAATTATGATTGAATTTTGATGCTTTGTCAACACAGATCATTCACTTTATTTTAGCAATTCTTAGCCGCTGGTCATACCAATCATTTTTACCTTCCGCCGCCGTTGATTAGCACCAAAAAGACCGAGGTATTGTCTCTCTCGAATGCCAAAGCAAGTGAGCGGAAGTATACTGCAGCAGGTGGAAAAGTTAAATTGCCCTGGGTGGTATTTACGAGTGACAGGCCTTGGGTGGCATTTACGAGTGACAGAAAGCGTGAGAAAGAAATTAATACACGGATGAGTAAAGGGAATGCAGTTCTATGTGAGTTTTTATTGCTCTGTGGTCACAAAACGGGAGCTTTCAAACACCGCAAAGTTTTCAGTTTTTAAATCGGTCTTTTTTCCTATCCTCACNTTCNGTCATGAATCTTGGATAATAACTGAAAGGATACTATCTCAACTGCAAGCAGGAGANAGAGGATTTTTGCGAAGAGTTCATCGCGACAAAGTACGCAGTTGTGAAAATCGTACAGCTTTGCCGATCCTCTTCTCCGAATCAAGAGATCCCAGCTGCGTTGGTTCAGCCATGTGTCCAGAATGTCCCAGGAAATATTGGCGAGGCAAGTCTTGTTTGATACATCACGAGAAAGCGGCCCAGAGTTCACCCTGCCTGGCCCCGTCTTGGTGTGAGGCGAGCGCAACTATGTGAGATTGCTCTTGGTCGTTACGTATTTCGAATCCTCCTACAACTGCAGCCTTCCCAACCCTCCCCAGAGGAAAAGCGGGCATGAAAAATGAGCAAATTTCCTACAGTATTACATACAGTGTGCGACAGAAACGACTGACGTAAGTATCAAGTTACCAAGGTCTGAGAGTAACCTGAACCACAATCAAACAAAAACCCTACCAGCGTGTGCAAGGTGTTTTGCTATTTGCCTCGCAAAGACTGCATGAAAACCGCAGCAGAAGAACACCAATCTAACGAGCAAACATATCTTCCAAGTTTTTCGCATTGTTTGTAATACAGATCGCTGCTGCTTAATCACGTGTCATCAATACCACAAGAAATATTTTGAGGTTGGAAAAACGACCTTTTCAGTGACTTTGTAGCTTAAACTGTAGTTAACCAGCCGCAACAATGGTGTAAGTGAACAGCACAAACGCAGTTTCACAGCATTTCGGTGCCATCGCTTCCATGGAAAAACGTTAATGTTTTTCACGAGATATTGCAGAAAGATTCTACTGCGTACAACGATGGTAATTTCTTTTACTTTCTGCAAAGTTTCTTTTTCACCTGCCGTGGCGCACTATATTTCTGTACTTGCTTGATTATCTCCTGCAACCCATGATCCACTCTAGCAATTTTGGCATCAGGATCCAAAATATCAACTTGCCTATGACATCCACGTTGTTATTGTCATCAGAAAGAATTTCGGTGCTCGACTCGCTTCTCCACATTCGTCGACGAGGCGTCTTGCTTTCTGGCTTTCCTGTCCTGAGATAAGAAAGTTCAGTTGTCACCGAATTAACAACTGCAAACGATAGAGCTAATAGGACATGGTCGACTTGAAACCATAGGGAAACTAGAAGAAAACTGCTGAATAGCAAAAGGAATTCGCAAAAGCAAGAATCACCAGCTGATGGTATTTCCAAAAAATACAGTGCCTGAGCTGTGACATTCACAAACACAGTTCTGCACGTACAGCAGCAAATCTGAGAAACAGAAAGGAAACACAAACGGTGTTACCGACAGTTGTGTAGTCTGCACCTTTTAACTCGCTTACTCAAGGGAATAATTGGAGCTGGGTTAGTTTTTTTGATTGCCACAGTCTCCTCCAGCAAGGCACTCTCGTCATTAGTTGCCGATGAAAGGTCAAGTTGAACATCAGGAAAAGATATTGCTGACGCAACCACGTTTTCATATACCTGGATAGTAAACGATATTGAAACGATGCTATCCATATATTTATCTTAATCAGACAATAAATAAATGAACCAAGACTCACATCACAAAAGTCCAGCAGCCAAGGCAATTGAAACAAACGCGCCGCAGCTTTCATATTTTCGAAATTTTCAGGGTGTAGTGCTACATTCCCACTATATAAGTAATCCAGTATTTCGGCAAATGTTTGTGCAGACACTTGATTTACCTGCAAATGCAACGCGAAAATTATGTAAGATGCACACATGGCAGAACTCTTTAAAAACAGACAACTGTTCAATCATGCATCTTTGAAAAGACAGGCGGGAATCATGTCAATCAGCAAGTATACCAAACATGCCACAACGTAAATGTTCAAGATTAAACCATATCACAAATAGTGTGTTTAAAACTTACAGAACGTTTTTAAACACTTTACAAACAAAACATCAACGAAGCCTTTATTTGGATGGGCACATCCCAATGGGGTATGGGGACAGACTTTTTTCTGGAAACTACGTGGGTGACGCTGTCGCATCCTTTGCAGGTAAGATTTACAAAAACTTACAAAAATAAAGTGTGCTTTGGCAGTTAACTGCACAAGAATCCACTGCCTTTCTAAGCAAGTATCTGAGTGCTAGTCACTTTCAGCAGAAAGCTAGAAAAGTACCGTTGTTAACTGACAGCAAAGGAGAGCATGAAACATTCAAGCATTCCTCATTACAACAGCGCTCCATGCAATCAAGATACTTTTACATTGTTAGTGAGATCAACCATTTCAATCAAACAATATGACAAGCAGGTGTCATAAGTAGAGAGATGTTGCGGAATGAAAATTTTCTCTGATGCCCGCACCGTCCCAGCAGTTTCTGTCCGCTGCCCCCACACGAGCTAGAATTGAAGTGATTCCCTCAGTCATCATACGCATGAGTCATAGCAAACTTATCACTAATGAAACATTTCAACAAACAAACTTTAGCCTTGCGGCAAGCTTCTGAGAAATCTGCCAGCTTTCTGTTTTCATTCTTCTGCGACGGTTGAAACTTGCAAGTGTATCTATTTTTCATCCAATGTACTGCTTGTTTGTACCAAAATTTTTTTTCAGTTGAGCTAATTGATCTATTTGATCGAAATTAACCACTTGGACGAACTTTGTAGTTTACGTTGAAAGGCTCGGCCTTTCTTGATTTTTTTCGTGTGAACTGTTACACTCTGTTTAATCGCGCGGTTTCTCTCTGGCACTCGTCATCGCGCACGTGTGTTATCTCCAGAGGAAAAGTGTCTTTCTTAGACCGCTACCAAACGCCGATTTCCTTAGCAGGGACTGGTTTACGAGGCTCTGGGAAGGTCAGCCTTTTAGCTTCGAAAATTTTTAGTACTGTTGTTGTAACGACCCACAGTTCGTGTGTTTTTCTTTACTTGTATTCAAGTGCCAACATTTCGCCAGTAAGATTTGCCTTACATTTACAGGACTGATGATGCGTTGGAAAACGCGGAACTAGTTTCCCCATCAATAAACTTTGACTGATTTACTTGCCGCCATCTTTGTGGCCTATAACTAATGAAACATTTGTTTCAGTTGCACACTGCTTTAATTACTCTAATTAACTCTTTTCATCAACAAACACTTCATAGTACTCATTCATAAGTGCTTCCACACCTGTTGCAAATGAGTAATTGACACGTCATGCAGAATTGGCTTTAGCTACGAGCACAAAATCTATTCTGCATTGCAAAACGTGTAATGGTGCAATGTAATTACTCGTTTATACATAAGTCTGTTATACATGCAAATACCGGTTGAGAAAACTGTGCGGCCTAATTCTACATTGGATGGCGCAGATACGGGAGTCTTTTAATAGGCAGTCTTTACAATGTGGATACTGCTAATGTACTTAGTAGCAGGGCTGATAAAAATAAAGATTTTTTTATTTACTGTGTAGATGGTGGCCACCAAACAAGCAGTAATTTTTAATTTTGATTGAAGAGTTTGTTTTAATATAAGTTTTTTTGTGGTGTGTTCAACAGTTGCTATAATTGATAAAACTTTAATTGCTTTTATATCTTGTGCTGTCATAAGAAGTCTCTGCCTTCTTTAATGAGTGAAACCGATTAAAATACTAATCAAATGCGTCATAAAAATCACACAAAGCTTTAAAACTGTGTGTGATGTTTTTATCACTGATTTAAATGAAATGATTAAAATCAATCAAGCCTGACCAGAAATGGCTGAATTTTCATTCAAACTTTTTTGCGCTTATGCAAAATCCCTTAATGCAAATATGTTCATAACACCAGTACCAGTGAACAAAATGAAATTATTATTGAAATGCCAATACTGAAACTGCCAGTTTTGTAATTTCATTGACATTCATGGCACACATGTGTAATATGTTAAGGACCTATAATAATAATATATCTGTTTCATGAATCAAAAATATGTTCCATAACTATGTTTACAGTCAACAGCCTTCATATTTGATGGAATTTAAATGCAATTTTCACTTTATGCCAATCTACACTCTCAAACTTACGGCATTCTAACAGTTATGACTTTTGAATCTGCAAGGGTTAGCGATTTTAGTCCACATGTCATTTTTGCAGTTAAATCACATAGAATCTGTGACCTCAGGTACGCGACTTTTCGGTCTAGCTGATTCGGTCTGAGCCATTTCAGTCTGGGGACTTTTCAGTCAGACTATGAAATCTTACAGAAATCTTACATGTTCACATTTCAATGCAAACATACTTAAATCGAGAAGTTTTATTTAAAAAAACTACAAACATGATCCAAGATCCAACAGTTAATCAGCATCAACATGATTTACATTATCATCAGAAAGCAAATTAAATCTTAATCGACATTTCACAATTAAATACAATTTCTTCAGTCACAATTACAATTCAGATTTAATCACAATCATGACCCCTCAAAGGGAGTTGGTATAACACCAGCTACAGTGACATTTCGCCTGCAAATAATCATTTAATGAAAGAAATGTAAAGTTGTTTATGTACAGAAATGTCATGATCAAAATGTCCTGTGACCAAAACGGCCAGACCAAAAAGTCTTGCTCTGTGTGACCTCACAGTTGCTATGATGGATAAAACTTCAAATGGTTTCAACTTGTTTCGTCATAAGAACTTTTGGCCTTCTACACTAATATTGTGTAGCAGAGGTTCCCAACCTGGGGTACATGTACCCCCAGGGGTACATTTGCCTTATCTGCAGGATACATTAACTGTACATTTGCAACAAATTAAATTTGAGACATGAAAATGGAGTATACCTTCATAGTTTCAAGATTCTAAAAGTTCTATTAAAAATTCAGTAGAATTTTAGTATTTCACTCAGGCTTTTTGTCATAGGAAATTATTGAGGTAAATGCTTATCTATGGAAATGCTGAAGGGGTACACGTTCAGAGAAAGGTTGGGAACTCCTGCTGTATAGGCTATGTGAAAACCTATTAGAATGCTATTTAAATGTGTCATAGACATCACACAAAGCTCCAAAACAACATGATTTTTTTGATTTTTAATGTTAGATTTGAATCATGATTTTTATTGCTTGATTTAAATCAATCAACCCTGCTTAGTAGCACAAATAGATTTATGTAGTGCAGGTTTTAATATTATGAATGGTCCATACTTGGCGTCAGCAATCACTTGCCACCTGATAGACTTCATCCCTAATTTAAATGACCAGTTTTCATTGCTAGCAATTCACATCACCGCATGCCAGCTCAGTCACGCCACACAAGGAAAGAACACTAACAAATTCTACCTCTACATATTGGACCACTACACCACCAGCGCAAAAATGCAAAAAACGCTACAAGCAGAAAGTAAGTTCCACAACTCTGAGTGCAAAAATTCATTCTAATATGTCATCTTTTCACACGGTATATGACAGTTACAAGGTGAAAATACTTAACAGCACGTGCAGCGCAGTTTGCAGAGTGGTGCATTAATGCAAACATGACGCATAAGCCACACGGCTCACACCTCTCGTAGACACCGACTTTCAATGACAACTGAATTTTCCAAGATTTATGACTGTGGGAGCCATGCTGCACTGATATGGATTCACATAAAAGCTTTTTTAATACAATCAAACTTCTTAACTATTTAGCCCAATTTGAAAAACATATCACATGCTTCACAAGAACAAATGCATGTAGGCCATATTGCAGATCTATGATGCTGCTTCTAATATAAGATTATTTCTTACATGAAATACACTAAAAAGAGCTGTACATGAAGATTTGAAAAACTTAATAGCACATTAAATGACTGAAAATAATGTATCTCTCTAATTTCAAAACTGGTGTGGTGATGACTGAAAAGGCTAGCTTCCAATGTTACACTTTAAGCAGCAAGAAATGGAATTGGGCACACCTCCAATTGAGAAGATATTTCATCCAACTTTTCAGCAAAATACTCTGAAGATGCTGCAATGAAGGCTTTGGAACTTTTAAACTGGGCTGCACCTGAAATAACAGGTACTTTTAACATCTTGCAAGAATCACCATGACAAGCACACCTACAATGATGCAAAAAAGAGTTTGAAACAGTGCTTCCCAACCTTTTCTTAACAATTTTGTGGGACCTCCTATGAGATATTGTGGTAAAACGGCAATGAAAAAACTGAGATATGAAACACGAACAAAAATATTAA
>JGI24158J21664_10004071_pt1 | contig 18670 bp, 14 predicted proteins | sample Ectturendosymbi3_FD_21664 | JGI IMG/M metagenome (IMG submission 21664)
TCAATCAATCAATCAATCAATCAACCAACTTGTCTTTTTACGCGTGGTAAAAACTTGTCATGGTTCAACGTAAAGATTACGAGGATTGGCGAAATGACCGCGAGTTCAACAAGTCGTTTGTTAATCTTCATTAACTTTCGAAATTAACGTATTATATATTTTTCGCCGCTTGTTGTTCAGATGATGCGTTTGTGAAAGTTTTCGCGATTTTTAGCAGAGTTCGTGCTTTGGTCGCGGCTGCCCGAGCAAAAGGGAAATCCTTTTCGCAACTTTTGCACACGCCCTCATTTTTTCTCAGAAACGGTTGTACCGCGCCGCCAGGTTGGTGGTACGGTGATTTTTACCCATTTGTGGTTATGGCTACAAGCGGTTTTGCAGACAGGATGGAGCGTGATACGCTCATACTTTTAAAAAGGGGGAGAACAGCGCGCGACTTTACTCTCTGATATAATACACCTATCGATCGTTCCTATCATCATTTTCTTTAAAATTTTTAACCGAAAAAAACATTTTCATCGTTGAAGTCGGGAACGTACGTGTCTGTTGTGACAGAGTTCTTCCCCCTTTTTTCCAAGCATCACACCCCCGTCTGTGACGTAAATGCCACGCAATCCTGCTGTGAACGCGCGCGTCGGTTGTCGCCTCGGTCTGGCGCGAGGCGAGATCGCGAGCCGCGAAGGCGTTCTTTGTTCTTGCTTGTTGGAAGGGGAGGGAGCCGCTCGCGCGCGCTGCCGCTGCACCGCAAGCGAGAGCTGACGCTGTGTGTCACTTAAAGGTGTTCAACACGCGAACCAAAGTTTGGAGCGACCTGGACAACCCCCAGACGCGGCGCCCGCGCGGACGAAGAAGTCATTCGGCTTGTAAGTGATGTCGCTACTTTTGAGTACCGTGCGCGGCGGCATCGGTCCTTGTCTGTCTGGTAGGGCTGCGCGGAGGGAAAATGAAGGCAAACGATACGCCTGCAGCTTTCTATGACACACACACGTAAATCTCCTGGTAATTTGAGGTCTGTTACCTTGGCGACGTGAGCTTGGTCGAAGAGGCAATTTCTCGAATAGACAAATCGACGACGTACTTCTCTGCTGCAACCTGCCCCCCACATGTCTCTCTTGCCGCGTTATCCTGAATCTGAGCCGCGTTTCGATAATGTGGTCGACATTTGGCAAATAAAACTGAGCGTCAGAAAAACTTTTTTTTTTCTTTCTTTAAAAAAAAAGCTTATTTGTCTATAGTCATGCACGATGGCTGCTTGTACATCATCTGCGGCTACAACTCGGCCATCGACCAGCACTTCAATTGCTTGTGGAGGTTCAACCCTGGTTCGTACGAATTTTATTCAACTTTTGGTGTTACGTGTCTTTGCCTTCAAGACAGCGACTTTGCCGAGCAAGTCAGCTAAATTTCGAGCGAAACCTCGTACGGTTATAACCACGGGCGTCAGGGGGATTTTTTCCGGGGGTGGGGGGGAAATAATGGATTTTTCCAGGTGGGAGTCAGCAGCGGCGGCGTTTCATTTCACCCATTCGAAACTAAGAGAACAACCTTTTTTGCGAAAAATTTTAATAGGAAAATATCAAATTTGAAAATCAAAGGGGGCGAGTTCCCACATGGACCCCTCGCCCGTGATTTCCATCCAAACTCTTGCTACACGAACTCAGCATCGCTACCATTCTTATACTTCTTAAAATAAGTTCCGTCGTTTGTCGGGCATTCCAAATCGGTCTTCCGGATCGTTTTTCGTTACTGCGTCTTCCGCCAATGTTACGATCAATATCCTTCATGCCCGTACTTTATGGACCGCTCTCGTTCACTGACGTGTCCGTGTCTTGCAAACAATGCGCGAAGCAGCATCACCTTCGTGTGTGTTAAGAACCCAGCGAACTAGTTTTGCCACCTGTACCCGAAAACATGACACAATTAAAATTCGCTTGCTGTTCTCATCATACTGATGCGGACATGTTTTAAAGTCTGAATCAGCCGTTCTTAACCGGGCGGGCACGCCTCCCGAGGGACGTTGATAAACTTCCAGGGGGGCGCGAGCCCTTACCCATTCTACAACATGGAAAGTTTTTGAACGGGAAAGTGTTTCGTTCAATTTGCTTATTTGACGTCAGGGCGGCTTGGAACAAAGAACAATATCACTTTAGAAAGGGAGGCGTGGTAGAGAAAAGGTTAAGAATCACTGGTCAAAATAATATAACGTCACCGATTTCAAAGCTTCGTTTACCAATGAGTTAACAATTTAATAGATTCTCAGTGACCCAATAATGGGTGTTTAGTGACGCAATAATGGAAATTAAGCATCGAGCAAAACACCTCGTGTTCACTTTCGTAGAAGCACTTCACTTTTCGGTTGTAATGTTCACCAACGCTGTTGCTGTGCCGAAAGTAGAAAGCACTTCACTTTTCGGTTGTAATGTTCACCAACGCTGTTGCTGTGCCGAAAGTAGAAAGCACTTCACTTTTCGGTTGTAATGTTCACCAACTCTGTTGCTGTGCCGCACGAGCGCTCATGCGTGTCGTGTTTTTTGCAGAGAACCGGATGTGGACTGAGGTAAAGACAATCGGTCATGGTCCGGTTGCACGCAGACGACAGTGTTGCTGCCTGCACAAGGACAAGCTCTTCCTCTTCGGTGGCACCAGGTTTGTGGCGTGCTTCTTGACCCGTGACACTCAATGTGGCGTGCTTCATGACCCGTGACAATCAATGTGGCGTGTTTCTTGGCCCGTGACAATCAATGTGGCGTGTTTCTTGACCCGTGACAATCAATGTGGCGTGTTTCTTGACCCGTGACAATCAATGTGGCGTGTTTCATGACCCGTGACAATCAATGTGGTGTGTTTCTTGACCTGTGACACTCAATGTGGCGTGCTTCATGACCCGTGACAATCAATGTGGCGTGCTTCTTGACCTGTGGCACTCAATGTGGCGTGCTTCATGACCCGTGACAATCAATGTGGCGTGTTTCTTGACCCGTGACAATCAATGTGGCTTGTTTCTTGACCCGTGACACTCAATGTGGCGTGCTTCATGACCCGTGACAATCAATGTGGCGTGCTTCATGACCCGTGACAATCAATGTGGCGTGTTTCTTGACCCGTAACAATCAATGTGGCGTGTTTCTTGACCCGTGACAATCAATGTGGCGTGTTTCATGACCCGTGACAATCAATGTGGCGTGTTTCTTGACCCGTGACACTCAATGTGGCGTGCTTCATGACCCGTGACAATCAATGTGGCGTGCTTCTTGACCCGTGACACTCAATGTGGCGTGCTTCATGACCCGTGACAATCAATGTGGCGTGTTTCTTGACCCGTGACAATCAATGTGGTGTGTTTCATGACCCGTGACAATCAATGTGGCGTGTTTCTTGACTCGTGACACTCATTGTGGCGTGCTTCTTGACCCGTGACAATCAATGTGGTGTGCTTCTTGACCCGTGACATTCAACGTGGCGTGCTTCTTGACCCGTGATACTCAATGTGGCGTGCTTCTTGACCCGTGACATTCAATGTGGCGTGTTTCTTGACCCGTGACAATCAATGTGGCGTGCTTCTTGACCCGTGACAATCAATGTGGCGTGCTTCTTGACCCGTGACAATCAATGTGGCGTGCTTCTTGACCCGTGACATTCAATGTGGCGTGCTTCTTGACCCGTGACACTCAATATGGTGTGCTTCATGACCCGTGACAATCAATGTGGCGTGCTTCTTGACCCGTGACACTCAATGTGGCGTGTTCCTTGACTCGTGACAATCAATGTGGCGTGCTTCTTGACCCGTGACAATCAATGTGGCGTGCTTCTTGACCCGTGACAATCAATGTGCGTGCTTCTTGACCCATGACAATCAATGTGGCGTGCTTCTTGACCCGTGACAATCAAGACGTGCTTCTTGACCCGTGACAAACCTTCTGCCGTAAATTCAATTTTTTACGCAAAAAGCATCGCATCGCTCAAACCTAGCGTTTCACTGTTTAGACAGGAGCCGTATTGTAAATTGCTTCTTTGAGAAGAATACGAGCGAACGACGTGAAACGGATGTTACCGGCTCAGAAATAAATCGCTCCTCATGCGAGAACATGGCGCCCGAACATTTTGGCCGACGCCAGAAAGATCGCCCCCCGAGCAGAGGTGTCCGGAGTCGCAATTTCCGATTCCACTCCTGTTCAAAATTTTTGATGGCGGGCCCGAAATTTTTTTTCAAATTTGAGAATCCGGCTCTTGTTCAAACTCAGACAACCATCGACGCAACCGAAATTCAGTGATGTTTGTAATTAAGCAATTACTTTATTAAAAAGACCGCACGCACTCCCGCTACTGCTGAAAATGAAAATTGCCTCTGGGTTCGGCTCTTCACGAATTTTTGACTCCGGATCCGAAAAAAGCGGAATCCTGCCAGAGTCGACCCCAGATCCGCGGCCATATATGTCGACTTCAACCTTGTCCTGGATGTTCCGTACCCAGCTGTTCCCATGGCAACTCGATTTAGTCGTGACGGCAGTGTCGCCATATGTCACGGTCTCGTCTGGAGACGCGAACCCGGAATGTAGGGAGCGTAGTGTTCAGCAAGTAGCAGAGATTCCCCGCTCGACCGGGTTAACTCTACTGTCAGCGCTGCGGCCCGTGCCACAACCACGCTCGCAGCCAGGTTTTGAGGTTTGGGGGCAAAATACATTTTTAGGGGTGGCAAGATTTTTGTTTTCGTTACGTGTTCAAAACAATTTTTTCTGGGCACAACACAATTTGGGGAGGTACTGACCCCGAAAGTCCCCCAGGTCCTGGTCGCACCCAACTGATATTTTCGGAGGGAATGGAAATGTTTGCGAATTGCACTATGTTCGGGGAGGGAGGATAAATGATAGTAACTTGTACTATTTTCGGGGAGGATAAATTATTACAACTTGTTCTACTATTTTCGGAGGCGGGATAAATGATTGTAACTTTCTGTTGTACCTAACAGTTTTTGAAAATGTCAGGGAGTAGGCAATTACCAATTCCTCCCTCCACCCGGGTCGCGGGCAGTGGCGTAGCCACCCCAAAACTTTTGGGGGGTGAAAATGTTTGATGTTAGGCCAATAACACTATTTTGCTTAGAAAAACGTCTCTCAAAGCACAAAATGACTATTTTCTAAAAATTTTGGGGGGCATGGTCCCTTTGGTCCCCCCTGGATACGCCTATGGTCGCGGGCCCGGCTGCGCCTACTGCAGCGAGATAACTTCCAATTGGCCACGTGTTACACGGCATCACGTGTCTGATCTCTTACGTTTTCGATTTTTTCTCTCTTTACTCGCCAGTCCAAATAGCATCGATACGAGCGACGTGCACGTGTCCAGCGACGACTACGACGAGACAGGCCACAACCTCACCGACCACAACGACACACACGTGCTTGACTTCCGTGAGTCGCTGCCCTGGTTTGTTCTCTTGATCAGTGTTTCTCAACCCTTCGTGGTTCGTGGCAAGGCCGTCGCCAGGATTTTGCAGCAGGGGGGAAAAAAATCACAAAGGGGGTCACATTTTTTAAATGCAATATTGGATGTATGCAGCAACTGGGAGGCCAAATATGAAATGGTGGGCCATATATTTCAAATGGGGGGGCCGGGCACCACTGCCCCTCCGCTGGCGACGGCCCTGGTTCGTGACCTTCTTTCATAGACACTCAACACCCATGACGTCCCTGCTCCACCAATAAAAAACGTACAATTTCTTAACGCAGTGGTTCTTAACTGGGAGGAACGCCTCCCCAGGGAAGCGTCAATGAATTTCCAGGGGGGCACGGGCCCTTGCGCGTTTTACAACATGGAAAGTTTTTGAACGGGAAAGTGTTCCGTCCAATTTACTTATTTAAAAACGAAGATCTTGAAACAAAAACAATAAAGGGAGGCGTGGTAGAGAAAAGATCATGAACCACTGTCTTAACGTATAACAAGGCCACGAGTAGAGGTCTGCTCGTGGCCCCCAAAAAACGCCCTGTGGCCACAATTCGCGTAATGCATTGCACGATTTAGACGCTAGGCTAGAACGCCATCTTTTGTCCGTTAAGACCGACTTTGCGGTGCACGACACTGATACGTTCGGTTTGTTTCGCTTTGCGTTGATCCGTTTTATATTAACTGGCGCAGCAGCCACTGACGACTGATGCGACCGCTTGCAATTTCAGTGCAAAGTTATTTTTTGAAGTTTTAAAACCGGGGGTTCCCGGATCCGAAATGCGATTTTCGAGGGTGACAGTTGAGAGTTTGTATGTTTTTGAATGTGTTTTTTTCAAAATCGCCGAAACCTTGCAAGTGCTATTGCTCAAAACGACAATATCCAGGCTAATTATTACAGCTAACGTCGCTAAATTAACAGCTTGAATTGCTAATTGCGTGCATTGCTATTTTTGCTTCACGCTGCGGTTGCCATGCTAAAGATGGACGGTGATGCGGTTGTAAGCGCCTTGTGACGTTTGAATGTTTATGGCGCAATTATGACGAGATTGTTGTTTGATGCTACAAAACTCGAAAATTTCTCGTGTTCAACCACCAAAAGTTCTCAGAAATCGAGTACTGAAACCGACTGAATGTTTTCTGTTGTGTTGTCAGTGGGCCTACATAAAGTATTACGCGTTGTAATTTAAAAATGAGGATTCTGCAGAATCGGAATGTTTGTGATTTCTACGCTTTTTTCAAACAAGGCGGTCTAACTTTATGAAAGGTGCGCCAGCTTCAAAAAGTTGGGAACCTATCTGTTTTTTTTCAGTCATGGACCGAAATGAGTTTGAAATGACCGAAAAAAATTAAGTCATTTCGGTCAGAATGTCTAAAATATAGGCTAAGAAACACTGTTATGGCGAGTTTTAATGCAACTGAGACAAACGACCGAAATGTTTTAGCGAAAAAAACATGGACCTATCTTCTAAACCAGGGGTCGGCAACTTTTCCCTAGTCGCGGGCTAAAAACACTATGCAAGATATGGCGGACCGTGCTAATTTTCGCCAACAATTCGTTCATTTTGCTGTTTATAGTGATACTTGGGAATTTATGTACTTTTAATCAGATTTACTCCTGATTCATAACGAACGAAAGCCCAAAATATGACCAGTTCATAACGAAAGCCCAAAATATGACACACAGTACATTTATAGCACAGTGCGGTTTCTCATAAATAGTTCCTAGTTAGCATGCGATACAAGAAGTTACTGCAATTTGTAAAGGAGCTGCGGGCGGGATGATTTTCCTTGGCGGGCCGGATCCGGCACGCGGGTCGTAGGTTGCCGACCCCTGTTCTAAACGAAACTGTTGCGTGGCAACGTCCTTTGCTTCTTTTAAATAAATCGTATCGCAACGACAGTCCGAGACACTAACGTGGAAGCAGATGGGAATGAACTGAGTCGGTTATAAACAAAGCCATTAAAACGAACTTTGCTTCTGTTTTTGACGCACTGTCGTTTGTGTCAGGTCCGTCGCTGAAGACTTTGTGCATTGCCGCTGTTCTGGAATACAAACTTGACCTTCGCGCCCTCTCCAATGACGTCAGGTTGGTGACGCATAGTCGCATCTGTTAAAGTTTTTTTGCACTTGTGCCGGAGCAGTGAACCGCAACGAAGTTTTAGAGCTTTCCAAGGTCGGACTGCTTTCTGACTTAGTGCAGCAATCTACTGCGCAATCGCCACACTTCGTATGCACCAGGGGACTCCAAACTACTGCCCGCGGGCCAAATTCGGCCCACGAAGCCATTTCGTCCGGTCCACGAAGATCTTTTTTGTCAACAATGGAAAAATAATATATTAACGAAAAATTTGTTGATTTCATGGTAGAATGCAACATATTCCGAAACAGTCACACTACGTAGGACAAGGGTTTCTCAATCGGAGCCCTCGGCCCCTTTGGGGGACACGGAGCGGTTCTCCGGGGCCACTAGCAGAGGCCTTTACTAAATGTTTCTGCCGTGATATTGAAAACCCTATTGATGAGCAGAGGGCCACAAGTATTGAGAGTCTTTGAAAGGGGGCCACAAACAATGAAAAGTTGAGAACCACTGACGTAGGATGTCCGGCCCTCGAACTGTTGCAGAATGGCGTATGGGGCCCTCGGACAAAATGTTTGGAGACCCCTGGTATACACCTTCAAACGGTCACAGGGCTCTTGCTGTGCGGTAAGAGTGAAGCTTGCATTGAAACGCTCGTCCAAAGGTTTTATTTCGTTTTCATGACACTGGGATTCGAACCGCTAACCTTCTGTCCGAGTCTGTTGTGCTTGCACGCAAGCACCACGGACGGGACACGTGCCGTGTCAAACCTACTGAAGTCATTGCAAAGATCTCTTTGAAATAGTTAAGTTTGGCGCGCAGTGCATGTTGAACGTCTGCATGGCGTGGATGGGGACATCGCGCATGCACAGACCCCGAGACTGCGCGCATCATTTTGGAGTTACTGGCTTAAGATCGGAAGTCGTAAACACGCCGCCGACCCAACATAGCAGCAATAAGTTTTGTTTCGCGAACAGAAAGACGACTGCATGTTTTCTGGCTGTTTAGCTGTGTGGTAAAACATGTAGCCAGCCCTACTTGACTTTATTTTTCTGTGAGCGCAAGCCATGGTAATTTGCTTTCAACTGTCAAAGCACTGACCAAACCGTCTCCGAACAGTTCTTCCATCGCTGTTTTCTTTTTTCGGCCACTGACCGAATTTTTTTTTAATTACCGAAAGAAATTAGTCAATTCGGCCATAATTGTCTGTTTTCCAGTCATAAATAATGCCCGAAAACGAAAAAAATGAGGAAGTTTGAGCTATTGCGAACAAATGCCCGAAATACCATAGCGAAGAGAAACGAACCCAGAATCCACCGCAAGTATCGCCGCGCGAGCGCTTTGCATGTTAGTTTATTCGAATAAACAAAGCCTCGTTCCAGGTGGGAGATACGCATGATGACGTCACCCAACACGATCAGCAAACCTCTCAGCCAGGGCTAACCTTGCGCGGTTGTCTCGCGATGTCCCGCAAAGAGTCTTGATTGGCGGGCGGCGATAAATCCGGATTTCCCTTCGCAGCCGGTTTTAGCATCACCCCGCAGCGTAAACCTTGCTGTTGGAAAAGGAAGCTTCAAATCGAGCTTTTGCTTCTGCACTTGCAAGAGGTTCTGGAAAGATGATGTCACGAAAGAAAGTTGCTTTTTTTCTTTTTAATTTTGTAAAAGCTTCACCGAAAAAGTGTTTCTTGTCTTGTTGATCTTTCTAGTTCCATTGCGTCGCCTTCTTTTCGCGCCTCTCGTTTTTACCTTTTTCTCGCGCCTCACTCTCTTCTATCCCCAAATGTCATTTGCATCAACTCATGCCAACGCGCAGACCGGCGTTTGGGTGGAAACAAGACCTGCAACATGTCAATGGCCAAGCAGTAATCGGTTGGCTGAAAAAACTTACTCGCCGATATTACCGCGAGCGTTCGACGCGGCGCACCCGCGCCGTTGGTTAAAGCTCTGGGGAGAGGGTCAAGAAAATTTTTGATCGACCGCATTTGTCCGCAGGTCCGTAGCAGGCAAGTTTTTGGGGAAAAAGACATCTTTAAGGGTGATAAGATTTTAGTTTTTATTATTTGTTTAAAACAAATTTTTATGGCCGCAACAAATTTCGGGGACACAAAAAAATTGTGGGGGGCACTGTCCCCGTCTACGGGCCTGTTTTGTCCTCCCACCCCACAAAATCAAAACCCACAATCGTGTCGTTTTTACATTGCTTCCGAATAACCGCGGCAAACTCCTTTCGTGAATGGTCAGATAAATTTTAAAAAATGCTGCAGCCGACATGACGTTGACTTTCATTTTTCACGCTACGATAGCTTCAAATATTTTTTTGTCAAACTTTTTAAACACAGTTTTCTTCCATGAGATCTTTCGCAGTTTTAGGTTTTCACTAAAGTTTGCTGCTGAACATCAGACAGAAGCTGTCGTAGGATTGCGCGATGTTAAGTTGTTTGACGTCAGTCTTGTCTGGAACGTAAAGTTTTCGTTCAAAAAAAAAGCGCAACAGTCCTTTTTTCCACTTTCACACCCGCTTGGGGGCGCCGGAAAGGCGGAGGCGTTGAAAGCAACTGACAGATGGTAGAATTTCCTGTTTTAGTTTTTTTGCTGGTACGGCGCAGGCAATTATTCTTTGCACCGGAGCTGACAACAAACTTCTCCAACTCTGAAACCCGTTCCACCGCTTCGGCTCATTCTGAACCAGGACTCGCAGGATGGGGTGGTGGTGGGTGGGTCGCCTTGGGGTTGGGGTTATCGCACACAAATGGAATTCAGCTCCCGGGACAAGTCCGTTCAAATGCACTTTAACGCGCTATACGCGGGTTTCGTCAATTGCACCATACCCGGGCAAGCCGGCGTGGAGGTGTCGTTGTCCAGTAACGGTGAGAAAGCGACCGCCTGCGCTTGCAGACGCGTGTTCAGTTGAAGTTTCAGAAACATTTTTGTCTTTTTCCTGCTCCGTAATTCTCACGCGCTTTCATGCTGAACCCGACTTAAAAAATATTTCCTCGCAACAAGCGTCACCTGCACGTCATAGGTTGATGGTGTCGTCACGAGCATCGTACGCCCTCCGTTTTCTTCACGAAAACGTGAACTATTTTAGCAATTGCAAATCCATTGCGGAGTTTTAACCAAGTAGCGGTTGTTTCTGGTCTTACCTGCACTTTACGCTTCGTCGCACAGCTCTTCTAAAAACCGTATTTTTCCCGATGCACAAGAATCTAACGCTGTGTGTTTTGTCGTGGCTCTAAATTGTCGACCAGGTTCTGTGGCCAGGGGCGTAACGAGGTTAGATGGCGCCCTGGACAAGAAACAGGCTTAGCGCCGCCATATTCGAACCTGAGCTCTTTCGGAAGCAAATGTACTGCGTTGAAGAAAGTGCTTGCGACAATGTTGGGACATTTCGGCGCCCCCATAGTGAGTCGGCGCTCGGGCATTTGTGCCCCCTCGTTACACCCCTGCCTGTGTCCTTCAGTCAGTCAGAGCAGGGCTTTGGAGCTGGAGCCCAAGCAATTTTTGATGATAGGAACCAAAAACGTTCAGATGTTGGGCCGGAACTGTGGTCAGAAACTCTGGAGCCGGAGCCTGAAATTTGGGTTCCACAGCCGCAATTTGTGGAGCAAGCGAGTTGTGCATAAACAATAGAATTTCGCTGTTTTCATGGACCAGATACGTTTGGATCCGGAGCCAAACACTTGTAGATCTTGGAGCCGGAGCCTGGAATTTGAGATTCGGCTCCACAACCCTGGTGCAGGCTCCTTCAGATGTGATTTATGCTCCGGCCGCTGCATCACTGTTCCCCGTGTTCTTGTCCAAGAAGTTGGCGCCTGGCCTCGAGTGCAGGGCTCACGTTTCTCAAACGACCCCGCATCGTTGTCTGTTTCGTCAGCCAATCACGCTGCGCCTGCCCGAGCTTTGCAACAACATGTCAAACGACTGCATTCTTTTCGAATCGGATTTAATGACAAGCGTTTCGCGACTTGCACGCCAGTTGTTCTACTCTGGAAACTCTGTTGTGTTTCCCTGTTCATCTGAAAATCGCAGTTTTTTTTACAAAACTCGCAAACTATCCCGCCAATTCCATGAAAATGCGTGCGTGTTTGCTCAGGTTAGACCGTAACGAGACCTGAAAAGCGAAAACGTCAGGCAAATAACCGCGGCAGACTCTCTTAAACTGCTTTTGCGTTTTTCGCTTCGGGGCGATCCTGTTTTCCACGCGATTATCCTCCACCACGATGCATAACGTAAATCGTCACAAAAAGTGTCCATGCGCAATTACCAAAACTGGGCCATAGCTTGTCTTGCAAACGTCGATTTGTCCTGTTTGAGTGAATCCGGTGTTCTTCGAGTCAAAAGGGAATGAACATGATGACGTAGATTTTACCTTTGGCGCCGTGCTTTTGTTCGCTGACCGTCCGTTTTCGTTACCATCTCTACAAAAAGTGATTTTTGCCATAACCGTTGTACACAGTAGCATAGCTTTCTCGCGCTGCCTACCCACGTTCCCTGTCTACTCGTTTGAAAGCACAATCGCATAGAAAAAACAGAAAAAGTTGCCATACAAGCGCCCGAGTCACTTAAGCCAGTCGATTGTAGAGTCACAATCAAAGCCCACTTGTACGTCACATTCGAGTTGCACCTCCTCCTCGTGTTGTAGAAAAAGCCTTTTACGTGTTGTTTTTCACTGTGTTATGTGTTACGTTGTGTGCTGCAATGTCGGTTTGCGACGTGTGACGTAACGTTCAAGCGCCGACACAGCTCAGTGCTTTTCATCCCCCTGCGCTTTGCACCTCGAACGCTCGTTGAACCCAACTCCTTCGCAACACACCCAGCTCCTTCGCAACACACCCAGCTCCTTCGCAACACACCCAGCTCCTTCGCAACACACCCAGCTCCTTCGCAACACACCCAACTCCTTTGCAACACACCCAGCTCTTCCGCAACACACCCAACTCCTCCCCAACACGGTGCGATTCCAAGTTTTCAGCTCGGGCCTCATCTTGTCGTTAACGCAGAGCAGCTCTTTAACTTTATGTGTTGTTGCTGGTGCATTTGTCGGTTGTTTATAGTGCTTGGTCAATAAACGGCGTTGAAATATGAGGCGTGTACTGACTGTTGTAACACAATTGTTGCATAGCTGGAAGCCTATTGAACTTTGGCGCTTCTGCCGTCAGTGCTTGCTCGTTCACCTGATAGGGGTCGCTTCGCCATCTGAATAGTTTGCACTAACACTGTCTGTGGAAAGAAATCCTTTCTCAGCAAAGAATTAAGACACTTTAAGATCTTACAGAGTATATATTTCGCCTACGACGTAGGCACCACAGCTCTTTTTCAAATAAAATAGTTTGCACCAACGGTGCACAAACTGCGGCCGTGCGGCGCCCTTCGATAATGAAATTTGCGGCCGTCCACATGTAATTTCAAATATAAGATTTGGCGGCCGTGCTGGCGTATACTGAAGCAAAACAAACGCTAAGCAAGAAAATCAGACGACCAAACTTTTCTTTTAATAAATTCGTTGAAATGTTTGACATTTTATTGTACTTTCAGGCACAAGTAAATGACATATACCGGATGAAACCTTTTCTTTAACTAAATGCATCTCATAAATATAGCTCGAACTCATTGGCGGCTGTACTTCATACAAATAGAAGTAATGCGGCCGGCAAGAGCAAAAGGTTGTACACCCTGGTTTACACTAAGAGATGTTACATGCTGTGTCAACAAGCGACATTGATATTTGAGGGAGATGGTTTTCACGGTCTGGCCACCAGGCGCAACCCCACGTCATGCTTGACAGAACTTCCTGATGACGTTTATAATTTGCTGCCTTTGAGGCAGGGTTGTGGAGCCGGAGCCCAAGCAATTTTGGATGGCTCGAGCCAGAGTCAAAAATTTTTGAATGGTGAAGCCGGAGCCTGAAATTTGAGCTCTGGTTCAACAGACGTAGTTTGTGGAGCAAGCCAACTGAACAAATAATACAAGGGTGTTTAGTTTTTAATGGACCAAGTCGTTCTGGAACCGGAACCCGAAATTTGAGTTCCGGCTCCACAGACTGCTTAGAGGACATCGTCAACAATGGGACAAGTTCATTCAAACTTAATTGTGGATGAAAACAGTCACGGCCGGTGGCGCTGTTGAGCGTACATCTTGCGTGTTTTTTTTGTGGATGGCATCAAAGCAAAGTAGTCCGCAACCTATACATTTCGCGTTGGACCGTGTTTTGCCATTTAATGTTGCTGCAGGTGTCTTTCCTAAAAAGTAAATGAAGAACACCGTGTGGAAGAAAAAAGATGAGAAGAACTCCGCTTAGAAAAAGCGAAACGTGTTTGTTTCGTTTCACGGATTCAGCGACAAAAGACCCGTGTTTTGATGTTTGTTCGCCGTAAGGTAAGCCTCAAATCCTGGAGTTGTAAAACTTGCTTTGAAGTCCTATTGGTCCACGTACAATGTCAGATCGCTTGCGAGCAGTGCGTCGCATTTTCCGAGTTGCTTTTCTGATGACGTCATCACCAGGCTCGTAACCAGCTTAGGACACCAGGGGTGGCGAAGAGTTTTCTGAGAGGGGTCCAAATTTTTTAAACTACAGTATGTCCAATAGTTTATAACTATGCTCAACACATTTTTCAAGGGGGGCGAAAAATTTTGTAGCGGGATTTGCCCCCCTGCGCCCCCTGGTTACGGGCCTGGTCATCACTACATCCGAACTGTGCTGTAGATTCGGATTAGTCTTCTCAACCGTTGTCTGCTGAAGAAAGCACTCCTTTCTTTGCCCCCATCCAAATTGTAATCGCACCGACAGTGAAGAACGGCTGGCATCAACATGGCGAGACGCTCGGTGGTTCGTTCGTTTGTAAACCGACCTCATCATCGTTCTCTTTCTCCGACGAGAAAGCTACGCACGGGAACAACGCAGACGTTCGCCGTAACAATGAAATGGTTTTGATCGTAGCTCTGCGAAGTTGCCGTTATTCAGGCCTTGCAATGCACCTTGCGTTGGGCTCCCACCGATGGTGTCATAGTATAGAATGCGACTGATGCTGAACTTGACTTGACGCTGAGGCTCTTGTTTTCTTCAGCGCCGGAAACAATTGAAAAGCCTGTGAGGATGTCGGTTGTCGAGTGTTGGTTGACTAGATGACCGCTGTGGTCTCTCACCAATCCTATAAGACACAGCACCCGTCTTTGTTTATACTGATCAACCATTGCGTCATTGCATTTTCATTTGCTCTAATGTTCACTATTGTGGTTGGTTTACTCAGTGCAATGGCTTCTTGTAGTGCTCCTGTTTGTTGGCTGAGTCATATGAAACAATAAAACATTGTCCATTGTTCTGTGTGAGATCGGGGCTAGCCTTAAAAGGTGCAACTTCGTAGAGGGATAGGAAGAAATTATCGACCCGTGTGTTTTTTGTTGCTATTTTTTAATCTTGCTTCAGTGTATTTGCTGACACGGCCTTCATTATGTGGATTGGTTGTGTCTGTCGTTGGTGTTCATCACTTGTCGAGCTGGTGTGGTGTGTTAATTCGCTTTTCTGTCGTTCTTTTTCATGAGAAGTGTTTGAATTGAAAATGAAAACGTTTTGCTCGATCTTAACATGAGCCCCTTCAAACTGTTGTTGTGATCCTTCCTGTTCAAGGTCGCTTTGTGCTTGTGCTCTTATTGCGTCATTACGTTACGTTGTCACAGTGGCTTCCTTCTCCACTATCGCAGGATCTGGTTGCAGATGAAGGGATCTAGAGCATTATGCTTTTGTTGAATGCTCTTGGTAGATTTGTTTCCTTATTTATTTTATTTAATTTCAGCCGTAAGGCCCACAAGAAACGGACTAGCACACAAAGAAAACAAAATAAAACATGCGAAACTTCAACATACTCGAGGTAATTTACACACGCTCAAACACATGCGAGACGCAGCTGCTAGCGACGTAGCTGGAAGCAACTTCTCCATAAGCATTTTAATGAACTAGAGCTATCTTTGTTCTAGAAAAAAAACAAATGAAACCTTGCAGCCAAGACACCGAGAAACCTTGCGGTTATCGAAGTTACATTGGTTTCTATGTGAGGCAGGCAAATGGAGGATAGTTTCCCAATAACATTAGCGGCATTTGCAGCAATGGGCGTCGTAAGAATTTTTTCAAAGGAGGGGGCAATAATGGATTTGGCCAAAAGCATATCTTTCCAAGGGGAGCGATAGTTGTTAAATTTCATTTTGTCAACTCGAAACTGAAAGAAAAACATTTTTCCACTAAAGAATTAATAGAAAAACATCAGATTTTAAAATCTGTGGGGGACAAGTCACCCTGTCCCTCCTTCCGACGCCCATGTTTCCAGCATGTCCGGCAGTGAAAAGTGAGGAAGGCCTCGTTTCAAAGAATAACCTTCTACAAACAACGCCTTTTTAACACGATACTCAGTGCGTAGGCTAAAAATAAGGGCTGGTTAAATTAAGTAAACAGCCTTCAGCATGTGGATTTACGAAAAGTTTGCCAACAAAGTTCGTCGGTGCGTGTTCGTTTACTTTCGCTAGAGATCTGAGCTCTGGGGACAGCCTCATATCTGAGCAAAGACGTGTCACCACTTCTGCGCTGCCAGAACATTATCAGGTTTTCTGGCTAATTTTTTCGCGCCTGATAAAACACGTGTTATTATCGTGATTTCTTGTTGTTCTCATTCTCAGCCATTGAGCTCAACACCATAGCAGGCCCGTGGCCAGGATTTAGCAGCAGGGGGGGCCAAAAACCAGAAGGAGGGCCAAATTTAAAAAATACAGTATTGGATGTATGCAGCAACCGGGGGGCAAACGTGAAATGGGGGGGCACCGATTTCAAATGGGGGGGCCGGGCACCACTGCGCCCCGCTGGCGACGACCCTGCACCATAGCACAGGTTTTTGCGCAAAACTTGTATATCCGACATAATGACACCCCATCCGATAATCACAAGTGTAGGATAGCAAGGAAAGTTGCTAAAATATTTTCTAGGTAAAGCAGAAATGACAAGAAATGGTCTTCAACTTGATCTATTTGCAGGTTTCTCCGAAATTCAAGCTTGCAGATAGCCAAGTCCTACGCATTTGAGATAACCTCAAAAATATGGAATTTTAAAATGATTTTTTAACAGTTCACAAAACTTTCAAGGAATATTGTGGCTGTTGGACTCGAACCGGCTGGATTCGAGGGCACGCTTCTGTTTGCTCTTATGATTTGGAACACTGGGCCATTTTGTAGTGTGAACGTGCATTAAATTGCTCTACAGTAAAAACTTTCACTGCAGTCGTTAAAACTGTGGCTGTTCTAGCAAAATCCAAGTAGGCTACACGCTGGCATGTAAGCAACAGCATCGATTAGCGTCATGCACTGGTGGTGCTGATAAATACTTGTAACTCAATTTGTGTTCTGATAAGAGGGCGGCTGTGTGGAGGAAAGGATCGTGCTTTTCAATCGGGGTGCCTGTTGTTTTTTGGCGGGAATGCTACACGTAAACTAGTTTCAGTTTCATTTTTGTGCAAACTGGTGCAGTGCAATCAACTGTCTGTAAGAAGTGAAACCAGATGTCATGGTGTTACTGGTATAGTGTGAAAGACAACTTCAACACTGGCCGTAAAATATACGTTAGGCTCAGTGTTACAGTTTTCCGGAGGAATATGTTACAGTGGGTTGTATCTTTGCGGAAAGATATAAGACGAACCGCTGGAAACAACATGACATTTCAACTCCGCTGCACAATTTAATCACTTGTGAAAGTTAAAGAAACGTGAAAAACAAGCCATTGCTCAACCCTTTAGAGACGGCCCATAGACACAGTGAATATATTTTTTCATGATTTTTAAAACGTTTTGTCTACGTGCCGTAATAAAACCATAAATAATTTTGTTTTTTCGAATTTTCCTATACTTTGTTTGTTTATTATGTTCCTATTTTGGGAACGTTGGGGTTGTTGCTACTTGAAAGTACATAAAGCTAACAGCTTTTCGGTTTGGAAAAATTAATGAGAAATTGCTTGTGTTTATTAACACGACTACTTACTAACGTTTGAATTACCTTTCCGTAGATTGCAAGTTTTCACACGCATGTTACACATAAAATACGCTGGTTTACTTTTTATAACATGACAAAGCCAAAACACAAACTGCAGAAAAAACAACCACGTATGCCAGCGACCAGAGAAAAGTTAGAAAGAGTTCACCTCACTGTGTGTGGAACAGTGCACTGCATTTCTTATGAAGTCTCTTTTCACACTTTTCACATTGAGGCCTAGCGTTTTTTTGTCAGAAAACACATCTTCCTTGTGAAGCAGATTTCAGTGCGTGGCTCACGCCGTCGTATTTTACTGCTGTGTTGTGTTGCACTGCAGGGCCACCCAAACGGATCCTTGCTCCTGCTTTTGCCAAATACCTTGCGATTTCTCTTCCAAATTGTCGATGAGTGGTCTTAATGTGAATGGCATAGCTGCAAAAGCCAAAAGCCGCCACAAGTAAGAGGTTCAGGCTGTTGCTAAATAGGTTCCACCACCACTTTCGTGATCGCAGCCGCGGTCGGTAGGATGACAGAATACGGTCGCACACGTCCCTGTAACCCATCCCTTGATTGTACATCTTCACAACATGTGGCTGTTCTACTGCTCTTCTGTGTTCCTTTTTAACCGGTCTTTCAGTTTTGCTGAAAGATGTCACAGTAAAATAGTGGCTGGCAATTACCGTTCCATCTCCCACAAAGAACACTGCCCTCTTATCGTTAAGCGTAAGACCCTCTGGGCTGTTTCTTACAGTCCTTGTTAGCAATCAAAGGGCAGCGTCCAGTTCGAATTTCTCTGATTGTAGCCTACCGCAGGCTCTGATATCTTTGGCAGGCAGGTCACACAATAACTGGTGGTTGTAAAAAACTATCGAAAAAAACGACATGTTGTTTATCACTGCTTACTGGACTAAGTATAGTGATTATAACAGGGGTCACCAACCTTTTCGAAACTACGAGCTACTTCTTGTGTACTGATTAATGCGAAGGGCTATGTGGCGGCCTGGTGATGGCGCCACATGAAAATAAATGGTCACCGCTAGATGGTGCCCACGAGTAACAAGTCACTGTGATAGTCACCACAAGCGAATTATCGTAGTTCACTTATCCCTGTATAATGATAGTGCAACCTAGTAGTAGTAGAGTGAACTCGTC
>JGI24158J21664_10004075_pt1 | contig 18662 bp, 23 predicted proteins | sample Ectturendosymbi3_FD_21664 | JGI IMG/M metagenome (IMG submission 21664)
CATGAATACATTGAACGCAGACCCGTTTAAACGTCGCACGTCTGTTCAATATGTCATCTACAAACAACATCCTCAGCAAGGCCAAGCAATGGGATATTATGACAAAGCAACACTTATGCACGAATGAAATCGTGGCATGTCAGAGATGAGACCTTTTATCAACGAATAAAACATACGTTGCACATTTTAAGAAACTCAAGGTCTTTTTATTACCCGTTCAAGTAAACCTCTCTTTACGAAACGCAACAGTTATTCCCCAGCGTTTGTGTAGAACAGTGTTTTCCAATCTTTTTTTGGCTAGCGCCCCCTTTTCTGACAAAAAAGTTTCCATCGCCCCCTTACACCCCTAGCACACATAAACACAATTTTTTCGTATATTTGGGATGTTTGAAAATGATTAAAATAAGAATGAGTGCAAAGATGCATTTCACATAAAACTTAATTTAGTAAATTAACTCATTTAGCAGTTGGAAACTGTTAGAGTTAATGATTTGGAAACTGGAGTTCATGAAGGGCGCGATTTCGTTTGAACAGCATTAAACTTGGACAAGAAGGTGAAGATTTCTGGTTTGGCTTTAATGAGGTTATCACCATTCCCCTGCAATTGCAAATTAACTTCATTGAACTTAGTGAAGATATCTGTGGACTGTGACAGCCAAGATACTGTATCTATGACACCCTTTGACAGTCACCTTCTGTGTGCAGCAACAGGCATACAAACGGTCTTCATCATTATCCGAGTGCACCACATTGCCTAAACTTAGCAGAACACTTTTAAACCCTTTGGTGTCCTTTGATCAATCAATCCATTAATACCCTGCCACATTTTTAGTAAATTTTGAATTCGGAGAGGTGCAGGATTGAATTTAATCTGCATATTTTTAAAGTTTTTGAACTTAGCTGTGACACTTGCAGTTAGGGTTGCCATATGTGTTTTGTAAAAATACCGGCCTTTTTGTCAGCAGTGACAAAAAAATTTATCATCGAAAAAATAACAGAAATAAGGCGTACCACATTGTTGCAGTTATTATTGAACATTGCGCATTCAAACACACCCTATCCATATCTTTGCCATTGGCGATAGAGGTAAAAACTTCATCCGAGAGATTAAGTTTTGTACATGTCAACATCAGACAATGTTTTTCTACCCACTGAGGTAACGTAACGCTAAGTAAAACGTCACAAAAGTTTATGAAATCGTCCAAGTGTAGCTGTAAATACTTCGACAGTTCATACAGTTCACTGACGTCGCATTTGTAAGTTGAACCTGGCTGAGACGTTGTTGAGGTCATGACATTCAAACTGGTTGCCCAGTTTACGAAGNAACGAANTCGAGCCANGTTTCNAGGAACTGCCNCCATTGCAGCTTCCCAACCATTTCATCCTTCGGCCACAAACTGCNCATTACCATGCACTGTACGAATCAACGCGCTCACCAATAGAGTCCTGAACACGTTATCGGCAACGGTGACCGCCAGGCTGGCGTCTCTGATCGCGGTGGGTGGACTGATGTCTGGCGATGACGTGTTGAGCAGGACGTCACCGAGGTGAAGAAGCTGAGTGACGTTGGCTGTGAGCAAAACGTCACATCCGGGTCAAGAAGCACAGTTTGGCGGCCCGGGCACTTTCGGACAACAATCGACCGGCGCAGTAATAATGGAAACAAGGCCAAGGGGAGGTTGGAAAAATCTGAGGCCGATTTGTGTGGGTTCGGAAAAAAATGTGGTCCCGCGTCGATGCTTTCCACCAACATCCTTATTTCTTTCATTCAGAAAATGTAGTATTTAAGTCAAAAACAAAACTAAAAGAAAAATTACCATAAGAATAAGGGCGATTTTCAGAGCCACGATCTCAAAACGTAAAACTCCTTTCAACAAATTGCGTCTGAACAGCAAGAAATTGCAAACTTTTCAAGGAAATAATTAAAAAATAACAATGACACGAAAAACCGGTCTAAGTAAGCAAGTACTGTGCGTACAAGTTGTGCTCTTTTACGCATAGCGTTTCCAAAAACTTTATGTCATTACCAAAAAAACTACGTATGACTTGCTTGACTTCAACTCGCTTAGTTGACCGGGCCAGCGTGGTTAACGTTACGTCAAGACATGGCCTCGGCAGTGCGCATGCGCCAAAAAAAAACAATCGCACTCTTACCGAACAAACCGCACAACTCCTCCAGAAACCAGTCACCCTCTTCCGACGTCATGTCGACCAGGCGGTGGCCTGCCCCAGCGGCGGCCCTTTCCATGGCGATGGCCCGTTGATCCAGGACGCAGAAAAGCATGGTAAGCACTGCAGTAAGTGGACCCAAGCTGTCGCGGCCGTTTTCCTGGAAACGTAAGCGCGCGAGTGAGTTCGGTCGAATCGGTTTTCGGATCGAATCGCATTGGAAAGCAGCCACGGGCGTCGGAGGGATTTTTTTCCAGGGGAAGGGCAATAGTGGATTTTCCAGGGGTATCCAAAAGGATTTTTCCAGGGGGGAAAAGTAGCAAAATTTCGTTTTACCCACCCGAAACTAAAAAAACAACCTTTTTTTGCTAAACACTTAATAGAAGAACGTCAAATTTCAAAATCTAGGAGGGACAAGGACCCTCCCCGCTTCCGACGCCCATGAAAAGCAGTCCCAGTTTTGCGCAACGGACCGACCTGAAAAAGATCTAAAACAAGAAAAGAAACAGCGGGGAACGCATTTCCTTACAGGATGACAATTATGCGCGGACCTGCCTTGTGACTTCATCGTCATGTCGTTTTCGAAAAAGCATTTTTTGAATTGACGGTGCACGTCGTTAACAGACGCCATGGTCACGATTCGTTTAGTCGGGGCGTTCAAAGCGCGCTAAGGCGACAAACGCATTTTACCTTCACGAAGTTGATGATGCTGTCGCGTTGCTTAGCAACTAGCCGCTCTGCGTCTTTTATCTTGCCGACAGTGATCGGTTCCACGTTCCTTCGCTCGATGAGCTTGACGAGCTCACCGTTCAAGTTGCTCACTTCTCGTTGCAAAGTCGAGTCCTTCACACAGGCAGCGCGAGTCTGAAATTTAAAAAACGCTGCTTACGAAAGAGCACAAAAGCTGAATGAATGAACTCAATTTTAATGAAAGTGAAAAACAGCGGATATCTCAAAACCTAAGCTCAAACTGGGTGTGCTTTGCACTAAAACAAGATTTGTTTCTGGAGACTAACGCGGAACACACAGTAAGTTTCTTGGTTCCTCGATGCGGAAAGAATCGACACCTATTCGGTTTGAACAGCGCTTTTGGTTGGAAGTCGTTCGCACAACACAAGGCCTTTTCGCAAATTGCTTCTTTTTCCAACGGGCAGGTACGCAATAAGGAACGTGGCTGTCGAGCAAAACGCATCAAGAGCAACTCAAATCTGAAAGAGTTGTTTCGCAAAGCAAATTGTTAAAGAAATAACATTTTTGAAAACACAGCAGTAAAACGTGCACCACCTGATGTCAAATATAGAATTGCACACACTCATAAGCGCAGTAAATGCCCTAAACGGGAACAAATCTTTTCTGTGGTTTCCAATGACAACAAAACCTGAAATTCCAAGGGACGCCCGCGACCGTTGCTATTTCGCATTGCTATTTTCGCTATTTTTGAAATTCTCACAAATTTCGTCCCGTTGGAAAACCACGCTTTCTTTAGTAGCCGAGAAAAAGAAAAAAATACGACGACATCTACAGTGTTCCCTCTAAGAAAATTTTGCACAAAGCAAATGTTTCTACTACTGAGTATGCAATTGCGCAACCATGCAGACGCACAACCAGTGAAGCGTTTCAACCGTCAAAAGCGATATGCGATCTTTTCACGATATTAAATTTGGAATGTTGCAAGTGCGCGAGGATGAGATTTCACTGCACAAATGGTCTGGTGGCACGGCGCAGTTGCGCAACTCAGAGGGAGCAGTGGACGCCTACCTGGGTAAGCGAGGCTTCCTTCGAGCGGCTTTTCTCGATATCCGCCCGAACAGATGCGGACTCCATCCTTAGCAACCCTTCCACCATCTTCTCCAAGTGACAGCGCCACACCGCCTCCCAGTGGCCGCGCAGAACGCCCTGTGGGGGGAAGTGGCCGGCGACGGCCGCGTACTGGCTCAGCACGTCCAGGCAGGAGCGCATGGCGTGCCTGCGCTGCTCGCTCACGGTGCCCAGTTCTTTCTCGGTCTGCAGCAAACAAAGAAAATGTTTCTAAATCAATCACTCTCCTGCGCAGTGACAAGGTTCTATCGTAAAGTATCAGCATCGCCACGTTGTTAAAAAATGAGATCGGACTTGGGCGTAAAAAAAATTTTTTCTCACCTAAAAAGAAAAAAACAACATCTGCTTTCATTCAAAACAGCAGTTCGACTCGATTTTCAATCGACAGTCTTTTTTGCTGGAACTTTTAAGCGCCAAAGGCTGAAAAACCCAAACGTTGTCGCACACGGAACTTCGTTTTCTTGCCAAGTGCGTTGCGAAAGACTCGAGTTATTATTTGCAGCATTTCAACAAAATACGAAAGACAAGACACCACGACAACTTAGAAGCTGCCTTTCTCTGTCCACATGAACCCACGCAACGGTCTATCCAGTGCGCGAACTGCACACGTCACGACTAAACAAAATGCAAGCAGCCGTACTGATCCACAGGCTGGGGTTTTTTCTCGCTGAGACATTTCGGTCATTTGTCCCACACAAGAATTAAAATTCCTCCTAACGTTATTCACTAGTCTATATTTTCGAACATTATGACCGAATTGACTTAATTTTTTTCGTTCGGTTTTAAAGAAAACTCGGTCCATGACCGAAAAAACACCTAACAGTCTATTAGCTGCAGGTTCCACTCGCCGTTGCGGAACATACCGTGCTTCCGGCTGATCAGGGAATAACGCGTGCACAACAATGAACAACAACATGAGAAAACTCAGCAAATCGCCCGTTTTAAACATTTAGAGAAACTCCCGAAAGATTCGGAAAAACGCCCAAGTGCTTATCGCAGAAACCTATGCGACCTTTGAACTCCACAATACACCCGCTTCTTGCCTGCTGCGACTGCGACACCATGTTCGACTGTCCGGCCGAGTGCAGGAACTGTGACGCGTGTTCGAACGCGGTCGGGCCGAGCTCGAGCGCCGCTGAGGCCTCGGAGAGGAGGGCGGCGAGTTCGGGGCTCTGCAGCACGGTCAGCAGGCTGCTCCAGCGCTTCGTGTTCGTTTCGCAGCTCGCGATCTTTTCCTGGAAAATTCAGTCAGTAGAAAATACGCGAAAATCTGTCGAAGCCGAGTGTGAAGAGACAGGAAAGTGCATTTGCGTCGAGCAGTTCTCAGAGAGAAGGAACTAAAAATTCACAGCATGGGCGAAATGTCGCATTTGACGAAAACAGCCACTGAACAAAAATACATGTAACTCATCGAGCACGTTCGCTGGGCATTTAAACAAGAAGATTGCGCTCACGAACCTCGCCTCGGTACTTTAGCGAAAACAGATTTTTCCCAGAAACAGTCACATGACGCCTGGTGTGTGCTGCGACAAGCTACGCAGCACTTCATACAAAATGTAAGATGTGTGCAACCCTCTGCGACAGTGTCGGAGGCGGCTGATTTGGTCATCATTGACTGCAAGTATTGCCACGGTGAAGATATTTGGGTGTGGAGCAAGTTATGAGGGTTTAAGCGCAATGGAACACATTCCACATTCCTCATTCAACTTAAAACGAGAGCATGGCCAATAACCTGGATAGACGAGAGTGTGGCTTCCTTCCTGTTCTGTTGCTGTTTGTGCTGGTGCCACCTGTACGGCAGGTTATTGTAGGGGTGGCGGGCGTCCGACAAGGCCGACTTGACTTGTGACTTCACTTCCAGAAGGTTCTGCGTGAAAAGAGCGGTGACAGCAACTAAAGAGAATTTCATGACACAGACCCGTGTTCATGTGACACATATACATTCTTGTTATTTCCGCTCGTGTTGCAAACGAGCACGGCGGTTTCGCAGCGCGATGCGCAAGTTAATTTTCGCGTTTAAACAACTTATTAGTAAAACGCTTCATAACGCCGCAATACAAAACGCACTACTTGAAAGCATCACAAGCCACCGTTCCAAACATCGAGCNACTCATTTTAATTGACACATTGCGCAGAGTCATACGGGAGTCTACACGTNGTGACGCAGCAACTCTTCCAATATGTGACGATACTCGCGATGAACGACACAGATTTTAGGTCAGCGACTTTTTCCCGACCGCTCAAGCTTTGCTTGAAGCGCCGAAAACCAGCAACCGCAAAATTCCACGTCAGCTAATCGCCAAGAACTGGTGTAGAAGGCGAGCAAATACAAGCACGTAAACAAGCAAATGATGCTGCAACGCGATCCAAATCGGGCCGAAACTACACACAGGGGTCACAGTAAAAAATCCGCCACCGCAGTGATCGCGCACGTGTCGGCACAAAACGCGCCGAGCAGCGCACACCTGCATTTTCTCGTTCATTTCCACGTTGTTTTTGAAGTGCGTCTTGTACGCATTCAGTTTGTCGACGAGCAGCGGAAGAGTTTTCAGCATTTCGTCTCTGTTGTTGAACCAGCCCTGGAACCAGAGAAAAACAAAATCTCCACGAATCGAATCGTCGACGCAGCTAAGACACGCTGTGGAGGTTAATTCTAAGGCTTGAGACTTCAACGGATTAAGACCTTGTTAAGGTGGCAGGTATTAAGTTTGTTTTGAACAGTTTTGACCAGCATATAGCTAAGTGGTCCATCGGACATTTTGTAAAAAAGAGGGTCCGTGGACCAAAGACGGTTGAGAACCACCGTGTAAGAGGAAACACCTCAGGGCTTGCTTTGATTACTGTTATCGTTAACAGGTCGTTTACCAGACACACCCACCCCCCCCGGACATGGCCGCTGATGCAAGCGCTGCGATAGATACAGTACAAGTTACAGCTACTGGATCTGGACAGAGTGGAAAGAAAAACGTATCGTCTCCAAACCTGCTTCATTTCCGCGACCCTGGACGAAAACAGACTCCTGGTAATTTCTCTTTCCATGTCCTTCTTGCTCAGCCTCTCCTCGTCGCCTTCCGCCTTCGATGACGTTTGCTGGCCACCGCCTCCATACACGGCGCCGGCGTACCCCCCTTCAACTGTACCTGCGCAACAGAAGCAAGGGTCACGTTGCAGTGTGGCAGAGATCGGCAATGGCTATTGGCCGTTATTTGCTTTCAGGAAANTCACTGATATTAACCATACAGCAACGAAATGGCAGCACTCGACAGCCTAAAGTCGAACTTGCAAACAAAACACAAAACAGCAAAAAATGACACCGTCTTTCCGATTTTTTCCGAAAAGGCACGAATGGCACAATGAGGTTTAACTCTACGAGCATGCAACAACACCCAAACTTCATTTCGTTAGTAGTCATGGCAGCAACAAAGCACGTGACGCCTTCTTTTCGAAATGCCTGCGTAAGAGTGGCAAAACGTGATCTCATAATCTGCATCATTACCTGTCCAATCAACCAGCGGGTCGTAAACGAACGCCTCGAGCAACGTCAGCAAAGTTTCCTTTCCCTTCCGCAACGTCGAAAGAACCTGCGAAAGGTTTCAAGGTAAAGAAGTATGTGCGTCTTTGCAACAGGACGCTTGGGGTAAGCACCGACGTGACCCAAACAAGGAATGCAATCCATTCAGAATGTCAAGCAGCAACTTCTACAAAACGTTCATTGACACCAACTCATCTTATATAACAGAAGACAACTTTCGCCAACACTTTGCGTGAAGGAAATCGGAAGCTTAAAAAGTCTGCTACTCAAAACAGGCCTCACCTGCTCGCAGGAGTTCCGGAAAACCCCCTCGACCCCGCAAAGGCCCAGTGCCCTTATGAGGTTCTGGGTTAGGCGGAACGGGACGCGTTCTGGCACCCGAAGCTGCAGGCCTTTCTCGAAGCAGACATTATAGTCAATGTGGACCACCTCTCCTGTTCCCAGGTCAACCAGGACGTTGTCAAGGTGACGGTCGCCCAGGCCGATGACGTAGCCGATCATTGACATCACCGCAACCGATTGGGAGTATTTCTGCGGAAGTGCATATCGCGGAATATTACATCGTAAACGACGCAATGGAAACTGAAATGACAAATGTGGCCCGATGTCACTCACGACCTTATCCAGTGTTGTCACAAGCTGTTTCCTAGGCGACAACAATTTCGTTTAAGTTATTTTTTTTGTCATATTGGCGACGGAAATCAGTGGCAGACTGAAGCACCCCGAACTTGGAGCCAGCGCGACAAAGGTGAACGGCCCAAGCAAGAGGTTAGCGGTCAATCGAATGTTAAGAACTCGAGCCGTGAGGTCGCGGTTTTGTTTCCAACTTCCAGCAGATCCTGACTCGATTCAGAACTATCAGCTCCAAATCAGCTCACAGAAGAAAACGATTCGCGAGGTGAGTGTTTCAGAAACTTAGCGCAAGAACAATAGATCGAACAAGTCAATTAAAAACGAGACTTTCCCAATAAAACAGAGCAAACGAACCGGTGTTCAAGTAACTACTCTCCACAAAGGTAGGGGGTTCTAATCAACCAAAAAAAATTTAACAGGAAATCGATTTCAGGTAACACTACACATCTTCGTCCCACAGTCTTATTCAGCAACGCAATGATCAACGAACGAGCAACTCATTCCCGGTCCTCCCACAAATACACCAACGCGATCAAACCAGCATTGCTCAAGTGCGGACGCAGCTCACCTGCTGCATGTTCCAGTATTCGGCGGGTCCGGTGGCCGAGCACCAGAGCTCCTTCTGCAGCAGGTCGTTCGGCGTCTCCTCCAGCAGTTCCTTCAGCACGGCGCGGAGCACGTCGACCGGCCAGTCCTGCGGTGGAATGGTCGAACGCGGCGCGTGAGGAGGATGGACAGATGTTCATTGCGTTTCTAATATCGGGGGATACTTACTTTGCACTCGTTGTCTTATAACAGGGGTTCCAAACTAGGGCCCGCGGGCCACATCCGGCCCGCGAAGACATTTCGTCCGGCCGCAAACACATTATGTTGTCAATAATCAAAAAATAATATATTTACGAAAAAGTTTTGATTTGGTAGAATGCAACATATCTCGAAACAATCACATTGCGTAAAATGTCGGGCCATCGAACTGCTTTGTAGTAACTTATGTGGTCCTCGGTCAGAAAAGTTTGGAACGTCAACGCTTTTTTCAACTGACAGAGTTGAAAGAACAATTTTTTACAAACGGTCTGCGAAACTAAACGCTCGTTGCATTCGGGGCTTGCAATGCTTTCACGAAAAAAATCGCCACATTCCACCCTGACTGCAGTAAAATCGAGCCAAGCACTACGTGGATATCGTCGCCTGCAGACAAAAAGCACACTCCATGCCTGACTACACACTTTAAATGAATGATGAAAACAGACACTCGCCTTCCTGTTGGTCCTTTCCATGTCGACCTCGGCCTTCTTCATGGCAGGGGTCAGCTTGCTGTAGTACAGATCGCTGGGTCGCATGATCTGAATGTTCGGCATCACGTTGTTCGCGGCAGACTGAAAGAAACAAAGGCAGTTATGACGCAATAGCATTCTTTCATATTTGAATCAATCCAAATGAGATGTATTTTTGGCCGATTCATGAACACACTCTGCTTGACTAGATTACCCCCCTCCTCGATAGCTGGTAGGAAGTGACAGAGATAAAGCTTGAAATCCCATCTAATCGCAAGCGATAGTTAATGCCACTGAAACTGTGTTGAAGCAGGCAGTGCACACACGTTCCGTTTTTTCGTAAAGCCAAAACCATTCGTCCGCTCAATGGTGATGCTTCCTTGACCTAAGTTCTGAAGAAACACCACATCGGAGATCTCCGGCAATAAGGGGTGAAAAAAGATCAGATGAAAGAAACAAGAACAACGACGTCTTTGAAATTCAAAGTACAATAATTTGTCATAAAATCTCAAGGAAATAGAAGCAAATTAAGTTCACACCTGTTTGCTGGCTGCCGTCACTGCTTGTCTTTGCTGCCAGCGCTTGTACAGATGGAAGAGGGGCGTCGCTCCGCTCACCCACTGTATGAGCCCTGACCTGGTGCCAAGCGGCGTCACGGAGTAATGGCGGGCCGCGTAACCCCGATTCTCGTGCTGACGCCGAAGCAGGCAGTTGGCAATCGACAGGAATTGCATGATGCGTTCGTCCAAATGAAGATCTTCGAGACCCTGCGATAGAAAAAGTTCGCGAAGCGTTTGAATCACTTGTCCGGTAGCGACGAATAGAAGCGACTTTCTGCAGAAACAACCTTTTCAACGGGGCATGCCGTGCGGTTCTTATTTTCCTTAGTCTCCTTATCAAGCTTGCTCGAAGTACAGCACATTTTTTTGCCAAAAAGACAAACACTTTCGAGACCAGCCCTCCTGGATATTGTCAGTTCAAGATATGCTCCACGGTACACATTTAAGACGGGTTGAACTCACCGAGTTGAAAAAAAAACGACAGCAACCTTTGAAAACGCTCTTGCCCTTCTCAAAGAAAGAAAACACAAAAACGAAAAGCAAGAGACGAATGAACGACAAACATTGATTCCTGAAATTGTCATTTTACAAGCAGCACAACGGAATCTACGCCCAGGCTGTACACACGACCCATCTACCCACCTTGAACAGGTACGTGTATCGTCTTCCGTCCGATCCGATGAATTGCAGCTTCTTGGGCTTGGTCTTCGTCGGCAAGATCGTGACAGCGCTGCTGCAGCCGTCGATTGTGATTGGATGGTGCGCGTCCGTCACGCCTGAACGCACAAGCCGACGTCATAGCCACTGTCGACGTGCACAGCGAGCGAGAGCAACATCCACTCACCTGGTATGGGCATCGACGTCGCCCTGAGGGACATCAGACGAGGACTAATTTCGCCGAGGTTCAGAATCGGGCTGGTTCGCTTCGATGCTCTGTTCTGCAGCAGACTGTGCACCTGTGTTTGGTGATGAACAGTGCAAGTGTGAATTCATTGTCGCTTATTTTGTTCTACTTTACAAAATTTTCGATCTCCATCACTTTCTTGGGTCGTTCCCATTGTTTCGTAATGCACCAATGGAAAGCTCGACACAAAACCAAAAAGATGTTTAAAAGAAAATTGGTTTGAAAGGTCAAAAAGATTCAAATTGACTTAAAAGAAAATTGGTTGTAACCAACAGAATTTTTATCGTTTTCTCGAACAGCTTCTTTTTGCAACGGTTGCTTTCAATTTCCACATAGCGACTTCTTCAACTGCTCCACGTACACAAAAGGTGGAAAACCAGGCACGTTTTCACAGCATTTACTGCAGATAGTCTCTACGTTGCGTCAGAGTTATCAGTCTTACGAATACAAAGAGTCGCTTCACGTCTAACGCACTGCGAGAAAGAGAAACGACTCAGAGCAAACAGGCACATGAAGTTCAAGGATCACAATTCCTACCTGCTTAAACCCGGACCAGCACGACTGCGGGCTGTGGGGGTTTGGCGGGTTCTGCAGTTTTTCCAGCGCCTCGTCAATCAACGGCTGCACGTTCTCGGCAAACCAACGCTCGTGGGGGGTCTCAGGGCTCGCGTTCGTGATTCGCTGCACTCGCCGCATGGCGTACACCACAGGACGCATGATCGCTTGCTGCTGCTCGCGCAAAATCGACTTCTTTTCGGTTCTGGAGAAAAAAATGGTCAAAGAACATTGAACAGCAGATCTCCAGCAAAAAGTATTCGACCGTTTTTTATTGAAACCTGTTCCTCGACGAAGATCAAAGACAGAGACACCGCCACGATTTTTTATTGAGCTTGTTCAGACCGCGGCTAAAAATCTGCGGCTCGGAAAAGTTTAGCAAGAATCGAGGGAGGCATCACTATGGTTCGCCCACGACGGAAGCTGTTAAGGCAAGCAAGTGTTAAAATCTTTAGAAAGTCTTACATTGATAATGTGTTGTTCGAGTTGACCCTCTTAGCTTCGTCCTGTAACTGTTGCAATCGTCTGTGGAAAAAAAATGAAAAGAAATTTTGTCAAACGCTTTTATTCTGACACCAGCGTCTTGTTTTGTTCAAGAGTCAGAGGACAGTTGGGCGATACCGACCAACTGAGGTCAAAAGGATTCAAACAACTGGTTAAAAGCGTATTTTCGACACATGTGTATCTGTCGAAAGAAAATCCTTCAACAGCAATGCATCAGATCAGACACTGTTGTTTGCGGAGCATACATTTCGTCTAATGAGCGGGCGTCTCCAGCTCTTATTGAAATACAAATGTAATACCGTTTCAAATTCAGGTAATACCAGTGCAGTACCCTTCTAATATTTAATTCCCTTTTGGAATGTAATACCCGATTTTACCCGCATGCAAAACCCCTTTTAAAATTTTTTGAAGATTTACGCGCGAAAGAACGATCATCAGTAAAGGTTTAATCGCAAAAGCAAGCGCCAATTCATTAGAAGACCACTTGGCCACCTCATAATGTCATGGTGATGCTGGCTGAGAGTTCCCAGCCACAGCTCATCCCACAACAGGGTTATTCTTCGCAGTTCCAGCACCAATAGCTGGACGTCACGCACCGTTGGCTCGCTCTGCTGCACGAGAGCTTGCAGGACACGCTTGTAACACGAGTTGACTCCGGTATCTGCGAGAAATCGTTGAGAGACGTGTCATCAACCTTAACGCGGGAGCGCCGCACAGTTGCCAGCAGCAAAACTCGTTGTTTGTACTTTCAGTTGACCCAATGACATTTTACTGCAGATATCACAAAAACGAATTTTTTGGTAAATTGTGTCTTCCGCAGAAAAAAAACAGACGAAAAGAAAATCAGGCTCGTTTTTTGTAAAAGTATCCCCTTACCGTCAGGGGAGACAACTTCGGGTTCGGCGAGCCTCGCTTTCTCCGCATCGTCGGTCTGATCGTAGTCGTCGTCGTTCTCTTCGTCGTCTTCCAAGGTCGATCGCAGCACTCTGTGCGCGCGCGGATCGGCCCGGGTCGTTGCCACGACAACCGGGTAGATGATGAGGTAAGGCGACTGGACAGCGACGCGACACAGCAGCTCGGCTATGCTTCGCTGAACGTACGGTTCCGGGTGATTGAGCCGTGAGAAGAGCTGCGGAATGATCCCTGCGACGCGAAGACACCGGAATGAAATTATTACTTCAAACAACGGGTGCTCAACCTGAGGTTCTTGAATTTGATAACGGGCTCGTGAACGTGATTTAAGGGGTTAAAAGGCTTTGCAGACATTTCGACACGATGACCAAGACCTAATTTCAAATATTTATTGCAACGTTTCTTCTTGACGGGCACGAAGGGTCCGTGACCCACAAATGTTCAAGAAACGCTGCTCTAAACGTTTGTTGTTTTCGGTTTTTTTTCAACGTTTGTCACTCACGCCAACCCTTGCACATGACAAAGACTATATAGAGTAAAACACGACCACTCCTCCATCAAAACAAGAGCATCTCGCACCTTTCCAGGGTGTGGTGGGCGTCGTGGCAATTCCCGTTTTCAGCGTGGCCTGCAGTTCCAACGCGTGCTTCACCAACAAACGCAGCAAGCGAAGCGTGGCGGTCACGTTGCCATCTTCGTATTTCTGAGGGAAAACGATTGGTCAAAATGCTGAAGGATATGACGCTCGGGACGATAGGCTTGTTGACAACTATGCACTTGTGACCGAATGCGCATGTTCAGTTCAACGGTCATATAAATACTGCAACGGCTTTTGATGACAGAAACACGTGATTGACGACGCTTCCAAAAAGATGAGCTTGTAAATACAAGCCTTTTGGGTCAATCTTACCCAGAAATGAAGTGCTTTGGTGGGAGTAAGTCATGAGCCTTTCACTTTTTGATCACATTTGAAACAGAAACCTAGGTTGGCGCAGGGAGGTTTTAGCAATGGTGTAAAAACACACGATCACATCTGTTGTCATTAATAAGTTTGGTGCTAGATCTGAAAATATCCTTTTGCATAAAATTCATAAACATCTCCTGTTGGTCAGGAATTTGGACTTTTGAAACACGAGTCCGCAGCATTGAAACCAGACGAATGCCGCACTGCGCTGTTTCCAGCAAATGAAAAACACGAATGCTACATTGCGCTATTTGCAGCAAATAAAAAAAACGTTGCGGCAGCTGCCGCACGTTCACCACTCAGTGAGTTCACGCCGGCAAACGAATCACGTGAACGACGATAACGCAAAAACGCTCACCTCCAACTCTCACTCACCTGATCGGCAGCGTTCAAGCTGAGGAACTTGAAATACGAGTGCGCGGCCACGCGGTAATGGGCGAAGAGCCGCATGCAGACGCGTTGCCAGACAGCGAGCAGGCTGCGATTGATCTGCGGGTGAGAGCGCGCGAGCCACGAGCCGCAGCGCGAGTTGAGCTGCTCCAGGAAGGCGTCGCTGATCACCGTGTAGTTCTGTTGGTCGCCTTGGCTCACCAGGATGTCGTCCAAGGCGTCACCCTCCACCTTCAAGTTTGTTTTTATTTTCATCATACGTTAGTTGTTTGAATCGATCTGTTGTTTGTTTGATTCTTTCAAATCTGTTGTCATCGCTACAGTTCTCATCTACTTCAAAATCAGTTAAGAACTGCGTCGTACTCGCCACACTCGTTTCCATGACAATCTGAAGGAAAGCCATCGACTATACCAACAAAGCATCAAGCAGGTATGTTTAAGAATACACCGGCGTCGCATTGGCAGACGAAAAAACAGCGCAACCATAGGAAATGCAAATTCAAATCACATTTTGAACTCGAACATGTGGGTTTTCGACACAGGTCGGATGCGCTCTTGGTGGTTTTGGGTTGGCAAAGAAAACCTCATCAGTTTCAGCCACTATACTTACTTGGAGACTAGTACAGTTACTTGAATACATATCTGTATAAGTTTGAATCATGGCGAAAAGACGAAAGCAGGGACCATTCAGCTGATTCCTCAGAAGTTCACAGCAAACTGGTAGGTTCAAACAGCAGCTTCAGTCACAACAATTTTTACAGCATAAACAATTTTCCAAAAATCGCAAACATTCCGATTTATTAAGCTCAGGAAACTTTAGGCTTGCTGGCGAATCGGTCACATCCACAAAAAAACACAGCTTCGTGAGGGAACTGCTGCATATGATCCTGATCGATTTCTTCCCCCCACCTCCAACTCAAACGTCTTTGCGCAGAGCAAATGAATCAAGCCTCACCTGAACGCTAATCGCGCTGCAGTGTGCTTTGCGCAGCACGCCGTAAACATCTTCCAGCTGCTCCTCGCTGACACCAAGCGGCACAAGGATCGACTTCACTTGGCTCGTTTCCTCCTCGGTCAGCTCGACGCTGCCAGCAGTGCTGCGCCGAAAATTTTCAGAATTACGAAACGGTGGTGCGTGTGAAGTAAAGGTCGGTGCGGGTAAGACTAAAGAATTAACACTGGTGTAGGAGACCCACAGTTGGTCCCGTTCGAGTGCGTTATTGAGTCTCAACGACTCGATGCAGCTCTCGACAAAGTTAATTCCACAAGCACTTGCGATGGGGCGACACATACCAACGGACCTACATCTTTCACGTACAAATTTTTTCACAAAGATATTTTTCATATTAAGCTTTTCACAATGCTTTTAGAAAACTTAAACTTCGCAGCAATAATTATTCTTCTGAGCACAGTCCGCAAAAAGATCGAACCGTCTGGGTGACAACATGACCATGCAGCTTCTAATTACATCGTGGTCACCAATGTTCTCACCAAGACTACGATGAGACATGCGCCACAAAAAGTGAGCATGAATTCTGAACACCACAGAATTAATTTTCCAACATAATGTGAAGAAAGGTGTAATATATCTTTTCCAGATATTTTACGTCATGAAATAGCTGTAAAAACAAAAAGATGCGGCTTCAGAATTGCAACCAAAGCAGAATGTGCGTTGCTAGAAACGCCGAGCAAGACACTGACCAGTGCATCAAATCCAATACTTTTCATGAGAAAACAGGTAGTTTTAAAATAGGCAACGCAGCAAAAATAGGCGCAGACCTTACCTGGCGCCGTCGATGAGCTTGCGGCCCCACTTGTAGCACCACCCGGCCAAAGCGAACCACGATTTGGCCAAGTCAGGCGCCTGGACAGTGGCCAAGTTCAACAAGCTGCCCAGAACAATTTCTTGTTTAACTGAAATGTAAAGAGTCATGTGAGCTTTTGCTTTTGCAATTTCGCAAAAATTTTACCAGACCAGGACAGCCGTTGGCAGCTGTGCGTGTGCCGTTGACGCCTTACTGTGTTTCTGGGGCACTGGATGCATTATATACTTTAGGGGTCTCCAAATGTTTTTGTCAGAGGGCCACATAAGCTGCTACACAACAGTTGGAGGGTCGGACATTTTGCAAAATGTGATTTTTTCGGGATATGTTACATTCTACCAAATCAAGAAATGTCTCGTAAACATATTATTTTTTCGTTACTGACAAAACGTTTTTGCGACCGGATGAAATGGCTTCGCGGGCCGGATTTGTCCCACGGGCCATAATTTGGAGACCCCTGATATACATGAACAATATGCAGGCGCGCGTGAAGCAACTGATGCATAACGACTGAGCCAGATCAGAGCCTGACCGCAGTTCAACTGCGGCCAGTGGGGACAGAGCTGGTCCGGGCTTTTCGGGCCCAAGCAACCCGGGTCATGTGACTGCCAATCATAATCACAGGCGACCAAGCCTCATATGCACTTCGGTACTCAACATCCAATACGTTCGGGTCACGTGACTGGGTGGTGGACAAAAACAAACTCAGCACGCCAGCACTGCCGTTAAGTTTACACTATCTAGGGATGACGATTGCCTTCTTGAAGATTTCTTCTCGTCCTTCGGAAAGTTGCTGCAGGAATGACCAACACACACTAAACCCTAAACACAGCAGGAAGCACGCCACACACAACACGCTCTCAAAACGAAAACAGGACCAGGAGCCCCTTGTCATCATTTCTGGCAAAAAAACTTAACAAAAACGAACAAAAAACGAGATCACGTTTGTATCTTATGAACATCGCAACAGGCTGGCTTCGGTGACTCAGTAGTTTATAGCATTTGTTCAATGCTTTTTCTTCTATGTCCTTATTGGCGTGATAGTGTTTCAAGGGTCAGCAAAGGTGAGTGGTAATATTTCCAATGCAGCCTTTACCAAAAATACGCGCAAATCAGTAGCTTAAGCTTTTCTTGACTTCCACGCTGTTTCTGGCAAACAATTATAATAAATTAACTCTTCTGCAGGTACAAGGTGATTATTTGTACGATTTTCCAGCAACGCGCTTTGTCCGTATTCCTTATTAACCGATGACGATGCAAGCAGGCGGAATTGCTCGCTACACTCACTGCCAGAAACAACACGTTTTTCGGTTGAACTTCGTAAATGTCGGGAAAAATAGGATCTTAACTCAGAGCGGATGCAAGGATCAAATAACTGGATCGAAAGCAATGAAAAAAAAGCTCATCGAACCTTGGCTGATGAATTGCGGGTTGCCGGCGAAGGACAGCTGTGTGCGCTGCTCCATTTTTATCAATCTACTCAACTTCTGCAGCAGGACTTGATCCGACGGGCCGTTTGCGCTGAAACTGGAAAAGAAAACAAGTGGTTTTGGCCAAAACTCGAAGGAAGTAAAGGCTGATAACCAGAACAATCTTCCTGCGGCTACGGCCGCAGCTATATACAACGATCTCATGGTTGTCAACTCCCAGAACAGACAATGCTTTGATTCAAACGTTAACACAAGAACGACGACAACTTCGGCCAGCAAAGATTTCGCTGCGAGATATGACTTTGATGTCGCGGCACAGCGCAGCGAGAATAGGACGCCGTTGCACGGGTTCACCAAATGTCAATTGCAAATAATTAAGAGACCATCGAAGAGTTTAACCACGGAACTTTGAAATTTTAAGCCTACATAGAGAAGACTCGTGCATCAACAGCACAGCTAAGACATTTAAAGTGCTGGTGAACACACACACACACTCCACATCGCAGGCTGAATAGCACGCAATGCCGCAAGCCTGGTAAGCAGTGTCGTGCTCAAGCGGCACACGAATACCTGAGGCATTCCTTCAAGGCCGGGCCAAAGGTTTTCCAGTCCGCCTGCAAGTACTTGACCAGGGTGAGCAGCGCCTTCGAGCACTGCATTCCACAAGATTTGAACCCTGCAAAGCATCGTCGGGCCAGGGTCATTACAACGTCTTTCGGGAGCAAGACAGCGGGGGGTTAAAAAAACGAATCAGGAAGTCGTTGAATTCGACTATCTATATTCGTTCCTAATTACAATCACAGTTCAGGTCAGTTTATTTTAGCAACCCGACCACACAAAGAATGCGTGGGCAGGAATGCAGGGGCGGGAAAGCGACGGCCGCAGCTGTCATTGGGTCACTGTCCCCACAAGGTAACACTATTTTCTTTTATTTGATTCTGGCGAAGGTCACTGGCGGCAGGCCGAAGCCTGAAATTTGCTTCTTGCCGGACGGTTGAGCTGATCGCTCTTGCCCAAGGAGCGCTACGGCGATTCACTCAGTGGCCGTGGATCGAACACCCAACCTTTCAATTGAGAAGCAGACACTCGGCCACTGAATTATAACCGCCCTCAATACATTCTTGTAAGATTGAATTTCTATGAGATGTTTTCACGTCCGCACAAGCACCAAACGAAATTAAAAAATGACGACTC
>JGI24158J21664_10004076_pt1 | contig 18661 bp, 11 predicted proteins | sample Ectturendosymbi3_FD_21664 | JGI IMG/M metagenome (IMG submission 21664)
GTTACTTTCGCCAACCAACGCAGTCCCATTCAAGGTGCATCAAATCACAGTTCCCACTTTTTCTTGTTGGCACTGGCGAAGCTGCATCAGCTCCGCACGTTTCATTCCTTGCCCTCGCAATTAACCTCCAGCGAGAACCGAAAACTTGAGGTTTCGCCAGTTTTATTCACGTGCGTTGTCTCGTACTCTTTCATGTGGCCATGGGCGTCAGAAGGATTTTTCCAGGGGGCAACAGTGGTGAAATTTTATTTTATCATCTCCTACACTAAGAGAAAAATATTTTCCGACAAAAAGTTATAAACAAAATATCAAATTTCAAAATCCAGTGGGAGGAACAATCCGCCCCTGCCCTACCTTCCGCCGTCCATGAGTCTGACATATCCGCTGCGCACAAACTTCCACCTTAACTTTCGACGCGTAAATGATCGTCAGTTTTTTGCTGACGATGTCAACTTGCTAAGCTTTAACTCATGGTCCGCAGGCGAACCGAGATCCCGATCGTGCGGTCTCCCGACCCCCAGTTGATCGACAAATCGACGCTCACCTGTCAGTCCCTGATCCTTGTCGGCGACCTGTCACCATTCGTCGACGACGCAGTGGAAGTCAACTCGAGACTCAATCCCAAAAAGACCACTTTCCTGAAGGTTTCTTTGCTCGGTTCTGTTGTTGTATTTGTACCGTGTGATGTCTGCAGCAGGGGGGGCGGGCAACAAGACCAGAATGTTACTTCGGGGGGTCAAAAAACATTTTTAGAAGGAAGACTTTTGTTTTTATTATGTTTAAAACAAGCAGTTTAATAAATTGTTTTAGGGGGACTTCCCTCGAATGTCCCCGTGGCTTCGGTCCTGTAGATTCTGTTCGACTTAAAAAACGACCGGTTTTAAACGACTTTAACTGACTTTTGTCTGAGACGAACACCGAACACTTGGCTGAGGGGCAACTGTTCTTCCTGGATTATAATGCAAAAACCATGCAAACTAGTTTTCGTGCATAATACTTTGGTTACCACATGATGCGTTTTCCATGGCAACAGATCCAACGTACAGGACAAAAATGCGCGATGTGTTCCGCTTTATCCTGTTTTTTTTTCCTGTCATGTTTTGTGCATCAAGTGTGACNAGAAGCTGGCGCTTCGAAGAAGCCTTAGCTCCTCGAACTGCAAACAATATGCATTCCGATCAAGTTGCTGGACAAAACTGCTTTTAACCTGGCCTCGGGCCGCGTCACGCCTGCTGAGCAATGTTCACATCCATTCGCGTTTGTGCAGATGGCTGACGCCGGAGGCATGATCTTCGAGGAGCAGATCTTCAAAGTCGCCGAATGCATCACATACTTCCTGCAGGGTCTCGGCCACAGTGAGTACTTCCATGATACTCGATGATGTGTATGTTCGAAAGCAGCGCCACACTAATATCGCTTGCGTAAAGCGCACTGGCCACCGCAATGATGCCGAGTGCACTGAAGCGTGTCGCCCCCCCAAGCGCGAGCACTCGCCACTTCGCGTTCATTGCGCATGCGCGTGGCGCTGGGCGTCCATGCACGCTTGTGGTTGCTGAGATAGAACGCACTGTGTCGCACATGTATTTTCAGTCCTTTGGCAGGGCCTACGAGAGGGTAGGCTGCAAGAGGATCATCATGCCCGGGCCCTGTAGGTACCGGGGCCCGGGGGGATGAAACACTAAGTCTTTCTGAAACACTAAATCAAGTCCGAAATTACCAGTGTAAGCCAGTTGCCAATATAACAATTAACCTATTTGTAAATCTTAGCATGGTAGCTGTTTTATCTATATTCCGATTCCTATGCAAACAAGCTGTACAAGTTTTGACGAGGGTCCCAGAAGCTAAGTGGCTCGCTATGGGTCTTCATGCCCCCTGGCAAATTTTCAAAGACCCGGTCCTTTGGGTCGTGAGTGTGGTGTCGTTAAACAGACGAAAAAGCGCATGGGCCGATTTCAAACCTTTTCTTGTTTAAAAGTTTTTTAGCGCTTGACACATGAAATCGATTGTGCCGATGAACTGTCGCCTACGCACACGCAATCCGACAGCGTCGGACATTCAACTGGTGAAACTCAAAGCATGTGCCTTAAATCTGACCGTTTCAGGCTAAGCCAATCCGGGACTGTGCCATTTGCAACGCACGCTTCGGGGATGTGGTCTCTAAGCGCGATTTTGCTGATTAAAAAAAATCGAACGTCACTTTAAAAAAAAAAAACGCGTTTAAAAATGACAGAAACCCGAGACATCTACTGCATATCGTCATTTACCGGCGGTTTTGACCGCGCACTACTTCTCAGCGCTGAATTATTCATGCTTCAGCCTGCTGTCGTTCGCTTTACGGGGATGTCTTCCTTCCCACTGCATGGTTCTCGTTATCGATTATATATGCTTATTTTGCCAAGACAGCTATATTGTAATCATTCCAGCTGATGTGATTTATCCCTTGTGTTTTGAATGCGGCAAAGTGTTGGACGGCAATCGTGTTTGAAACAAAACTTGCCTGCTTCCAAACTTGCTGTGGTGCGAGCTGCGACGCATGCGAGTGGCTTCCCCCCTTTGCACTGAGTGACCGCATACGATTTCATTTTCGGATTATTTTAAAAGCGATTCGTTATCGACCGCGAGGAGCAGGTACACAGTGCTGTGGTCGTGTGTGTGCGATGTACACAGTGGTGTGGTCGTGTGTGTGCGATGTACACAGTGGTGTGGTCGTGTGTGTGCCATGTTGTTTTCTGTGCCTTTCTTTTCGTCAACACCGAACAGATTACGTCATCGACGCAGTATGTTTACAGTCGTGACGTACGCGACCCAGGTCTGTTTGCCCAAGGCCACCTGAAGAGCGGTTTGCCGTGGCAATAAATCTCGGTAATTATTACCCGCTCAGAGCCAGAGCCCTGTGACGCTGGTCGCCAATCTACCGTAAGCGGGCAACGTTGCCAATCCTGCCTGATTACGAGGAAGAGAGATTCGTATCGCGGACAACACGTGCAAATAGCGAAACGGCATGTGAGGCCTTCGATCACGTGGGCCGCGACGACCCAGCCAGGCCCGTAGCCAGGTTTTAAGATTATGGGGGGAAATACAAATTTAGAAGGGACAGAGTATGTTATTACAAATACATTTTCTGGACACAACAAAATTTGGAGGACACAAAAAGTTTGGGCGGCACTGTCCTCAAATTTCCCCCCGTGGCCACCGGTCTGTTCGTAGCCCCACGTGTTGTTTGCAGGCCTCGTGCAGTGTGCATGTGTGTGTTGTCTTTGCTCTTGGAATCAGCTGCCGTGGTTTGTAAGCATTCGGCGCGCATGCGCACTCCCAACAATTCTTGGGGCACGCGCCAGATTAGCGCGTGACACGATTCAAAGTGTGACAGATTTCGTCGCGGCGTAAATACCAGGTCAAAGTTCAGAGCCGCTTAAGTTCAAAATAAAACAGTCGACCGACTCGGAATCCTTTGCTTTTTTCTTCACCAGTACCCGGCGTGATGATGACGCGGCTTGCCCGGTCTCGCACTATCTCGGCAAGTTCGACTGGTTCCGGGGACGGAGGAGAGCACAAGCGACAACGGACCTTCTCTGGTGGTTCCACAGGTAACTTTCTCATTCTCGTGTCAGGAAAATGTCGATTTGTGTGTTTGGAGGTAAACGCAGGTGACCTTTTCACCAAGAACGTGGTCCGTGCCTTTAAAGTCGAGTCGCTGCTCCAACACACTTGACCCGTTCCCACCATCTTTCAGTCAATGTGTGGGGGTGACACTGCTGCGCATGGTATACATTTGCACCCCCTGGAAGTCATTCACCTACTTCATCATACATCTGCATCGCATAATGTCTGCAGCAGCGCCGGGCGACGAGGACGGACTCCTGAGCTGTTCCAATAACCTGGCAAAAGCAATAAATCTGGCAAAAATTGGGCATCAAGGCTGTTTGATTAGGTTTGCTTCAACAGTAACGCAATCACGAAGTGAGACCATTGTCCACTGAAGGGAAATAATGCATATATGTCTACAATGCTATGTACGTAACGCGTGATTGGCCATCTGTGACGTTAACACACAGTTGGCTGTTGGAACGATGTAACGCATGGCTGATCACGTGACACGCATTGCATCGAACAGCTTTTTGGTTGATTTTGACGCAGACTGCCTTTTTGCAAGAAACTTAGATTAAACATCAGTTTCTTACGCACGCAGACCCCATGACGCTGTCCGGCCGGACATTTTCTTGTGCAGACAAACCATGGGATCAGCTCAGTGTATCCTATCCTTGCAAATTGTCTTGAACAAAAAATGTAGCATTTCTCCTGCAGGAAACACTGCCCGTGTTGAGCGCAGCGTACTGTGCAGGGATGTGGGGCCGGAACTAAAATTTCAGGCTCCGGCTTTGGCTCCAGCAATCTAAAAAGCTTTGGCCTCGACTCCAAATTGTTTTGATCCAATGAAAACTGAACATTATTGTATTATTTGTACAACTCGCTTGCCCCGCAAACTAGTGCTGTGGAAGCGGAACCCAAGTGTCAGACTTCGGCTCCAACACCAAAAATGTTTGGCTTCGGCTCCAGCCATCCAAAATTGCTTGGGCTCCGGGCTCCCGCTCCACAGTCCTGCTTGTTTTGCCAGCTCCTTTTCCGAAGTCTTAGGGAAAACAGCTGGTCTTACCACGTCGCGGAATTTCGTTTCGCAGCTTTTCAACTGACACGAGCTCGTTGCAGCTGAAGCCAGGCTTAGCATCGACACAACTGCGTTTACTTCATTCGTGCACTGCTTCCGCCCGATGGTGGCTGCGCTTCGAGACTGTGGGTTTCAACGCGTCAGCCATCACATGAAAACGCAAAATGTCACCAGCGTTCGGCAGCTGTTTGCAGCAAGAGGAGAGCGTCTTGACAACGATTTTATTGTTCTCATGAATCGATTGCCGTTCGATGCCAGGTTTATAGCACAGTGAGAAAGATGCGGCGCAGTGGTCATCAACACGAAACAGTTGTCCTCTCGTGGCGAGTTCAGTTTTCATTCGTTTGTTTGATTGTGAGCCGCGCGGCAACTTTTGGCAACCCTGGTGGTGATGTTTACACCACAACAACTGTCTTCTGTTTATCATAATTCCTCCTGTGACGGATGTACACGTGATGCTGAAAAGAATAGACTGTGAAAAGAAAGTATAATGAACATCACGGCCAAAGCAAACGATACAAATGACATACAGTATTGCAAACGTTTCGATAACTCCTGTTATCACCATCAGTGCATAGCAATAGAACTGCAATGATCTTGCTGCAGGTTCTTATTGGTCATTCAGGAGAAAAGCGCTGTAAAAAAATGAAAAACGCAAAGGACTGTTTCAGTAGTGACGTAGTGGCGCGAAACATACGTAGTCACATGACTCAGCTGGATACGCGCCAATGGTGATAGCGCGTGACGTCACAAGTGAAGCATGAAGCTCTGTTACAAGTTAAAAAAGAAAGTAGGTCGAAAAAAATGTAGCCAAGAAAAGACTGAGTTACATCTTGACCTTTCGATAAGGTAAAGAAAAAAATGTAAGGCCCCCTTGATTATAAGCCGCACGAAATGATGAAAAAATTTAAATGCCGCGGCTTACAATCGAATAAACGCGGTAGTTGTTTTTTAGCTGTCTTGTCACATGATCTCGGTAGTACAGTTTTTACGGTCGAAAAACTTGTGCCTGTCACTAAAGCATTTATTGAGCCTACCAGTGTTACTTTCGTACGGTGCTGTTCTGTTTAGAGTCAAAGCAAAACCTACTTTGTGCGATAGTTGTGTTTTTTATAACCACTATACAGTATGAATAATTCCCGCTTGGTGAAAGCACCTGCTGACCGGGGACATGCTGACTGCTGCTGTTGTCAAGTTGAACAATATTGTTGGGCTAGCAGGTTAAGTGACAACGACATGGAGAAGAAAAAAAACAAACTGAGAAGCTGTGAACCAGTGAGTAGTGGGCACGTGTTGCAATGAAGAGCTTACATAGCGCACGATGAGACATCGGTTTCTGTGCACTGAGTTCGCGCAGTGCTGCGTTAATTATACCAGCACTGGTATTGTGTTGCTTGTTTCATTGCTCGTTTCAGCATCATTGAAAAACAGCTTTTCACTTTTAAAACCACCACAATCCCACCCAACCTTGGCAAGGAGGCTGATATTTTAAGAGTTTTTTGTCTGTGCCACGGCGTTCTGCCTGCATTCGTCCAAAACTGCTTGCAGTGGAGTCACTTGACTCTTGAAGGCAGGCGCGTCCCGAGGTTAGATGGCGCCCGGGGCAATAAGCAAGTTTGGCGCCCCCATGTTCGAACCTAAGGTCATTTAGGTGCAAATGTAGTGTATTCAAGAAAGTACTTGCGACATTTTAAAAATTGCATCCTTATTTTTTCTTTCTAACTGTTGCATTTCATTTGTTCCTGATGATGGCTTACGAATAAGCCGAAACGTTGAATAAAATAATGTTTTCGATAATTGTGGCTATTTTGTGCGCAATATGAATCTACAGCAACATCGTGCATTGTTTACCAAAGTACTTGCGACATTGTTGGGGCTTTTCGACGCCCCAGTGATTCAAACCCTCCTATGATCCCTCGTTGCTCCCCTGCTTGAACGCAATACGTCGAGCGTTAGTGAACCCGCAATATTCACGTGTGACGCAGATGGCGCGAACCAACACCCCCCTCATACCTCGGACGCGGACGAGATAATCGACGTGAAGCACGCGGACAAGACGCAGCTGGTGTCGGGGGCTGTGTGTTGAACCCCCCGCATGAGAGGATTTCACTTGTACGGACTTCTCGACCTGCTACCTTCATCGGACACTACGAAACGTTGTACCATGACATGACGGTGTTGATTGTGACGTGTTGTAGGGCCGTCTGTGACGTCATCCGTTAGAGCATTTTTTAACCTTTCGTTTTCCTTCTCCGCCCGCCGTAACTTCGCAGCGGTTGCGCACGTGTTTGACTGCCCGTTGTGACGCAAACAATCGCCGCCTTTGTGATTAGGAAGCACGCAATAATTCAGTTGCGCAGGAACCGAAACAAACGCCCAGTGAGCTGCCGCGATCGATCGCTTCTCTCTGTTAGTTTGTCGTGCGTCTCTTCCCCCACACAGCAGCCTAGCATCGAGGCGATCGCGCTTTTCGCGCGCAAGTACTGGTGGCTTGATGTTTTAACACCCCTCAGTTCTGGCTGCTCAGCACCCTCAGCCATTGCGCGCGCAGCCTGGCCAACCTTATGCTGCGTTTGGAACATCAGAGGCACGTTTGCAGAAGTTCGCCGGCGCTGTCAAACTCCTCCTCCCCCGGCTCGGTACGTTGTTTGCTCGCAGGGTAATTTTGTTCGTGCTTGAATGTTCTCGCTTCGTGTGACTCGAGTTTAACCTTCGCGGTCTGTTAATCTTGCTCTCTGTCCCCGAAAAAACTAATTGACATCGTTTCTTGTCGCGAATGCAAATTACAGCGAAACTTCGACGCAAACTTTGCTTCTGGCGCTGTCGGTCGATCCGTGCTGCGTAGTGTGTTACATAGTGTGCAGTCCGTGTGTTGCGCGACGTCAAATGCAGGCTTTTCAACGTCGGTTTTGTTTTTGACTTCCTGCGATTTTATCGAAACAAAAAAAGTAAAGAAGAAGCACGTGCTTCCGAAGTTCGATGCCCGAATATCTTTGCGATATTTGCCGAGGTCGATTTTCCATTGACCGCTGATACGTGGATGGCCGTCGTCAAAGATTTTCTTGTCGTTATGTTCTGTTGCTTTTATTAACGTGTGTGTGTGATGTTCAACTCCCAATATACGATGATCTGATCGACGGTCGCCCGCTCGTTGGTTTTTTGAGGGGTGCTTTTAATGTCGGGTTTAGGGATGTGCGGTTTTGTATTTCTTTGTTTGTTTGTGTTTGTTTTCTGCTGCAAGTTGTCGACAGCGCTCAGTGCTGTGCCGTGTGCTTGTCGACTGCGTCACAAAAGTTCATCTTGACCTGCTCTGCAGCGCGCTCTGGTGTGCTTCTCAGTTTTCAGAAAAACTTTGATACGAGGTCACTGAGTTTAAGGACGTTTTCGACTGGAATCAACTTACGCAGTGCTTCCAAGAAATGAGCGTTCCTGCGTCCTCATTATGAATATGCCTGGTCCACGCTGTTACAATATCTACTGCGAGAGGTAGGCTGCTTTTGTAGAGCAAGTTGTGGTAAGCAAAGTGGACACTGTTGACGCATTTAAAAAATTCGACGCTTCAAAAGAGCACTAAAAATATTTTGAAAAGTAATGAGCATGCAGGGAAGGTCATAAAACATAGGCCTTTGGTGACCTTCACAACATTTCTTTAGTCGCTCATTTCACATCAGAGCGTTGCATTTGTAACATATAGGCTAGTTTAAGTTCTCAAACTCTGCTTGTCACCGACTCTCTTGTGGTTAAACCAAGAACTTACTCCGNTTGACTGGCAATCGACGTGTAATGTGCTTGAGGTTGACTTTGCACTCTTGCCAGCTCTTGCAGAGCAAAACCCAAAGGCTGCTCTTCTCTGTGCAACTTTCTTTCAAGCATCATGCAGTAGCACCGAACACTGCATCATGCAGTAGCACCGAACACTGCATCATGCAGTAGCACCAAACACTGCATCATGCAGTAGCACCGAACACTGCATCATGCAGTAGCACCAAACACTGCATCATGCAGCAGCACCAAACACTGCATCATGCTTAACATCATTGAAGTTCTAAGACAGTGGTTCTTAACCTGGGGGTAAATTTCATCTTCCAAAGGGGTAAGTTTGCTGAAACGTAAATTTCAGCCAATGTAAATTTTTATAAATCAATCTGAACTGTGAGAGTTTGATAATTTCGTATTTTCAATAAATGAGCACCATTGAGTGTATTGGGGGTAATTCTGGTAATCCTGTTCGATAAAAGGGTAAGATAATGGTTAAGAACCACTGGTCTAAGACAAGTGCTTTTCGTCTCTATCATGTTCACATGAACAGGCTGAAAACCAATAAGAGGCGGACTGGCGGAAAGAGAGATAATAAGGTGCTGCTGTTAATGTTGCCGCAGAAATTTTTGTTATTGAAATGCGCTGTTAAAGATTTATATTGCGTGAGTTATTTACGGTTCGGTCGTGAAGAGCAGGTTGCGGAGTCGGAGGTAAAATATCCGACTCCTTCACATAAAGGGAGTGAAATTTGACTGTTAAAATCAGTGGAAATCGTGGTGCACAGCAAGAAAGCTGTGTCAACAAAAGTTTCAAAAGAAATTGAACCATCTCAACAGGAATTCGCATTTTAGGAGTGTGTTGCAAAAAATGATCCACTGGACATCCGGAGTCGGACAAAAAAATTCGACTCCCGGTGTTGCTAGGAATCCGACTCCGCAACCCTAGCGAACAGCGCACATGTTGATGCGAGAAACAGGCAAATGATATCTAATGTTAACATAGAAGACACTGTCAGGCGAAAAAGCATTCCATTGGCGTAGTTCTCTGTCCTAAAGCCAGAGACAATCAATGAGTGTTAATTCTTCATGGCATCATTACCTGCTCAAGTGTCATTTCCGATAATTCAACGGTGTATGTTATACATGTTAATCCAGAATAATGGTCATCGAAAGTATATTTTCCAGGGGAGGCCACTAGGGGATTTTTCCAAAATTTTTGTAGAGGAGCCAAAAGTGGTAAAATTAATTTTTTCCCACTCGAAACTAGAAAACAACCTTGTTTTTGCTGAAATTTTGAAATTCCTTGGGGTCCAAGAACCAAATATTTCTGGAAAAACCTGAAGTCGGCATCTCAATTCCGATTAATTGATTTTATTCTTGCAATGATAGTTTCTTTGCCGGCATGAAACTCACACTGCACAAGAGTCAGGTTCACAGTTATAGTGTCATGCAGTGATGAGCTTGCAGTTCACTCATGTCCCCTCCTTTGCCTGCAGAGGCGGGCTGCGGAACTGCGAGCGGATTGCCCTACTGTTGGTCTTTATTGCGTAACAATAACATGGCAACAAATCTTCAAAGGTTCACGTTACATTACGGTGGCAGGCGTTTTGTTGCATGAGACTGTTGAACGCACACATCTTGGCAGGTAATTCAGCGAGACAGTGACATGCTGACAGCGGTAAGCCACGTACATTTGTACTTTGTGAAAAAAAGCATGAGTGAGTCTATAACAATGCTTCCACAAGTTTGAAAAATCCATAATTATTAGTGCGAGTGTGACCAATGTGCCTGAGTGTCAAACTACTCTTATGCAGGCTTCTTTTCATGCAGTATAAAATTACGTGGCTTGTTAGAATGCATATATGCAGGCTTCTGGGAATACGCCTTAATCGTTAAGGTTTAGTTCTGACATCTGAGTGCAAAGCCATATTGGCGGTGGCGAGTTTTCATAATTCATCTGGTCAATTTTGCAAAACCTTCCTGGTGTTCTAATTTTAGTAAGCTTGTCCATAGTCGTGTCAACGCACAGGTCTACTTAATTGTCTGGTTTGTGTAGCAAGGTTTTATTGATCGCTTTGGACGACATCCCAGAGGTTTGCAGCTCTTGTTTCGGGGTGATGCTGACAAGTCTTGCTAGCTGATCCCGCAATCAGGGGAAGGAGCAACCGGTCAATTTCCCCCGAAATTTTCAAAAACATGTTCAGTTGAATATATCTGCTGGGTGCGGCCCTGCTTGCTAAGTAAAGAAAGTCATATTTTGTAGTTTCGTTGAAAACCATGGCAATCCAATGCTTTTTCCTTTACATATCATGGCAGTGCTTACTTGAAAAGAAATGCCCTGTGTTGAAAATCTGCAGACAGCCTACTGTGTAAATTGTCGTAATACTAATATACCTGACTATTGCTGCCAACGAAGCGTTTATTAGTATTTTTACCGTAACATGGGTATTTTCTCTGTAGTGTAGAAAGGATAAAGCGTTATGTGAACGTCCATTTGCATTGCATCGTCAGCAATGTTCTCTCTAAGGGGCGCAAATACTCAGGACCACCAGAACTGTTGCGCAGTGAAATCTCATTCTCGCGCACTTGCAACATTCCGAAGCAATGGAAAAGCACGCAAACAAGAAGCTATTTGAATGAAATGTGCATTTTGTTCGTATTTTAATAAGATGGTATATTTATTGTATAATTCACAAAGTTCGTAATTCACTGAAAACTCCACTTACTCAGCCCTAAAATAATCATGCTCACTAAAACAAGTATTTGCTCAGTGTAAAATTATTTTAGAGGGAACACTGATCGTCAGCAATTTGAAAATGATAAACAAAATGTTGACCGTGCCCCAGGGGCGTAACGAGGAGGGGAAAGGGGGGCACAATTCCCTGGGAGCCGAATCACTATGGGGGCACCGAAAAATCCCAATTATGTCACAATTACTTTATTTAATACTGTGAATTTGCTTCCATACAAACTCGGGTTCGAAGATGGGGCGCCAAACTTGCTTCCTGCCCCAGGCGCCATCTAACTTCGTTACGCCCCTGCCTTGCCCCCCCTGGAAAATTCCTGCGGACACCCATGAATGATCGTGATTTCTCGCTTTCGTTTTTTCGTTACTTACGTGCTTTCACGCATTACGAATTGTTTGTTTCTTTCTGTTGTCTTAATTTCGGTTTCAAAATAAACACAATCAAGCCGCTTCATGTTATTATTTCATCAAAATTACCTGCAATAACAAATGTTATACACAAATTTCTACTATGAATGTTGCAAACTATTTCACTTGCTGCAACATACAAGTCAAACAGCACTACTGCACTATGCTGGCTACTGCCACAAGTAATTGTGCTGTAACAAACGTAACCCACAATGAGAATAAGTATTATGTCGTCACGTGAACTGTTTATCTCGAGTCCTGGATGTACCTGCGCCGACGCCAATGACTACGTCAGATCGTTATGTGCCACATTGCTTGTTGGTTCTGTAGCGGTGCAGTGTTAAAGGTTGACTCAAGCTTCTCTAAACCAAGCTTAGACTTGTTTCCTCGTAAATGTACGTATGCCAAAGTGATTGATTTACGCAATATGGTCCAGTGAAACAGTGGGTTCATTGCAAATCGATATCGTATCCCCCCACCAAATTGGCCTGTGCCCGCTGCTGGGCTCATGGAATAAGCAAACAAGTTATCACCATGCAATGCCGCTAGCAAGTGTTGATTTCGAAAATCATGCAGATATAGCACATACTGGAACTCAGCTATTTGCTGTCAAAGTAGACTGCGGTGACGGAAGCTAAATGAACGTTGTTTTAAAGCAAAAGTAACTGAAGCATTTTTTCTCACTTCTGCTGTCCGGGCGGTCTCCAGTGACAACCAGCTGGTACCTAAGTCCGCATTTTGTAAGCTCTTACATAGCTGTTTGACAAAAGGTTGTCACACTATTGCTCGAATGATAAGTTGTTTTTTTGAAAAAAATTATATAATGCGCAACAATCGAGGTAGTTCACGCACTGCAGACGTTTCAATAACATGTATTGAGACTGCAAATTCATAAAAGGCAGGCGAAGATGTATCAGCACACATATACAGTGCATAGAAAAAGTGGCTACAAAGTGTAAAATAAGATAAACAAAACCCCAAAAATACATGGCATTAAGTTGGTGACAAAAATCACTCATTTCTTTACACAGACAGTAATATTGGCAAGATTTATTGCGGTAGTATGTGCACCTTGCGTACCATTTAAATTAAGCAAAACTTGCCATGCAACTTGGAAATGTAGCACATGTAGAGAAGTTGAATAGCTGTTGGTGTTTCCCTACTTGTGAGTGTTTTAACTAGGATCAAAAATCTACTGCCTGCCGTACTGGCAAATGACTATCCGGGATTTCGAGTTTGTGAAAATTCATTTAATGATCTGAGTTGTCTGGCAGTTTGCAGATTGTCGGGCTTGGGAGCACTGCTCTATGCGAGTGAACAGATAGAGGTGAAATTATCAAGTTTCCAAACGGACATGCTACTATGCCGGAGTGATGTGCTACCTTGCATCAAACCCGTAGCCAGCTTGGGACACTAGGCGGGGCGAAGAATTTTCTGAGAGGGCCCAAATTTTTCAAGCTATATCCAATAGTTAAACTATGTCCAACACATTTTTCCAGGGGGACGAAAATTTTTTCAGGGGGGGAGAAGCCACTATCTGCGCACCCTAGTTACGGGTCTGCCTTGCATCAACCATGGGCCACTATTATGACACTTAACACGCTAGTTGGCCAAAGCCATTTGCACCGGAAGCGCCAAAAAGCATAGCATGTCACGTCATAAGGCATTTATAACGCAACATGCATTAGCTGCCTAGCGTGGGCAAGTTGTCGCAAAATTTGAAAAAGTGCACAGCTTAAAGCAAAGTAGCCTGCCATGTCACTGCCATCCTGGTGAAATGTTCATTGGCGACTCAACGCATATTTTGCCTTAGGGGCCGCAATGCCTCCAATTCCCGGCATAGGCGTAGCCAGGAGGGACAAAGGAGCCATGCCCCCCCAAAATTTTTAGAAAATATAGCCAATTCGTGCTTTGAGAGGCGTTTTTCCAAACAAATTAGTGTTATTCGCCTAAAATCAAACAATTTACCCCACCCAAAATTTTTGGGCTGACTACGGAACTTGTTGCTGATATCGTCACTCGTGCCGATAAAGTTGGCTCATGCTCGGTTATGAATGGCTATGCAAACCAGGCCCTAGACCTCCACTTTGAAAGCGTTCTTCAAGCTATGCCATTAAAGTAAAGTTGCACAGGCAGGAATGTATTTTCAGGCTGAGATTGTGCGTTAAATTATCATAAACTTTGCGTAAGCATAAAACATTTTTAATACTCGACTATTTAAAGAATTTGCTCAGTGTCCCCCTTGAAAGTAAATTCTTGATCTGGAAACAAATCTTGACTGTTTAGCGTCAGTGGTTGTTAACCTCTCCCGTGCCTCCTTTAAGTAATTTTATTTTGTTTCAAGCTCCCTGACTTTAAATAAGTAATTAGACGGAACACTTTCCCGTTCAAAAACTTTCCATGCTGTAGAGCGCGTTAAGGGCCAACGCCCCCCTGGAAATTTACTGACGTCCCCTGGGGAGGCGTGCCCCCCTGTTAAGAACCACTGGTTTAGCGTCAGCATGTTACAGATCAGCAAAACAATCTAATGCGCGAGATAGACGTGTCACACTCCTCGCTCACATACATTTTCCCTCATCAGATCTTCTGGGTGAGACGAGCAATTTTTCAGAAACTTCATGGAAACACAAGTTCCGACACAAAGTCATTTTGGTTATGCTACAGGTTTTTAGATGTGTTTCAAACACGAGTAAAAATGATATCAAATTTACTGCACTTTTGCTGCTGGTGTAAATCCAGCAACTGTTAAGTGGGCAGCAGACTAAGTCACAAATGTTTTGGTAAGTTACATAAATGGTTGACCTCCTGGCCAAACGCACGGAAAAGACTACTCACGCAAACAATAATTCCTTGAAAATGTTATACCAGCAATGTATTTTAAGAATGATTTTCCCAAGCTTTAAAGGAGCCCAAACGTCAAACATCGAACGCAGCTGGGTGAAAGTTTCCTGCTCCCGATGCGTCTCCATTCCGCATCTCGCAACGTAAAACCTGTTTCTTTGCCTCTCTGCTAAGAGAAGGAACTCGTACCCGATTGGTTCAACGAGATATGCGTAGAACAAAGTCTCTAACATTTCCCTGGGCAGAAATGCATTCACCGCACCAGCTCTTGTTCCAATTTGAAAAAAGCAGCCCGTTTCGACATAAAACTTCTTCATGACATGCAGATAATATTTTCGTAGAGCCCAGCTTGAGAGTTACAAGGTGAACGAATCTGCTATTCCTGGTCACCAGCTGCAGCAAGGCCTCGTAGACTTCTGTTTCGTAATCATTTTGGCGAAGATCAACCGCTTTCAGTTGATTTTTTGTCCTGGCGATGCGATCAGCGAGGCATCTGGCGCCACGGTCTCCGATGCCGCAATTTTTCAGTGCAAGTCGTTGCAGGCCTGCCATCAAACCACTGCAGTTAATCAACGATATCAGCCCTTCGTCACCGATCACGTTCATTCCTAGGTTCAACTCGGTCAGACCCACTTGGCTGGTGATGGCGGCTGCGAATGTCTTTATTCCATCGGCAGTTAGTCCACAGTTCCACAAGTCCAGCGCAGTTAAATAAAAACACATTTTCGCTAAATCTGGAGCGGAGGCGTCGCCAATGCCAGGATTATGCTGCAGCACTAAGCGAACATCCAGGCGAGGGCCCACATCAAAATGACCGCGCAGTGTCGAAACTAGGCGGGGGGTCAAATTGTTTCCTCCCAAGTCAATTTTTTCTGCTCCGCTGCGTAGCAAAGGCCCCAACAAGCCAATGTGCAGCTCTTGCAGGTGAATCTGCACCGCCTCGACTGTATCCTTTCGATGTTGCAGAACTTGACCCAAAGGTGCATAAACGCGACCACCTTTTTTCCTTGTGTCGATGACCAACGAGTCCGGCAATGAATCAGCCAACCTGGAGAGGAGCTTCGAGTCCCCGCTGTCGCAAGCCGCTTGCATGAGTTTCCAGCAACCGTAAAGGTTGTCCATTTTCCAGTTTTTTTCCAAAATCGAAACAGCGTAGCGGTATATTCGACCCCGCGGTGCAGGAAGAAACTCCACCCCGAAAAACGTTTGCCAGAACTCTTTTGCTCGCTCGCTCCCTAATCCACAGTAGAACAACAGAAGGTTGGAAGATGGATCGCCAAGCACTTCTTTGACTCTATTATCAAACTTTGGTTCTGAGATCCAAAGCCACATGGCAGCAAAAAACTCCTGGAATGTGTAGTGTACAAAGTAATATTCGGGTTCGTCCTTGCTGTTGTAACCCATCCTTAAAACGCACGGCAGAATCTCACCAATAAATGCAGACTCTTGGCGTTCGTTGGGATTGGGAGAAAACAAAGATTTTTTGGAAAAGGACCAAGTTTTTTGCAGCAGACAAAGTCCGGCACATTCGGCCAGTTTAAATACAAGGATCTTTCGTTGCTGCCAGGTCAAATCTTGCTCGATGATCACGTGACCGGAGTTCATGTAAAGAAGAAGAAACTTTTCGTACAAATCAGTAACGCCACAGCTTTCGGACAAAGTAAAAGATTCGCTCCTGGCAAACACGCTGCACACCATCTGGCTGATGAAAGGCGTGGTCATGAAATTCCACACAACATCGACTTGTTGGGCGGAAGCGATGATGTTGCTGCTCGACTGGGGTAACAGTTTCCGGCACACTTCACACTTCTGTTCATCGTTAAGAGGCTGAACAAGGAAAACCTTGGCAAGTTTCTTGAACTTCATTGTGAGCTGGTTGACGCGCGCCGGTCGTGAGGTCACCACCACCAGACAATTTGGCAGCAAATTGCCAAGTACGAGGTTTTTCAATAGCTCCGAGAGGGGCATTTTGTCTCGAATGTTCTTATTAGTATTTGCCTGAAGCAGACGCTTGAAGAACTTAAATTCATCGAGACCATCCAAAACCAGCAGGCACTTGGCTGCGGATTGGATCAAATGGTTAAAGAAAGCAGTTTTCTGCTCCGAACTTTTTTCAAGGTTCGCCAAACCCGCTGAACTGAAAAGAAAGTCTTCCAATGTTGTTTCGGCGTCTCGTCCACTAGCTTCCCGAAACTGATACATGAAGACGAATTCAAATTGCGATTCGTACACAACATTTCCGCTCTGAGTCGCACTACCTGCCTTACCCCAATCTGGGTTGTTGTCAACGTTAGTGCCAAGATGGACAAGTTCATTAGAAATGGAGGTCTTTCCTGACCCGGCCTCGCCCACAACCAAAGCAAAGCGCCATTCGTCGCAAGTCATGCGTAATATTTCGTTTAGTGGCACAGGCTCGATTTCATTGGTGGAAGCTCGGCAGGAGGCGCTTTGAGACACGTTTGCATACAAAGTTGTAGAAGAGCTTTTCCACTGCTTTGACCACCACCGAAAAATTCGATCTCGGCAGAAAAGTTTGCTGGCTCTAAAATAATCTTCTTTGTAAAGGACCTTTACTGGCACGTAGAGCTTGCGAAATTCTTTTTCCTCTGCCAATCAAAAAATATTGTTTGGAATACGCAGTACCATATATGGAAGTAAACTATACGTTAATGTTTCGATGAAAAACTCCACAAATACCAGTCGATAAAAACTAATGAGAGAATGTTAAAAATTTTTGCTGTTGAAGCGCGCCCAATTTTCTCAATAGCCACAGCGTTTACGCAAGCCTGCCACTACCACTGAACTTATTAAAACAATTTCGAGTTAGCATCTTCCTTTTTCAAAAGTTTTATATACCTGAGTATTCTCCGCTTTTTGTCAGAACCGGAGGTTTGTACGAAGAAGCGTTTTGTCGACACCTCCATTGATATTCTCGTATATCTTCATCACTCCATTCCACTGAAAAAGAAAAGTGTCAGAAAAAACAGTTCTTGTCGTTTTTCACAATCTTTAAGTAGCTTCCCAGGCACATCTACTTTTAGGCTCACTACCAGGGCCGTAACCACCTGATATTTTCAAAAACGGGGTGGGCACAATGATTGTAACTTCTTGTTTTGTAACTTACAACTATACATGTTTTTGAACATTTCGGGAGGCATCTCCCGGTTGTCCCCCTGTGGTTACGGTCCTGCTCACTTTGGCTCGTTTTAAATCGCTTTTTACTCATTGAGAACTTTACGTAATCAAAAAAGCACCGTGTTTGTGTGATCAAGCTGATTAACGAATGCCAGTGTAACTACAAGTTAATTCGCCAGGAGAAAGCTTCGAGTAGTGAACAAACACTTTCAACGCGAAGTTTTACTTTCTCAACAAACTATTTTACGATATTATAAAACAACGATTGCAAGCTACTCCTTTATAATTATCGTCGTTTAGTTTGGATTAGAGAGAACGTTGATCACCGATGCAATGCTACGTGGCGAATCGACACCGATCGGCGTATAAGGATTTCAAAGAAAGTGTCTAGGATTCATTTAAGTTTGAAATGTTTAGCAGGGGACGGCAAACTCGGCCTAGCTTGTGTTCCACTTCGGCCTAACGCACTTCTAGTTATTTATTATTGTATCCGGCCTAAATGTGCTTGCTACTGCGGCAGAGCAAGACCAACGTCTACGTTGGCATTCTAAACTCCTTTTGCGTTTGTTCTGTTGCACTTACAGTTCTGCGTTTATCCCGATATTCTGTGACTTTCCCAACCTCACAACGTTACTTTTTGTCACAATGGCTCCATTTGTTTCTTCAAAGTACAACGACGAACGACTCAGAAAGGTGTATGTGGGTTTTGTGCGCAGGTGGTCGTAGGTAGGTTTGGGTTGCGTAGTCGTTGGTGGTGCTGGTGTTCAGGCACCTTCCAATTTAGGGGCGCCTGGATTCTAAACATTCTGGCACACACCGATTAAGTAGATAAGCCTGCCCATTTGTGGGTCGCTGATGCTAAGGTTTACTGTATTTAGGTGGACTTATTTGTTCATGGTTGCAAATGCTGCCGTCAAGTTGACGTCGTTGATCTTACGCTTTGTTCCAGTTAAATGTTTTCTGCTTGTGCGCGGAAAATCGTTCAAGTGAGTTTGTTCGCTCAATCGCTGCTGTTTCGCAAGGGCGCGGTCGACTTGGCCAACAACACGTCGTGGGCTTTTGGAGCCGGACCCGGCGCAATATTGGATGATTGGAGCTGAGACGGAG
>JGI24158J21664_10004078_pt1 | contig 18658 bp, 16 predicted proteins | sample Ectturendosymbi3_FD_21664 | JGI IMG/M metagenome (IMG submission 21664)
GACATCAATTTTCTGATCGCTAAGGGGTGGCTTGAGCCCCTTCAGCTCCCCCCCTGGCTGCGCCTTTGGTGTTACGTGAAGTCGACTTGCTCTAAAAACATTTGCCGATTGATTCACCTGCATACTTCGAAACGTCATCTCGATTCATAGCTACAGTAAATAGTAGTGAAAAAACACAAAGGAAGGAAAAAATTAACAATGCACTTGTGCTGATGAAGCAGCAGCAACAGCAAAAATACTAGTAAGCTTTCATGTCATTTGCAAAGTGCCTTCAAACTATACCAGCAATTGCTATGTTTTGCACCCTGAACGAATGTGAGTCAACTTACATATACTATCTTCAAAAGGCATCACCAGCTTGGATGTTTTGATAGTTCAACTGATACATTGCCCAAAATAAAATTGTGCGCATATTAAACCTTATATTCACAGGAACAGACTTTTACTTACTGCTATAAGCTGTTCCCTTTGCGCTATAAGTGGATGCGCCCTGCAGAAGTTTGCAGCCTGAATGACCCCTTGTTCTTTTGCAACCTCGCACCCCCCACGTATTTTATGAATCGGTCTACATGGAAGTCATCGCAGCATTACACTACAGCCAGTGGTGTAGTGCAGCCGGAGCGTGCCGGAGCTCTGCTCTACCACCTCTCCCAGTGTATGATGGGTCGTTGCCTACAAATATAATGGAAAAACAGGCGGTCCCTGTGTGAGCTCCGGTACCTGCAAGAGCTCCGGAAGATATGATGTTGCGACTACATCCCTGATTATAAGAACCATCAAGGCGCTATCCATGCGTTTGCCCTTTTCTAGCACTGCATAACTATGTTTGTGTTTTATCAAAGTAGTTGTGCTAGCGCCATTGAGCGTATGCTTTTCAACTGCCGCCACGTATCTTTCGTCGTGTTCTTTCATGTATTTATGCATTCCTTGTTACTGCCATGCATGAATCCTGCTTTGAGTGTGGGAGTGAAGACGTTGCCCAAAAACTCGTGACGCTCTTCCTACGCTGTTATAACAGCGTTTTCGTGACTACTCGATGGCTTGCTAGGAAACTATCGCCCACACTGTTTCTGTTTAATCATTTCATGTGTCACATTTGTTGCAGCCACGTGACGTATTTGACGCAGTAATAAATTGGCACTACAATGGATGCATTGCCCTCATTACAGTATTTTTTGGTAAGTTTAAGCCAATAAATTTTGAAGAACATCGAATAGTAAATATACCATGAACCGATCACAGCCAAACTGTTACTTGCCCCATGCGGGCTCGGAGCAAATTTACGAAATTCCTGCAGCGGTTCAAGTTCCTGCAAGTTCATTTGACAAAAGAAATCAAGGTCAACCGACAACGGGTGAGTGCCTTTTTATTGGTACCAACACAGCCTACTTAAGATATCTTAAGCAGGTTGTGGGTACCAAGATGAATTGTTTAGCTGGAAAGAATGCAGAAGGCGCTTTTGGTGCAGCTGGCGAGCAAATATATGGGCGAAGTGTCAAATACCACTGTCTAGCATGTGAATGATTACGTACGGAATTCGCAAAGTGGCAAGCTTTAAAACATTTCATTCTTTCGACACAGATGTAATCGGCAAAACAGTTCATTAAAGGTTTCACAGTTTGTTTACAAAAAACTTTGGATGCAAATTGCCATCAACAGAGTTTGCAATTGTGAAAATATTGTCAGCGATTCATCGAGGTATAGTAAATTAATTCAGCAACCTTTCCAACTTTCTTTTTAAGCATTTACAAACGCTTGAACAAAAGCTGTATTAAGTCTTGTATTAATAAATGTAAAACCATTTGAATGAATTTTTATGTAGCACTTTTACATCACTGTAACTTCCAAACTAATGCATCAGTTTGTTAAAGTTATTTTGCTTATAGCAGCGTAAAATGTTTTATTCAAATATGAAACGTGATAAAGCAAGCTGCTGTTGTTCAACAAATCAGGATGTTTCTTGTTTTAGGAATACATATCCTTTATATTACAGCAATTGAAAACGAGTTGTCAATTGTTCTTTTATATCTGTTATTTGGTGTGTTGTAGACAATTTGTGGGTTTTATTAGGTGTTTTACCTTTCTTCCAATAGGTTTTCAACATTGTTTCTTAGTTTTTGTTGAGAAAATTGAAATTGAAAAGTTTTTAGTAACAAAAATCTCTTTCAGTAATTACCTTTTTAGCATTTCTGTTTGCAGTAATATTATACTTATTTATTTATTTAACGATATCTTGCGAATGACGCTGGCCTGGCTGGTGCAACTTTGTCGTGTCACGTCGATCTTTCAAATCAACAACGATACACGAAAACTAACAGCATGAATGAAGCAGTGCCAGTTCAAAACAAACCTGACCACTCATAACAGACGATTTGAAACAGACCACGTTCGTAACAGACTCATTATGAATATTGTTTGTTTTTGTGGATGAAGTTAACTCCTTCAATAACCTTAAATACTCAATGACCACTCAGTCAGGGTCTGAATTGTTGCGATTAAACTTCGCATACTTTTTAACAGGCATCAAAGATGCCGTGGGGCCAAGATCGTTGCGAATCGGAAACCTGCTTTTCAAGGTGTTTTTGCTCCTGTTCGTAATTTCATCAGCAACATTCTCGATGTTATCATACACACGATCACCGCCGGAAGTAAAAATCAAAGAAGAGGTACCTGTAAATGTTTTGTGTATTATTTTTTTATAACGATGCAAACACGCGATTGGGGAGACTCTTTTCTTTTTTCACAAAGGTTGCAAAGGTTACTGCTTCATTTAAACAAAGAACCTACAATTCATGCATCGAGCTGAGAAAAGATGGATTTAACATTTCGAAGATCTATGAAATACAACCACATGCTGACTATCCCAGCTATAAGGTGCAAGTTTTTCAACAAAATTTCACATAAAGTATCTTATACATACTGCAAAACTCATAGTTGCGCAATTTGGATACCTCTTTGTTTTTGGCAACTTTACACCCTTCAATAATTGCCTAATTGTGAATTCAAGTTTTGAAAGCAGTTGGAAAAGTGAGGAAAGTTACTGTTGGGTGTTTGTTCAAAATGTACAATTTTCAATAATTAATTTCGAAATTGGAAAAGAAATCCTACCTGAATAATTAATACATTTTAATTTCAAACCTGCATTTGATGATGATGGTGATGGGGACAGGAGACAGCAGACCTAAGTTGTCTTAAAACATCTTAAATTTTTCTGCCATCTCTGATAATTATGAAAGCTACAGACCAAGGGTATGAATGGTCGTAGATGTAACCAAGCCACTTGATCCTTGTCCGTACTTTTGCAATATTTTCAGTGGGGTTAATCATTGATTATTGATCTATCAAATATTTTTATATTCAGGTCTACTGCGACATGGTGTCTGATGGCGGTGGATGGACTCTTGTAGCGTCAATTCATGAGGACAGCATTTCGTCCAAATGCACGAGTGGTGACAAATGGTCTCTGACAAGTGACACGTATGGTTCGAAAGGTAAGAACCAGGAAAACTGTTATGAAACAATAGATTTGGTTATTGAATTCTTGCTTAAATGACACGTAAAGTTCAATTACATTATTCCTTGCTTTAGAAAGCTTTTGTGTGTAATTCCAGTCATATGCTTGTTTTGGAAAATTCTCCTGGATCGCTAATCCTGCTTTTTTGTCACATGAACATTATCACCTGGTGAATTTCATCCGTTTTTGAAAAACAAAAAAAATAATTTCTTTAAGTTAAGGCTGATTACAAAAACTACACTGGAAATGTAACTCGTATTCCGTGGTTAGTGCACTAATAAAGTACTTTGTACTTTAATTTGATGCTGTAATTGATGAAAAAGAAAAACACACCTGACCGGGTGGAAATCACTCAGCATTAGTAGAAAAAATAACGAAACCCGTCGAAAAATAACGACAATTTGATATAAAATCGCTCATGAAAAAATATACTGGATTTGAAGAACTTATGTTCCCGCTGGTAACGAAATCGTGCCCTGAGTGCATGACCTGAGTGAATCATAGCCCTTCATTACCACAATTACAGCCTTCACTCGAAAAAGAACTTATCCTTACCATTACGACGGGTGATATTCACACACAATCACAAACTTTTCCCCATAGTGGAAAAATCGAAACAGCTAGCAGAACTTTACACACGCCAGTCACAAAGTCAGACAAACAACTGCAGCTACTAATACGTGGAGAGCGCTCCCACGCTTGCTTACGTAAGACTGCCTGGTCACCACACCTAACCAGGTGGGATTCACACGACAGTAGCGATCCAGGGATTTATAGTACAGTAGTTTGCATGTATTTTGATGAGTTCCACCACATTGAAATCGCGTATAAAATTCGGAGGTTCTATATTCGAACAATATTTTTCACCTGAAAATTTGTTGATGGATTAGACTTCGCTGCTCATATGGAAACGTTTTACTTGAACAGATAAGTGCAAATCTGAATCACTGCAAAGTCATGAAAGTAGAGCCCAGTCGGTTTCTTTTGTAAAGTTTGTAGCAACCAAAAACATTTAAAACCTCAAAATACCCCCTAAATCCGTGTTTTTCGCCCTCTTGGACCCACACCAAAAGAAGTTTCAATTTTTTTGATCATCATTGCAAAGGTAAGGTTTTCACAAACATTTCTATGTAGACAGTTTGCTTCCAATGTGTTTGGTCTGAGCTGTATGGCTGTTTGAATGGAAGCAACTGGTTTTCCTAGCCTACGCAAAAAAAATTTCACTGAAACGACGTCACCATGACATCACAGGTGGGCGCGACCTATCTCAAAATGTGTGGTGCTGTCTTACGGATCCAATGATACCTTCAGTGACTCTCTAGCGCAATGCGTTAGTGACTCTCTAGAGTCTAGATCAATGCCACTGTTGTGGCCGGCGCGGACGTTAAAGGATCTAATCGCCTCATGTAACGTGTATTATAAGATGAAACAATACACTTACTGTATACACAAAAACTTGTTTACTTCATTCTGAGAAAATTGGACAAATATTCCTTTCACAGTGTGAGAAAATGGCTAAAATTTACGCATAATCAAATCAAATAAAATTTTCAATTATTTTGATGTGTAAATTTTGGCCACAATTAACCGGAAATTTAAAAAATATGCACACACGTTTGAAAGCAAATGAGATCATGCCACAATAGCGCTCACGAGCCAAAAAACAGAGAAAGTCACCACCTAATTTTGCTCACACACAGTAAATTACTTGATCACTAGCATCCTAAGCAATGATCTACGCTCAAATGGAACAAACTGTACGTTCTCGCGCCAAGTTAACTAAATATGAGGACCACCCTTTGCAGACCACTGCCTAAATGGCCGCAACAAAGTATTTGAAACAGTGCTTTAAGTTTTGGTTTGATGACGCATTGTGACAACGACAGTCTTGGAGCACCACAACATTTTTTTGTTGAAATATGTTTGCCAGTTTCTGTAATGAAGCATTCTATAAGTGGGTGGTAGTAGTATGGCGCAACCCGCTGTTTGACGACGTTACTTCGCAGATAAAATACCACAAGAACGCAAGCATCAGTGCATACGAACAGTGCGCAAGACCGCACACACAATAACGCCTGTGCGATTTTTTGTCGGCTGATGTCTGTGCTTCAGCGGTACCCACATAAGGTTCACTTAAAATTTGTTAACTTTGTTCAGATTTATTCAAAGATGCCTATTTTTATTTTTGCCTATTTTTGAAGTCATGGAAATGGAATAGGCCAATTGTACTAAGGGCTCTGCATAAAAAAAACATTTTGTGTAAACCAAGAAGGATAAATCAAACGCGGAGGAATCCTTTGCAGGGTTTCGACTTCATACGTGACATTGTAGGTTGAACAGTCACAACTGCAGGCCTGGACTCAATTCCAATCGATTATACGAACATTTACAGCGCCTCAGAAACAGCCAGGAGTAACTTTCGAGTTAACTTTTCGACTTTCGAGTGACCTGGTCCAAGCATTATTCAAACTGCTCTCTCTTTAAATAAATTCATCCGCGATTTATAATGGAACTGAGTGCGAACGACTGCCCTCCGCAATGACGCACTGTAATATAAGGGTTTGCATGGACCTGCGGTGCAAGTTACACCGTCAAAGTAAATGTTTGGGTGAACACAAACTTAACTTAATAAATGCTTTAAAACGCACAGATTCAAAAACGTGAAAAAGTAATTTGAAGATTGATATCCTGGGGCTCGTGTTTTTAGTAGGGTTTTTAATATTTTATTTCACCCACTTTTTTGATACTACGATATTTTAAAGACTACAAAAACAAAGTCTTAGTAAGGCATTTAAACCTATGTCGTCATTGTCTTATGCCATTTCTTTTCCGATACTGTTTTATAACATTCCATGTGACATCACAAAATTGAAACTTCTTATCATAACAAAACGCAGCTTTCACATTTCAAGCGTGTTTACTGAGACTTTGTTTTGTAAAATCGTAGTATAAAAAAAGCACTTTTGAAGTTTCAAACATATTTTTAGCCCAATTTTTCACATTTCCAATGCACATTTTCACATTTCGATTTCACTTTCAAACATGTTTTTATTTTCAGACAGAGAAAGATTTAATTTAGTTCGTGAATGCATCCAATCATTTTCTTTTATTCCTTATTAGTCCGTATTTTTCAATTTTTTTCTTTTCTAAAAAACGTTTATTAGTGAAATACAGCTTTTAAACAAAAGTGAAGCTTGTATTAAACAACAACGAAGACGCTAAGTCTTACTTTTTAAAAACACCTGATACATCTAAGAAGATAAAAAGACTATTTAGTGTGCTTCTTGATTACAACAAGCATTTAAAACAGATGTTGCGAAATAATTTTGAGGCGTTATCAGATCAATCCTAGTTAAGCGATGTCATGTGACTTTATCAACAGGTCCATATTTGTGGTCAAATCTGCTGACGTACGGAAGCATCGAATCTGCATCCTCTGAAGATTTCAAAAGCAAAGCATACACCTTGCCTGTAAGAATAAACGAAATTGTGCAACTGTAGTTTAAGCGTATAATTTTTTTTAAATGTGTCCATTTGCAGCATTAATTTCATTTTACCGTCATTCTTACAACTTTGAGCTTAGATTATGCCTTCAAAAAGTTATAAACGTCCGATGCTGAGATCAAGGGGTTATCACTGTGTGTGAAATAATGACAAGTAGCCTTTCACAAAATACAGCAGCAATGTTTCTAACGTTAGTTCAGTATGCACTTCTGCTGATAACCCCAAATAGTCTTGGAAGAAATTAAACAAAACCGGCTGATTTCCTTTACAGGCTTCTGATGTCCTGATTGCTCATGTGCCAAATGACGTTAAAGTTGACGAAATAGAAAACTCGAGCATCACCGTCTATCATACTACTGACGGTTTTCTCTTGAAGTACGGATCGTCGCTGCAGACATTGTACAGAGATTATGTCCCGCTGTCGACCAACACTATGTTTGGTGAGCAAAGCTTTCCAAACCTGTATGCAGCTGCTATTTACAACTGACACCAACGTGAAACTTTAACGTCATACTTTTAGGTCTGTATGTATGAAAACAGGTGATATGGTGAATATCTGAGCTGACCGTGGTTAACTGTAGGTTACATTTACCAAAAATATCAAATCCTAATGTGAACAATGCCTTAATAGCCAGAGGTTGTTGGGAACAAAGAAGACATTAAATTTTTGTTTCCAAAAAAATATGAAAAATATATTTTGGTAACGACTTTGAGTTTTTGTTGTAAAAAGCTGCGACTTCTTCGAATAGACTCTTACTATATTGAACATGATTGTGTAGATTTTTTAGATTCTATAACATGGTTACTTAAAAATTGTCAAAAAGGATAAAATTCCAGCTAAGTTGTGTCCATATCACTTCTATTTCAACATTCTAAAGTTTTTACGGCAAACTAAAGGAAAAAAGGATACCAAGTAAAAGAAAGTTTGGTTGTAAGATAGATTCTATTATCTATAGCAAAGTATGTAGCGGAACTATACATCGTTAGCGTTACACTTTTGGATTACTATAATGCTTTTAAGATAAATATTCGGTGTTTTAAAACATTGATCTCTAACTAACCAAATTTAAAATAACCATCTAGATATTGAACACAATTTTATAGGTGCATTAAGTATTTGTTGCTCTGATCAATTTCTGAGCAGGTTACATTTGTATTACGAAAGTCAGAATCACAATATTGTTTCTTTTTTTAATCAACTGCTTCTGTCTAGGCCTTGAGGAAAAAGTAGTTCACCTGATCGAAAGGTATGGTGGAATTACTCAACAAATTTCAAACTGGTACAACTACAATTACGACGCTGGAAAAAGTGCGAGCTACATCATTGATGGAGGAAGTGACATGTTTGACTATGGAAACAGGGTTAGTTTCGCCGAGAATTTTTCCTATTATCTACAGATGCAATGCAATGATTCATGTGTATGTACTCACAATGGCAAAAGGATATCAGTAGCAAAAGCACATTGCCGTTTCTATTGTTTTTTCTCTGTGCGTAAATACTGGTAAGAAATAGAAAAAGACGTAGAATCGTTTTTAGGTAGTGAAAATTGAGTGCAGAAGAAAATGTTTCATATTCGTGGACGCCATAAAACCACGATTCCCAGAAAACAGCAATTTCGGGTTTCCCCGTCATTTTTGCGCAGGCAGAGATTTAGGGAAAATCCGCCTAATACTTTCGAATATGACAGTAAATTTATAATGCCACAACTTCAGTGGGTGATACAGTACATAACCGCGCAATACTTCGAATGTTATTCTAATTAGAAATTAGGCTCATGCCCACAGCTAAATAATTCCTGTAAAATTTCACGACAATAACACAAGCTATTGAAAATGTACCTGTGTAATCACCAAACATTTTAACAGCGCTTATGAGGGTCTGGTTGTTGTAATTGAATATAAAAAAAACAAAGCAAATGGTCAAGAACGCTGACGATGTGTTTTGTTTGTGGGTAATGTGACCCTATGTGCTTATTTACTCTACATCATTTTTTTGATTTCAGAAACTTTTAACGTAAAATATAGCACCTCCTGATTTTATGCAACGCGGCGATGTTTCAAAGCAGTTCGTAATTGGGCCCAAAAATCTCTACTGACACCAAATGTGTTTCTTTTTTTGTCATTCCATCTAGAAAAGGTGTTTCGGGTTGAGAAATGCTATTATCAACACGAACTCCCATATTTCTCATAGTTTTTTTTTTCTAGCCCAACAGAAAATGTTTATCTGTACACTGAAATAGAAAAAAGATAATGATATATGTAACAACCAAAAAAAATCAAAGGCATATCATGACGTTTCGGCAAATTGACATCGCTATTGTGAATGGCTGACGTGATATTGTTTCTAACCGTACTAATGCGCAATCAGCGTGTTCGCCCGTCCGTTGGTATTTCACTGGTTAACGCTATATTTCAGTTTAACACAGTACTGCCTCGTGCCGGTGGTGGCTATAGTGACATCGTTCATATATCCAAGACTGGTGCTTTTGAAAACTGTTTTTTGTGAAACCCTGAGTTAACCAAATTTTGTTCTTTTTTTCTCTGATGCAGCACCGTTATATTAGTTCGTAAAACCTAAACTGGCATTGAGCATGGTGCATTGCAATTTGCAATCAATACAATGACATGTAAGCAGCAGTGAGCTTGCCGCAAGTTTTTGCAGCTAGCAGGGACATTGACGCTGCAAAATGAATGAAAAGCGCGAAAAATAGTGACTTCAGCGATATAGCAGCGCGAAGGGTTGGCATACCCTTGTCAATTAGTGGGATTTACGCCAATGTTGGCGACGTGTGGCGTCACGTATGATGCACGAAGCTGTGCTACAGGTTAAAAATACGTAGAGGCATCGGTGGGTTGTTTCCGCCAACCTCTGGTTTGTACTGTATTCTTACATCAACAAAGCTTCAATAATCTCCAACCCACGCCAATTATTATTACCAGTGACCTCGAGGTTGTTAAAATGAAGCCGACGATTTGGCCTGCAAATGCCTACAGAGAACAGACTGACGAGTTTATTGGAAGTTCAGTACTCCTTTGTAGTAGTATTCATTACAATGCGCTGCGCTTGTCCGATATAGTAGGCACCACAATAGCAAGCAAACCTAATTCAATCTGGCGCCGGTTGATAAAACTTGTCGGTCTTTCACCATAAGCTACCTCCGAGATTTTGGTTGTTTTGAGAACAGCGTTTGTACCTACAGCGTAGGTAAGACACTGCAACAACAAGGTACAACGTAGGTAAACATCCCAGTTTCATAAGCACAAGGTGACAATGAAAGCATGCTGACGGAGACTGGCAGACCTAGCAATCATGCATGCTGATAGAGATTGGCAGGCGGTGGAAGGGGTGCTGAGTGAAAACATGGCAACCTTAGGTGAATACCTCCAGACTTGCAAGCTGAAGCTCAGCACTACAAAACGGTGTAGGCAGCCTTCCACTTTAACAACAAGGAAGCTAAAGTAAGATGAAATTCAACTTCAACAACGAAACCCTGCCCTTCTGCTCCGAGCACAAATACCTCGGAGTTAAGTTGGGCAGGTCGCGCATGCATCGCCGACACCTTGGGGTCACTTCGCAAGAAGATGACATCACGCGTCGCGCTCCTGAGGCGGCTTGCTGGCTCCGCTTGGGGTGCTGGACAAATCTGCGGACAGCCACCCTAGACCTGGTCTATTGAACCACAGAGTACCGCGCCCCTGTCTGGTGCCGCAGTGCTCATACACGCCTCGTCAACTCCGCCATCATTGACGCCTTGCGAATTGTGACTGCATGCCTGCATCCTACACCAGCGGACAACCTCCCAATCCTCGCAGGCATCCAACCCGCTGAGCTTCGTTGCAAAAGGAGCCACACTGTCTCTAGCACGCCGTGCCACGGAACCTGGACACCTGCTCCACTCAACGCTCACCCGTCTATCGAGGGTAGATGCACGGCGCCTCAAATCGAGACACCCATTTGTGTTCGCCGCACAACAACTCATCAGTTCATCTGAAAACAACAGAATTCGTGCGGCGCACTAGGCGGATCACCAAAGGAATGCGGTGTGGGCGGACAACTCCGCAAGATTCCGCATTTACATCCACGACACCCGGCACCCATTCCCACGGAGCGACACTCCCAAGAAGAGCCTGGGTCCGGCTTAACCACCACCGCACCGGTGTCGGGTGTTTCCGCTCCTGTTTGTACAAATGGGCTATGGCCTCTTCTGCGACCTGTGAGTGTGGCGCAGAAGAACAATCGACCGTCGAGCATGTTTTCCTCCAATGTCCAATTCATCGACCTTCTCATGGATTGCACGGTCTGACGTTTCTGGACGATGAGACAATCGAATGGCTGCTCAACATCTGCCCCGAGATCTAGTGCGGCCATGCAATGGTTAGAAAAACTGGCTCAAAAGAAGAAGAAGACATAGAATACAGTCGTTCATGTTTAGGTCTTTGGCAAAATCAGTGTTCTTGCATTCTGAGTTAAGATAAAAGAAATGGCTTTTGTTCGGAAATAGCAAAATAAGCACATCTAAAACAGAGTCGAGGATTAAACTGATGGTGAAAACAACTGCCTCATTTGCGTAAAAATCGGATTAAAGATTTTACCCATGGTTTTATCAATACTTCAACACCCCCTTCAAAGAGCTTTAAACCAAAACACCGAGCAGAGCATTTGGTTTGCTTTTCATTTCTTGCTTTAGATCAGAAATTTGCAACTTTTTTACTCCTGCACCCGTTAGATTTTTTTCTGACCTTGCACGTACTGCAATTTATACACAAAAACTAGCTTTAAAACGAGAAACGGAGTGTACACGCATCCTTTACCATTGATTCACCTTAGAAATATTTACAATGAATGGTGAAATGCGGAATCTATTCATATATGATATATATATATATACTACGCTCATACTTTTCCAGAATTGATCAGAAAAGTTATTTCATATCACAAAAGCACAAATATACCTGGTTCATTTATTAAAAAAAAGCTGTAAGCTCGTGATAAAGCATATATTGCAGTTAGCACTATCGCTCTCGATCGACGTGGATCTACGTCGGAGGTATGCTGGCCACTGTTCTCGGCCGACGTTAATCTACGTTTCAGCATTCAAAACTTCCCGTCAAGGCACGTTTCCGTTTTTTGAAATTTCGTTACTGTAAACGGTCTAAAAACGATTCAGAAATGTTGTGCTAGACTGAGTTTAAGTAAGATTAAGTTTTGGAGTAAGAATTCAAGCTCTATGCGGTCCAGAGACTTGTTTGAAAGCATCGTACTTTTGGGTCGGCCCACCAAGGCGGGACCATGTAGAATGGACCAGGACTGCAATTTGTGTGAGAGAAGTGCTTTGATATGCTGCCAATTTTTAGGAAAACATGAAGGAATGTGTTAGAAACGTTTATGTAAGTATAGCTTGGCATGTCGATAGAGTTTAATTACTTAATGTCAGACTTACGTACTTTTACGCCTAAAAAAAGGGAAACTTTTGCATACAAAGTGACTCCAGTAGGCCGAGGCTTGTTTTTAGTGGTATGTAGCCTGAAATGTTTTGGATATAATTCGATATGTTGACAACTGTTTAATGTAAAGGTAACAAAACGTTTACCAGTTTCACCATTTTTGTTTATAGCTGGAAACGCCTAGCAGTATCTACATTCTGAACAAACAGAAGGCATTTGAATTTCCCGCTAAAACCGTGCAGTAACAGTGGATATCGTGGTGGGGAAACCACCCGGATTTTTATGCAAAACATTAATATAGCGACACATAGGTTTACAAGGACCTCACGTTTTTGTCTATAACCCATTGCAAAAGAAAACAGAAATACCGTAGGTGCGTAATAAGTAGATCGTTATCATGTCATTAAGACGGAAGCTTCTCGCACGCCCCTGGAATTGTGTCTCGCATCCCAAAAAGTGCACGTATCCCTGGTTGGGAGTCACTGTCTCAGATAAACGATCCATCCTTAGACATATATCAAACAGATAGCGTTACCACATGGATCGAGGTTTCTATTGCAAACTTGTTGTTGATTTTTGACATCTACCAAGGCTAGTCGTCCGTGTACTGGACTTCTTATATCACACATGGGACTTCCTCTAATTGAAACATCTCGATGCAATCGACGAAGAACTTGACATCACATGATTTGCGTTCTTTATCCAAGCATCAAAAAGCAACGGCCTTCACGATAAACTTGAAGTCTTTGCTGTAAGTTAAATTACCTGCTGAACCTGTCACTGTGGACTATACATTGCAGTCGCTGCAGAAATTCGCACATTAACACCAAACGGTCCCCTGCAAACTGCTTGTCGCATTAACTACATTCTTCCTATTCATGAATATTTCTAGATTGATATATACTACAGGAAGAAACTTGAATATAGTCACAAAACTTATGCTGCAAGAACACACGGTGGTAAGTTTTTGTTTCAGCTTTGACAGACCTTCTTTCAATCGCCCTGGCAAAGGCTGTCACAATATCATGGTTGCGATATGCATCGCATACACATAATACAATAAATTGACGAATTTAACAAACTTAGCAAAAAGAATTAATCACTCTCGTTTACTTAACGATGATAATTTGGAGATTTTGTAATAAAATGCAAATGTTAGCAAAAATTTGCAGAAAATCAGAGTCAGGCCCATCGTTTAGTTAAGAAAACACCCCGAGTGAACAAACCTGAGGCCGGTCAAAGCAGTGCACCACGTGAACTTTTCTTTCATTAGCGCAAATTGACAAACGTTTCCATGAGCTTAAGTGAATTTTATTTAAAAAGCATGTGCATCATGCTTTCAACGGGCAGAATTGCTCATACATAAACTTTTCTCGTATCTAGACTTGTCAATCTCAGGGTGTTTTGAACACGTTTAGATTAATAACGTTTTGGATAACAACTAGGCTATAAATGTTAGCAAATATGACTTATGACCAACATCACTGGGAATGACTTCCACGAAATGTGACGTATCTAGGTTCTGACAGGCAAGGATCTTGCCATGAGCACTGCTTTGAACTGGGGGCAAAAATGGTTTGTAAAATATAAAAGTTGTAATTTAGAGTTTCTTCAACGTACATTTTGCGTCCATACAACCATTTACTGCAAACCTGTATCAACACAGGGCCCTTATCTAATGCTATTGAAGTCGGGCGTGTTTTACCAGCACCACCATGCATTACGAAAAAACTTGTGTATATTGTGACACAATTCGACGGTCAAACATTGTCACAGAACAAGAACGCTTGCTTGCAATATCTACAAGACCTCATCCTTCCCACGACATAAGAAAGGCTAAGTCAGTCCGTAATGCTGCATTTCAGCCAAGAGGATGTTGATCAGATTCTGGTTGAGGCGAGTTTAAGTCCTGGCTGCAGGAACTCGACTGTTGCGCAAAGAGCTGTTTCTAAGTGCCCACACACTTGCAAGCTGCATAAGCTGCTGCCCCCCAATCCGACTTCACAAAACTTCTTCGATGACCGCTAACGCTTGATGGTAGGCTAAACGCAATGCCCTAGTCCAGAGACAAAGGAAGAGAACATTAGTTATCCGTTAGTCCTCTAAACATCAGCAGCCAGTATTGTTACCTCTAAACATCAGCTAGTATTGCATGATAAAAGAGATTTGTCAGTCTTGTTCAGAGCTACATTTTTTCAAAATAAAAGTAAATGAGTATAGAAGCATGTTACGGTCTTTATGGATAATTTTTAATTTTTAATGCTGAAAAGTAAACATGTTTCTTATTTCAAAACATTTTTGTCCTTCATGGTTGATATTTTGTAAAATTGTGCCGATATCTGATATAAAGAACGGTGTCCGCTTTGAAATTGCCAAAATATTTACTGGACCCTCTTCTGACAAATATTATAAACGAATACATATGTGACGGCGATTTTTCGGACAATATATCTTTTAAGCAGTACAAATCTTTAAGTCAGGAGATAGGGGAAAATCCCACTACTTCAAGACCGCATTCAGGGCTCATATACCTGTCGATAATATTTGAAAAAAGTGCTGTACGAAAGACTGAACGATTATTTTACCATAAACAACTTGTTGAGTCAGCAACAATACGGTTTCGCAATAACCATTCCACATCCCTGACTATGACAGACTTGTACGAAGATCTTCTTCAAAACCTCGATAAAAAGGTATATCATGTGCGGTTTTCTTAGATCCAAGAAAGAAACTTAACTTAATGAAGCACTCCACTTTGCTAACACACTTGAGCATTACGCAGTAAGAGGAAATGCACTTAACCCTTTAACTCCCGCCCAAAGGCCCATGCGGGCCACTTAAGTGGCCGGTACGTTTTTGGTTATAACTCGCCAGCCACTATAGCTAGAGAGCCGTTAAACCCTCTACGGATGCGACAAGTCTTCTAGATTCGATTAAAAAAAAAATTCAATTTGGGTTAGGGGTTCTCATGGGAGGAACTCCCAAAGTGTTTTTTTTTATTTTTGACCAACTTTAAATAGCCCTGGACGCCAATCCAATGAGCCAAAATTTTGGCTCAAACCTTGTTTGGAAATTGCATGATCTCCCGAGTCAATAGAGCCATTGATCGACCATTTAGCATGTCTGGAACCAAAGTTATGGCCCAAAAAACATTTTACCCCAAAATCAGAAAATTGAAGAAACCCCATTGAGTCATTTCGATTTTCCCCGCTGGCGTCATTTCGATTTTCTATATCTCGCCGGTAGAACATGCTAGCGAGCTATTCGAACGTCGAAAGACTCATGAAGTCTTGTAGTTATCACTGAAAAAAAAACTTTTGAGATTTGGGTTCGGGGTTTTCGGTGGGTGTCGTTAGAAAAAAGGTATGTTTTGCTTTTTTTGGTTGGTCTTTTATGACGTCATCGCCTGGACAAAGGGCCAGAATTGTAGCTCAAAATTTGGTTGTATTTTAGGCTGGAATATGAAGCTGTAGAGGCCTAGATCGACTTCCTAGCGTTTCTGGTGCCCAAGTTAGGGCCAGACGACCCCAAAGCATTAAGGACATGCCTGAGTAATTTCAGGAGATTTCCCTAATTAATTTCTGCTTGTTTGGCCAAAACTTTTGAACCAGGAATGCTAGAAAGTCCATCAAACCCTCCAAACACTCGTATTGTAGCCTAGAATCCAAAAAACTTTGAGTTACAAAATCTGATGGATTGTTCGATTCCCAGGATATGATGTCATTTCCCAAATGTAAGCAAATATGCATATACATCTTCTCAATATGCAAACATCAACAAAAAACCCGAGACCTCAAGATGAAAATTTGTTTTTCCTGTCTAAACCACTAGTTTTCTCGAGTCTTTAGAGGGTTTGAACAGCTCTCTAGCCCAGCGCTTCTCAACCGGTGGGCCGCGAAGCTCCTTCAGGTGGGCCGCAAAATGTTCCGAAATGACTAAAATATTTTTTGAAAAAAGTTATTGGTTCATACAAACTGCATTTTTTTAGAAAAACGTATGAATTACGAATACCACAAAAGTATTATTGTCGCATTCCATTCAAGGAATGCACCTTGTCATGAGTTCTGAAACAAATTTTTCGTAAAGTTGGCCCAAAATCAAAGTCTCGGCGAAAAGTGGGCCGCGACATAAAAAAGGTTGAGAAGCACTGCTCTAGAATATTCTAACGGCGAGTTATGGCCATGTACAAACGGGTTGTTTTACACCCAAGGTTAGTGTTTGTAGGGGTAGACATTTTGACCACTTTTTGGTTTTTGTGACATAATTTTGGATCCAGATATGCTAGAAAGCCAGTCAAGGGCTCTAAAAACGCGTAGGATCGCCTAGTTTCTAAAAAATACTTGGGCCAAAATGTTGGGCCATTCGATGGGCGTCCAGGGCCGGTAAAGTAGGCCATAAAAACGTTGAAACACCCCCACTTGGGACGTCCACCCAAGAGAAGCCCAAACTCAAAACTGAAAATTTGTTTTGACTCGGCGTTAGAAGTCTTGGTGAATCCGTAGAGGGTTTGAACACCTCTCTATCTGCAGCAGCTGGGCGAGTTATGGCCCAAGGAAGCGAGCCACTATCTTGGCTCGAGCAGGCGTTAAACTAATACAGTCGTATCAAACAGAATGTTCAAAGAAGAAATAATGGATTATTTTTAAAGTCAATTATTTCTGGAGTTCCCAGGGATTGGATTTAGGCCCATTGTTGTTTTGGTTATTTATAAACGACTTACCAAATTCAAATTTTATGAAGACTATACTTTGCGCTGATGACAAAGTTTTAGTTTAGAGGGACAACCATCTGGGAAAATTACAAACTTGGTTAATTGTGAAACGACAAAAGTAATGGGCTTGCTAACTGCAAACAAACTCTCACTACATATTTCCTTAACAAAATATTTGTTAATCACAAATAAACATCTAAGCACAAAATCCTTTGCAATAAATGCAAATGGTAATTGTATTGAAAGAAATTTGACTTAATTGTATTGAAAGAAATTTGAATCCATGTCGAATTGACTGGCTTAAAGTTACTGCCCAGGAAAGAGAGGATAAAACTACCATGAAAGCAAAAACCTACTTGATCAACTGCAATTACCCACAGAAGCCATGCCCTGTCAAAATTTTAATTGTACAGATGAGAAACATTTAGAAGAAATAGAAAATTTGTGTGCAGAGCTGATCAGTTCTCTGCTTGCTGCTACTTCCTTTGAATTTAAAACAACAGGTAAAAAGAATGTTGGTAAATTTAACATTCCTGGTTGGAACTTGGTAGTCAAATCAAAACATCAAATTGAAAAGGCAGCCTTCTGGCTATGGATAAACTGCAGTAGACCCAAGACTGGTAGCATATACAGGAATACGGTTAAAACAAAAAAATATTTCAAATATTCACTGCGGCAATGCCGCAAAGATGTTGAAATACATAAGGCCAATGGCCTAGCAGCTGCACTACACGCTAATAAGACCAAGAAGACAATTTGGCAAAACGTCAACAACAAAACCAGATCCCCATCACTGCCAACAGTGATGTGTGGGGTAGATGGTGGTACAGAGATTGTTAAAATATGGAAAGACTTATTCAAAGAAATATTACACTCTAAAAACTCTGGCAATGAGTCTGCAGAGTCTGTGGAACCCAACATAGACTGCAAAGAGAACTATACGGGTCTTGAAATTTCCATGTGTTCTGTTGTTTCGCTGACATAAGTTTTTCAATAGTTGCCCTTGAACAGGGCACCAGGGCCTGATTGTATCTCCGCAGAGCACTTGCTCTATTCAGGTGAATCTCTTCGTTTTTCTCAGTGACATGTTTAATATGTGCATTGTTCACGGGTATGCACACAAATCCTGTTTAAACGCAGCAAAATTTCCATATGCAAAAACAAGAATGGGAATACGACTGACATATCAAATTACACACCTGTGACAGTGGCCACAGTGTTGTCAAAGCTCCTTGAACACTTTGTATTATCTAGCATCTCTCCTTTCCTTGGAACCACAGACAATCAGTTTGGTTTTAAGGCTGGTCATATGTATTGATCAATGTACATTTTTGTTGATGCAAACTGCTTCATACTTTGTAACCCATGGTTCATTTGTGCATACTGTGTTTTTAGATGCCTCGAAAGCATTCGATCGAGTACTACACATGAAATTATTTGAGAAACTAATTCAAAGAAAGCTGCCAATGTGTTTTGTGCGCCTA
>JGI24158J21664_10004080_pt1 | contig 18656 bp, 10 predicted proteins | sample Ectturendosymbi3_FD_21664 | JGI IMG/M metagenome (IMG submission 21664)
CAAACAGTTTTGTTGCAGTTGAAAATAATCCCATGCGATTCTGCATAAGCCTGGCACACATCTAGTATTCTTTGCAACCAACGTACACTTGGACAAAACACACTAATATCATCAGCAAACATCAAGTGATTTAATAAGACTTCACCAATATAACATCCTGCTTTAATGTTGTTTAGTTCATTGGATACATCATCTAAATAAACAGCAAACAAGTATGGACTCAGTACTCCCCCTTGTCTAACCCCATTAGACACATGAAACGGTTCAGAAAAGTGCTTGCCCCATTTTATTTGCACCATTTGTTCCTTGTACCAATGTTTAAGTAGGCGCACAAAACACATTGGCACCTTTCTTTGAATTAGTTGCTTAAATAATTTCATGTGTAGTACCCGATCGAATGCTTTCGAGGCATCTAAAAACACAGCATGCAGAGATGCACCATGGATTACAACGTATGAAGCAGTTTGCTTCAACCAAAATGTACATTGATCAGTACTATGTTCAGCCTTAAAACCAAATTGGTTGTCTGTGGTACCAAGGAAAGGAGAGATGCTACTGTAGATAATATGAAGTGTTCAAGTAGCTTTGACACCACTATGGCTACTGCCACAGATCTGTAATTTGGTGTGTCAGACATATTCCCATTCTTGTTTTTGCATATGGGAACTATTGTTGTGTTTAAACAGGAATTGGGTACATACCCGTGAACAATGCACATATTCATCAGTTCACTGAGAAAAAAAACGCAGAGATTCATTTGCACAGCAAGTGCTCTGCAGAAATACAATTAGGCCCTGGAGCCTTGTTCACCGGCAACTTTTGAAGAAGTGATGTCAACGAAACAAAAGAACGCATGGGCATTTTAAGACCAAGATAGTTTTACTTGCAGTCTATGCTGTGTTCCACACAGACACTGCAGACTCATTGGCAGAGTCTTCAGAGTTTAATATTCCCTTGAAATAGTCTTTCCATATTTTAACAATCTCTGAGCCACCATTTGCCCCTCCCTGATGTTTTTCACAAGTTTTATGTGATTGCATAAATGTATGCACTAATTTTGTGTTGAAATCTCTCCAGGTTTTCAAAGGTGTCAGTACTTGTAAACCAGGTTTCCCAACCTTTTTACGATCTCGTACCACTTGGGCACCCCGTACTGTCAACGCGTACCACTTCTTACAGAACAACTAATTTGATCGAATCTTAGTTTCTTCAGAAGAATAATATATATTAAAATAACAATGAAAAACCACAACTAAATTTACTGAGATTTTAGTTTTTGTTTACCTTCCACCAATTGGTCGATGTGGCGCGTAAATTTGCTAACAGCGCATCGAAAGTCATATTCTTGCGAAACAATAGGAACAGCGGCTACAGGAAAATTTATTTATCTAGAAACAAAGCCCGAAACGCAAACTAGAAAGCTGTGAATCCAGGTTTTGTGAAAAAATGGAATTTACTCGCGTACCACTTGGAAGACCTTCCCGTGCCGCTAGTGGTACGCGTACCACAGGTTGGGAACCCTTGTTTTAAACAGACATCATTCACTTCAGTGTGTCTAAAGCTGAAATTTTCTGGTGAAGTTCTGTTCCAAGCCTGCCTCACCACTCACCAACATGCTCACGCAGGCAAAAAGTTTTTAGTTTAATATTTTCTGACCAGACAAAAACTTAAATGAGCCTGTATAATCCTATAAGTTATTGCCAATTGATATGGATTTCATAGAAACTTCATTTGCATAAGTTTTAAGTTATATGAAGTGTTTCATGTTGATCTAATGATCTCCATTTTGACTATGATATCAATACTGACCATGTATCAATTGCTTAAAAATACTCCATGTTTAAGATGTTTGAGGCTGCAGTCTCAGAGCGTTCGAATATTCGCGGTCCCCACGTAAGCCTGTAGCCCTAAATTTAGCCGTGAAAAGAGTTCTTCCATTTATGACGGTTACTGTGGAAAATTTCGAAAACGTGTCGTATCCTTTGCTTGTTNAATACGGGTTCACAGCTCTTCGTTAGGTACACATGAGGAACCATTNTGTAAAAACTGTTTATTTCAGTGCTTTAAAAATTTCCGATCTGTGCTTAAGCAATTGTGGTTTTCTTTCTGTAATGCAATGGTTAAGAAATAATGTTCTTATTTCAAGATCAAGCTGAAAGACATTTTCGAAACAGACAAAAAAATCCATTTAATTTTGGAATACGTTTATGGCGGAGAACTTTTTGACAGGTACGTGTACGATTTGCTTTTATGTGTATGCGGCAAATGTAGTTAAATGACAGTATAACGTCATACAAATAATAATGAAAATATCTGCGAGTTTACAGTTGGCAATCGGATTATTTTAATTTTACCTTTGTTGTGTAGAATTGTCAAAAAAGGAGTTTACACCGAAAGAGATGCAGCATACGTTGTGAAACAGATTCTGGAAGCAGTTGCGGTAAAATTGTGTTCTGCAGTACAACTCTTCTCTTTAGTTTGCTTTTTTCATTGTTTCACGAACATGCATGAAACCATAGTGGATATGAAAAGAGATTCGCATAACCTTTATTCCACAAATAAAAGTCCGTGCACGCGCTTATCAATTAATCAAGGAGAAATTCTCGTAGAACAAGCGTCATAATGGTTATCTTTTGCAGTGGGCTTGATCAAATCCGAAACCAAGCAACTTTGTTGATAAATCTCCAAAAGTACCAATCTACTTTGAAAACTTTCCATATTTGGGATGATGGTAAATTGCTGCCATCAGGGTAGCTGTCGTTCGCTGCTGAACATATGAATCTTACTTCAGTTTTTTTTCTCGGCTAACTGCATCTATTCCTACGTGTCGAATAAATCGTTTTTGTAGCTGGTAGGAACTCACCGAAGACAGCGTTTGCGCATTCGTTGTCATTGAACATTGCGCATTTCCTGCTCGTGCTTATTGTCCTTGTGGCGAATTTTTGCCCATAATTTTTCATATCTTTTGGAATACAAAGTATTGCGCTCTGTATGGTTTGAGCACTGGAAGCGCCTTTCGGGGTGTTTTCTTTTTCTGACTAAACCTCTCATGTCTCTACGCTGTATGTTTGACGCGGTACTTGCAGAAACTAGCGAAAGTAAAACTTTTATCTTATGCGTTTAGCTGCGGAGCGCTTAAAGGGACATGCCGGTAGCTGATACGCAGCTAACGGTTTCACTTGAAAATAGATCTTCACCGTTTAGAATTTAGATGTTGCTCTTGCGTTCTCTCGTCAATGTCGACGTAAACATAGTGTTGGTAAAACTTGCCAGCTTCGGCCGCGTGTTTTGCTTGGCAGTGAACTTTTGATGAAAAACATTTATAAATATACGTGTGTCATTACTTCGAACTTTATTTGATACTTTGAAATGATTTAATCGGATCAAAGTGGGAATTTTCTAGTATAGCCCTGCAGCAAATTGTAGACTCGTGGCTCCAGACCTGTTAGTAATCAGGTATCGCCGAAAGCGCCTGCAAATATACAACTGCCTTTGGACAGAAATTTTCCACATTTTTAGAGCATATGGCAACGGTTGAGCCCAAAATACATTACTGTGTTTAAAACGCATCTTCGGCACTTTGTTCTTAAAAGCAAGCTTGGCAACACAACGCTTTGCCATTTCACCTGTACGAAGTGCAGTGTTATCTGAATCAAAACTGCCCCCTTGTTACTGAGACGGGAAAGGAATGCTTTGTTACTGTTTTGAAATCTTCCTGCCGCTGCAAAGCTTTGTCTTCTGTACGCTTCGCCCTGTTCCCATTTCCAGCTGCTCATAAATTGTTGCGCCATTTCTATTATATTGATTCTTCGTTCATTACTTCAACGTCTAGAAAAAACGAATTTTTTCGTGGTGATTATAATTTAGTTTTTATGCAGAAATTTCAAAGTACAAGTGCCATTCGTGCCAGTCGTTCTCGGGGTCTTCCAGTAATATGCTCATGTCAGTGGCGCACATCTCAGTTATCGTCCCGCCAACGTTTTTGCAAATGTAGATGTGTGGCATTGAATGATGATAAATATCTGATTTCGTTACTTAGCGCGCTGAAAAACACGAAGTTCATTCAGAGGTAGAAACGTCATTCAAACAAACGCATACTTTTAGGTAGTACTCGTGAACCACGGATAGGAAACCAATGCATGATTCCAGTCACCAGCTTCACGTGGCCATCGCTTCCTCAGGTTTTCCGGAAACTGGACAGATAGCTTGAGCGAAAGTATCGATTTAATGTCGTGGCTGCGAGAACGCTAGATCGAAAATTGTGACGAAATGCAGCAGCTCGTGGGAAATTTGACGTTGCTGGTCAAGGCTGCTTTATATTAGAAAGACAATTCTACTGGTGGCAAAGTGCCGGCGCAAACCAGGATTGTCATGTTCCAAACAGCGCTGCAGTGGGATATAACAGAACTGAAATTCAATTTTTAAGCTGTTAAGTCTGATCCGTTAACATGCTTTCAAACCGGTTGCATTGTTTTTGACACTTTGTGCGCTGTAATGCACATTTACTCAAGTGTAATATGCCTAATGCTTATCGATTGGACGATCGGGCCCTCTAGCAGCAGCATATTCATCCGCGTCTTACAGCCATTAGCGATTTGCGGGGAACGTCGACCTATTAGCAAATTTGAATCAGACGAAAGTAATTGGCGACCTTAGTTTAATGTAGCAGGAAGTGTTTCTTGGTTTGTAGCTGCGAAAGCATCAACAGCTCAATGTCGCAGACAGCAATGCGCCTTCCTGCCCAGCTACAGCATTTTTGACAATCTTCACCGCGCGTACACTAGGATGCACAGTGCATCTTGACGGGCACTCTAATTGTTTCAATTAATACATTACAAAGTGAAGATATCAATCTTCTTAAAATTTACAAGACTGAAACATAACGATCCAGCAAACAGTGTGCATTTTTATGGTTATACCAAAAAGAATCGTTTTCAAAAACAAAACTTGGGCCTCATTGCTTTTTTCGCAGTTTTTTTACAGTTTGCATACAGCAGTTTGAAACGTATCAATAAAATCCCAGCTTGCTTGTGCATGTTTTTCTTTTGTGATCTGCATAATAAGCCAGCCTTCGCTGCGTTTGAGACGTCACTGCCTACTTTTGGAAGTCAAAACTTCGCGAAATTGCTGTTCCAGGACTTCTTGGGGGAGGATTACTTAATCGGCAGCGTTAACGTACTTGGATTTGTGTCATAGAGCAATGGGCTCTCGTAAGCACATTTTATGAGCTTTGTAAAAGGTCGTTTTTTCCGTCTTTATCATTTTGGCTAAGGTGCCTACAATAGCAATGTTTTTTTCCCCTCTTAACTTGAACCTGCGTGTGATAGGTTGACCACAATTTTATTTTTCCGAATCGCGACTGGCGCAAATATGTTGATGGTAATTTGAGTGGGTCTTGCATTAGGAAAAAGCAATACATAATTTTCCATTTTTTCGTAATAACTTTGCTAAAAGTAAGAAAACAAAAGAAAGACATTTTTTCCGGAACGGAAACAGAAATTTTCACGGCGGGTTTCTACCATTCCTTTACGCGGCCCTATTTTTCAGACTTGTGTTTCTGGAAAATTAAGCAAAATATTGGGACAGGTAGACACGACTCCCGAAAGGGGACTTTTCCTGTCTAATCGGAACTTGTCGTCAGCCCAGAATGTTATGCGCAAGATTCTGACTTATGTAAACTTCGCCGTGGGTTCAGCTTGTTAATATATCTATCTTTCTATTTGCAAAACTCCAGCGTAGTTCTTATACTAGATGTACCAGTAAACAGCTTGTTGCTTCTTTACTGCAGTACCTCCATTCAAAAGACGTCGTGCACCGCGATTTGAAGCCTGAAAACCTGCTTTACGCAGATGAAAGCGAACACTCTCTCTTAAAGGTTGGTGCAAGCGTCCTCAGTGTTTCATGTTGTTAGTGGAAAGTACCAAGATAAGCGACAAGCGAGAAAACGCGTGCAGCTTCGTCCACACTAGCATCCCTTAAACCAGTGGTTCTTAACCTGGATTAGATCGAACTCCTAGGGTTCGACGGAGCCGTTTCAGGGATTCGACGAAGGTCATCTGAAACGACTAAAACCGTGGGACTACTGCAAAATCAAATATAAACTGTTGAATGATTTAATTTCAGTGACTCATTTTTACTTTCTGTTATATTGGGCAAAATGGGGTTCGACAAAGCTTGGCTAACTACGTAAGGGTTCGTCGTGTTTGTAATGGTTAAGAACCACTGCCTGCAGAGGTGTAATGCTATCGTATTTGTCGATATTACCTTGGTAACTCGCTTTTACGGGGTTTCCTCCTGTTTTTACAATGCTTCTGTGCAGTGGTGGAGTAACCTTTTTCAAAGTGGGGGGCCCAAGTGCACGTCAAAAAAACTACGGAAAATTGTTTTCATTAAGCGATTTGCTTTAACAATGGACCCAATACTAATTGTGTTGCTTAAACCTACTTTCGCAATTTAAAAGTTGGAAGCCAGCCCCCCACAGGAAAAAAACGGGGGGCCTAGGCCAATGCGGTCCCCACCCCCGGTTCCGCACCCCTGGCTGTGTGCTCTGCATGTACTATCAGAGACGCCTGCATGGAATGCAGTTTGCTTTGTTTGTGCCGTTGTTTTTGACGACCAGAAAGCTTGTTGAAAAAATTTTATTCGAAAAAGTTGGAATGACAGTAGTGTCATTCGTACAGCCGTAAACTGTGACCTAATACTTAAGATCTTAGCTCGCTTAGCTTCTGTACCAGACGAGCTTCCCAAAGCAGTACAAAAAAGTGTCGTAAAAGAGGTCTTCGCACCTAAACTTCGTAACGGGTTTCTGAAGGATGTAACACAGTGGTTCTCAGTGTGGTCCACCTGGAATTTCTAGTGTTCCACAGAGTTCCATATACCCTTGTTGAAACGTGCACTGATCTATGTGCAACACAGTTTCAACTAGTTGTTCACGAAGTGTCAGCATAGCAAAGTGGTACATCAGATATTTTATTTAAAAAGATGGTCCCTGGGCCGAAAAAGGTTGAAACCACCGATCTAACACGTTGTTAAGATTGCGCCACATTTTGAAATTCCGTTGCACCACTTTGGCAAAGTAACCACTTCTCGGTCACCTTGCCTCACAAAGCACTGCTCACTGGCAGCAAGAAACCCGCTGCTTCTGCCGCGTCGCCTTTGCACAACTCCGATGTTCACCAACGTAGGTCGTGCTCCCTGTCGCGAGGCAAGCTGCTCTGTACACACAGTTTTCGAACAGGTTGCCGATTTCGGCCTCTCGCGCATCAACGACAAAGAGACAATGAAGACTGTTTGCGGCACGCCGGGCTATGTCGCGCCAGAGGTGCTCCAGGGAAAGCAGTACAACGAATCCGTGGATATATGGGCTGTTGGAGTCATCACTTACATTCTGTAAGAATCTATTTGTTCACAGTTCAATCACTAATGAAACCATGATTAACATTTCATGTCTTTCTGTCTTGTTCGTATTCATTTGGTTTATCTGCCTTTGTTAGTTTAAGTAATTGTAGACGCTGCAAGCACTCCTACGCTGTAATCGACAAACAGCAAGACGCCGTGCGCCTTTACAGGATAGAGCGTCAAGACGCAGTTCAGATGGTTTGCTTTGAAAAAACGGTTTTGTGCCAAGATTTACAGTTTTCGTAAATTTATTATCCACAGTGTTAATTTATTTACGAGCTCAAGTTCCGTACATCTCTAGTTTATTGGGAAACGCAATGTTAAGCAACGTCGTGTCGACAAAGTAGCACCGAATTCAGGCAGACTTAATCGTCCCTACCCACTGTGGGCTCAGGGTGCGGCAGAATCAACGTCTTCTTTTGAAGCGCGCGTTGCCGTCATGATAAACAGTGCGTGCTTTCCTTTATGCAACTCTACGCTGGCTCATGACGTAAGCAAACCAAATAACTCATCAGAGATCTCTGCGAGAGTCTCCATACAATACTGTTTTTCCGTAATGGGTTTTTCGTCTTTCGTATACATTTTCCGTGTTCAAAAAAAGACCTGGCAAACGATGCATTGCCGTTAACCGACTTTGTCGAATGAAGGTGCTAGCAGATAAATTAGTGAGGGGTTTGTGCGAAGACAAAATGCGTGCAAGATTCTGTATGTAAGAAAAAGAGACGCGAAAAAACGATATGCGCAGAGATGGGTTTGATTTTCGCCGCAACAGCGCAAATGTCAAACACATGTCTTTGGACAATGGTTATGTTGAAGATTATGGCTGGCCCTCGGTTTTCTATAGCAAAAGGCGAACCAGCGGCTTAAGTTCTTTTGTTACCTAGGTTTAGGTGAAATAAACTTGACAAAAACAATTGTTTATAATTGGTCTAAATGAAACAGCTGCTTAAGCTCTTTTGTTTCCTTGATGGGAAACGATGGTTTGGCTATTTTAATCCACTTAACGCATTTTAAGGTTTGTTTCAGAGAGCATGAAGAAAGCTTAACATAACCCGCAGGTATAACGGATCGTACTCTCTAACTAACTACAACAATAAACTCGTGCCAGCTTTGCTTTCGTCTTTCACGACCAGTTGAGAGTCAACGTTCCAAGCTGCACAAAACCGCTGAAAGTCGTGTTCCGCGGAGACGAAGAATGCTTCCATCGAACTTACACTGGATACGTTGAACAAGATTGCTCAAAATTTTTTGTGCTTTGCAGGTTGTGTGGTTTTGAGCCTTTCTTCGATGAACGGGGCGACCAAGCGATGTTCCAGAAGATTTTGAAATGCGACTATGAGTTCGTCTCTCCCTACTGGGATCACATATCGGGCAATGCCAAAGACCTGGTGAGGTTCTGAAAATGACGTTTTTTCGGACCACTCTACACCGCACTCGATCAGTATCATTGCCATTGTCCCAACGCCCGGGTTGTGTTTAACGCAGGGAAAAATATAAACAAATTATATGCACAAAGATAAATTCGGCCATCGATATCCTAACTCAGTGGTTGGCCATCACGAAGCCACAAGCATGCTGACCCTCTTACGCCGAAAGAAAACTGTACAGCAAGATTGGCCGCCTTGGTCTTGTAAGAATCAGCAAAACACCTAGAATACGAATAATTACGTTTAAAATTGTGTGATGAACTTCATCTGATGAAGCTACATTTTTTGAAAGATGAACCATGCTTGTGCTAAACAGTGTGGCATAAGTTGTGTTGCAAAGTGTCAATGAAAGCTAATGAACTTTATGTATAGTTTAAACTTTAAGAGCTGAGCGTGACGCTTTTTTGAAACTTTTCGATTGTGTTGCTGAACCGCTACACGAATATGCGTCCCACGCTGTTATCCAATGCATCCATTTGAACAAGGTGCTGATTGAGCGTATGAAAGACTGAGACACTCGGGAGTAGGGGCGGGTACAGCCAGTAAGGTTAGGGGGGGAGATTTCAGTAATATTTGGTAGTCAAGTCTTATTACGGTTTCACTACTGTAAGAGAGATACAGTTTACTTCACAACACTGCTGTGGCAAAAACAATGGACGACAAAATGGCCTTATATCGCGAATGCTGTTTTCCGAATTGTACAAAATTATGGTGAATAAAGTTACTTTCGTAGGTTTTAGGGGGTACGATTACCCCCCCCCTGGATCCGACCCTGCTCGGGAGAACGCGTGGCTTTGTGGAAACAACGCAAACTCCTGCGCTAGAGAATTTTTTCAAAAGCAGTCCTCGTTGTGAATGACTTTTTACATAATTCTGGGTTTACCATGTTACGGGAACTGACAAAAGTTTTTTATTTTAAAGTAAGGATTGAAAACATGCCGACTGAGTTTGGTTTGCACATCTTTGCATCGTTCATTTTTGAACTTGACATACTTTTACATTTCTTATTCATCGACATATCAGCATATTCACAGAATATCATGTTTGAGTTGAGATCAGAAAAATATTCAATCTCTTTACATCCTGAGCAGGTTTACAGGTTTACCCATGGACGTGGTAAACAGGAAGCAGTCCCGTCAAATTTCTGCCTAAAATTATTTATGCCCGTGTGAATGGTTTATTTAGTTCATTCGTCCTTGGGCAAAAATGCAAGTGTCTCTTGATAGCACTGTGTATTGTGTTTGAGGCTTGAACTCTTGCAAAAGATATCTTCTCGTTTTATCGATTTCAACTGCTGTTGTCTGAGGTCACCGTTCTTTTATTTTTAATGTGTTCTGTACTTCTACGACCAGCAGCCAAGATTTACACGGGGTTGTTGTGAGCGGTCTGGATCAAGTATTTTTGTGCCAATTTTCAGATGTAGGCCTGTCAATACGTTTGACCGAAAGTTTGGTGCAGTTAAAAGGTTTGTGTGAAGCGCCAGATGGGCTCAATTTATAATATTAAAGTAAATATATTGCTGCTGGGTTAAACGTCTTAGTGCCTTTTTTGGATTAAAGCGTCTCTTCGACCAACAACCCTGGGTGTGTCTCGGCTTGTTTGCCGTTTCGGCATCGATTTGCTATCGTGTCAGAATTGGGTAAACAGTAGCTGAGCTTGATGGAAAACAAGTACGAAATTCCTGAAAACTCATCGTTTCTTTGCTGTGTGATTTAACTTTGAACGGTTTCTTTTGTGTGGAAGGACATGCGATTTTGAATGTGTCTTTTTTAATCTGATTCACATTTTCCATTCGGCAAAAGTTCACAACCTGTTAGGTACTGATCGTAAACGTAACGCCAAATACTGAACATACATATGAGAAGTTATGCGTCGAAGCTCGTCACCCGCGTAGAAACGTTTATCTTCCCAAGATCTACTTCTCTTTCGTGTAAGGAATCGACATCGCAGCAGTGTTACATAAAACATACAAACTCGTCGTTCTGCCTTGCTATTTCGCAACACTTTGATTATGAAGTGTAGAGTTTTCCCGATTCACATGTGAAAAACCTGTCAAACGCATATCTCGTTGAACACACTAAGTCTTTCAAGAGTTTTTTTTAAGTCTTACTTCCTCGGGCTTAGTAATCAACAGTTGTACGCTGTATGACACGCTTTCGCCAAGGCCAACTCAACTGCCAAATTCTGGTGCAAGTCAGACTAAGCAACAGGTTGCACCGACGTTCCGGATCGTGCAAAGTCGGAACGTTGCGAAGCTGTCGTTTCAATTCTCTGCGCGAAACGAAGGCTCAACAGGACGTAGTTTAGGAAAGTGACAAAAGCCATCGATCAAAGATCGATTTGGCAGCAGAACTTTCTACTTGATTTGACGGCAACAATAAGTTTGCCGTCAGCTTGGAGCAACGCTAACTTAAATGCTTTGGCTGACCCCACCTCGGGCGACATGTTCAAATACGAACACGATTATTGCCTTATGCAGTGCGCTACTGTAATGTTTCATTACACTTAACCGGACTTGCACTTTTTTTCAGTCCTGTGTGGCTGTACACCAGGAATAGCAATTCTGGTCAAGCTAAATCCTGGTCGCACGCAAGCTAGGAAGCTGGCTTTGCTGCTTGTAAACAGGGCCTTGGAGAAGCATTAATGCAAGCGGTGCTACTCAGCAGAGATGAGCACGGATCAGGACTGAAGCCAATTTTGGCCGGATCAGGACTGGATCGGACTCCAATTTTTATCACAATTGGCGGATCAGGACTGGATCGGACTGAGAAAATGTTTGTTGTTTTAATGTTATTATTCTGAAAATATCAAAAAATTTAGTTGTGATCCGACTTCACAGGTTTGCTAAATGGTAGTGTATATTTCACCATCAAATGCAACACCACTCTTGGGATTATTTTGCAATTCGAACTATATCCTCCATTGTTCACATATAACGTTGAGTTCTAGTAAGAACGTGAACACAGTTGAGTGGTTAGTGTCTATGCCTGCTGTGCGGTTGTTCTTTGGTTCTGCTCTCACCACTTCCTTTGGCTTAGCTTGCAGAGGTTACACCTTTGATAGGAGTGCTTTTAATGTACTTTTTTAAAAAGTTTAGGTTTTACTTTTTTGGGTTTTAGGTTTATGTATTAGGTTTAGGTTTTAGGTTCAACTTTTAGGCTTAGGGATTAGGTTTTAATTTTGGGTTCAGGTTCAAGTTGCGGGTTTAGCTCTTGGATTTAGGTTTTGGGTTTAGGTTTAGGTTTTCAGTTTAGGTATTGGGTCTGTCTAGGTTTTGGGTTTAAGTTTTGGGTTTAGGTTTTGGTTTTAGGCTTAGGGTTTTAGGTCGTATAACAAGGACCTTACGTTAATCCAAGTGTATCGTCCTTGTCACTTGACCAATCCAAGCAATCANATTCTCCTAATGGCGAAATAACTCCAGCAGTGCTTATCCCTCTGATGACTAATAGACACTTGTTTGTAAAATTTTGGAAATACCAAAAGGCTGTGACTATTTTGCCTCATGAGGCTAAAGCACTNCTGGACTATTTTCCCTTCAGTCAATTGTATTTGGCTAAAGGCAAAATAGCTCCTGTAGTTATTTTGCCTCATGAGGCAAAATAAAAATACATGATTTTGCATTGGCGGATCAGGACTGGATCGGATTGATGATTTTCAAAAATTTTGTGGATCGGATTCAATTTCATCGGATCAGGACTGGACTCGGACTGAAAAATTTCACAGTCCGCTCATCTCTGCTACTCAGATAGGGTAATCTTTTCATCTAAGCTACGTTCGGCGAGCGCTTGCATTCATTTCAGATATCGAGTCCCAAACGACCAAAGGATCTTATTGATCGCATCCGTGTAACAACAAAATAAGGCTGATTTTAGCCTTTCAGTCTCCTGTAGGTTCTTGCCCACTTCCTTGTGCATCGCCATGTTCAGAATAATATAACAAGGTTGGGACACCGGTTGGAATTGCTGTTATTGCTGTGCTGTTTAAAGTGAATATTGCAAAGGTAATTTTTAATAAATTTGACTGCATTTGATCAAAAATATTGTAGTTAATGTAAAATTTTTAACAAATGATCGACATTATTGATTTGCCAACCCCTCTGCTTTAACAACCGGTCCATGTGGCAAGCAGCAAAAATTATGAAAAACGCTTTTCATATAAATTCTCATCTTTACCGTGTTTCCCCGATAATATGACGGGGCTTATATTAATTTTCACTCCGAAATTTACACTAGGGCTTATTTTCGGGGATGTCTTATTTTGATATATCAAAAAATGAAGTTACAAAGTAAAAATTAAGAGGTTTCTAAATAAACAGAAATTACGAAAAACTATCTACATTTACATATCATTAACATGTTTTTTATTCAGAAACTCGTTAACAACAATTTATTCAAAAACAATCTATCATCATCCTCTGGAATGTCTTGCAGGTCATCGGTTTCCAAAATTCCACTGGAGTTTTCGCTTAACTCAAATTCCCACCAGTCAGGGCTTATTTTAAGGGTAAGGCTTATATTAGGATCATCCTCAAAATTCACGCTCGGTCTTATTATTTGGTAGGTCTTATTAACGGGGAAACACGGATGACTTTATAAAAAAGCAGATTTAGTACTTTCCATGTCAAGGCTTTGTGGAGAATGCTAGCTTGTTACGATGTATTTAAAGTTTCTGTAGAAGAGTCAGTTTTGTTGTTGACACGGTCTTCCGTCAAAATGCTTTTAGTGACAAAAAAATTCACCAAACGCCTCCGGTTTTTCTGGAGTGCTAATGTAAGTGAACAAATATATACATGGCATCCAGTCATTTAAACGAAATCAATGCGAAGTGAAAGACGTGGAACTTGACGTAGACTCGTTGTTGCATTAAGGATTTCAGTGTGATGCAGAGCTTTCCTTACAAGAATTTGCCTTTCAACAAAACCCAAAAAGACGTAGTGGCATTTGCTATAGCTTTTCTACTTCCACTACCAGTAGTTATCAAAAAACAAGGATGAAAACGATAGTTTATGTTGCGGCTTCTATTTCAATATGTTTCGTGGTGGAGGTGCGCCTGGAAGCGACGCCTTTAACGATATGGTTTTGCTCCCAAGGGCGAATTGCCGTCAGTAGGGTTTACGTAAACGCAAAATCTCAAAGTACATTTCTCAATACTGCCGACGGGCGTTCTGAATGAAACATGCTGTGTTGTTCTAACATGGACATTGTCTGTGTTTTGCATCATTCATGTGGGTTCACTCAAACACTATTTCAGTGATGACTTGTCAAAACATAGCCTGTCGAATCGTAAATACATCAAAAGGGCAACTCTGCAAATGATTGATTATTTTTGCAATAGCGTCGTTCGTTTTCGATGTGTGGATTAAGGCAAGTGCTGAGGCGTCGGCAAGTCGCGGACATTTTGTTGTTGTGGAAATGTGACGGAAAGCGTTTGATTGCAAATCTTCCGCCTCTGTCTAGTTATTTTATGCGAAATGCGAATGTTGTGTGGTATGGGATTGACGAAACCTTGTTTGTTGGGATTGGAAAGCACTTGAAGCTGCCACAGCTCTTTTCTGTTTACGAGTCCGGAAGCAATCCCGTTTTCTCTATTGGGTAGTTGTCATGAAGTTGTTGCCAAGTGTACCGCGGAAGTACCGGTGCCCGGAAATCTATTTTTTGCATTGAAACGATTTTCGACAAGTTGAATTAGAAACTCATTTTGGGTGGTAATCATGTCTGTTTTTGTATATATGCTTACATATACAAGCGGTCTGGTTTTAGATATGTATGGTGACATACCTCACCTGAAAATTGCAATCAAAACCTTTAATACAAAAATGATTGCGAAAAACGCTATTTTACTCATGACTGTCGGCCTTTACCTCAAAACTGCAACATCTGCTGAGAAAGAAAGCTTTTTATTTTGTAAAGATGTCAACTTTTGTAAAGCGAAAAATATCTGTAAAAATATCGGAACTGGAATAAGGATGTAGTGAGGTAGGCCTGATGTTGAAATTCCTAATTTGGGCTGTAGGATGACGAATTAAGACGATATAAAAATTTTGGCTAGTTAGTGTTTTTGGAAGTGGCGTAATTTGTTTCTGCGCTTATTTTTGGGACTTTTCACTGTTTTGTACATGAACAAAGCTACTTGTGTAAATCGTAGATTACATCTGCTTTCAACTTCCGACGGTAGCCGTAGTCAATTTCTAAATTGCGTCAGATATTCAGAGCTAGGTTTTCGCAACGGAAAAGACCAAAGACCCTACTGCCTTGGCATTTACGTGGATATGTGCTGAAAGTCGTTGCAAGAGCTTCCCATCAGCATTCAAGACTTGTTTTCGGATGGTGGCGTTAGGCATATATGGAACTAGTGGGTGTAGAAGCACCACGGTGGTTTTTAATGAATACGTCAATATCTGTTCAACAAATGAAGAGATTTTTTTGCTCTTGGTTTCTGCAGATCGCGTCATGGCACTGTGAACAATAGTTTCTGTCACTTTGTTTTCGTTTTTGTCACTTCCTTGTAGCTTCTGTCACTTTTGTCGGATCATTTTACTTCCAGCACAATGTACGTTGTGCAGTCATCCCACTGATATCGCTTCACAAGGTTGCCCGCATCAAACAAGTTTTACTCCAAAATTTTGCTCGCTCCAGTCAAAATGAGCTTATAGGGCGTTGCAAATAAAAAGACCTGCGCACTAGAATTATCGATCGTATTTCATTTTAACCGCTTCGCGTTTGTTTCAGGTGAAAAAAATGTTGGTTTTAGACCCAAAGAAACGTCTGACGGCCGTCCAAGCCCTCAAGCATCCATGGGTGGCCGGGAAGGCCGCCAATTACGAACACATGGAGCCCACCCTGGACAAAATGAAGCAATTCAACGCTCGAAGAAAAGTCAAAGTAAGGCTTTACTCGACTTAGTGTCGCTTGTGCTTTGCAGATTTTGTGTATCACGTAAGTTGAGGGGAAAATGTTAGGTGTTTGCATCTGGTCAGTACAAACAAAACTTTTCGCTATTTTTCTTAAAAGCTATAAATGAGACACCGTACAAGGCTAATTATCTGTGAAAAAGGCTCTCTTTTACCAGAGCAATGGATTTCCACACAACCATTCTCTTTTTGCATAGTTTGGTTACCTTTGCTGTGCTTGTCTTCACATCTAGGTTGCAGGTGTCGTATTTATGTTTGGTGGCGATAGGCAGTTTATAAATGGCCAAAATTAAAAATGATTTCAAAAAGTGGTGTGAAGAAAATTTAAAAGTAAGCAATATGATTGCACCTTAGTTGTTGAGTTATAATGTATCACGTCCGAAACTCTGGTTTTCGCTCAACAGAGTGGACATTTTTAGAATCTGGTCACAGCCTGCAAAAAAAATGAAAACACCAATTAGGTATTTCACTGGTCGTACATAGTTGCGTTTGGGAACAACAGTGGCGAAAAAGTTTTTTATTGCACGATATTTCATCAATTTTAGGCAAAACGCCTGGCGTTATTTATTGTGGTGGGGTCAAAGCACACCCTACATGTTAAATATAGTCCATAAATGTGCAATGACTGGCCTGTGCGGTGATGCGCCTTATTGATTAATTGATCTTCATCAAAGCTATGATCGGTTAGAGTGGATCTGCACTGCGTCGATATGAACTTTGATTAAAGTTTTTTACGAATCTTCTGGCAAGGAAAGCAGCGACCTTGCTGAGAGGTCTGAGTGGAGCAAAGTGACAGAGAAGCATGATGAATTGGCGGAATTCACGAGAAATACCCAAGGAGTGCCAAACGTCTCTTGAAATTTTAATTGTCACGAATGAGTTAACTTTCAACAACTTGTGCTTGAATTTGTTTTCTCAGTTAACGACTGATCTTTTCAAAAAATGGTGATTTCTTAGATTTGAATACCCTTGATAGGAAACACTTCAAGAGGCAAGATGACGTTCTTAGTTGATATGTTCCTCATTACGCACAATCGGTGGAAGATATCGCAAACATGAGTTTTAACCACCACAAGTTTATCGGATATCCAATATATAGCGTGGCATAATTTCTTTTCTTTGACGTTAACACTACTCTTTTAATTGCGCGAAAATAGCTGCTACTTCTCGCTTTCCAATTGCGTTCCCACATTAGATAGTCAACTCTTGTTGTAGCTTTTGACGTTGCGTCTCAGCCTCAGTTATTATTGCGAAACAATCTCACATCAAGGCTGACGAAAAAGTTGTGCCTGGATATGAATAAAATGTAATTTTGCTACGTGCTAACGCAATTTCCAACTTATTCCAACCTTATCTGAAGTTAAACCCAGCAAGTTTTCTCCAAGCTCCAACATATGAATGCGTAGTCTTTATCGTAAGCGATCATCTGTAAACGTGCAACTTTAAAGAAATTCGTTGGTTTCGTGAGCTTTCCCGTTATTGTCAACCTCGTTCGATTCAAATGTGATTTTCCACATTGATTTTAAAAATGTCTTTCCCGCTCCAAGTATATTTAAAGCACAGCGAAAAAATATAATAAAAGAAACTACATGCAGGCTACTTCAATCTTATATTTATCTGGCGTGCCCAGATAGTTGGCATATTCTCTCATGTCTCTATCCTTATGTATGGAGACGACCATCCCAGTTTTCCAAGCTTTCGGTGACCTCCCAGATCGCCAGGTCTCTTGACACACACGAGTTAGTCTAAGAATCGCTTCTGTGTTCAGGGCTTAAGTAATTTCAGGTTGGATTTCATCACGACCTGCAGACTTCTCAGCCTTCAATGTCTTGACAGCTTGAGAGAGTTCGATTGCAATGATTGTATTTTCTTCGCAGAAATGCACCTCTTGAGTGTCTGATGGTATGAGAGTGACTGGGATCGAAATGTCTTTGAAAAACTCTCTCCATCCGCCAAGGACCTTCCCTTCATTTCTGAGTAGGACACTTTGAATTAGAATGTATTTTATGCCCGAAATTCTCCCAAAATTTCATTGTGGACTTTTTTTACGACTTGGGCTGCGGAATTTCGCGCCTCGCCGTATCGCGAATGCAAAGATAGTTCATCTTTGCTCTGAAGCAGAACTAGTGGGTTACTTTATTTGCTCGGGTAGCACCTTCCACCTGCTGGTTCCATCAAGGGCATGGGCGTCCGCAGGAGGGGGCAAAACGGGCATTTTCCCCCCCTGGAAATTGGGACTAAGAAGCAAAAATTTATCGTAAACGTAAAATCAGCAGTTTAATTCTAATTAGCTGGGTAAATTCCTGCAATGACAGTTTGTTTGCCGATATGACACTCACACTGCATAAGAGACAGGTTCACTGTTTGCAAAACTCCGGAGTGAATTGTTCTACTGTTGGCCTTTGTTGCGTAACAACAACATGGTAACAAATCTTCAAAGACGCAAGTCACGGTGGTAGGCCTTTTGTTTGCTGCATGTAACTATTGAACGCATAAATCTTGACAAGTAACGCAGCGACTGCTGATGGCGATAAACCACGTAGGTTTATACCAATGGGGCAAATTGCGACTCTCCGGCATATTTTGTGTGGCTCTTCTAGATGAATAGCATTATCTCAAATTGATAGAGAGTTGTTGCCTCATAATTAACGTTTGTTTCATTTATCAATGTGTTTACACAAGTTCGTGAAGTTAGTCGCCAGCAGTGTTCCCTGTAAGAAAATTTTACGTTGAGCAAATGTTTGTTTCAGTACGCATTCAATTTCACAACTATGTAGACACACAACCGGTGAAACGTTTCCAAAGGCCTTTGCGATGTACACGATATGAAATTTTGAATGTTGCAAGTGCGCAAGAATGAGATTTAACTGCGCAAATGGTCTGGTGGTTCCGCGCAGGGAATGTTGGTCAGTGGTCACCAA
>JGI24158J21664_10004081_pt1 | contig 18656 bp, 11 predicted proteins | sample Ectturendosymbi3_FD_21664 | JGI IMG/M metagenome (IMG submission 21664)
ATACCAAGATAATAAACATCCGAAATTTGTGCAAACGGCCAAATACTGCAAACGTTCATTTTCACTTTCCTCTTAGGAATTTACAACCTCAAACCTGCGGCCTTATTTACAAATTTCTTGAAGAAATGCGTGGGCATTGGAAATGTTGGCAGCATCTCAACTTTAGATGGTCTGCGCATTTTTCACTAGAAAAATGTCGGACAACCAATTGAATACTTGAGGTGCTTGCCGTTGCCATGCTTCAATAAATTTGTTTTGACTCAGAAAAATGTGTAATTGTTTTGTTCGTTACAAAACAGTACCAACCCTTCTGTGTAAGAACAGAAGGTGATGCCCTGCTGCATCTTCCATGTTCTGGTCTCCTATCTGGTATTGAAGTAGGCCATGTTATTTGAGAAAGTGGAGAAGAGCTGAATCATTACTTTTCATTTTTATACAAGCACAGTCCATGTAGGCGAGTGTATACAGCCCCAGCAGCACCAGTAAAAACAGCACAGTAAAGTGGTAACTTTACAGGAAAGGTTGCTTTCCATCATTCAGTTATTTGCCAAGATATTTCGTCGTTTAAATCATTTGCCAATGAAGTAACAAATTTTTAAAATTTTTCACTATCTACCACGTACCTGTATTAATGCATTCTTTTTATTTTAACACTGGACATCTGCACTGACACTCAAATTTCTTCGTCACATATTTCGTGTATTTTGGGTTTGGCTAACAAAGCTTTGCCATTTTTTGTAGCGTTACCTACACTTTTCCTGGTTGCTTTTCTCCTCACACGACAAGTGCAGTAATTGATTAATTATTCTCCAAAGATTTAGAATTAAGAGGTGATAAATTTGGAGATTTAAAAAACGAAAGCACTGCTTTCAATTTCAAAAAGCAAAATTGTAACTAATTGTTTCATCCATCCAAACTTGCTAACTCTGTCCAAAACAAGTTTTAAAAATATTGCCCATGATTCTGCTGTTGACGCAAAGAAAAATATTTATGCCTATTAGAGTAATATATTTTTTGGCACAAATTAAGTTTTCACTTTGAACCAGCGAGGAAATATCCCACCGCATGCTCTACTGCAGTGACGTAGCGATGTTAACTGTCGCCCGGGGCTGACCATAAAAATGCTTTTCTGGAAAACTTTCTTATTAACCTTGAAGAAGCTCTATTTCCATGGAATTTTAACACTGGTTCAACAGTTCATAATGATTTTGATGAGTTTATTTATATCTTTCAAACAATAATAAATAAACATACTCCTTTAAGAAAATTGTCACGAAGAGAAGAACAACTGCAAGCAAAACCGTGGATAACAAGAGGATTACTTACATCTATCAAAAATGAAAACAGAATGTTCAGAAAATGCTACAAATGTTAGGATGCAAAACTGATTGCGCAATACAAAAAATATACTAATAAACTTGCACGACTCCGAAAAATAGCCAAGCAACAGTATTATTTTCAGCTGTTTCAAAAATACAGAAGCGATTCCAAAAAAAACATGGAAAACTATTAACCCTTTAAGTCCCGCGAAAACCACGTTTCATGAGTTTTGCAATCCTATAACTCGCCAGGCGATTGAGCTAGAGAGCTGTTCAAACCCTCTACGGATTCAGGAAGTCTTGTAGTCAAAATCGAAAAAAACAATTTTCTGTTTCGGTCGGGAGTTTTCTGGAGGTGACGTCACAAAGAGGACATGTTTTGGAAAAGTAGGCCATCTTTGGCCGGCCCTGGGCCCCAACCCATTGCCCCATTCTTTTGGCTCAAAATTTTGTTGAAAACTAGATGACAATCCGCGTCTATAGGCCATAACTCGGCAGCAGATAGAGCTAGAGATCTGTTCAAACCCTGCAACGACTAGTGGCTTTGTGTAGTTTAGAATAAAAAAACATTTTTTAAATTTGGATGGGTGGTTTTGGGCCAATGGGCTCATGATGGGGTCTGTTTTTTGGTTAATTCTATAACGTCATCATCCGATCCCACGCGCCAATATTGTGACTCGCAGTATTTTTGGATTCTAGGCTAAAATACGCGTTTTTAGAGTCCTTGCTCAAGTTTCTAGCGTTTCTGGTTCAAAAGTTATGCCAAAAATATTCCAAATATGTCAGGAATTCCCCGAGGACGTTCAGGGGATTTCCTATATTAATATTCTGCGGCTCGCCCGCGGCCCCGCATTTGATATGGCCCGCACCAGAATTTTCGTTAACCAAGTTAGAGTACAACATCTTGTCAAAAGGAAGCAGCATGATAGGCAGGTACTTAGATGGCAATTCAAAAGAAGTCAGTCTTCCTCATAATTAGATAAAGATATAATTTTAGGATAAAGTCAATTGATTTTGCGGCCCGTGATAATAATTAGGTCCAAAGATCCCTTAGCCACGGGCCATTGGTCCCTTAGGGTAAGGACATTTGGGCCATTTTTTTTTTAAATTTGCAAAGTGCAATCATTCAGACGTTGTAATATATTTTAGTTCTTTTTTTGGTACTAAAATAATGGTGCCCCTTTGCACTTTTCGGAAACCAACTTTGAGCCAGTTGCAGCAAGCATTGCATCAATCAAAATGTAAATTTTGGCCCAAAGGTCCCTAATCTCTCCATGGGAGGACACGGTGTCAACTGTTTTTGTTAATACAAATTTAAATATCAAAATGAAATAATAAACTGACCTTTACTAACGTAATTTATCGTGAAAATAGGGATTGCTGCAGTTCCGCAGTGCTTACATACGAGCCGCCACTGGCCCTATTTCACAACTTGACTATGCATGTAACATCTAACATGAAAAGGTCTTCCCACAAAAGGTGACAAAGGTCACTTTTGTTTTTGAAACCTTTCCAAATAGAAAACCTAAAGAGAAAAATGTTAGGGACATGGCATATTATATCCCCGACCTCTGAAAAAGTGGGGAGACGCGGGGGACGTGTACCCTACCTACATTAATTGCACCCATGGCCCCTTTGCAGCGATGCTCAGCAGGTGCGTGCGAGGATAGAAAGGTTGTCCGCTGCTGTAGGACGCAGGTATCCAGCCACAATTCGCAAGGCGTCGTTGATGGCAGGTTCAACGGGATGGGTGTGAGCACTTCGGCACCAAGCACGAGCGCAGTACTCTGTTGTTGAGTGCACCAGGGCTGGGGGGAGGGCTGTTCGCAGCGTTGTTGCTCCAGCACCCTAGCCAGAGCCAACAAACCGCCTCAAGAGCAAGACTGTGGAGTCGGTACTCAAAATTTAGGCTCCGGCATCTAATTTTTTGGCTCCGGCTCCAACATTTAGAAGCTTTTGGCTCCGGCTCCAGAACAATTTGTTCCAAAATGTCAGAAAAAAAACATTGTATTATTTGTACAAGTCGCTTGCTCCACAAACCATCTCTGTGCAACCGCAACCCACATTTCACGCCCCGGCTCAAGAGTTGTAAGTCGGGCCGGGTTTTTCGGGTCAGACCGGGTTTCGGGCCGGGATTGGGCTTAAGTTTGTCAAAATGTTTCGGGCTGATTTCGGGCCTGCATACAAAACATTTTTATGACATTCAGAGTAACGATTTTTTCTTTCATGAAGTAAACTTGTTGCGCACACATGGATGGCTTGTGTGAAGGATGTGATTGTGATTTTTCTTCAGCTAATTCTATTTGCAAACACAGCTGCGTTATTTTGTTCTCTGCTCAGATTAGTCTCACACTCTTTTGAGAAGGCGACAAGCAGTGAGGGAATTAGTACGCGATGGGTTTGATTCGAAAAGATCAATCACTTACGCGATTCATGGCTTGTTTTAATAAATGACGGCTTGCAAACCGGTTTTCATGCCTATATCGCCACCCTAGACAGTTTCTTCTATGCCTATAGCGCCATAGGTAGTTTCGTGGTAGTTTCTTTTTTTCTTGGGAAACATTTATTTTTCGCAATATTACCGTTGACTAACAAATTAAGTTTGTGCCTGTTTAAGACAATGCTTTGGTCAAGGTGGTTGCTACTTTGGGTGTGATGAAACGGTGTACCTGCAGCTATACCCGTACATTACGTTTTTTGATACCCCGCAGTTGCGCATATCTTGACTTACTTGGTAAATTTAGCTTTTGGGCCTAAATCGGGCTTCAAAAATAAATGTCGAGCTTGGGCCGGGTTCGGGCTTGGGCTGGGTTCGAGCTTCAAAATGAGGCCAGTTTACAACTCTGCTCCGGCTCCAGCCATTCAAAATTGCTTCGGCTCCGGCTCCACAACCCCTGCTCAAGAGTGCGGTGCGTGATCTCAACTTTTTGCGAAGTGACTCGAGATGTCGGCTATAGGTGAGCGACCTGTCCAACGCTACTCCGAGGTATTTGGGTTCGGAGCAGAAGAGCAGGGTTTCGTTATTGTGGTTGACATTAGGTCACGTTTCGCTTCGTTTTTGTTCAGGTGGAAGACTCCCGACACCGTTTTTGTAATGCTTCTTCTTCTTTCGTTTGAGCGAGTTCTTCTTTTATCCACTACTTGGCCGCGCTAGATTTCGGGGCAGGTGTTGAGCAGCCATTCGGTTGTCTCATCGTCCAGGACCGTCAGGCCATGCAGTCCATGGGGAGGTCGATGGATTGGACATTGGAGGGCGACATGGTCGACGGTTTGTTCTTCTGCGCCACACTCAGGCCGTAGAAGATTCCATACCCCATTTGTACAAGCAGGGGCGGAAACGGCCGACACTGGTGCGGAGGCTGAGCTTTGAAGTGCTGAGCTTTAGCTTGCGGGTTTGGAGGTAGGCTATTCACCTACGGTTGCCATGTCTTTACTACACTAAGCACCACTTCCACTGCCTGCCAGTCTCCATCAGTATGCATGGTTGCTAGATCGTCAGTGTATGCATACTTTCTGGAGACGGTGTTTGGCAGGTCAGAGATGTAGATGTTGAAGAGGAGGGTGCCAAGACGGATCCCTGTGGGACACCGTTGGTGACGCGTCGTTTGTGGCTTACAACTATGTAAAATAGATATGTGCAAGTTCTAATCATCGCAGATGTATGAAAGCAGGCAGATTCCTCCGAAGCTTGCCTCGAGGCTAGAGTTGGTTCTGTTGTTTATCTTCCGAAGTTGGACTATTGCAACATATTCTGCAATTGAGAAAGCTTTCGCGGACTGCAAGAAAATCTCCCGCTGGCAGCAAGTGGCCCGCGCGCCGTATGTTGTGTAGGCTTTTCCTACACCAATGTTTTGTCAAACGGTCTACTTGGAACTCGTCGTAGTACTATGCAACGGTGCTAAACATTAAAGCAACCGTGTTGTTACCATCCATGCGTGTACTCTTTACTTGTGCGACATATCTATGTTTGCGTTTCATCAAAGTAATCGTGTTAGCGCCATTAAGCGTATGATTTTCTATTACCGCCACGTACCTAAGTTGGCGTTCATGTATCTGTGTGTTTCTTGTTACTGCCGTGATTGCTGTCTACTGCGTTGCGTGTGGGAGTGAAGACGAAATACCTGAAATTATCCGCAAAAGCTAACAAGGTGACGTGTGAAGATTTATGAAGCACCATTTAATGACTGATAAGCAGTAACCAGCAGTGGCGTACGCAGAAAATTTCCGAGGGGAGGGCCAAAGCATAGGCGTAGCCAGGGGAGGGCCAATGGGGCCACGCCTTCCCCCAAATTTGTAGAAAATATAGACATTTTGTGCTTTGAGAGGCGTTTTTCTAAACAAAATAGTGCTCTTCGCCTAAAATTAAGCATTTTGGTATACACTGCCGAATACTGACAGTATATACTGCCGAAAACTGTTTATAGATTTTTTATTTTTAGGGTCTGAGGGGAGGGCCATGGCACAGTGGCCACCCCCCTCCGTCCGCTAATGGCAGTAACACGTAATTTGAAGTGTGAAGTTTCACGTCAATGCCGATTTTCTTCAAGAACAAGCAGTGAGATAGCAAAACATGTCAAAGCGAGTCATCAAGTTTAGTCATCAAGTTTTGCCACTTGCAATTAAAGCTTTGTTCGCAGAATGTTTTAGTGAGTTTCATGTTAAATGGAGGCCCCACAACCCAGTAAAAGTGTAGTGATTTTGGATACAGCAAGCGAATGTTTGTACACAGTTTTATTATGAAAATTCGAGCTCAACTGTAACGACTGCTTATACAAGGTGGCATACCGTAAAAACGTTGAATGTGTTGTATTTACAATAGACAAGATATGTCTTTTATGATAACACAAATGATGTTTATAAATGTACAGTAACAGCATCCCACGACGTAGGCAAAAGACAACATCAAGGACTCATTCGGTTTGTTGTAATGGCCTACTATACAAGACTTCTTTTTAATGTTGTGAATTAGGAGTTACCAATTATTCTGATCCGTTGGAAAGTCGCACACCTGACATTGTTTGAGGCACATCAGGTCCAGTTGGCTGTGTGCGGTATTACAATTCTCTACCGGATGCTGGTAATGATAAGGATAACAGACTGCATAGGTCTATTGAAATTGTATTGTGTAACGTCTTCACTCCCACACGCAAAAAGCTAGACTTAAAACATGCATCGCAGAAAAGAGAAAAACATAAATACACGAAAGAAGACGAGGATATATATGCATTGCGGTAGAATAGAGTATACGCTTGATGGCGCTGATGCATTTACTGTACTTTGATGAAATACAAGCTTTTAAAACACATGCATGAGTGGCGCCATCATAATTATTATGATGAATAACTGCAATGACGTCCAAGTACATCGATGTATAGAATGCACGAGGGCGTTGGAGGCTGCGAAGGACCAAGGGACATCTAAACTACGGACCTCCCAGGTGTCTAAAACTCCTGGTTTATTGCTCATAAGCCAGGAGTGTTGTCAGTGGGTGGCCTGTTGTGCCAATTCCTCCGGCTACAATTGAGTCCAGTTCACGCAGTCTTGAACTAAATATTCATTCCCAATGGAATCGACACGAGATTATTGATTCCAGATCTGCGTTGAATGGGGTGTAAAAGTCCTGAAGCTTTTTTTCAACCGCTGGAACAATCGCTGGCCTGCCCGGCCCTTGTCTGCTTTTGCTGACGGACAGGCATTTGGTTTGATTGTTCAGCCTCGTACAATAAAAGCCAGTTCGCTCGTCCACGACAAAGTTTTCTGCTCCCAGTATTTGTGGCAGTCCAAGAAAGCTCTGAATGTTTTTCATTATTCCTGCAGGGTCGCGAATGAGTTGTTCGCCCGTGAGGAAAAGCATGTCCTCTCTGCTGTACTGCTGCAAAAACTCTTTGATGTAGAACGAGTACAGGCCTGCGGAAATTAAGGAATGCTCCAGGTCGCTTTCGGCGATCAGCGGCGGTTTGGGTAAGAAAGCAATCACATTCGAGCTGTTTCCATTTAAAGCTTCTAATTTTTTGCTTGTCCTTGCCATCATCGACTCAAATGTTTCCAAGGGTTGCCCGAGCGGTACTTTCTCGTGCTGTGGAAAGGAAAAAAGGTATGCGTTTTTTTGCTTGGTGTTTTGCAGAGGAACACTTTTTCCGTTATAGACTTTTTCTTTGTTCACCACAGTTCTAAATTATTAGTGATTCCGAAAACAAGATATCAGGAGATTTTGGTAATTTCGGCTTGTCACAGCCCCTTTTGACACAAACATACAGGTCGATGCAAAACTTTTTTCGCCCTAAACGTTACAATTTAAAATATATGCGATTCAAATGGAAACTGCTGACGCATGTATATTTATTGAAAATAGTGTTATTGTCAACTCTAGTTTGAAAAGCACTACGATGCGAATTCTAACCATTAACATGTTTTTCAGTTGCTGTTTAAGGCAGTGCTTCTCAGCATTCCTTGTAACTATTATCTAATTCTAGATCAGGTGTGCACAAACGTTTCGCTTTTGCCGGCCGCGTTACGTTTATTTTTATGAAATACGGCCGCCAGTGAGTTCGCGATTTTTTTATATTTCTTTGGTTCTGTTCTGCTTCCACACACTGAGCCTAACCTGCTTCCACACATCTATTTAGCCGTCTTTCTAGTGAGCATCCTCATACGGTACACAAAATGTTTTTATCAATGCACGGCCGCCGTAACATTTGTACACGGCCGCATAAAGTTTTATGGAAGACCGCATGCGACTGCACGGCCGCAGGTTGAAAAAAATTCTCCCCATTTGAAAAAATTCACTTGGGCCATAGTCTCGAGTGTAATTAATTAAATTTGGATGTCGTTCATTTTCCACAAATTATCTTTAGTTCTTGATATTTTACCGAAGTTGGAATGTTGAATTGCCCTGTTCCACCCTTGGTTAAATAAAGTGCCGTGCGCTGATTTTCTCTGCCTGGCGGTTTCAACATGTTTGAACAAGCAGGAAATTTATGGAAGGCAACATCAAGCCATTGAAGTCGCAGCAATTACTGCTGGAGTGTGCATTGTCGGACGAAATGAAGTGAAACACCGATTTGCCATGTTGTGATGTTCCAAAGTTTAAATACAGTGCTTGGTGGTGAAGCGCGCAGCCATGCAAGTAGCCGTGTTAGAACTTCAAACAAACTATACTTTCATGGGAGAGTTGGCTCTTAACTTAACCAGGTATGCAAGAGGATCTGGCTTAGCTGCAACATGGTGATTATACACACAACGCAGGCCCGTAACCAGGGGGGAAAGGTCCCCCCCAGAAAATGTTTCGCCTCCCCTGGAAAAATGTGTTGGACATACTTTAAAAATATTGGACATAGTTTAAAAAATTTGGGCTCCTCTCAAAACTCTTCGCCCCTCCTGGTGTCCCAAGCTGGTTACGGGCCTGACACAACGTGTATATATTTTGAAAGGAATTTATGTGATTTTAGTGTTTTGATGCGCAACTGATGCAGACGGATTGCTGAATCTGATATTCAAGTATTGTTATTTCCTTCAACATACAGTAGATTTGTGAGTTGGCATTTTTATTGCTTTTGCGAATTAAATTAAAATTTAGATCACGACTTAAAGCACTTGAACACGATCTTTGTTGTGGCAGCGCTAACGTTTCCTTCATAGTAATGTGCATGAAGCCAAAAAACAGACTTATCCATATTTTTAGCTTGGATTTTTGAGTTTATTACAGCACATGATTGTATTAATGTTCATTTAGCTTGGACGACATTCTTTTAAATGACTTTGTGCTTGAATTGCTGGTAATCAGACGCATATTTCATATATAAATAAAATTATTTATTTTTAAGCGAAATATTTAGAGGGGTTGTCACGGGTCATTAAGCTCTACCTGGGGAAAGTGAGTAAATTGTGCAGCAGAGCAAGTTCAGTTTAACAGCTTAAATTATGATAAAATGTTGGAGGTGTTAATGAATTTGTGAAAAGGTCCAAAGGGCCCGATGAGCAAAGGTTGTGAACAACATACTTTTCTCTAGCCGCGGGCCAAACTATGCAAGGTCTTGGCGGCCGTGCTAATTTTCCACTAACAATTCCGTTCCCTTCACAATTGATGATGTTCTTAAAGCTTGCGAGTTAATGTAATTTTAATCAGATTCGTCGGAAGGGGATAGATTTTGAATTTTGATATTTTGTTAATAGAAAAATGCTTTCTCTTAGTTTCGGAGTTTGTAAGATGAAATTTCACCACTGATGCCCCCCATGAAAAATACTTCTTGGCCACCCCTGGAAAAATTCACTATTGTTCCCCTGGAAAAAATCCTTCCGACGCCCATCATCAGATTGACTTCACATCTTTACAGTTCGTAACTGAAAACAAAATGCAACATACATCTATTGATAGCACAACATTAATGTGATAATTCAAGTTTCTGCAGTTTAGTTGGTAAATTGGATGAGGCAAGAAGCAAAACACTTTGCAAATGATCATCAGTAAGCTGTGTTCAACTTGCTCTTGCTAGGTAGGTTTCATTGATGAAAAGAGTTATTCACACGCATATGTTGCCAAATACTGATGCTTTTTTGGCACGATTTGAAGTGGGGATATTGCTTGCATTTAAGATACTTTTCATAGAGGTCAAGCAGTGATACACCCTCGGCTTGTAATTTTCTGACTGAAGCACAACTAGTTTCATTTGTTACTTCTTCTGCAGCGCGTCCACCTGCAGGCTGCACCAAATGGAGGACTGAGCAATCTGATGTCGTTTGAGAGAACAAACGCCACCAAAGCGGGATGAACATTCAGTTCTTAAATTTCTTATCACGGAATAAATTGAAGTACTGCTCGTCGCTTTGTTCTCTTACAATGTAGCGAAGTGAGCATAATTTGCAATTTCAGCTGACTTGTTCTACAGTAAATCATACATTTCTCATAAGCAGGGGTGTAGTTAGGCGGGAACACGTTCCCACATTTTTTTCATAGTAGCCTGGCATGAAGATGTTTATTTTTACGCAGATTGCCACTCAGATGTGTAGCTCCACTCAGATTTCCCATGTGTAGCTCCAGACGGCGCATAAAAGAATAAATAATAAGATCTCTTACTAGCAATAATGTTTAATTACTGATGTTTAGTTTTTTGGCGCGTTCCCACACTTTTACTAGAAAATGACAAGCTTTTTGAGTTTGTTACCATATTTTTTTTTATAAGCACTTCACCCTTGCTCACAAGGTAATTTCAAAGCATGCAATGCCAGATATTGCATGGAGGGCAGAGTCACAAAATATAGTACCATAGATAAGTGGTCATACAGTTAGTACAATTTGTGAAGCGGCTTGCGGGCAGGCTGATTTTGCTTGGCTGGCTGGATCCGGCTCGCTGGACGTAGGTTGCCGAGCTTAAACAGGTATTCCCTGTATGTCAGTAACATTCTTGAAAGACAAGATTGCTCACACTTTTGATAGCAAAATACAGACATGCCCATCTGGGAAAGTACTTTTATTGGCTTGGCTTGAAACAAGTTGCTTGCGGGGAGTCAATGCTTTAGGAAAGGTCATCATGTATTTTCACACCTGTTTGCACTCCTATGGAGAATAACATAGCTTTGTTGCTGCCAGATTGATAAAATTCAAATGAAATTGAGACAAATTTGTTGTTCGTCGGCTTTCGCACGTCGGTCCGTTTTGCAAATGGCAGCTTTTAGCGATTTTTCGTGCAGGCCTACCCTGAGACCAGAGCACCTAATAGCAACTTAGAAGCCAAGCGTTCCTTAATTTGTCATTTTTTCTACTACTTCAAAGGAATATCGCAAATCAAAGTCAGAACTGAATTGCCAGGCCTGTCCATTGGTACTTCCATATTTCTACAGACAATTCAAATTTGGCGCAATGTGAAACCTGGATATCCTGCAAAGTCATATTAAAAACAGCACAAAAACTACTGCTTTAAATAATATACTCTGTTGGGCACTTCGTAAAAAAACTGTTTGCATTGCTAAAACGTTTACTTAACTATTTTTGCAATCATCAGTCTTTCGATGACTGTGAAAACAGTGATTTTTTGAAAAGTCCATTACGATTACATTTAAATCATTTTTTGCCAATCTTTTTGCCAACGGTTTTGCTTCTTATTTAAAGTTGGTTCTTGAACTTACGTCTAAAAGTTGGAGATAACTTGAAAACGAACGTTTGACTGGGTTGCAAAACAGAAAAATGAGCTTCGAAGGTTTTTCTTCTTCAAACAACTTGAAAACCTCCGGACAGAACAAGTAGTTGTTATGAGCAAAAGCCACAACTTTGTGAGGATTATCATACTTCTCTTTGAAGATCACCTCTCTGAAACGCAACACAAATTCGTAATTTTTACTTCACAGCTAATCTATTTTCATTGACATGCGACTCTTCTACATCAAACACCGCTTGGCTGAACATCAACTACATGAATAAAGCAAACAATACACGGGTTTGATCGTCATCATCATTGCAAGAACTTTCGCTGCGTTCAAGCGTGATGCGGCAAGTTTAGTTAGCTTTAAAATATTTAGAAACGAAGTACAAACTGCAAGCAAAATAAATTAGTAAGTAGCTCTGCGCAGTACCAGATGCAGCGAGCAACAAATGAACACCTCAGCACAGTGCCGTAGCCAGACCAAAACTTTGGAGGGGGCCAAAGATTTTTTTGGGGGCAAAATGTTTCATTTTAGGCCAATAACACTATTTTGTTTAGAAAAAAACGCCTCTCAAAGCGCAAAATGACTGTATTTTCTAACATTTTTGGGGGGGCATGGCCCCTTTGCTCCCCGTGGCTACGCCTATGCCTCAGCACATTGCAGAAGGCTTACTATCGTATAATCCCCGAAGCATGTCACTTACACGCAGGCCCGTAACCAGCTTGGGACACCAAGAGGGGCGAAGAGTTTTCTGAGAGTGGCCCAAATTTTTAAACTATGTCCGATACTTTCCAATTGTGCCCAACATATTTTTCCAGGGGCGAAAATTTTTCTAGGGGAGGCAAAGCCCCCTGGTTTCGGGCCTGCTTACACGTGATAAAGAACGGCGTTCGGCGGAGTGGGAAAACAATCATGACAATCAGTCGTCAGACATAGCGCAATTACCACGCGTGACTTGATTGTTACCTCAGCTTTGAATACTCCAAGCAGCCGCGTCCGATGTCATACTGCTTGTCATTTTTCAATAGTTCGATGTCGGGGTGTTGCTCCATCATAGTTTTCAAAGCGGTTGATCCACATTTCGCTGCGGTGAGCACGCCGACCTGAAACAATGTTCCCGGACGAGTTCAAACACATTTAAAATCCACATTTTAGTTACGTCTTGTTTGGTTTTAGCTCGAAACATGGGCGTCGGAAGAATTTTTTCCGTGGTGTGGAAAGTGGAAAGCGGATTTTTCAGGGGGAAGCTAAAAGGATTTTCCAGGGTGGGCTAGCAGTGGTGAAATTTCATTTTACCCACTCGAAACTAAGTGAACAATTTTTTCTGCTGAAAATTTAATAGAAAAATATATAATTACAAACTTCAGGGGAGCCAGCGCTCCCCTGACCCCCCCTTCCGACACCCACGGGTCGATTTGTATTGAAATTTTTGGGTGAATTCCCAATGGTCTCTGAGTTATTCACCGGTTACATTTTGGTTCATGAGCTCGACTCAGTGCGGGTAATTGCAGGGATGTTTGAAACTGAGAAGCAAAAATCGTTTCAACCGCTCGCTCCTTCCATCGTGGGTGACTCCAGTGTAGTCGTCTTGCAGTACAATTTGGATTCTTGAGAACACAGTTGAGTGCTCAGTCATTTTGTTGAGTGCTGAGTCATTTTGTTACGCGGTTACGCGCTGCAGTCTCACAACAGTTGTGGTTCTTATGTGTGCTCTGAACTGTGCACTGACGAAGTCGTGAGCTGAAATTTGGTATTTTTTTACGTGTTTTCAGTTATTTTTTTCCTTGTGATTTTCGACGTTGGTTGATTTCGTTTTCTTTGTTTCCTTCATCTGTTAGAAAGAGCGCGTTAAACAAGTTGGCTGAAGGTTTCCAGTGTTACTTGCCGTAATATTTACAACAGAACACATAGTGCTTGTTTTTCAAATGGAGAAACTAGCTTGAAAATACACCGATAAACACCGGCGCTCATCGCTGTTGACTGCATATCAAGATAAAAGCGGTTGGGATTTTGATCAGAAATAGTTGTTCACACTACTCACCACTTGACCTCGTATATTTGCGCTTGGCGCCTTTGCTTGTGCATTATTCAAGAAGGTAACGCAATCGGGGAGGGTCCTTTCGTTTATGTGATCCTTCGGATTTTGCATGGATAAAAGAACGTGATTAGTCAATACAGCTCTCTTCTTTGTGCAGATGAGCAAAATCGTCAAGACAGTCATTGAGCCGAAGAGAACAATAATTTTTGAGAAGAAGTGCATGGTTGCTCTACCCATGAATGGAGTAGCAGTCAACAAGACAACAGTTTAACTTATAACCTGAAAATTTGAACAAAGTGTTGGATGTGTCTAATTATCTTGAAATCACTTTTAACAGAATACAACGGGAAGACTTTCTACAATGCGAATGATAGGGCGATACAGACCTGCGTTGTGAACTTACGTCAAATTACTTTTGGAGCATAACGTAGGGATATGAAATGAACTTTGGAGCGGTGATAACGCAGTGGTGGAGCGTCTCCTATTCGAAACGGGTGAGTGCTCGAACCGCAACCACTGCGTGAATCGCTGTTGCGCTCCTTGGTGAAAAGCGTTAAGCCTATGAAGTCTTGGCAAGATGCAAATTTTAAGTTTTCACTTGCCGCATATTGCAGTCACCCAAGTAAACAAAAGTTATTGCTATAAACGTGTTGCATCAAAACTAACATAGCCTTAAATAAAGTTTTTCGGGTTTATTATGCAACGTTTCGGATTGTTCCTATTCCATTTTCAATCGGAAATGAAACAACGTTAAAACAATGCAGGCAGTTCAGAACCAAATGACTTTGTGACATAGAAACGCTGCAATAATATCACGTAAAATTGCTGAAAACAAACCTGAGGCTGTCAGCCATTTATTTTAATAAGACTGTAGGACTGAACATCTATTTGAAAAAGACTGTAGAACTGAAGATGCGTAGTGTTACGTGGCATGCTGACGCTTTGCGCTCAAATCCAATTACATTTATTACATCACGAACATACCAAAAATGATCAGGCGATGTTATTCTATGTGACAGCGGCAAGTACTGCTCTGGCCATAAATTACAGGACATAACAAAATACGGATTGATAAAAATTCACTGGTTTCTAGCGTTTTATATTACATTTGTGGGGCTTGAGCTTTGTTTGGGAGGCTAAGCCTACAAAATCCCCGTCGTGGCGTCGGGACTGTCACACAGTAATTTGTTCTAGAGGCAGAGCTGTCTGCATTGTATCAACGTTGCTTCATTTCCCAATGAAAATAGATCAAAAACAATCAGAAAAATTTCGAAATCAGCCGTGATTGAAATTTTGGATGCTTTGACATTTTTGATTCAATTCGTACAATCAAGACAATGACTTGTTTGATAATAAAAGAAAAATTTTTCTCTACTGAAAATGTTGTTTTTACGCAGTGGGAGAGTTCAATATTTTTGAGCTTTTGGGTGTTTCTTTGAAGCTGGTTATGAACATATATAAAGTCCTAAGTTATTAGAAAAGTTTGCAAGACCGAAAAAACAAAAACTTAAGCTAAGCTTGCTGAAAATATATGTATTGTTCTATGTCGTTCCAAATTGAACTTTTGCCATGAAAACTGATTTACCGATGAATAAAATATTTTTCCAAGTTAGGCCATCATGCCGGCTCTGTCACTGGGCTGAAGAAAAAGTACTGCAGCTTGCTCATTGAAATTGTGCTGAAAGGTGAATAAAGCAATGAAACATTCAGGATTTTATAATCAATTCTTTTATCACGTGGAAGTTGCTTGTGTTTTTGTAGATAGTTTATTACAACAGATCCATCTCTCAAAAATTAATTTATTTTGCTTTAATTGTTGAAGCACTAAGAGCAGTTGATTGAGCTGCCACTCGGTAAATGACCAGCGCTTAGACATCATATTTACTGAAAATGAGTTTTTTTTTGCGCAAAAGTAGTTGAAAAATTATTATTAACAAACAAGCTGTGGAGGATAACTGCGTTCGATGCCCACATACTCTCTTTAATCTCATACTTCAATACAACAGTATTTCGATAATGACAATCGTCACTACGTCTCCTAAAGCTTGTCGGAGTATCCTTGCTTAACACAACATTGTTTGTAGTTGGTATTTGTTTGTTTTTGTCAGCTTTGATTAACTGAAATGTTGTTGCATTATTTATTAACTACAACGTGTTTTCTTTTTTCAGGTAAATATTAGACTTAGAAGTTTTACTCTATACACAAATGCGATTGGGAGAAAATCGATCAAGTTGAAAATGTTTATAAATCATATTAAAAATTCTGCAAACGTCAAGTTGCTGTATTTTAACGGTTTGGTGGCCAATTGTTTCAAAAAAATTGTGATTGTCTTTATCAGGCAGTTCAGACGAAAATTGTTTGGACAAACTGCTATTTCAAAGATCAGATCGGGAACGAAAAGACAAAATTTTGAGGTGCAGTGACGAGTAATGGAGTCTTAAAGACGAAAAACATTTGACTTCCCCTACGCTCGATAAAGGAGGGATGAGGCCATTTTGTGCAAAGTTGACAGTATTAGCGACATTTCTTTGTGAAATAAAACCTTTCTCCTACATGCATATTTTTAACTGCACAGCCTTTTGAATAAAAGTAACTGTCCAGTTATTGCATAAATCAAAAATAAGATTTTCCCCTGTAGTACGTCACAGTAATTCCGTGCATGCAAAAAGCAACATCATGAGATTTACCGTGGTATCCCTTGCAACAATGTCTACGATTTTGATGTAGCTCATCTATTTCATGAGTAATGACTAAAAAGGCGATTCAGAGCAACTTGAATGGTCTAGGGCAGGGGTGTAGGACAGGGGTGTGCAATCATTTTGTACGGAGGACCACACTGAAAACTTTCTTGGTACCGGGGGCGCATATATTACACACAGTATATTACACCCATAAAAAAAAACTTTAGCAAAACTTTTTACATTAGTTAGCACAGAATGAAGGTAACAATATTCACTTCCGGTTGAGTAAAATGCGTTTCGAATAAAACGTGTGGAAAAAATCTCGATAATTCTAATCTATTCGATAAACTTACTTTAACATAAACTCGAAACATGTACTACGTAGATGTGGCTACCCTGCGGACCGCACAAAATGCTCTCGCGGGCCGTGGTTTGCCCACCCCAGGTCTAGGGTCTTTGGTGGCGACTGAGGAACGCGTTTTTGTTTATGTTAGCAGACTATCATGTCAACTGTTAGACCGTTGGTAAGCAAGAAAATTGCATTGAATCACGAATAGAATATTGCCTGACATCACGAAGTAAGAATTCGCAAAACATTAAAGCCGAATGTATAACAATATATGAAGATGCATCCCCAATTCCCGGTCTAGACCCCAATGTAGGATCGTTGATGGTTGAAGAGGAACGCATTGTAGCTTACGATTCCAGTTTAAGGGTCTACCTAGATTTTGCAGGAGCATGGGTCAGTCTCCCAACTAAGCGATCTGACGTCTTGAAATTGCCAAGCCAAAGCTAGGCGAAATTAAGGCTCTCGAAGGCTCTCACTACTTAATCGTCCGTTAGTAACTATCCAGTACAGCACTCTAAACTTGATTGCCTCCTTTTGATTATATTCAGATATACAACAATCTATTCAATACATGTGAAGCCAGAACAACGTAACATTAAACGGTTCGGTACAGAATGGTGAACAGCAGCGCAATGTGTTCACATGAGAGACCGGAAATGGCGACCAATTTCCGTCATGTATGCAGCAGGCTATCATGTCAGCCGTTAGCAAACATAGTAATTGCATTGAATAACGGATAGATTGCATTAAATCACGCAGCAAGAATGCAAAATACATTATATCACAAATATATATTAAATATAGTGGCTTTCCCGTCGAAATCTGTTTATTTATCCTATTTTTTGTGCAAATGGATTTTTAGCTTTTTTAAAATTAGCCAGTACAGTAAATCTTGTTGGTTATTTTTGCTTTGCAAACATGCATTAATCAAACATCTTTTATCTGTTCATTTCTCATTTGTTCTTTTATCTGTTCATTTTTCGTTTGTTGTTGTTATCACCAGTGGTGGACTTAGAGTTTGGGGGGCCCGAGGCAATGTTGAAAAGGGGAGCTCTGATGACGCCATTATACTCAGCCAACCGTGATAAGACCTTTTGATCAAGCCTAAGAAGGGGAAATGCCGGCAACGGTGTTATGCACTTCTCTGTAAGCCGCATTAGGGGTTATGGGGTTGGGGGTAGAGCTAGCTATTGTGTTGAAGTTTCGCATACAAGGTTAGGTTTAGTGTCAGTTTTCCTGGCAAATTTGGCAGGAAAACTTTGGCGAGGTCTATGTAGTGTTTGCAAAAACTTACCAGTGTTCATTGACTAAAAAGTGCCGTGACAAAGAATAGCCTATTAGACTGCAATTTGAAATTGACCTAATTGAAAAGGTAAACTGAATTTCATACAGATTAATGGAGTACAAAACAGGTCTATGTTTGAACATAACAAAACTCTTGTGATTGCATATGCGCTACATATGCTCAGCAGGGACCCCTTTTTACAGTCGTCCACAGGGGCATGAAGGGAGGCAAGGAAAGTACAATTCCCCGGGCGTCGAATCACTGCGGGGTGCGCCGAAAAGTCCCAAAAATGTCGCAAGTACTTTTTTCATCATCACATTTGCTTCCGAAAGACCTTAGGTTCGAACATGGGTCAGACGTATTTCTTTCCCCTAGAACTATCTAGCCTCGCTACAACCCTTTCTTTCCCCAGGCACCATCTAACCGCGCTACGGTCGTCCATACTGTATTATGAGAAGCTTCATTCTCTGACAGTGAAAGTAATTATCATTTGGTATAAATTTTTTTCTCTTACTTGATAGTGTCTTTTCAGAACTTTATGGAACAAATTTTATAACTCACAGTCTATTTGAAAGGTAATGAAGTTGATTTGCAGCTTTTCCTTATTTACACATTAGACATGCTGGTGGGGGCACTATTGTATTGAGTAACGTCGTCACTCCCACACGCAAGTCGCTTGAATTTAAGTATGCATCGCAGTAGCATGAAATACGCAAATACATGAAGGAAGACGAGGATACATACATCGCGGTAGTAGAAAGTATACGTTTGATGGCGCAAATACATTTACTTTGATGAAACACAAGCTTTTGAGATATACGTATGAATGAAGTCATCCTGCTTATT
>JGI24158J21664_10004082_pt1 | contig 18651 bp, 15 predicted proteins | sample Ectturendosymbi3_FD_21664 | JGI IMG/M metagenome (IMG submission 21664)
TTTTGAATTTCGACTTTCACATCAGGCACATTCATCTGATGCAGTTCCCTCTGACTTAGCCGAATTCCATGTAGTGGCACTTGTGTGACCACTACACTTCGTCCAAAAACTTGAAAAAACTGTTGCAAAGATTTGATGCAGTTCGTTTACACAACTAAATATTGCTTACCAATTCACGCTTTTCCTGTTGCAGTTTTTGCTTTTCCTTCTCCAAAGATTGGTACTGCTCGGATTTCTTTTCTAACATCTTCGAAGCTCCTTTTGTTTGATCGTCCAAGTTTTTTGTTAAAGTGACAAGTTTTTGACGTTGTTCTTCCTAGAAATAAGTTGCTTAAGGAAAGCGTTAACGTATTAATATTGCCGAAAGAACGGATAGGATAATATGGCAGAGTTCTACTTTCAAATAAACAGGTTGAAGAAATCTAATGAATACAACAGTACGCATACTTACAATTACAAAGCAGTGACGGTTCTGGGGGTGGGGCGTTTGGGGATCAAACCTCAACCCAACATGACTCGTTGGGAATCCCTAATGAGATGCTAATTTAAGTCAGAAAGACTTCGCAAGCATGGGTCGCCACAGGGGGGAAACGGGCATTTCCCGTTTCCTTTCACTAAATCCCGTAATTTGCCTGCAAAGGCAGGTTGCGAAACTTTGGAGCGAATTGTTCTTATTGGCCTTTGTTGCGTAACAATACCATGGCAACAAATCTTCATAGGTCCACTTCAAGTGTAGATGTTTTGCCACACGTGACTGTTGAACGTAGACATCTTGACAGGTAATGCAACGAGACAGCGACTGCCGATAGCAGTAACCCACGTAGAGTGAAAAGAAGCATGAGTGAAATAAAAGCATTGCTGCCAACAAAGCGCATTTTTGTAACCAATATTCCCTCTAAGGTGTAGTGGCGTAGCCAGTCCAAAATTTTGGGAGGCCAAATATTTTAACTTTAAGCGAGCAAAGTATTTTGTTTGGGGCACGGCCTCTCAAAGCACAAAAAGACAAGGTATGCTAAAAATTGGGGGGCATGGCCCATTGGGCCTCCTGGCTACGCTTATGTTAAGGTGCGCCACTGCGTAGTGAAATCTCATTCTTGCGCACTTGCAACATTCCAAAACACTGGGAAAACAGGAAAACAAAGAGAACCTCCACTGGGAAAATAGGAAAACAAAGAGAACCTATTTCAATTGTACTTTGTTCGTTTTTGATAAGGTTTTATACTTATTCTAATGATTCACATAGTTTGTAATTCATTTAGAACTCTGCTGATTCAGTCTTAAAATATTCATGCTCACTAACACAAACATTTGCTTATTGTAAAACTTTCTTAGAGGGAACACTGTTTTGCAACTGTTTCCGTCGCGTTGGGTATTTTCTTTGTGGTGTAGAAAGGGTAAAGCGTTTTGTGTCCGTCCATCTGCGTTGCATTGTCAACAACCGGAAAAGGATACGCAAAATGTCGACTTCCCCCCCCCTGGAAAAATTTCTGTGGACACGCATGTTCGCAAAGAATCTCTCATGGATTTTTTATTTATTCATTCATTTTCATGCCTGCTTTATCTCTGGGGAGGGTCGCGGGGTAGCAACCTTAGGAGGACTCGAAATACCTCACAGTCAACAGCAATCTCAGGTAGTTCTGCTGTCTTCACACCAAGCAGGGGTGTAAAGAGGGGGAAAGGGGGCTCAATTTCCCCGGCGCCGAATCACTATGGGGGCACTGAATTACTACAGGGCGCACCGAATGACCGCGGGTCGCTAAAAAGTCTCAACAATGTCACAAGTACTTTCTTCAATACAGTATATTTGTTTCCGAAAGACCTCAGGTTCGAACATAGAACCGCCAAACTTGCATCTTGCCGCGGACGCCATCTAACCTCATTACGCCCCTGACACCAAGACAGGACCAAGCAAGGTTAGAGATGTAGTCACAACACATGGCCATTGGACGACCACTGGGGCACTTTCTCGTGGGTGCTGTGTTGCTCAAGAGTTAACAAAGAAATGGTCGCACTGGCTGTCTAATGTCCATCTGCTTTTGCGGCGTTAAGAGTGTTAGCTTTACTAACGAGGTTCATAAGACTGATATGAAGTGATCCTGAGATATGTACTAATCCAGGTCTACTATTTCATGATTGTTTTGACAGGGCAGTATCCCGATCACTGAATGACTAGCGAATATTACTTCAACGATTCGCAGTCATAGGCAAATCAAGCGTGAAGCAACCAGCACGCAAAATTAGCAGATTTTTGCTACAGTGTTGACGAAAATTATAGCAGATACAATGTGATTAAATCGGTAGATATGTTCTAGATCACCGTAGATGCAGATTATTGTATTAATTTTAAAGACCGTGCTGGATGCAGATTAGATTGGTTAGCGCAGGTGTCCCAGATAAATTTTTATGCAGCTTATGTACTACTTTGCGCAAGTGTTTATCAAAAATCCGTTAATTCGTTTGTTTTCTATGTTGTAACATTTACTGATGCCTGCACAACACGACTACCAACTCACCAGGGTTATCACAAGAAGAAATTTCATGAACAAAATTCGGGAAGTGAGAGCTCAATGCCCTTTAACCCCAATGACTCTGGGCATAACACTATACATTTAAATCGTGCTAGCACGTGATAACATGGAGATTAGCGATTTTAGACCCCACAAAAATCATGGATCCACCACTGATGCAAAGNTTTTACAGCTTTTTGTTGTTATCAGTGGAGTAGCCAGCCCAAAATTTTCGGGGGGGGCAAAATGTTTGATTTTACGCGAATAACACTATTTTGTTTAGAAAAGCGCCTCTCAAACCACACAATGACTACATTTTCTAAAAATGTGGGGGGCATGGCCCCTTTGGCTCCCCCTTGCTACGCCTTTGCTTGTCACAGCTCGTTTTTCTGCTTTTGCTTGGGAATATTGGTAGTTTCTACTTTACCAGCAACAGCCACTCTGTTATGTATGAACTTTCGCATACAGTACAGTTTTTTCAAAATATTTTTGTAGTATTCTTGTCAGTCATAAACATTGATCCATTCTCCTTTAGTTTTAACTTGGTTAGCATTTGATCTGCTTCAGTCAAAACGCTATGTACTGATCTTCTTTGCTAATTCTGCTGTTAATCATTGTGTAGTCTTGAAAATATAGGATGAAAGCCAATGGGGTTTATTAATTATTATCATCTGGCGAAAGCATATATTTACAACAACAAATTTTGCACTTGCCGGGCAACAAATTTTGCACTCATTACTTGCAATCAAATACCCCGGTTAAGTAGACATTTGTATATGCTGGCTCAGGTTGCGCATAGACAGAGTCTTCGAAGTAGGGAGTGAGCGACTTCTTACTTTTGAGTAATGTGAAGACTGTTTCATTACTTCGCAATCTGGCAACAATCAGTTTACATGCAAGATACTCTGATTTATCGCCATATCGGTTTCACTAATCCTTTCTTATTTCTATTCATGTGCAAGCGTAGACCAATTCTATATTAACGGTGATAGTTGCAGGTATTTCTTCAGAAATTCTATTACGAGCGTTGTGGACGCTTCCAACGTACTGTAAGTATGCTCTGTCGGAATCAGATTACTGTAATTGAGTGAAAACTGCAGTCTCCGCAGCGCAGTGCTCTTTGTAGGTGTCAGATTAGATGCAAATTTGTGTTTGCCTCAGTAGCGCATTTGGATGATGCTTAGCCTGAAACGAGTTAACATGCAGTATTATGGCACGGCTCCCTTTATATCAAAATTTTATATTTTGTAAAAAAAACTGAGAAAAATAGTCTTGGACATGGGCGTCGGAAGGGGGACCTTGTCCCCCTGGATGTTGAAATTTTCAGCAAAAAAGTTTTTTTTCTTAGTTTTGAGTAGGAAAAATCAAATTTCACCACTTTTGCCCCCCCTGGAAAAATTTAGGAAAAATCCACTAGTGCCTCCCCTGGAAAAAATCCTTCCGACGGCCATGGTCGTGGACCCAACAAAATGAACATCAAAAAAGAAAAAAGCGTATATCCGTTAATCACAGCTCTAAAGTGGTAAAACGCTTGTGTAAGCGCATTGGTATGAGAAACCCATCGGTTCACAAAATGTAGCAACGTCCAAAGAACCTGATAATAATAAGCGCATAGAGTTTAGGGCGTTTGCTTTTTGTTCTTACCATCATTGCATTTTCTTTTCTTCGCATTTCTTGAACATTAGATAGTTCTTTTGCGCTGACCATATGAGACACCTTCTTTTTATAATCTTCTACTACCTCTTCCAGCTTGGAAACCTGCAGCTGCGCTTTTTCCTGCAGTAGAAATAAATAAGTTGTTTCAGATGAAAAAATTCCTTCCAGGCAACGTTGCATGTGACTGATGGTTAAAACTAGATGTAACACTGAATGCTGGTATGTGGGGCTGTGAACCCACGTATCTTCTGCGGGTGGGTAAACACATAAGAGGAAATATTCAAATTGATTACACAACCCAATATACGTGTTTCAGTTCTAACCAGCAGATGATGTGGTATGTAGATAGAGAAGATGTATGAAACCCAACTATTAGGAATGGTTTGAAAAAAAAGTTAGAGTCTGAAAGATACGAATGTACGTTCTCATTCTAACTACAGCTAGGGCACTTAAAGTTTTTTACTTATGAAAGAAAATAACGTTTGGGCTACTCTTTATCAAGCAAATATTTTACAGCCTTTACCTGTTCTCTTGAAAATGATTTTTGCAAAATGTATGACTTATACTCACCAAAGCGACCTGTTTGGTTTTGTTTTCCTCGCGTAGTCGTTGGATTTCGGCCCAGGTCTCAGATTGCTCTCTTTCACTTGCCAAAAGTTGTTCAAGTTCTTGTATTCGCTTCTGTTTCTGTTCCTGTATAATTTCAAAAAAGATTAGAGACGTTTTCATCATTTGACAATTATCAGACCAGGATCTCCAAGTTTTTGTTGTGGAGGTCACAAAACCAAACTGGTGAAGGCCAGAGAGTGACACCCTAAAAAGGACGCTAACTTCCGAAAAACGCTAAAAACAGTTAAATGCATTTTTACTGAACACTCACATGTAAACCAAAATACAATTGAGAAAATTATAGTTACAGTACATACATCAAGTGGTCTAAGCACACAACAAAACTCCAAAACGCTTTGATCACTGACCTTGACAAATTGACGGTACCATGGGCCTCATTATAAGGTAAACTCAATATGGCACCGCGAGCTGCATAAATTTGTCTGATCTGGGGATATTCGATCCGCATGTGACCCGCGGTCCGTACGTTGAGGACACTTAGACCAGCTATGTCCAACCCGCGGGCCGCATGCGGCCCAGTCGAGGGTTTTGTGCGGCCCAGTTTAGGTTTCGTTGTAGTAAAAGTATCCTGCATAAGGACAACTTGTCCTTGTTTTCATAATCTTCAATTTGACATTTTTGATGCAAGGTCCTTAGTTCCACTTTATCACGTATTTTACCATTGCAGTTGGGATTCGAACACTTTCAGTATATTAGTTTAAGCTAAATTTAGTTTGCTAAAATCAAAGTAAGCCATTCAATGTGCGGTCCTCAACGATATGTCACTCAATGTGCGGCCCTGGTAAAGATATTGACATACTTTTTGGCTCTGTGAGCCATTTGAGTTGGACATAGCTGACTTAGACAAATCGCGAAATTACTTAGGACGAAGCAACCCGACACGGTACCGAAATTGCCGTAGAAGCGATTAATAAAACAATTGGTATATAAAGTGAATGTCCTAGAATCTTTCCTTTAAAATCTGCGTTGATGTGAGTGCGACGAAGTTGCTTAAAGTGAATGATACTCCGGTTTACGAGTGGAATAGATGGTTTACCTATAAGCGTAAAAGTGAAGCCACAAAAAGATTATAGTACCACAGAGTTTATCTTTAAAAGTACCTGCACATGTATTTTTAGATATCAAATTACACCGAAAAAGCTAGAGAATTCGCAAGGCAGCAAATGCTCGTTGGAACATGACTATGTCTCTGCATTCGTTTGAATTTTATTATACTTTCGTGGCAACCGGTATCAGGCCTCGCGATTTCCGGAAGGTTACAGGGCCTACCGCGAGTCGCGGATTTGTGGTTGATTCCAGTCTTTTTTATTGACAAGCGGACAATGCACCACGCAGCACGTTAAGTAGGCTATTCATTTGCAAAGAAACCTAAGCAATTTAAGGGCCTCTCTTTGAACAAAACGAATCACTAAGATCAAGGCCGATCAAACCCACGTGCAGCAGATATTAAAAAAAGCACTATTGCACAGATTCTGAACAAAATCGTTATTTTCTTAAACACTTGCCAATTACGAATTTTGCGAATTAGTTCTGCATACCTTGTCAGCTTTAGAAAACATTATTAGGCGGTCATAATTCTTCTTAATGCGCTCTTCTCTTTCCCGACATGACTTGCAACTAGTCCCTTCACGTTCTGAATCTCCAGCATCTAGTGATGCATATTCCGCCACAGTTGGAGTGTCACTTCGCTGCACCACCGAAACTTCTTTGCTGCGCCCCGGAGCAGTTTTCAAGCTGTTTTTGTTGCTTTGTTTTTCAAGGCATTCGTCAAACTCGAAAGGATTTGCTAATTTACCGAGCACCTCCTTGTTACCTGTGTCGCAATTGCTGTGTCTTCCTGCTGACAAAGCAGGGGAAACGGAATGAGTTTTCAAACCTTCAGCTTTTCGCTCCGAAAAGCTGTCTTTGCACGACGGTTTGAAATCCGCAACTTCTAGATTATTTTTTCCAGAACTTTCTCTCCTTTTTCTTTGGCGCGTTTCTTCAAATCTCGTGCAGTCATCGGAACGCGACGGCGGCGTTTTTCGGCTGCCGCTGGCGCCATCGATGCTAGGTAACGTAACGACGTTGCCGCCGGCTTCGGTGCAGTTGTTAATATCAGTTGACCACCGCGAGTCAGGTGATTTTTCTCTTTCTCGATGTCGTCCGTTGTGCCTGGGCGAAAGAGAAACGCCGCTTGCAGTTTCAGAAGACTTGGATTTTCTTCTATTTTTTCGCGATTTCTTGCTTTTCTCTGCCAGGCCTCCGTCCGCTTTTGTCTCTCCGACTTGTTTGGAAGATTTTCCTACATTTTCTCGCCGAGTACGTTCGTTTTCAGACTGCGAACGTGACGCTGAGTCCAATGAGCGGGTCGCAGAATGCTCTGTCGGCATATTTTTGTTTTCTTCGGGTCTAGGTTGGCTCCGCTCTTCGCCGTCTTCGGAGGAAATCTTCGATGACTTTCTCGGAATCGGGGGCAAGGAAAGCAAGCCGTCTTCGCTGACTGGCGATGAAAGGACATTGTTTTCAGTTTTGGTGGGAAGCCCTTCGGCCGCCTCTGTTGCCAGGTTGTTTTCATACTCGGTGATGTCCTGTGACAAAAATAATCGGAACGGTGAGGTATTGTGATGAAAACAAAAGCAACGCGCCACATTGTTTACTTTGAACGGACACCTTTGAAATTCTTGAACCTTTATTTGGTGCCCTTGCGATTTATTATCGTTTCGCAATAGATTGTTTGATGGGTAAACCGGAAAGAAAATATTTCCGAACTCAGTGTTTTGTTTATTCATTGTTTTGTAACATATCACCAAGATTAGTAAAATATGTCTTCATACACACTTTTTTAGTTTGTTTCAAACCTTAGCTTTACTTTTTTGTCAATATATCTGGTTGCGTGGGTCTTATCAAACTATTAAGCTGCAGGCAAAGGTTTTTGCGTCATGATATATTGACGCGAATAATGCATTTTAAAAGCAACTAGTAGCTTTTGTTTCACAGCCTAACTAAGAAACAAAGTTGTTGTATCGAAAATTTCCAGCCTAGTACTCCATGGCCACGGACAAACATCAAGTAAGCAGTGACCCGTGACACTTTCACGTCCGTCAGCCAAAGTTTACCGCAAAGCAAACTTTAATTGTGACCTTTGGCTAAATTACAGGTGTCTAATGTGCGGCCGACAAGCCATTCACATGTGGCCGAATCTTCCCGAGTGGCCCAAGAGTTCCTTTTCTCCAAAAGTAAGCATCAACCCATACCGATATAACGTTCGAGCCAAGCGCCACTTTCCTAAAAAAATCTTTTTAGTCGTGGTTAAATGGGAATGATTGAGAATGTTCTTTGTTACGTCACTAATCGTCGAGATAGATCAACCATTGATAGAACAATTAGGACGATTGCGGTATTACCGAAGAACTAGTGCTTTTTTACCTTTCGTATGTGTGCTTTGCTGCAGCCTACACAGCTTGTAAAACTTAAAATCAGAGATAAAGTTCATTGTAAATAGATCTGAAGTGTTTTGAACGCAGGTATTGCTTTAATCAAGATACTTATAATAATGTCAACGGCTAGCAAAAAGCTTTCCTATTTAAAATAAATCGTGTTATTGCAATCGCATTAATCAACGTGTCACTCGGGCAACAGGAATATTATTTTCTGCTGTTTTAATGTTAAAACTTCATTATATTTCCATTTTGATCGTGTGTGCGGTTACTGCAACATAAAGTTAAGTCTACAATAGACCCATAGCCAAATTTAAAGGTTTGGGGGCAAGATGTTTGTTTTCATTATACGAATAAAACAAATTTTTCTAGGCACAAAGAAATTTGGGGGACACAAAAAATTTGGGGTGACTGCCCCCGAATGCCACCCCGTGGCTACAGGCCTGGCCTACAATGCAAATGCCCCACCATATTGTGATACGGAACTTTGGCCCGCGAAACAACCTGCTAAACCATTGGTTTTCAAAACTTTTTTCTACTGCGACCCACTATAACCCAACGACCCCATCTAAAACTCGAATGGAGCAAATGTAATACAGCTGTGCACATAAAATATCTACTCGCTACTCCTCCAAAAATGGTTCTCGACCCCTCTGGGGCTCGCGAACCCCAGGTTGAAAACCACTGTGCGAAAAAGTTGTGAGCCTTCACTCAAAAAGACTGGACACCGTTGGGTTAAATGTTTACACTTTATGACATGCACACAGCGATTTGCTGAAGTAATGGGAAGAGCAACCTGCACGGGTGAATTATTACTTGTAATTAAAAGTCATGATTGGGTCTTCATAACGGTCTTTTGTTGCATGACCTTGGTAAAAAAACTTGAAATTTGATGATCAAATACTAGCTTCAGTAATTTGGTGTTTTCCCGACCTTTGATTCCTGAGGTTCTTCTTTGACCACAATGACAGAAACGCGAGGTAGAGAATGATTTGAAACTGACAGCGCTGTGGTGGCAAACTGCAAGCACACCAAAGTTTCGTGGGTGGAATTTGGACACGAGGAGGCGGTAACAAGCAGTCTTGTTGCGCAATTGCCTCCGAGAGCTTCTTTGAGAAACCGAGTAAGCTTCGAATCTCTGAAAGAAAAATGTTCAGAAAAATGTGAAGCTATCAGAGCGGGCACATTGCCTGTTTCAAGAAAAAAATAATTTCGCTATAAACTAAAAATGGGGTGCTTCAGAAACAAGTTAGAGAAAAAACGAGTTTGATTGTGAAAGAACCAGACTTAACAATATCGTTCTGGTTTTACGCGATTATCAAGACCGGAGAAAAAAAAACTTTTTGTTAAAATCCAAGTCAGTACATGAACTGTAGCACGGCACACCAATTCTAAATCCAGCGTGTCTTCTCTTTCAAAAACCTTGCTTTTGCTCTAGTCGCATTCAGGGGCGGATCCAGGGGGGGGGGCGATCGCCCTCCTAAAACCTTCGAAAGTACCTTTTTCCACCATGATATTGTACAATTCGGAAAACAGCATTCGCAATATAAGGCCATTTTGCCGTCCACTGCCTTGTCCAGTGGCGTGCAGAGGGGGGGTCGAACGGGGCGCCGGCCCCCGACATCCAAGGTAGGGGGGTATCCAAAGAGTGAAATGTAAAAATTTAATTGCTGTAACTCTATGTTTTTTTCTATTGTAAGTCTACTAATAAATGCTTAATGGATTTAATTTTTCAAAACTTGTTTGGTTGTCAACACTAATGTTTAGGTATTTAAATGTCAGTAATTCTCAGCTTCTTCATTACCAGGGACTTTTACTCTAGGTGTGCGGCGTACACCCAATCAAATTGGTAGCGACGTGACTTGTTCCAGATCGTGTGATCAAGGGAAAATCACAAAAAGGGATTAAAGATAATCAGGGTTAAAAAAAAACTTTTTTTAAAAAAACAATCCTCCTGGTTCCTTTTAATTCGTTTTTTTGAAAAGAAAGTTTTGTTCTTAAAAAAAAACACAAAACCCCCATTCTGAATTGCTTTTATTGCATCATGCAATATCATCATTAGCAGAATTACACAATAATAAGTTGTTATAGCAATTATGGGATTCTAATTTGAGGGTAAAGAAATGTAGGCTACCCCCTCTTTGCATTCGCAAAGTGTTGTTGGTCAATTCATTCCAAAGTGGTAAGGCTTGGCAAGAATGAGCACAGCAAATTGAGAAAAGCCACTCCTACACAATCTCTGCAGTTTCACGACAAGTTTATGTACATGTCCTGCTAGTTCAGCATCTATATAGTGTATTTTCCCATTAAAGGTTTGGTATGGTCCAACATCAGAAACAGCTTGGATACAGAGAAGGCAGAAAAAACGATTAAAATATATCGATTTTACAGAGCTGAAGAAGATAACCAGTAGAATTTACTCAAGCTGTTCGAATTATTCTTCTCTTTTTTTCAAGTCCTTCAAATTTCGTTGCTGTTCGTTTTGTTTCATTAAAAATAATTTACAGATAACTGTACAAGTTTGCTGCTTATATTACTCTTTACCTCATAGTACATTTTTCCAAGGAAAAGTAAGGAGTGGGATTTTGGTTTTATTGTATTTTAAGACCTTTTTTGGTGTGACCTCCACAACACTTAAGGTTTCATGTGTTTTTCTGCAAACCCTGGGCGCCATTTTTTTAAAGCCAAGCAACATTGGGCGCCATTCTTACCCCGAATTTCAAGGATTTTGTCCAGATTTTCAGCAAATCTAAACGTATGGGGGTGCGCTTTCATCCCCTGCACCCCCACCTCCAACGCCACTGCTTTTCTTAACAGTGTCATAGGTAATTTCGTGGCTTATCAAGATCGACTTGAAACAAATTTCTTACAGCTTTTCGGGCATCCAGAAAATTCAGAATGATTTTCTATAATTTATGTTATTATTTTTGAGGTTAACATTGTTGATGAACAGAAACAAACATAACTGGTAACAATTTTTGTTTTTTATAAGTTTTCATTGCCCTCAACTGTTTTACTGCTCCCCCTGCCCTACCTCTGCTCAGGCGTCCCTGAACATGAATGTTGTGTCAACAAACTTCGCTAAAACGTTGGTTGTAAACCTGATTATGACGCCATATTATGACGTCACATTTCACAAACAGCGTATATCCAGTAACAATGACCACCACACACCACTGCTTAATACTAGAATTTGGTAGGGGGCATCCAATCAAGCAGTCGCCCCGGGCATCACCAGACCTCTGCACACCACTGGTCTTGTCACAGCAGTGTTGTGAACTATACTTCATCTCTCTTAGAGCAGTGAACCGGTAATGAGACTTGACTGGCAAATATCACTGAAATCGACCCCTCCCTAAACCTACTGGCTGGATCCGCCCCTTGTCGCATTAAATGTATATCACAGCAATTTACTGCTTTTGCTTGCAGCAGATTTTAACCAGAACATGCAAACTCAGTTGCAGATTTACAAATAAACAAAAATATATGTACTACCCACTTTAATCGTTGCTTAGTCCGAAATCACATTCAAACTTCGGTCTGAGAAGAGTATTCATTGACTTAGACCGTATAAACTTGGAAATTCTTGAGGGTGCTCCGATCCGGACTCAATTTTTAAATTGCGATTACCCGGTACTGGCAATGCAATATTGGCTGAAGAATTACTTTGTCTGCGGTAGGATGCTTAGTTTTGTTCTACAAATGCGACCAGGAATTAAATCTTCATACACAGACCGAAAGATTAAGAGGAACTGACTAACCTGTAGGATGCACTGCTATCTTGTGATGAGTGTGACAAAGAAGTAATGACTTTGCTGAAAACTTGAAGCGATCTGTTTGCTTTAGCGTTCGCATTGTTTCCCATCGAATCATGAGTCGAGTGCTTGGTGGACTAGTAAGAAACATGCAAAACAAAGGTTGATGTGAGAAGTCTTCAAGTTCGCAGAAAACAATGTTCTCTTAGAAAAAAGTTAACATTCAAAACAGAGAAGGTAACAACTCACCACGTGATGTTTGGACAGAATGAAATCTGTCTTTTCAATCGGAAGCTTACGTTATTTTGTTCGAGCTCACTGGTGGTTTTCAACGAAAAAATATTGCGTAAATGCTGTTCAAAGTTTGCCTTAACCGATTTTTAAATCAAATGGGTTGCAGGGAGCTTTTTATGACTAACATCAGCTTGCAAGCAACTCACGACACAAGCGCAAGGAACACGAGTTATTTTTTTTACATTTATTCTTAAACGCAGGTTTCATACCCTGCAAACTCCTACTAAGTCCACAAAGTCTATTTTTCCTTCAGTTCTTTGAATACGACTTTCGCCTTTTTCTCCATGAGGTAAGTCTTCTTCCCTTCGTAAGTGCAGAGTGAACACAGTGTGGCTCCGACCAGCGTCTCGCACTGAAAAAAGTTTTGAAACAGTCAGTTCGAAGCCACTTGCAAGAGAAAGGAAGATTTAAATCCTCCAAGTTTTGCACACAGATTAAAATTATTGAAATGAAGTAAATCAGGTTTGTTTACCCATGTGTTTCGCCTACAGTGAAGTGGGGTTATTGCACTCACTGCACAAGTTTATATTGTTACTAGGACAACAAATTTTTTAACCTGAAACCTTGAAACTTTGACTTCATTTTGACCTATCAATTTCCCGCGTTTGCAACTGAAATGTGCAATACAAACCATATATTACAAGTCAAACCAAGTCAAACCAAGAGGTTAAAAACTTTATTCTGTTGAAATGAAACAAAAATAAAAAATGAAAGACTCAAACGAAATCGTAGACGAAAATCACTCTAAAAAGGCATTAGAGATAGTGACAATACAAATTCTGAAATCACTGAGAGGATTCTGCATTGTTATACTTCAACATCAAGTACTGCTTCACATTATCGTCTTTAAAGTTTCTGTCTCCAGCCAAAATTTTTCCCGAAGTGCGAAGCATCTTTCTACTACAACAGAGATTGCTCGGGAGTTCCTTAGCAGGCTGTACACAGGCCCGTCGCCAGGATTTAGCAGCAGGGGGGGTCAAAAATCAGAAGGAGGGGCAAAAACCCAGAATGGGGGTCACATTTTTTAAATACGCTATAGGATGTATGTAGCAACCGGAGGGGCAAACGTGAAATGGGGGGCACCGATTTCAAATGAGGGGCCGGGCACCACGGGCCCCCCCGCTGGCGCCGGCCCTGGCTGTACAAATGTGGCAAAAAATCATCTCGATTAATTTGCATAATGCACTTGACGTCATCCCGTCACATTCTTTCTTGAATCTATGGTTCAATTTGACTGCCATCGACTCCAAAGATAAGGGACGTCGTTTCCTAGGAAGCTTGTTCTCGAATGGTACAACGGCTGCCTTCCACCTTCTGAACTATATCAACCAGTGCACAGCAATGTTCCTCTTTCTCTACAAGTTGATAGGCTAAATTGAGAACTTTGCAGCCTCTCGAACACGCCGCGCCAGTACAGCATCATCGTAGACGCCTTCTAGAATACTTCTTACTCTGGTAGATTTCTTGAATACATAGAAAGCAGCATTTAACCAACTGCCCCATCTGGTTACAACAACTGGTTGTGGAATTTGGCCGATGGAAGTAAAAAAGCTCTTCCTGATCTGTTTTAGTTCTCATTGCCCTAACCCTGTCAGTCAATTCATCAACAGCAGTGTAGTTGCGTTTTACTTTCACGGCACAGTTCTATAGAAGATGAGCCATGCATGTGACTTGGAAAAGTCGGGGATATAGCATTTTTAACAGCTTTCCCGAAGCAGTCACATACATCGCCCAACAAGCAGAAGTTTTCTCGTGCGACAATATGGGTTGTTACTTGTTAGCTATAACTGTATTTTACAAATGTATCCCGATTTATCTAAACCTGTCTCGATGTAGCTAAATCTGACCGATTTGGCGTTTTTTTTTTGTTAAATGTGCCTGATATGATTTTTTTTACGAATATCGCCCCATACGCCAACAAGATTGTGAACCGCATGGTCAATTTCTGGAATGATGATTTCACTGCGCAGATTGTGGAAAAGTCTTACAGTGGAATACAGACTTCTACAGGGCCTGCAAATTTACCAACATTGCAAGTCTTATTTGTCGAAGCTTGCGTTCTAATTTAATGAGTTTGTTTGCTTTCTCTGCTCTTGCTTTGGCCTTTCAGTATTTCACCCGTAAGCACTGCTTGCAGGTTGTAGGACTGACAATGCGTAGTGTTACGTGAAATCGATTTCCTATTAAAAATTTGCTGATTGATTCAAACTGTTCTCCTGTGTGGAGACTAGTCATACTTGAATACAGATATGTACAAGTTGAATCATCACAAAAAGATGAAAGCAGAGCCCGTTCGCTGATTCCTCGAAAGCTTACAACAAAGTTGGAGCTTTTAAAACTGAGCCAGTTTAAACAATTAAACGGTTACACAATGCGGGCCGTTAGTAACTTACATCTGTTTGGATTCCTCCTCAACTGTTTGTTGACGTCGTCGACGACTTTCACGGGTAACTCTGTTACGCCCTCCAGTTTCGAAGAATCCGTAAAGTCGTGAAACCGGATGTTGTCTGTGGCAGAAGGGTCCTGAGCAACAGGCCAGAAATGGTAAAATGCATGGCGATATACGAAAAGGAAGACACCAAAATACAAAAACACCTGGCAAACGAAAGGAATGCGCATTTGGCGTTTTTAGTAATATATGATAGCGAAAAGTGGTGTTGTAGATATGTATAAACGTATTTTTGACAAAAATGGCAATGAATAACGTTTTAGAGACGCTGGTAACCAAATTCAAGCCATCATGACACTTTTCATAGCATGCCAATTTTTTCGGAATCGAAGGTCTTTTGCTAGAAATCCGGGTTCTGGAAAATCTTTAACCTCCATTAAATTTATATTTAAACCTGTCTTTTATGATTGAAAGCAGTTTTTTCCGGCATAAAACTTTACAATCCAATGTGTAGATATCCAAAAAGTTCCGTTTTTATTTGAGACATGCGTGTAAGAGATGATGGGAAAACGCTTACCAGAATATCGTAGAACTTTTCGTTGTAGAGGTGAATAAAAGACATTGATAATTGCAATTGGTGTTCGTTTTCTTTTTCAACTTCTAAAATATAAATCGGAATAAATGTAGCAAAAGCATTTGTTTTCGTGTATCCAGTTCAAGCGAGCTACTTGAAAATTATTGAAATAGTTCTAACAATTTAAGCTCAGGGCACAAGACAAATAAAATACACACTTTCCGATAAATGACAGAGAATCTTGCAGTTTTGCTCAAATAAACAGAGAACAGTGGATCCATCAGTCTACGGTGAGCAATTTGATAGTATCAGCCGAACGTACCAGATAACAGAACTTCTGCCGCTCGAGTTATAATTCCTTTATGTTTGCCACTGCTTGCTTGACCATACAAAGCGTAACTTTTGCCGGTGCCCGGTGAGCCGTACGTTATCACACAAGCGTGATGTCCCTGCAAGAACGATGGTTGTTTTTCAAATTTTGGTTCGGATGACTGCGCCCAAAACCCGAATACCTTGTTTTCGCACTGATCATGTGTAGAAACAAGCACACTGACGTGAACTGAATTTGAGCATCGATTTCTTACAGGTGCTTTTTACAGGTTTTTGTTAGTTTAATGGTTAGATGGAAGTTCAAGCACAGTCTTTTTGGTTTTTCAAAACACCTCAAAAACGTTCTATTCGCTCAGAAAATTCATGTGCACGAAACGTTTATCAGCAAACTTCAATGTCTTTAAAATAAAACGAAACTTGTGTAACAAAAGAGGTATTTAACGATATCTGGCAAAATTAGATGACTCATTTTTTGCTCCTCTAACCAAAGATTTTCAAAGAGTATTCGGACTATGTCTCCGATTGCGATTGCCTCACTCTCCACTTGTTGTCTTAGCAACAAAGTACTTCATACCTTCAACACCAATTCGACGAGTGGATGTATAGTGACGTCATAAGCATCTTTCTGCGTTGACAACTCGTTCAGCACATGGTCGAAGTGAAAGGCGTATTTACTTCCATTCTGACAAAGCAACAGAGCCTTTCGAAAGTCTACAACTCACGAGTGACTTCAGATGGCACCGTTTTATTGACCAGAGTTTGAATTTATATGCGTTTCATGTGGACTGGCTACAGAGCATTAGTTTATCTTCTTAGCTAACGCACCAGCATTCTTTTAAGCGCGGTAAATCGCACTTTGTTCTTCACATTTTACAAGATCTTTTGCTCACGAAATGCCAGCAATGAAGTTGAAATCTTGTCGCGAAGCATAGAATTCAACAAATTTGTGCCTATAAAGTTTACCTGCTGATATGTTTAAAACAACAAATAAAATAATATAAATTAAACAATAATTCTGATAGTGGAAACTTACATTTTCTTTTTTCGCACTCGGTCGCGTATTCAAGACAACCGATCTAGCTCCTTTGACAGCAATACTTCGAAGACGATTCGAAGGAGAACCTCCTGCTGTGTGTAGATTTGAAAATAAACTACTTTCCTAAGATCAGTTGCTAACAACTATGCCAAAATTTTATATTACCAAGAAATTGCGAAAGCTGTCTGAAAAACCACCTGCTTAAAAGAATATGATGTAAACCAAAAGATATCAGCACGTTTTTTCAAATTATAGCAAGTAATCTTCTCTCTGCAACAGTTTTTAAGTTATTTCTTAAACAGTTTTTACTGAACTAACAGCATGGAATGCGCTGCTTTTCCTGCACGTTTGAATCGTTAATTTAGTGTAAAAATGTGAAAAATACCAACTTTTGAATAAAATCAAAATGCGTGGTTAGGAATTTATGCTTTGCGTTAGTAGAACATTGAAAAGGTCATGGTAATGCATATTCCAGCAGAATTTGAAAGTGCTTTTAGACCAAAAAAGGAAAGGTATTACATATGATAAAGACTCGAGTATAAATCTAATTGCAAGCAAGAGATAAACGTGGAAAGAAAACTTGAAATGTAAACGAAAAGGCAAGACAAACCGGGTGCTTGGGGATTTCAAAAGAACAAAATGTATTGGTGTTTGGTCACAAGCGCAAAAAAACTTGTCATCATATTTATTTCAAACTTTGGCAGAGTTCGGCCAGTCAGTTAACTTCACACAACGTTTCAGATCTGCCACCACAGGTGTAATCAAGAAGGTCGCGGGGTATCTTTGCACCGCAGACTTTTTTAGAAGGCGGATCTTTTATTCTTCTATCGTGGGATGTGACCATGTGCGTCGGAAGGATTTTTTCCATGGCGGCACTAGGGGATTTTTCCAAAATTTTTCCAGGGGGGGAAAAGTGGAAATTTGTTTTTTACCACTCGAAACCACGTAAGCAACATTTTTTGCTGAAATTTTCAAAATCCAGGGGGGCCAAGGACCCCCCTCTTCTGACGCCCACTGATGCGACACTGGAATATTAGGCCTGATTTTGTCACTTTTTGTTCTTCTCAGAAGATAAAATTCTGAACCGTCTTGAAAAGACAACAATTCAAGGTTCTAAGTTTGCTGCATGCTTTCGAGGAATCAGCCGACTTCTCAAATAACTGCTTTCACTAAAACTGATAATTCTCTGACGCTAATTACGGAGCAGCAAAACCACAGCTGCGACCAGCGCTACGGTGACCCAACGCTGTGGAATGCGTAAGCAGAATGGCGGTTTTGGGGTCCCAGGCCTTGGACAGGATCAAGGGCCTTGGTCGGCCTTCGCCAGAGAAGAGATTTTCAGTGCACCTTCGGACAAACCAGATAAGAGGGATGACAGAGACCAAACGCCTTATCGCGCCATTATACAGTGTTTTATGGCATCCTGAATATACCACTTTTGTAGAACAAACTCTACGGATATCTATGAAGGTAAACGACTTAATAAACTAAACACACAAATTAATATTCAAAACATGATCCTCACTCGTGTGAAATAATTCTTGTCCCCCTTTGTCAACTTGCGGTGTTTATTGATCTATTTTTTCTTCATTCCGCTTTGCCCATTCGTTTGACACCCCTTCATACCACGCTTTCGATTTTCCCAAATTTTTACGCCACTACAGTACAATCGTCAATAGAAAAGCTTTGCGGGACGATGATTCTGCTCCAGCAAATTGGCTCTTTTGCCCGAATTTGCTTGAATCTTGCCTGAATCTCGGGGAGCAAATTGTCCCCCACTGCCCCCACCTCGTACGTCTATGACCGAGAATGCTTAGAGTTACGTAAAATCGATTTCCTATTTTTGAAAAGTTGCTGATATAGCTTCGACTACTTCACCTTGGTGGAGAATAACATCTTGAACGTATTACCACATACCTTTATAACGGAGCGTTACTTCACCACTAAAACACAGCCATACGCCTATGATAACTAGGGCAAGTTTTTGTTGCAGTAAAAAAGTGAGAAAGTTGCATTTATTTTCAACGAAAGTTGCATTTATGTGCAGGAAGTTGCATTTAT
>JGI24158J21664_10004083_pt1 | contig 18649 bp, 10 predicted proteins | sample Ectturendosymbi3_FD_21664 | JGI IMG/M metagenome (IMG submission 21664)
GTTGATACAAACCAGATCTCACGTACGGAATGCAATAGCGAGTAGGGAACGGCAAGTCGTAATGCGAAAAGTTAAATCCACTATACCGCTGTGGAGTCATTTGGTCATCTGTTAAAAGTTTCAGTCACCTGTACAAACAAACACAAGCATTGCTGCTATATTGCCCGTTTTCTTTGTTGCTGGTCTACAATGAGTTACACAAGTGAGAGTGACTGTAGTGTCTATGGTTGTCATTGCAACGCATTTTATCTGGGCATTTTCACTGTGTTTAAGTTTGCTTTTGTAATCTAGCGTTTTTTTGTGGATCTAGTGTTTTTTTATCATGAAAACTTATCTAGTGCTTTTCCGTAACAACAGAATGGCAACACTGGATGGATGCGACCTGCTGTGCCCTTGTTTGTGCCATAGTACCTGTTAATGGTGTACCCATCTACCTTTTCTTGCATTTTAATGTGTCTACCTTGTTAGATCCTTCTGTAGGCCTAGGCAGTTTTACCTCAGAAGACAAAGTATAGAGCACTCGGTTTCTTTAATCTGATTTCCGGTCTTCTTTTTGGAATGTTTTTAAATTTGAATCTTTGGAGAATCTATTTCACTTTTTGGTAATTAACAAACAGTACTGTATTTACACCATCATGATCATGTCTTTTGATTTGTTAACCTCAGCACATATATATTTTCATTCCAACCACTTTCTTGATTGATTGATATGTTGTTTCATATGACTCAGCTAATATGAGGAAACATTGCAGAATAAATGAATGTGAACACACAATGCCATGGCAAAAGACTTATGTATTAATGTAATAAGTTATTACAGTAATGGTGTCTTTATGATGTAATAGGCCTACAGCATGATGGATGCTTTCAAACTGCATCTCGACTTTTTTTTCACTGTACTGTTGTTGTACTAGACTTATTTCATTTGTATTCCTGATGAAAGGATGGCTAATGACTAAGCTGAATTGAAATGTTGAATGAAATAATGTATTTTTAATATTTGTGGCTATGTTGCTCACAATAGAGAGTGGCAAAAGAACTGATCAATTCAAAGTAAACAAACATTGTCACTGTGTGACATAAGATTGCTGACAGACCACAAGGTGAGGTCATCTCGTCAACCAAACATATTTGGAACGTATTGACAAGTTTCAGAAAACAACAGTTGAAAATGAAATAAGCACAGTTAAAAAAATAAAGATTTACTAGTTACTTGATGCCAATCAAAGAAAAAATAGCAGAATCTTTCAATTTAGTTTTTCTCATTTTTGTTAAATTGAATTCATGAATTATTATATAGTATGAATAATCAGTAAAATGTGTACACAATGAACCATGACGAATAACATGAATGAACAAAATAACATTGCATAAAATATAAAAAAGAATACCAGCGTGGTTTGGTACGCAATGAAATAACTAGTACTGGTAGGACATACGCATTGCTTTTTCATGATTTGTGTGGGTAAACATTTTTTTTTCTTTGCTATGTTTTTGTTTCGTAATATGGATGCTGCATTGATTGCTTTCTGCCTCATAACCTTTATTGTCACTTCACTCATTTACTCCTAGACTAGGGTTTGTCAAACAAGGCCCTCAGCCTTCTTTGGGAGCCACAGACGGAGTGGTTTCCTGGTGCCACCAGCAGAGGCTTTCACTGGGTAGATTTGCCGTGCATTGCATTTAGCCCAAGTGTCATGATATACAGCACTAAGTATTTGTCAGTTAAACTTAGAAGGGAGCCACGACTCAATGAAAGTTTGAGAAGCACTGTCCTAGGCTGTCTGCATGCATACCTCAACTCTTTACCCACTGCATGCCCATCATCATCTGTGTGATGTACCATATTTTTTGGACCATAGGCACACTTAAAATTCTTTAATTTTATCAAAAATGAAAAGTGCAGCTTATAATGCAGTGTACCTAAATGTATTAATCTGGTTGTGTTTTCTCATGTAGAATCAATTATATGTGGTAAACAATGGTATTTATTTATTTGCTAGTTACAGTTTGTTTGCAAACAGGCTATTGTGTTACGTAATAAACTAACAACTATTGTATGTGGTTCCGAGAGTAGCTGTGGCACATACCATAAAGTCAAAGTGTATTAATTTGCGAGGCTTCTGACTACATTGGCGCACACTGAATCAAACGCATGTACAACTTTTATTTTATTCTATTCATGTCTAGCAGATCAGGCATGTCTGACAGATTAAACCCCCTCGTACGTAATGACAGATGAAACTCCCACTGGCGACTTGAGCACTTGGGATTTATTGCAAAAGAGTTGAATACAGTTTGACTCAGCTACATTTTACTCCATTTAATGTGCCTTATAATCCGGTGTGTCTTATAATATTTATGAAAAAAGAACAGCTAGCATTCAATTTTTGATACTGCACCTGATAATCTGGTACAGTTTTTATGGCCTGAAAAACATGGTAAATGGTTGTCATGTACATAACTTAACATTTGTGTACCCTTACCTTTCATTGCTTTCTGGTTGTCTTTCTTAGTTTGTCATGTCCTGATCTGCAGTGAGTCTTGGGTTGCATTGATCTTGTCTTTTTCATGGTGTTTGTAGATCTACAAAATTGACAAGTCATAAGACTATGATATACTACATAGGATGTGTGATCCTCATATCAAATTGTAACTTCTGTCAAACTTGTGGGCTGAAATTTGGAGAAATGTGGCCTGTGTGGGTTGTACCTGAATATCTTGGAGGACCTCTCCAGCTGTGCTTTGGTTCTTAGAGTCTCATACTGAATTCTGTCTCATTGATGTATATCCACCCAGTTTGCATATGAGACTGTGATCCATAGAATTTTTTTATCCAATGTACCATAAGCATGTGTACCATTCCAACCATATCTTCTGCAAGTGGCATCCTTAAATTTTTATTTGTTTAGGTCATACATACCTACAGGTAGTATGTTTTTATTTGGTTTATAAGCAATTCATCACAGCGTCTGTAAAATATTGTTTTATTGAGTTGTTTCATTTTGCTTTTTATGGTAATTAGCATGTTGATGATCCATGGTATTGTCAGTTCTTGGTTTAAGATTTGGTCCATAAGCTTTGCAGTGGTAAGAACTAGATTCTACATGTTTTGTTGCAGTTTCTTCTGAATTGTCAGAGGTAGCCTGCCATGCATGAAGGAGAGAGCTAACAGTTGTCTTTCATCATTGCTTATTCGAGATCTTGCAAGAGCAAGAATGAGCTCATTTCTGATAACAAATTCTAGTTGCTTGAATATCTTTTGTAAGTAGCAAGTCCATCACATGTCCTAAACTATAAACTAACCTTGTTTCCAGACAAACTCCATTTCTCACTTAAATGTTGACCTCACACAACTTAAACTAATCCTTTTCTAGATTCCATGGCAGTTGTTGATGAGATTTTGTGAGTGATTACAGAGTATGAAGGCGTGACATGAGTGGTGGCATGTGAAGTGTGATGTCTTCTTGGCATGAAGAGACTGGCTTGTGGCTTGTTGACTGAGTGGTAGGTGTGAGGTTGTGTATTACTGAAAGCTTCTGGAATCCCAACATCAAGAATTACCTTAATGTGAAAAAATAAATTAAAAAATGTTTGAATAAGCTGGAAGTAACTGAAAAGTGATGATTTTTTTAGTCATCATCACTGCTTTGCATGAAAATTTCAATCCTAACATGATCACCTCATCTGCCATAAACTTCCTGTTTTTTAGTGCGCAAATTCTAAAGATTTTTCTTCAAGCATGATAATTATGTGGACAAACTCTTTTGTATCATGGTGTAAAAATGTTTAAAATTGCCTTATGTGTGCGGCATGCGCTTGCTGCCATGGATCTAAAACTGATCCTTAACTTGATTTTTATGTAACTTTAATAAGCCAAAAAGAAAATATAAGTACTCGTATCTTCTCAGGCCTTCATTTTTAATCTCATGATGGGTAAGCTTGTTGTCCTTGTTAGCTGTTTTTATGACTCATGGACACATTGCTGGACCATTGTTGTTCTTCATGCATTTGGTTTACACCACAAACAACATTTGCTTTTCAACCCTTAATGGAATTTGGCATAGTAAGGTCATTGCTTCATGGGCCATTGCTTAGAACTTTATATCATTTCAGTGTGCCTTCATGGGCTATAGCTTATAACCATGTGGGTCAAAAATGGCTTGCAGTTTGCCCATCACTGCTCCACTTAGTGTTCACCTAACAACAACCTAAATAATTATTTGATCTCTGAATGAACTTAAGCACTAACATAATTTTAAGACTTTGTAAATTGGTGATCCTCATTAGCGTCATTGCTGAATTTACTGAAAAAAATGGAGGATGCCTACAGGTGTCAAAATCATAATTGCCTCATACTAGTGTCACTTATATCAGTCAACATTAAGGCAAGAATAGCGCAGCATGGCAGTAGTATACAACCAACATCATAATCAAGTTTGGTTTCACACCTATGTATGAGTTTAACAAAGACTTTTCCAGCAAGCCACCCACCCAGCAACTTTTCTTAACTGGTTAATAATTCAAAATTTTCATGTTTCGGTCATAGGCCATTCTAACAATTTGGTGGTTTTTGCAAAAAGTTTGTGTTTTGTATCCCTTTTGACAGCATTACTGTGGTTTGATGTTTCTTAAAATTGAGGAAAGACAGCTTCACTTGTTCTGCCTAAAGCAGGGGTGGCTAAATTTCTTGACCCAGGGACTAAATTCACGACTGCTTGGCCACTGGAGGGTCGGATACAGTGTGATTTACATGACAGGCAGCACCCGATGCTGTTACATCACTGTCCATAGTTGGAAACGTGGTGCTTGAAAAAAATGTGTAAGGTATTTGGTAGGCCAGATTAAATTGGTTGGCAAGCTGGATGCAGCCCACACCCCATGGGTCATACTTTGGCCACCCCTGGCCTAGAGCTAACTCGAAATACCACATAACAAAAGTAAACCTGATGCAAATGCAACAAAGAGACTTAACCAGATCTGTTGGCATTTTTTCAAAATGGTTGACTTACAGAGATAAAAGTAAATAGGAAAAGTCAGCCATGCTTTCGCATAGCAGTGCAGCAAAAAGTTCAGCGAACATTTGTTTGACATTTCAATTCTGTTTTATGCTTATAATTTGCATGTGCTTACCAACACAGAACTATAATTTTATTGAGTAACTAGTAGAGAGTTTTTTCATATGAGTTTGAAAGATGTAAAGTGATGATTGCTAAGACTTTAGTTTTCAACCATGCTTTCATGTGTCAGTGTGGCAAAACATTAGGTGATTAATATTATGGTCTAGCTAGATTCTAAAGCAGGGGTCACCAACCTTTTTGAAACTGCGAGCTACTTCTTGGCTACCGATTAATGCGAAGGGCTACTAGTTTGATACACACTTCTGAAATAAACATTTTGCTCAATTTACCTTCAATAATTTTGGTATTGATATTCGTTGATATAAAGGCATTGACCGTGCTGATGTTATTTTTAGAACAGGCCTGCGGGCGGCCTACATGGTCCTTGCGGGCGACCTGGTACCAACGGGCACGATGTTGGTGACCCCTGCTCAGGAGCTTCAATTCAGTTTGAGGGAACCACTGCTGCAAAATCTGAAAGCATTTGCAAACTTGGTTGCAGCAGTGTCATGGTACATCAAATCTTAATTGCCCTTTGCTACTGCAATCAACATGTGAAACTGCCCAATAACCAATGTGTAGTTTCACAATATTGATTACTAATAATCTTGATACCATACCCAATAATCTTCATTGTTCCCTATAATCTTAATTGCCCCAATACCTAATAATCCTAATTGTTCTTTGCCACTGCAATCAACATTGTGAAACTGCCCAATACCCAATGTATTTTTTCTCTGAAATCATTTGGTATTGGAAGTATTAACATTATCAATAATTAATTAACACTTTGGCATCCGGCCGACCTGGTCGAAGTGTCAAAAGACGTGGCAAGTCTTCTAGTCTGCACTCCAAAAAATATTTTTGGTTAGGGGTGCAGATTTTTTGTAAGCATAATATACATCCAAGTATCAGGAATTCTGTNTCTGTTTTCAGTCACAACAAAAAAATAAAATGTTACAGTGTTCATTTCTATATATACAGTACTTGAACTATGCCATTACCCACTGTANGTAGCATGTGGTTTGGACCTTTCAAAGTTACTAAAATTTACTGTAAATCTATCAAGATGCCAGGAAATGCTTGATCTGTTTTAAGCTAGATAGGATCACTACTATTTTTCAGGTTATACAAGTTTGGGCATCCCATAACATTTATTATAGTAAAACAATCATCATATCATGGTATAAACCTTGAAACTTTTGCTAGCAAAGTTTACTTAATCAGAAAGCATGTAGCATATACTGTTGTGTGCTCGACTTCACTCCATGGCCAGTGTCTTACTGTAGGTTTCTCGTTTGGGACTTAGACATAGATTTATCTTTCAAATTTCGTAGTAATTATTTCAAGTAGAAATACCTTCAGCAGTGAAACAAAGAAGTCTAGAAACATTGTTTTGGGTGAAATTTAGTAAGAGCTTGTTGAAGTATTAATCATGAAGATATTATCTTTGACCTGTAAAGAATAAGTGGTAGTTGAAATCTTAAAAACAACATGAAAAAGATTTATCAACAATAAATGATGTGGGCAAAATTTATGCATACTTCGATAGATCAAAAATACCAGTAGATGTATGTGAAATGCGTGAATAAATCATTTTTTGTTTATTTAATAGAACTAAATTGCATAGGCTGATTCATGTTATAGTAAATTATGACAGAACAGGCGCAACTGTCAGGTCAAAGGCTACAGTTGTCAGTAGGTTAATAAACTTAAAAACAATACCGAGAACATACCTGTTCAAGATGCCATCCTTAGGTTTTTACCCCAGTGGTAAAACATTGGCAGAACATTTCCTTCTTGCCTTGACTTTAGACATATTGTTTTGAAACTGGCTTTGATCCTTTAATATAAGTGCATGCCAACTCAATGGCACATTAGGTAGAGTATATGCCGCTCAATTTACTAGACTGGTTTTGACTTATGGTCAGATCAAAGAAACAATACTTGTAGAGTTGTAATCTTTCCTCCCTTGTATTTGATATTCATGGGGGTGGGTACTAAGGAAAGATCTACACATTGTGCTGCTTTGATTTGTTGCCACTGCAGCATTCTATCCGTACGGCATCAAGTAAACACAGATGGATGTCAACAAAACCACTTGTGACACTCCAAGGGGGTAGAAAGCCACTATAATGAAATTTCTAATCAAGTATAAGAGATTGCTTTTTTACATTGTGATGAGTACTAACATTGATATTGTTAAAGATAAGGTCAATATGACTAATACTAACTGTATTGGTAAGAATAGTGATTCAGGTCTAGTTCCATTTGTAACAGTGGAATGTATCTTGTACTGAAAATTACGTGCAAAAATTGAAAATGATATTTTTTTGGCAACTTGTGCAACTGTTATTGTTTTTATTTCTGTTTACTTGGTTATGTGACTTGTTGATGCAAGTTTTTAGTTGACCTTGTTTTTGTCTATATACTGCTGTAAACATGCATTTTAAAAAACTGTTGACATTAGAGCTCGACTGATAAGTGTTTTTTGGGCCGATACCGATGTTTTTCATTGCTGATATCCAATTCTGATACCGATATTTTTCTATTACTCAAGCAGTATCTATTTTGCCTCAGAGCAAAATAAACACTCCTGGAGCTATTTTGCCTTCAGCCAAACATTTTCAAACTACAGCTGAAAGGCATTACAGTGCATTCTTTTCTTCAGGCCACATAAACAAAGAACATAATTTCTTAAGTTACAATTATTTTATGAGGCAAAATATACACTCCTGAAGCTATTTTGCCACCAGGCGAACATGATTGGCTGAACTGGTCACATGACAAGTTTGGACAGCATGGCTGTCTCAGTTGACTGTGACATCTGTAAATGGGTCAGTCTGATGCACAAGTAATGTTATGCTTTCAGTGCTGGCAAGCTGTTAACAGCTTCTTGCTTGCATTGTGTGAACTGTAGGCTAAACGTTAGCTCTTGTTCCTTTACGTATTGTTCTTTTCACGTGACCAATGACCATTTCAACCAGCTGTGTTTGACTAAAGGTCTCTAATAGGGATGGTTTCATCCGTCGTGCTTACTGCAGTCCATAGCAATTTCTAGGACTCACAGTAGTCTAAATCTAAATCAAAAAATGCACAAACAGACAAACATGTGTTGCGTTTAAGGGGGCCTATTCCCTGTGTAGACATCTGTGCCTACGCTCAGATGTCATAAGTAAAAAACAATCTATGATGCATTAAAGCCATCACTTCACTGTCATGAAGAACTGTACAACATCAAATTCTGCGCAAACCTGGGTCTTGCTCGCTGTGACATAGGCACTTTTTTGATGCACACTGAACGCAAGACTGTCTAGTCGAGAGACTTTGATAAACCAGCCAACCAACACAACTGCACGTCACCTAGTTTGTTTTGTTCGCAGACAGTCATCTGCTTACTGCTTCAAAACTTATGAGCGAATGTTACGTCATAGAGCGTTGTGTTAGGACTGTTACGCAGTGGTCTGATTTATGCATGGAGGGCTGTGCGCTAGGAACAGGACAGAGCATAAGTGTTAATCAAGCAGGATCAGAGACGAAGTGGCAACTTGAGTTTCTGAACACTCCATGGAGAGCAACAGTGTAACACTTTTATGAGCAAATATTGGGGAATGTTGCCGATACGATACATCGGCAACATCATATCAGCCGATATATATCGGTGTGCCGATACATCGGTCAAACGTGTTTGTTAGGTGCTGTTTCTTATCATTGAATCAGTGTGACATATTCTGTACTATGCTCAATTAGGCTATATGGTATCAAACTCAATGTGTGTGGGACAGTGCTTGACCTTGAAATTTGTGTACTTTAGCAAAGGTGGTTGTTCTTGTTTGCAAAATTTTTAATGGGTAAACTCGCAATGTGGCATAGTATTAGACTTACATGAATGATTGATTTCTACCAAAAACAACTTAACATCTTTGGTACTGGGTTGTTTAGCTGTGCGAAATGTTCCCTACTGGCATGTTTTGGCAGTTGTCATGGAAGTTTAAAAGTTTGCCTAGTGGCCTTGTCACCTTGTGACATGTGAATGCAGTTCATTTAGTACAATTTTCATTGCTTGCAAATTTTGAAACCTACCAANGGTTTTGATGATGCTGTAGTTAAAATGATTTTTCTTGCTTGTGAAAATCATTCTACCAATGCTCTCATTGTAGCACATTTTCATGCAATGTTTTTCATGGTAATTTCTTGCCTAACAATGATCTGAACGATGCTTTGTTTCATCTGTTCAGAAGCACAAAGTTGAAAAAGTAAAACTATTTTTGGAAAGAACTTCACAATGGGGATTTTGTCAATCTTTGTCTTGTCTTGACTTACGTTTGCGAACAAGTTTTTTTTCTGGCATGAGCATTGTAAAAACATACAGCAGAACAGATTGAATAACTTCAGTTTTGTTTGCAAACCGTGTTTGCAATTAATGACTACTTCAAACTTTACAAACATTGAGAAGTTTTCAGAGTTCAGGAACAAAAGTCTTGATAGTACAAACTCCATGTACAATGCAATGAAGTAATTTTTGATAGAATACTTAGCCAAAATTTTTTTTTTCCATTTTAGGTCACTAAATTAGCAGAACCAACACATTTCTGAGGCTATCACTGATGTTCTTAGCACTTTCGTTACAAGGTGGTTTACCACCACACTATCCACTGTAACCACATGGTTTTGGTAGGAAATTCAAATCCCACAAGGTAGATACTGCTAGGCGTTTTCAAACTTTAGGCTAAAATGATAAACCTGGCTAATGTTTTGTTGCCTTTGTACGAATTGATTGCCAACATGTCAAAACAGTTTAGGCTACATACCACTGAAACAAGCCTGGGCTTACCAGATACACTTTTTTTGCAAAAGTTTCACTTTTTGAAACATAAAAGTACCCAAGTCTGGCATTAAGCAGTTGAACTCTGTCAACATGCCTAGATTTAGTTACAGAAACATTACTAATGCATTATTTCATGCTTTCCTAGCATTTGGCCGCATATCAAAGCACTACCATTCAGAGATAGACGATATATCAGGACGATATTTATGTTTTACCAATATATCGGTATCGGCCAAAATGGCTGATATTATAGGCCTTAGTAGGTGTTGACAAAGAGCTGTTATACTCTTCACGCATGCAGACAACTTGTGCAAGAAAGCACAACGATCTAAATCAAGGCAGTTATCTTGCAGCAATGCTAGCAGGTGTGTTTTCATAAACAAGCAGACAAGATGAACCATGGAGCACGCGTCAGCTGTCGCAGCCGAAACAAAAGCATCATCATCAATCAGATTAATTAAAAATAATAGCAAAATATTGAAATTTCTGCAATTTGAAAAATTTTAGCTCATAAATTCTGATTTTTGAAGTTTTTCAAACAAAGGTAAGGCATAGAATACATTATATTTTTGATAATGAAGCAGAAAACAAGATTTAAAAATTTTGGAAATATCGGTATAGGCTATCGGTCCATAATTGGCCGATATATTGGTATCGGCCCCAGAAAAGTCATATTGGTCAATCTCTACTTCCATCACACAAATCGCCATCCTGGTCCACTGGACCAGATCCCACCTAGGTGGATCAACTCAACAGTACCATGCTTTTAAACAGCCTCTGGACCACAGGAGAGTTCGGATTCTCACTCCAAGACTTAATATTACTTAAATCAGTCCAGAACCACATTTTTAAAACCGTTTCCAGCTATGAAATGAAAAAAAACGTACATGTACGACGTACGTTGGCGGTAACTTTTGAAAGCAAAAACAAATTTACATCTGCTGAGAACAGTGGACAGCATACCTTGGACATAGATCCACGGTAACAAAGTTTTAATAGATTCAGCAATGTATTATGCATTGTTTTTAGTAAGTTTCAATTATAAGAAATTATATGGGCATCTTTGTCAAACACTGAGACGTTTTTTTTTCAAAATATACTGCAAAATTCTTGTACTAGTAACTACTAGTCAAAACTTGTGTGAAGTGTTTGAATTCTTTTATTATATTCTTCAATTTCTTGGAGTTAATTTTAGCAGCAGTTGTGTTTGTGCAAAGGCTGTCGCACGTTTTGAGAAGAACTTTTCTTCTTTTGAGCATTACACTCATGTAATTTTCTACTTTTAAGCATTGCATTCATGATAAAGTCACTTTATGGTTGTAATAACATAATATAGCACTTGATTGTAGAGCAGGGGTCACCAACGTGGTGCCGGCGGGCACCAGGTCGCCCGCAAGGACCATGTAGGTCACCAGTGGGCCTGTTCTAAAAATAACATTAGCATGATCGAAGTCTTCACATTAACAAATATCGGTACTAAAGGAATTAAAGGTAAATTGAGCAAAAGTTTTATTTCAGAACTGTGTATCAAACTGGCAGCCCTTTGCATTAATCAGTACACAAGAAGTAGCTCGCAGTTTCAAAAATGTTGGTGACCCTGTTGTAGAGTGTAGTGTGTGGGGTGGGCTGCAGATGTATAAGAAGTTATGTCACAGATTTTTCAACATTAAAAACTTGTCTGTTACATCATACTACCACCAGGGTGAAATCATATGTGCCACCCCTGATCTGCAATTCAATGACAAAATTTGTTGTGTTTGAAACCTCAAACGTGGTTTTGCTTCATCTTTTGTTCTTTGTTTAGCACGACTTTGCAGGAAGTCTCAAGTTTTACTCCACTCATTGTTGTATGAAATGAGAATTAACTTAATATTTAAGAATTTTTGCCTTAAGATGATGTAACTTCCAGTTATGAATGGAGTAGGAAGTGACAGCACTCATGCGTTCCAAAAATGTTGTACCTCTGCAGGTTTGGTTTGTGTTGTGCAGTTGCCATCCTAAATGTTATTGTGGTGAATTACTTTTGAACATGGTAATAGGCATTGGAAGTTGAAAATTGTTTTGATATTATGTTCAACTAATATGGATAGATTTTGTGCTAGAAGAGGTTCAACATGGAGCTTGATCTCATTGAAGTTAGTTGACTTTGAAAACAATTGTTTTTGAAACATCCGATTTGATTTTATGTGATTTGTGAGTAGTGCACTATTGTTGCTGATATAATTCTTCAAAAATTTAAAGTTTTAATCTTTCCACAAGTCTGTTTTTTGGTAAGAGCAAAATGTTGCTTGTGGAAAGTCCAAGTTACATAAAACGGTTGATGCAATAAAGCCGTGGACAATCCATCCAAAAACCAAAATTGTTGTAGTAGCTTGTTGGCTAGTTGTGGTAAGCTGTTTAAAGCTAACTTATACAATTTAGGTTGTTTCATCATCTGAACTGATGGGTAATAGTCAGTCTGTTCCCAAAGCCACATTTGAAGAAGCTTTGCACAACAGCATTGAATCCTCACTGCGGTCAGCAGCTGTGGTACCAAGCTCAGTGTTTTCAAGTTTGTTCTTCGGCCTTCAACAACATGAGTCGTCTACGTCAATCACAAATGGTATGTGGTTTTCCTGTGGGTTGGAGTTTGATAGCTTCACAGTGACCTAGAATTCCATTGTTAATTCAACAACAGTTGCGTGAAAGCAAGGTTTAGTCTTTTGCTGAGTAATATGGATGTTTATTTATGGTTTTGGATTAATGCTCCCTGACAAAATATACCTGCAGATTACATACTATAGGTTGTGCAGACATGCATGATTGTTTGAAAATTGCTGTGATAATAATAACTTTTAAGCTGTAGACATATCCTCAAGTTGGTTGTCTTATGCTTTACGTACCAGTATCAACACATAGATTTTAAGTTAGAGCACTGTCTGTAACATTGCAAATGTTAATACTGTCAAACAACGATGAACAATTCATTGTCATTTTTTCAACTATATGTGATCGTAAAGTTTAATAGAAACAAGTTCTTGTGCTGTTTATTTGCTAGTGAATGCTGCCTGTGTTTCTGTAAGATCTTTATGCTGATGCGGGCATAAAATAAGGTGGATCAAAATCAACTTTTAGTGTCAAATTAATTCTGCGGTGGTCTAGATGGTTGGCACTCTGTTTAATATGAACCTTAAAGTCAGTTTTAGGGTGTGGCATGTGAAAGTGGCTGTGCCAATTAGCTAAAATCACATTGGGGGCAAATTTTAGTATAAATCCATGCCTCATGAACCACTTCATCTACAAAGATGATATTAAGTTTAAACCCTTGAAGGTACACATTTACATCTGCTCCAAAGAAACTTTTTCTGTATCTGCAACAGAATTAAGTGAAATGTGAAATTGTGAAGTTAAACAAAAATGCCACAGCTAAACCATTGTAAGCAAAAGGCACTGAGGCAAACTTATGCTATATTATCATTCACTAAAACTGCATTTACGTTTAAGAGTATCATTGAAATTCTGTTGCAAATACAGAAAAAAGTTACTTCAGAGTAAATATGAATGTGTACCTTCCAAAGAGATCAAGCCTAGTATCAACTTTGTAGCTTGAGTGGTTCATGAGATAGGATTTTCTTGAAACGGACCATGATGTGACCTTTTTGGTCAGGTAGCTTGGCCACTTTGACATGCTCCACCTCAAAACGAAGTTTAAGGTTTCTGATCCACCCTATCATACAAGGTTGCACCGATTTTTTCGTAACTTTCTTAATATGTTAATATTCCAAAGATTTCAGCTTTTTATTGCTATGTTGTTTGAAACGTATTTATTATTATTTCAGATAACTACTTCGTCATCATAATTTGATTATATATATATTCTGGCAATATCAATTGCAGCTCCTCTCTGAATTATACACAATAATCATTGCTTCTAAAGTCATTTTGAGTCAGATAAACAAAGAATTCTACACCAGTAGCTGACAATCACTAGATGGTTGATTAGTATTTGATTAATTTTATATAGACCACTGAGAATGTGATTCAGTGTTCTTGTGAGTGATTACTAGAGTTAATGTACTTCTCACATTAAATCCTGTAATTTTACCACTTCATGTTATTGGTCTCTATGTGCATACAGCATAAAACTAGTCCTTGCTAGTAGCGAGTCGAAAGATTAACAGATGCATGACAATGTCGGCATGACACTGTTTCACAGATGCCCAAATACAGCCCATTTCGCACACAATTTTACAAGTACTGTTCATCTATTGTTTGTAGAAACAAACTTAACGTCAAAACATCAACATCAGCCAATTAATTGCTTTTAATTTAATATTGACTAATACTCAGATGTGGAAATGAAATTTTGTACTGTAGTTTGTTAGGAGTGCTTCGAGTTTTTCCGTTGGGTCCAAAGCTCCAAGCTCGTGTATATATGTATTCTTTGTGTAAAGGGAAGCATTCCTATTAGCAAGTATTCTGTTTTCTTGTTCGTTGGCAAGTATTCTGTTTTCTTGTTCGTATAATGTGTTACGTGCTTCAGATGTAAAACCAAGTACAGCTCAACTGAGTGCAGAAGTCAACAAACACACTACATACGTTCAAGATGGTAGTGAAAATCCATCTGGATTACATGATAAACCCGTACCATTGCAGCACCTTTCTCCGCCAGTGTCTCGTCATCCTTCGTCTTCAAAATCGGCAGAAGGTGAGAACTGTGTGTTGTTTTACTTTAATTGGAAGACGCCTATTGGAATGTTACGCAGTGATGACTTAACGATTATGGTTTTGTTTTCGTTTCTATCTTTTTTCCTCGCAGCAGACTCAACTGTCACGCCTTTTCTATTTATAAGTGAAGCTAAAACTAAGCCGTTCACATTCTGATCACTGACTAATTTGTGTAAACACTACCAGAGTTCTGTTGCTCGTAATTTTACTTTCAACTCGTTTTACTGCCTGAGGCTTAACCTCTTCTTAAAAACTGCATATTGCGTTTTTCATGTGCATTGCGGATGGTTGTGTTTTAGGCCCACCAGCGCTTTTGCCTGCGTCTCATGTGAGACGACACTCTGGCGTCAATGAACATGCACTGAAAACAGATAACCCGTCCGTGATTCAAGCACAAGCTCTACCGTTATTGACGCAACAGCAACAACTTGAGGTAACTCAGCTCATAATTGTGTTTCTGTGCGGTCTTATTTCCTCGCGTATGTTGCAGCATTCTGTTCCATTATTCAACACACTATCTGTTATTGTGTGACTGGTTAAAATCTCAAGATTTCCTCGACCCAGTCTGTCTGGGGTCGATTACAACACAGGATCTACCGCAAACCTGGTTACGAGTTGTGTATGTCATGTGTCATTCTGTCAAAAGTTGATGTTCTGTGCTGCGTATATACTGGTTACTGACAGAATCATTGTACACCCATTTGCGCAGCAAAAGTCAACAATAAGCAATTGGCTTCTGACCTATTATTATATTTTTAGTTTAAGATTTGATTTAACATGAAGCATGCCGCAGCATAGTCATGGATATTTTTGCAACGAGTGTGTTTGAAACAAACGTAATTGGAAATATTTGTATTTCAAGCAGCTGCAGAAACTCAAGCATCTTCACCGCGTGCAAGCTTGGCAGAAGATACAAAAAAATCAGTCTTCCAACTCCCAGGCGTCTGTAGGTGGTACTGCTGTGGCTTGTACTTTGCCAACAAGTTCCGCTCAACAGTTGGCAATGCAAAGTGTTCTGCCAAGCGTTAACAATATACGGTGAGCTGCTGATTTTTTGCTGTTGCTGCAAGAAAAACTTCAACGATTTTAATTGTATTTTGACCTCATTTACCAAGCAAGTGGTCTTGCGCAATGGTGGTGGCAGACGACCTCATTGCAGTTTTTCTTCAAAAGCGTCACGTCAACAAATGGATATCCAGCATAGCGAATAACCAAGACATAACTTTTAGTATATATATAATATATATATTAATTGGAATGCGTAATTGTTCTTCGCAGTTTGCCTCCAACTGCTCCTGCAAACGGTGTTTACAGCAATGGAGCTTCTCATCCAACTCTTTACCCGCTCGAGTCCAGATCAGAACGCAAACCGATGCTTCATAGTCAAGTGTTGCAAGGTGTGAAAGAAGGTTCTGTAAATTAGGATATGTGTGATGCATAGAAGCTTGGCTGCTAGCAGTAAAAGGCCCTTCATGCTTTTTGTTTAGTTCTTGCATAAAAACCTTGTACCTTTGCTCACGATGTTTTCTCCGTGTTGGTAGCCCATGCACGTCAGTTTGTTCGAGAGATTTCAGGTGGCTGCAGTTGAGCTGCAGTCACAGCTCACTTTTTTCGTGCACTGTCTGATCTGCATCAAGCGCAGGTTAATGCGCCAGTTTGGTCACGTGAAACAGATGAGGCTGTCTTGTTCAACCAAGTGAATATCTCGACCTCAAGTCGCAATTCTTCAAGTGTCTTTTGAATGTCTCGAACATTAAGGCTGCTTTCATTCAGTATTATATTTGAAACATCGGTCAATGGCTGTTTCGCGCAGTCCCGTCGCCACGGGGGGCTTTGATCGGCTTACCCCCCAAACAAAGTTCCAAGCCACCGAATTGAAATATGAAACACTATAAATCAGTGCAATTTTTGTAAAATTTGTTAAGCCCCCCTGCACAAAAGTAAAGCTCCCCTATTGAAGACTCTGGTGACGGTTGTAGTTTTCCGTTGATAGTCACGCTGCCCTAAAGCTATGGGGTTAAGGTGAAGGGGGTTCCACTGTTAGAAATAAGCTGATGTGTCACAAATTTTTCGTAACTGACAATTTTATGTTTGATATGTGAGTCGTAAAGATGTCATTAGGTAACGCGTGGTTGTCAGGTTTTTGCAAAGCTGGAAAGGATATCAGACTTGCAACGTACGAGAACAGCGCTTCTTCCCTGGCGGCGTATCCTGTAAGTTACGCATTGCTTGCCGTGCAAACCAAGCCAAGCTCTTCCGATTCTAACGGTCTGGTTATTATTGCACTGAACTTAAAGTCGCTGCCACCTCCTAACACTTCGGCACAAGGTTGGTAGGCTCTTCATGAAATATGTTTAAAAAGCTTCAGTTGTGTGTGGTCTGCTGGTCCAAAAGTAGTTTCGCTCATTTACCGCAAGTTCCGATGACCGCTGTTTGTTTTGATACCTTGAGTTGATTTTGTTCGCGTGGTTTTCAGCTTTATCCGCTCAGTGCGTGGGCTGCGGGGAAAGTGCTCTTCACACTTTTGGTCAGTTGTCTGATCACGTTGGTCTAGACGCGGTTGTGGACTTGACGAGCCCCAGGCTAACCAGCAACTCTAGTCAGCTGTTGGGTATCCACGCTAGATTCTACTTAGTCAAGGATTTAAAAAATCCGAACCGTCTGATTCGTGGTCCATCAATGGCATGGAACAAACCGCCTGATGGTGCGTATATAGCTGTTTTTTGTGGAATTGTATTATTTTTGATGTGTGAAGTTGTCATATTCCATGGAAACAGCATCATAATTTTGATGTTTTTGGCTTGCGTGTCGAATAAGCTAGCGTCATAACCGAGGCGTGGTTAGTCTTGCTCTGCTTTTGTAAAAACTTGCTTGGAATTCGATCTTACGTACGTAGCGTAGCGAAGACCAGCAGGTGTGGACACTTTTCTTTTCTGGTTCAGTTTTTAACTTCGGTTTGGTTTGGTGATACAGTTCAAGGGCATACTGCACTGGGCTCTCCCAGATTTGCAATAATGCCAAACCTCAATTCGCCGCTCCATTCGAGGACGAACGTTCCTTCCTATCCCACTCCTGTTCAGTTGCCTTCGGTTCCTCAGAAGGACGCACCGCAGCATGTGGCTTCGCGTGACGAGCGCATATATCCGCACACGTCCGTGCCCAGTACGGCCGGTAGCATGCCCCGAAGAAACCCGGCTGAACTGGCAAAGCCTTTGACATCGGCCGGTTCTAAAGGTATTCTTGTAATAGGCTTTCCTGTAATATGTTCTCTATTTTCTTTTGATTGCTGTCATTGACGTCGATATTTTGGCGAGGATTTCGTGGTTTTCGTGTGCGGGTTGCGCTTCACATGTACATAATTTTAAACCTTCGCTAGTTTGCACTGTGTCATTCAGTAAAGCTTACTTACGCGTTTTTGAGTACGACTTCGTACCCTTTGCTTTTCTTCGTCACTTGTCTGGTTGAACTGTGTCTTGCACTTCAGATGGGAGTGCTGGAGCGCAAGGTCAACTGGTGCCTAAACGGTATATGCTCAGTCACGACCCGTCATCGGCTTCCAGTGTCGAAGTTCCTCAAGATTTTGCTTCGAACGTTCAACGAAAACCTGTTGTTGCGCTTATGTGTTCAACTGGCGATCTTCCTCGTTTTGCTGGTGATACATCCAGCATTACTGTGACATCTTTCACAGACTGCTTTAGACAACCTTCTATTGACGTAAGCGTTTTGTACTACGAAACCAATGTCATACGAAACCAACGTTTTGTACTACGAAACCAACGTTTTGTACTAGGAAACCAATTCTATTTGAATAAGGACTGAGAATGCGTAATTTTACGTGAAATCGATTTTCTATTAAAAATTTGCTGATCGATTCCTTGCTTACACCCATCGTGGAATGTACATACTTGAATAGAGATTTGTGCAAGTTTGAATCATCGCAAAAAGACGAAAGCAGATGGCAGTCGACTGATTCCTCGAAAGCATACAGAAACAC